>MDTG01420426.1_pt1 | contig 36771 bp, 35 predicted proteins | sample 811421 | NCBI WGS metagenome assembly MDTG01 (sample SAMN05326645, study PRJNA326480) | marine metagenome | isolation source: seawater | place: Pacific Ocean: South East | collected 2011
GATGTGGAAGCGCAGTAATGCGTGCAGCTGACCAGTACTAATAGCTCAATTGGCTTGATTTATGCACTGAAAAAAATTTAAAAAAGATATTGAATGTTCAATAAATGAACGATACGTTCATTGTATGAACAAAAAAAAAACACTAGACAACTCTCAGCAACATCTAGATCTATTAAGATCAGTTCATAATAATCCAAACGCTTCTCAGAGAGATTTAGCACAAAATCTTAATGTAAGTTTAGGTAAATTGAATTACTTAATTAAATCACTCTCCAACAGAGGTTTAATTAAAATCGACAACTTCTCAAAAAGTAAAAATAAAATAAACTATATTTATGTTCTTACTCCTATGGGCATAAAAAGAAAAATCGAAATGACATTCAAATTTATGGATGCGAAACTTAAAGAATACGATGAGCTAAAAAAAGAGATAGATAATGTGGATAGTAGCGAAGATTAAAAACAACTCACTTAACTTATTTAAAAATGATTTAACCATAAAATTAGGTTATACAAAGATATATTACCCAAAAATAAATTATAAAGACTCAGATAAGAATATTCTTAAGGATTATATTTTTTGTTATCATGAAAAATTCAAGGAAAATATTCAAAAACATTTTAAAAATCTTAAAGGATTAGTTTATTTTTTAGAAAATAATAAAAATACTCAACTCGATATTGTTAACTTTATTAATTTATGCCGAAATCATGAAGACAGTAAAGGTTATATTAAAAATACTTTTTTTAAAAACGATATAAAAAAATCTGGTAAATTTGTTAATGGTCCTTTTGCGAATTATATGTTTGAGGTAGCAAGTAAAGAAAAGAAAAAAATCAGAGTATTATTAGGGAGTTTTAAAATTAATATTTCTGATAATAATAATATTTTATATCAAAAAGTATAAATTGAATATAAAAAGTTTGATTAAAATTTGAATATCGCAAAGTGCGGAGCTATGTCTAAATTTTACAGTGTAAACAAAATTTAGATTTGAAGAATTTTGATCAATAATTTAAAGGTATTTTAATGCAATCAAAAAGACAAAAAGAATTTCTGAATTACTATGATGAGTTTAAAAAAGATAGCTCTGAAAAGGCTCTTTACAATCTACCTTCCAAAGTTCAATTTTGCAAAACTTGTTTAATGTCTAATCAAAAACCAGCCCAATCTATTGAACATATGAGTAATCAAGATGATTATAAATTAACATTAAAATTTACCGATGGTATCTGTCATGCGTGTAATTTTAAAAGGGAAAAGAAAGAAAATATTGACTGGAAAGAAAGAGAATTTAATTTTAGAAAAATTTTGGATAAATATAGAAGTAGAAATGGTTCATTCGATATTGTTTGCCCAGGTTCTGGTGGAAAAGACAGCTTCAAGGTAGCATACGAATTAAAATATAAATACAATATGAATCCTATTACTTGTACTTTTGCACCGAATATTTACACACAGGTTGGCTATAATAATCTTATTAATTGGATAAATTCTGGTTTCACAAATTATAATTATACTTTAAATGGCAAAGTCCATAGATTAATAACCAGATTAGCCATAGATAATTTACTACATCCATTTCAACCATGGATTATGGGTCAAAAAGCATTCCCCAATAAATTTGCAAAAATGATGAAAATTCCTCTGGTAATTTATGGTGAGAATCCAATGGAGTATGATCAAGGCGTAAAAAATTATGAATATAATGAAGATGTTATATTAGAATTTCATAGCAGAAAAGAGACAGATGAACTTTTCATAGCTGGTATCCCATTAGAAGAACTAAATAAAAAACTTGGTATTGAGGCAAGAAGCTTGGACGCTTATTTACCAATGACTGTTGATGAATTAAAAAACGAGCAGATAAAATGTATTACTTATAGCTATTTTCACAATTGGCACCCACAAGGAAATTACTATTTCACAAAAAAAAATTCAGAAAACTTTCAACTTTCTGAAGAGAGAACTCCCGGAACTTACCAAAAACATGCAAGCCTTGATGATAAATTAGATGATCTACATTATTATACTGCTTACACAAAATTTGGTGTTGGTAGAGCTCATTACGATGCTTCACAAGAAACTAGAAGTGGGGATTTAGATTTAGAAGAAGCTAGACAGTTAATAAGAAAATTTTCTGGAGAATATCCTAAAAGATTTATGAAAGAAATTTGTGAATGGCTTACTATAAATCCAAATTATTTTCCTGAATCAAAAGAATTTATTGAGGAACCTGTTTTTTCAGAGGAATATTTTAAATCCTTGTGTGACAAATTTAGATCACCTCATTTATGGCATTTAGACAAAGAAAAAAAGTTTTCTTTAAGATACCAAGTTTAAGAAAATTTTTTTAGATAAATCTAAAATATGAAAACAATAATTATTTCTGAAATTGGAGTAAACCACGATGGTAGTTTTAAAAAGCTAATGAAACTTATTAAACATTCAAAAAAAATTGGTGCCAATTATGTCAAAATTCAAATATATGATACTAATGAGTTGTCCTCAAAAAATTCAAAAGCAGCAAAATACCAAAAAAAAGTTGGGGATAATCAATTTAATATTCTTAAAAAATATGAACTGACAAATGATACAATAATTAAAATCATAAAATACTGCAATCAAATAAAAATCAAATTACTTGCTACTTGTTTTGATATAAAGAGTTTTAGAAATTACAAAAAAATTAGTAAGTCAAATATATATAAAATTTCATCTGGTGACCTTAATAATTTGCCATTATTATTCGAAGTTGCGAAAAGCAAAAAAAAAATAATTCTTTCAACTGGTATGGCGAAAATAGAGGATATAGACAACGCCTTAAAAACAATAATATTTGCTTATAAAAAGAGAAATAATTATCCTAATCTAAAAGAAATAAAAAAAATAAAATTAAGGAATAACATTAGCAAATATTTAAAAAATAAAATTTATATTTTGCACTGTGTAAGTTCTTATCCTGCAATGCTTAATCAACTCAATTTAAAATATATTCTAACTTTATCAAATAAGTATAATTTAAAAATAGGTTTTTCTGACCACAGCAAAAGTTTGATTTCAGGTTCTGTTGCAGTTTCTCTTGGAGCAAAAATATTGGAAAAACATATAACATTAAACAATAAGTCAAAAGGACCTGATCATTCATCTTCGTTAAACGTTGCAGATTTTAAAAAATATATTGAAAATATAAGAAATACAGAGGAGATGTTGGGCAGTACAAAAAAGACATTTTCTAATGATGAGATAAAAAATTCAAAAGTTGTAATGAAGTCTATTTATGCTAGGAAACCTATTAAAAAAGGTGAAGTTTTTTCATTAAAAAATTTAGTTGTGAAAAGACCTTATTGCAAAAAACGTCCTCATGAACTATGGAGTTTATTAGGAAAAAAAAGTAAAAAAAATTATTACGAAGAACAAGTGATTTAAATAATGTCAAATATACCTAACACTAAATTTAAGAATTTTCTTAATTTTTTTAAAGACAGTCCTGGAAGACTTATAAAATACATTGAACTATTAACACTAAAAGAAAAATCCTCAACTGTAGCTACAACAGATAGAAAATCGTTGGGTGAAGTTGGGATTGTTATTAATACAAAGTGTAATTTAAAATGTGTTTGGTGTCATAGAGAAGAAAAACACATTCAAGATAGTGGATATTTAGAAAGAAATGGAAATTTAGAGAAGCTTAAAAAGCTTCTTCCGAAGTTAGAAGGTTTTGAATGTATTCATTGGGGCGGATTGGCTGAACCATTATTAAATAAAGATATTTATGAGCTAACCAAATTAGCAAGAACAATTGTACCAAAAGTTAAAGTTACAACTAACGGTACAACTCTCAATCCAAAAGTTGTAACAAAGATAATTGATTGTGGAATGACGGATATTGAAATTAGTTTAGATGGTTTCGATGGTAAAACAAATTTAAAATATAGGGGATCAGACGAGTCAAAAGTCATAGGTTATCTTGAAGATTTGTCTAATCGGAGCACTATACCCCTACAAATTAATTCTGTTATTTCTGCCGTAAATATAAAATCATTATGGGATGCGATAGATAAGTTAAAAAATGTTAAAAATTTGAAAAAAATGCATACAATTCCACTATTTATCACAAAACACATGAATGACCTTGGAATAGGTCCTGCAAAACTAGAAGATCATAAAAAATTACTTACCCATTGGAAAGAAAGAATTAATTATTATGGGTTAGATATAGAGCTATCACCTGATTTGGAAGATGTTACAATGGATCCTATAGTGTCAATGAAAAGGTTGCACAATATTTGCTATACAGTTTATGAACATCCTTTTATTAATTTAGATGGAAATATTAGTCCTTGTGGAAGATTACAACACATCAATCTCGATAATGTTCTAGAAAACGGTTTTGATAAAGCTTGGAATGGTCCAAAAATCAGAAAATGGAGGCAAGAACATCTGGCTGGAAATTATGGAACTTATTGTCAAAGAGAATGTCATATGAAAAACACTTGTCCTAGTAGATTGGGAAATTTAAAAGAATTTATGGGCCCATACGATGAGGAACTAAGAGTTTTAAAATTTGACGAGAATTTAAGAGTAAATAAATAATATTTTAAATTGAAAAAAAAATTGCAAAAATTTTTTTTTATTAGTGGGGCTAGAGCTGATTATTACATTATTAAGCATTTGTTTATTTATTTAAATAAATTTTTTAAATCAAAAATAATTTTGCATTCTGATAATTATAACTTGCAAAAATTATATAAAAAAGAAAAAATTTTTGAAAAAAAATCACAATATAAATTTTTAAAAACAAATTTTGGAAATTCTAATAATAGCTGGACATTATCAGTTTCATTTTCAAATCAAGTAAAAAAATTAAGCAGATTTTTCAAAGATGAAAATCCATCTATAATTATTCTTATTGGTGATAGATCTGAAACATTAGCTGCAGCTATAGCAGCCACCTATAATCAGATCCCGATTCTTCATATTCATGGTGGAGAAGTGTCATTTGGAAGTATAGATGAAAAGTTTAGACACTGTATTTCAAAATTATCAAATTTTCATTTAGTTTCACATAAAGACTATAAAAAAAGGCTTATTCAATTAGGTGAAAATAAGAAAAATATTGAAGTTATAGGATCTTTATCACTTGATAGTATTTCAAGTCAAACAATTCCTAATAAAAAAGATTTTTTTGAAAAAAATAGTTTTCTTTATAAGAAGTTTATTTTGGTTTCTTTAAATAGTTCATCAAATGAAAAAAATATTAAAAATTTATCCCACAAACTATTCAAAGCGCTTGATAATTTTAAAAATATTATGAAAGTTGTAACGTTTCCTAATTCAGATTTATTTAATTCTTATATTTCAAAGGAAATTATAAAAAGAAAAAAAAGAGCGGACTATGTCATTTTCAAATCTCTCGAAAATCATTATTTACATTATCTTAAATATTGCCAGTTTATAATTGGCAATTCCTCTAGCGGTATAATAGAGGCACCATATTTTAACAAGTTATTTATTAATATTGGTGAAAGACAAGATGGTAGACTTTACTCAAAGACATCAACAATAAAAATTTATGATCTGAATACTTTAAATAAAGTAATACAAAATGTTTTAAAATCAAAAAAAAAAATAGTTGCGAACAATTTATATTATAAAAAAAATAGCAAAAAAATTGCACTAAAATTTATTAAAAAAATTAATTTGAAAAATATTAATTATAAAAAATTTATAGATTTAAAAATATGATTAAGTTTAAATCAAAAGTAGGAATTAAACATAATAATTCTAAATCAATATTAATTCCAATATCAGACTTAAGAAATGGAATTAATTCAACAGAAGATTTTTTTATCAAGAAAGAAAAAAATCAAATTGAATGGATTGTTGATAGATTGTGTGACCACAACTATGGTAAATTAATAATAAAAAAAAATGAAGTTAAATACGCAACTTGCCCAGTGCATAATTGGAATTTAGATTTGAATACATTAAAATACACAAACAAAATCGGGAAAAAAAGAATTAAATTTAAAATAAAAAATGAAAATATAGAAATCAAACAATCTAAAAAAAGTCTAGACTTTAAAATCTCAAAAAAAGTCAAATTTAATAATAATAAAGTCTATATCAGATATCTTTCACATGCATCAGTATTAATAACTTATGATGGTATTAATATTGTAACCGACCCTTGGTTCTTTGGGCCAGCATTTTGTAATGGTTGGTGGTTAAAGGAATATCCAAAATTTAATATAGATTCTATAATTAATAAAATTGATTATATATATATATCACACAATCATCCAGATCATTTACATATAGAAACCCTAAAAAAATTTAATAAAGAAACAAAAATTATAACTCCAAAGTTTGCAAGTAATTCTACAAAATCTCTAATTAAAAGATTAGGATTTAAAAATATTTATGATTTAAATTTCAATAATATTTATAAAATAAAAAATGATAAAATTTTATTTACTATACTAAAATCAGGAGATTTTAGAGATGACAGTGGTATTTTTTTCCAAATTAATGGAAAAAAAATATTACTGAATGTTGATTGCAATAATCTTAATTGTGGAGTTCTTCCTGAAAAGATAGATTTATTAATGTCATCATTTGCAGGTGGTGCTTCTGGGTTTCCATTGTGTTTCGAGGATTATAATGAAGAAGAAAAAAAGAGAATTCTTATTAGAAATAAAAAATCACTTTTAAGTATGGTTACACGACTAATAAAAATTACAAAATGTAAATATTTTATGCCTTATGCTGGATATTTCTCAGAAAAAGCTGAAAGAGATGAATTTATTTTAAATAACAATCAAAAAAATTCATTTGAAGAACTAAGTAAAGTTTCAAATATATTTGATTGTAAAGTTATTAACTTTGAAAAACACGACACTATAGTATTTGGAAAAAAAACAGAGTTAAAACAAAATAACATTATAAAAAAAAACAACAAAAGCGAGAAAAACGAGATAAAAAATTATATAACATCTACAAAAAAAATTTTTTCAGAACTTTCGATAGATTATATAAAAAATTATTTTATAAATTCTGGATTTAAAGAAAATCTATTACTTTATGTAATTCCTACAAATGACAATTTTAAATTTTTAGAATATGGTTATTTAATTGATTTTAGTGGTGACAAAGTACTTTTTAAAAGTACGAACTCAAAAACTATATTTAATAAATTTAACAAGAATATTAAAAGTGATAAAAAACATCTGTTAATTAAAGTAAGAAAAGAGTCATTAAATATGGTCCTTTCTAACAAATTACCATGGGAGGATTTATTGATAGGATTTCAATGTAGAATTACAAGAAAGCCAAATATTTACAATGCAAGATTTTGGCAACATTTTACAAATAATTACATCGACAAGGTTAATTTTAGATATAAAAACCCATGTGGTTCATGTGAAATACTTTTTCAAAAAGTATATTAATGAAAAAAAATTATAAATATTTAACATTTATCCCCGCAAGATCAGGCTCTCAAGGGCTAAAAAATAAAAATCTTAGATCAATCTCGAATAAAAAACTTTTAGAATTTACTACAGATTTTATAATAAAATCAAAAATAAAAAATAATTATATATTTGTAAGTACAGATTCAAAAAAAATAGCAAATTTTTCAAAAAAAAAACTTGTTAACGTAGATTTTTTGAGAAGTAAAAAATTAGCAAAATCAGATTCAATTATTGATGACGCAATTTTTGAATTTTTAAACAGTGATAAATTTAAATCAGTAAATTTTCAAAATTTAATTTTATTACTACCTACTCAGCCCTTTAGATCTATGAAAATATTTTTAAAGGCAATTCAAATAATTAATAAAAAAAATTTTAAAAGCGTTATAAGTGTAAAAAATTTAAATCGATCCGACAAACATATATTTAAAAAAAAAGGAAATTTGTTAGAAATCAAGACAAAAATTAGATCAACAAATAGACAATTTATCAAAAGTAATTATACACCTTGTGGATGTTTTTATATTACCAAACTAAGTGAGTATAAAAAAAATAAATCTTTTTATAATAATAAAACAATAGCTCTTGAAACTTCATTTCCAGAAAATCTTGATATAGATAATTTAGATGATTTAAAACTAGCAAATATAATTTATAAAAACAAAAAAAAATTTAAAATAATTTTATAATGAAAAATAATATTCATAATCAAATTCTTTTATCTTTAAAAAAAGTTTATAATCAAAAAAATTTTTTATATGACCCTCATTCTCCAATTTTTGACTATAATGAAAATTTTTACTTAAATAAAGTTATAGAGAGCAATTGTGTTTCGTCAATTGGAAAGTACGTAGATAAATTTGAATTATTATTAAAAAATTATACGCAATCTAAATATGCAATATGCTTATCAAGTGGAACTGCAGCATTACATTTAGCATTGCACTTATTAAAGGTAAAAAAAGATGATGAAATTTTAATTCCTGCTTTTAATTTTGTTGCAAGCGCAAATGCTTCGCTCCTTTTAGGAGCAACGCCTCACTTTGTAGAATGTGACTTAAAAACTAATTCAATAGATGTTGAAAAAATTTCACTTTATTTAAAAAAAAATACATATCTAAAAAACAATGAATGTATAAATAAAAAAACTAAAAATGTAATAAAAGCATGTATTCCAACATACTCTTATGGTTCTGGATTTGATATAAAAAAACTTATTTCAGTTTGTAAAAAATATAAAATTAAAGTTATTGAGGATTCGTCTGAAGCATTAGGAACTTTTATTAATTCAAAACATGCCGGAACTTTCGGAGATTTAGGAATTTTAAGTTTTAATGGTAATAAAATAATAACTACTGGAGGAGGTGGTGCTATATTAACTAATTCTAAATATCTTGCTAAACAAGCACGACATATTTCTTCTACTGCTAAAAAAAATATCCATAATTATTCAAAAATACATACTGAATTTGGATTAAATTATAGAATGCCAAACATAAATGCTGCTTTAGGTGTTTCACAAATATTAAAACTTAAAAAAATTTTACGAAAAAAAAAATCTCTTTATAAAAAATTAAAATTTGAGCTGAGGCATTTAAATGATTATGTTGATATATATGAGGAACCAGAATCTTGTAAAAATAATTACTGGTTTCAATTGCTTAAAATAAAAAATAACAAAATAAAAAAAAACTATTTACTTAAAATATTGAATAAAAATAATATTCAAGCTACAAGTGCATGGAAATTATTAAATTCATTCAAATATTTAAAGAAATATCCATCGATGAATTTGGAAATTTCAAAAAAACTTAGTAAAAACCTAATTTGTTTACCAAGTAATAAATTTAAAATATAAATTAAAGTTATAATTGATCTAGTTTTTTATTAATGAAAAATATAATAATTTTTGGTAGTGGTAGCACTGCTAGAGTAATATTTTCAGAACTTATAAATTTTAAAGAATTTAAAATATTAGGTTTTCTTGATAATTTTTCAAAAAAAGGAAAAATAATTGAAACTTTTAAAAATAAAAAATTTCAAAATTTAGGAAATGTTTCTGAAGTAAAAAAAATTTCAAAAAAAGTGACAGGTGTGATTGGAATTGGAGACAATTACACAAGAAAAAAAATTGTTAATGAAGTTTATAAATATGATATTAATTTTATTTGGGAAACTGTCATTGCAAAAAACTCAATTATTAGCCATAAAGTTAAAATTGGAAATGGTACAGTAATTATGCCAAATGTTGTCATCAATACTGGTACAAATATAGGAAATCATTGCCTAATCAACACATCATCTTCAATTGATCATGATAATAAATTTAAAGATTATTCAAGTACTGGTCCGGGTGTGATAACTTCAGGAGATGTTAGTGTGGGCAAATATAGTCATATTGGGGTAGGAGCTGTTATAAAACATGGTATATCAATAGGTGATAACACAATTATAGGTGGAAATTCATTTGTTAATAAAATATGTAAAAATAATAATGTTTATTATGGTAATCCTGCAAAGAAAATAAAAAAAAGAAAAATAGGTGATAAGTATTTATAAATGATAAATAATAAAACTATATTCATTACAGGTGGTACGGGGTCTTTTGGAAAACATCTAACATTGACACTTTTAAAAAAATATAATCCTAAAAAAATAATTATATTTAGTAGAGATGAATTTAAACAATTTGAATTTCAAAATGAAATTGATAAAAAATTTCATAAAAAAATTAGATTTTTTATTGGTGATATAAGAGATTATAAAAGATTAGAATCTGCACTAATTGGTACCGATATTGTGTTTCACGCTGCAGCTTTAAAACAGGTTCCAGCGCTAGAGTACAACCCTTTTGAAGCAGTGAAAACTAATATAATAGGATCTCAAAATTTAATAACTGCTTGTCAAAAAACAAGGGTTGGTAAAGTTATTGCATTAAGCACTGATAAAGCTGCTGCTCCAATAAGTTTATATGGAGCAACTAAATTAACTGCTGATAAACTTTTTGTATCCTCAAATAATTATTCCGGAAATATTAATTTTTCTTCATCAGTAGTCAGATATGGAAATGTTATGTCAAGCAGAGGCTCAGTTATTCCAATTTTCAAAGAAAACAAAGGTAAAAAATTTATAACTATAACTGATTTAGAAATGACAAGATTTAATATAACTTTAGATCAAGGTGTAAATTTTGTTCTTGATTGTTTAAAAAAAATGATTGGTGGTGAGATTTTTATACCAAAAATACCTTCTTATAGAATAACGGATCTTGCTAAAGCAATATCGCCAAATTCAAAATTTAAAATAATCGGAATAAGACCTGGAGAAAAATTATATGAGGAGATGATCACATCCTCCGATGCTATTAATACTATTGATTGTAAAAATTATTTTATAATATTGCCAACCCCAGGTTATCTGCCAAAGAATCATATCAAAAAAATTATAAAAATAAATAAAGGAAAAAAGTGTAAAAAAGATTTTTCGTATAATAGTAGTAATAATAAAAAATTTCTTTCAGTTTCAGATTTAAAAAAAATAATCTAATAAATGAAGATTTCTTACGGTAGACAGTACGTAGATTCTAGAGATAAAAAAAATGTAATTAAAGCATTATCAAGTGACTTGATTACACAAGGATTATATATAAAAAAATTTGAAAACAACTTAAAAAAATATTTTAATTGTAAGCATGTTACAGTTGTTTCGAGTGGTACAGCAGCTATGCATTTGGTGGCTTTAGCTCTTGGATGGAAAAAAAATGATTTAATTTTAATGAGTCCAATAACATTCTTATCAACGGCAAATATTGTTGACCATTTATCTGCTAATTTAGACTTTGTTGATATTGATGACAAAACATACAATTTATGTCCAAAGAAATTAGAAGCAAAAATTTTATCTTTGAAAAATAAAAAGGTCAGAGCAGTGGTTGCAACTGATTATGCTGGTTTACCATGTGAATGGCAAAAATTAAATGAATTATCAAAAAAATATAAGTTTGATTTAATTAATGACAATTGTCACGCTATTGGTGCAGATATTAACAAAAAAAAATCATATGGAACAGATTATGCTTTAGCAAGCATACATAGTTATCACCCTGTTAAAAATATTACAACTGGTGAGGGTGGAGCAATATTAACTAATAATAAAAAATTAAATTTAAAAATTAGAACTCTAAGATCTCATGGAATTGAAAAAAGAGGACATAAATTTCCATGGTTATATAACATATATAAACCTGGTTTTAATTATAGAATTACCGATTTTCAATGTGCTCTAGGTATTTCTCAATTAAAAAAATTAAATTTATTCTTAAAAAAAAAAAGAAGTATAGCAAAATATTATTTTAATTTTTTTAAAAATAAATCATTTGTTAAGTTGCCACAAAATAAGTTTATATCAGGGCATGCTTATCATTTATTTCCTTTACTTATAGATTTTAAGAAAATTAGATTAAATAAATCTAAATTTTTCGAATATTTAAAAAAGAAAAATATTTTTTTACAAGTTCACTATATTCCAACTTATAAATTTAGTTATTTTAAAAAAAAATATAAAATAAATGAAAAAAAATTTCCTAATTCAGAAACTTTTTACAAACAAGAAGTATCCTTACCAATATTTTATTCTTTAAATAAATATAATTTAAAAAGAATTTGCAATTTAATTGAAAAAGCAATTTCAAACCAATTAAAGAAATAAGGGCAATATTTTATTAATTTTTTGTGACAAACATAGATTTATTAAACGTACCAAAAAACACTAAAGATAAAATAATTGGCGTTTATAAGTATAGCTCATGCAATGTTAATTCACTAATTAATGCATTAGAAATGATTTCTGTTAATTATAAGCTGTCATCAAATTTTTCAGATTTATCCAATTGTTATAAAATAATTCTTCCAGGCGTAGGAAATATGAAAAATATTCCAGAAGAAAATATGAGATATATGTCAAAAGAAGTGAAAAATTATATTTTAGAGGGGGGCTTTATTTATGGGATATGCTTAGGCTGTCAATTATTATTTGAAAGTAGTGATGAAGCTGGCAGAGAAACACTTGGAGTTTTAAAAGGAAAAGTAGAGAATATTTATAACAAATATAGGCTTAAATTAAACGTAGGTTTTGAAAATCTAAATTTCGAAGATAGCAGTTTACAAAATAAAAAGTTATTAAAGTACTTTCGAGGTATTGATACTAGCAATCAATTTTATTTTTTACACAAATTTTATTGCAATTTGAATGACAATAAAACTTATAATTTGAAAATAAATATAAATAATAAGAAAATGCCAGTTTTATTTTTCAAGGGAAATGTTTTAGGAACTCAATTTCATCCAGAATTAAGTAAAAAGTCGGGACTCATTTTTCTTAAAAATGTATCTGAAATACCTGTATAGTTATGAGGATCATCTCTAGATTGGATATAAAAATTAAAACACTTATTAAAAGTGTAATGTATGATGGTGTTCAAAAAATAGGCAATCCAATAGATTATGCTAATGATTATGTAGAAAACTCCATAGATGAATTAATGTTAATAAATAATACAGGCACTTTATATAATACAAAATTAGACTTGAATTTATTAAAAGAAATAAGAAAAAATAAAGCATTACCAATTTCAGCAGGTGGTGGAATTAAGAATTATGATGATGCAATCAATTTGATAGATTCAGGATGTGATAAGGTAGTTATTAACAGTCTTATTCATACAAACCCTAATGAGGTTTTAAAAATTGTTGACTCTTTAGGCTCATCTTCAGTAACGGGTGCAATTCAATTTGAAAAAAGAAAAGATAATTATGTTACCTTTTATGAAATGGCAAGAGAAAGCACTGGACTAAATTTAATTGAGACTATCAAAAAGTATAAAGATTTAGGGATTGGAGAGTTGCTACTGACTGACATAAATAGAGATGGGTTGCAAACAGGTTTAAATACTGAAATTTATGATATTTTGTCTGATTTCAAAAAAGATTTTCCAATAATTTTAGGTGGTGGATTTAGCAATTATGATGAAATAGAAAATTTTAAAGAGTATCTTTCAGGCATTTCAATTTCCTCAGCATTTCATTTGAAAAAATTAAAAGTATCTGAGACTATTAAATATAGAGATAAAGTTATTTGAAAAAATGAAAATTCTTTGTGTAAGTCTTACTCTTTATCCAGGAAATAGTTTATCGGACTTAAATTTAGTTAAAGAACTTTCAAAAACCAAAAATATTATAACATACGCTATTAAATCAAATGATATGTATAAAAAATATAAAACTACAAATAAAAATTTTTATTGTGGTTTTCCTGGTTTCAAAAAATCTGATTTTCATCAAATAGAACAAATTAAAAAAATTAATAAAGTTATGTTTTATGATTGGACTAAGTTGAAAGAATTAATTTCTTTAAATGATGTAATTATTCTTGGATCTTACAGGCAAAATGAATGGATAGTCTCTTATGCCAGGATTAGAAATAAAATTGTATTTTGTCATAAAAATCCACCTGAAATGCATTTAGATACCGATATAATGCCTAATTTTTATTTATTAAAAGACAAATTTCAAAAAGAGTATGGATCATTTATTAACAAATATCATAGAAAATTTTATAAATTAGATAAAAAAGATAGGTTTATAACCACAGGCTCTGTTCAGTATAGAAATTTTTTTTTAGATAAAAAATATAATTACAAGAATTTTTGTAGAAAATATAATTTAGACTATAAAAAAAAATTAGTATTATTTTTACCTAGTGCACCTCAATTACATAATAATTATTATAAAAAATTATATAAGAATATTTGTAATAAAATTGACTTAAAATATAACCTGCTGATCAAGGGGCATCCTACTGATTACTTTAAAAGAAAAAATTCTAATAATTATAACAAAAATAATTCATCTTGGGATGAGCTTATGCCTGAAAAAAAAGTATGTGATCCAAAAGATTTTTATGAGGCTTTAGATCATTCATTTGCAGCCGTCACAATCAATTCAACGGTTTTTGTTGAGGTAAATTTAAGCAATAAACCAGTGCTATTCGTTGAAACTTATGATTACCTTATGAATCAATTAACAGGACAAGAAAAAAATTTTGATAAAGGTTACTATAAAAACAAGATAGGATGGCATAGTTTTTCTTTTTCAAATCGTCTAATTGATTACATTTCAAAGCATGGTTTATTAAATAAATATAATAAATCGCTTATTAAAAATAATTCTATTATCGGAGTATATAAATTTTTTGGGCAAATTATTAAGATTGAGGATTTGTCTGAATCATTAAAAGAGGTTGAAAATCTAAATATTTACACAGATATGAAAAAAAATTTTGGTTTGAATCAAGAACCAATCAAATATATCTCAAAAATTATTTTGTCAGAAATTAAGAAAAATTATAAAATTAATAAACCATCAATAAATTTTAAAATAGCGATTTTAATAATGTATATAAATTTAAAAAAAATGCTTAAATCTCTTAAAAATAAATATTTAAAATGAATATAGCAATCATACCAGCAAGATCAGGAAGTAAGAGAATTAAAAATAAAAATATAAAAAATTTTTTAGGAAAACCTATAATTTCTAAAGTGATTGAAAAACTTAAAAAAAGTAGGAATATAAAACTTATTGTTGTTTCAAGTGACTCTGAAAAAATATTAAAAATTAGTAAAAATTATGGAGCTGACGTTTTAATTAAAAGACCAAAAAACCTTTCAAATGATTTTGCAGATACTTATTCAGTTATTCAACATGCAATAAATTATTTACAATTGAATGATTTTTTATTTAAAAATGTATTTTGTATCTATCCAACTTCTATATTTTTAAATTCAAGCATTATATTAAGGGCTTTAAAAAAATTAAAAAAAAACAATTATGTTCTTACTGGAGTCAAATATAACCACCCTATAGAAAGATCTTTTAAAAATTTAAGAAATAGAATTAAATTAAATTATCCAAAAAAAATTTATTCAAGAACAAATGATATTAATCCTTCTTACCATGATGCCGCTCAATTGTATCTTGCAAAAACTAATACATGGCTAAATGACAAAAAAATAATATCAAACAATTCATCTTTTGTTGAATTGATGAAATATAGTTGTGTAGATATTGATACTATTGAAGATTGGAAAATAGCAGAAATTATTTATGAAAATTTAAAAAAAAATAATAATATTTAAAATGATTGCTAATAAAGAAATTACAAATCTTTCTAAAAAAAAATCAAGATACAATAAAAAAATTTTTTTTTTATATGATTAATACATTGATCGTTGGTCTTGGAAATATTGGTTTTCAGTTTGATAAAAATAAGATAAGTAAACAAATTACGCATTCAAGCTCAGTTTACAATCATAAAAAGTTTAATTTAATTGGTGGTGTGGATAAAAAAAGTAATATTTTGTTTAAATTTGAAAAAATTTATGGAGTGCCTGGTTTTAAAAACTTAAAGATGTCATTAAAAAATTTAAGACCAGAGCTTATAATATTTGCTAATCAAGTAGACTTAAAAGATATAAAATTTTTGTTAGAAAATAAAAGTGTGAAATTTATATTATTTGAAAAACCATTTATTAAAAATAAATATGAAATCAAACAAATTTTTAAAATATTAAAAAAGAAAAAAATATTCTTTACAATAAATTTTCAAAGAAATTTTTCAAAAAGCTATATTAATTTAATGAAAAATATTAAAAATGGAATTATTGGAAATAAAATAAAAACTTTTTGTTTTTACAATAAAAGCTTTAAAACTAATGCTACTCATTTTTTAAATTTAATATCTCTCTATACAAAAAGATTAATTAGTTCTAAAAAGATTGATAATTCAAATAATATTTGTCTAAATTATAAAAATAGTGATGTATATTTTTTTAAAGTAAACGAAAATAGCTATAATAATAATAGTCTAATAATATTTGGTGATAAAGGTAAAATAGAAATAACTTCAAGACCAGAAAAATGTATAATTTATAAAAAAAAAAAAGATGATACATATAAAAAATATTTTTTACTTAAAAAATTAAAAACGTTTAATTTTCCATCTGATAAAATTCAAAAGCCAGTTTTAGATAATATATACGAAGTAATGCGAAAAAATAAGAAATTATTGTTTTCTGAAAAGCATATTTATCATTATTTCAAAATAATGAATAAAATAAATTTAAATTAAATGAAAATTAAAAAATATAATTCAATAGGAAAAGAAGAACTAAAGGCTGCTGTAAAAGTTATTAAATCTGGTATTTTGTCAGACTTTATAGGCGCAAAAGGAAAGAACTTTGAGGGCGGTAAATATGTTCAAAATTTTGAAAAAATAGCAAAAAATTATTTTGATGTTAGTTACGCAATTTCTGTAAATTCTTGGACATCAGGGCTTATTTGTTCAGTTGGTGCAATAGATCCTTCGCCAGGAGATGAAATTATTTGTACCCCATGGACTATGTGTGCCTGTGCTACAGCTATTTTACACTGGAATTGTATTCCAGTGTTTGTTGATATCGATAATGAAACTTTTAACTATGATTTAAAAGAGTTAAAAAAAAAAATTACTTCAAAAACAGTTGCAATAATTGCGGTAGATATTTTTGGTCAGTCAGAAAATATTAATGAAATTAAAAAAATTATAAAAGATAGAAAAATAAAAATTATTTCAGACTCAGCACAAGCAATTGGTTCTAAATATAATAAAAAATTTAGTGGAACATTAGCAGATATTGGTGGTTATAGTTTTAATTATCACAAACATATAAACACTGGCGAAGGTGGAATGATAGTAACAAATAATAAAAATTTAGCTCATAGATGTATGTTAATTAGAAATCACGGTGAGGCAGTAGTTAAAAAAAATGATAAATCTATATCAAATATACTTGGTTATAATTTTAGGCTTGGAGAAATTGAGTCGGCTATCGGTATTCAGCAATTTAAAAAATTAAATAAAATTATTAAATTTAGACAAAAATTAGCCAAAACACTCATTAATGGAATTTCAAATTTAAAAGGCTTGCAATCACCTATAGTTAAAAAAGGAAATACACATGTATATTATGTTATTCCATTTGTTTTAGATTTAAATAAATTCAAATTTAATAGAGACAAAATTATTAAATTTTTAAAAAAAGAAAAAATTGTAGGGATAGTAGGAGGTTACACAAACTTACACTTACTGCCCATTTTTAAAAATAAAATTGCTTATGGAAAAAAAGGTTTTCCTTGGTCATCATTTAATAAGAAAATTAGATATAAAAAAGGTATATGTAAAAATGCAGAAGAGCTACATGATAAAACTTTTTTTTATTTAGCACTTTGTGCTTATGATTATAAAATTTCAGACATGAAATCGTATATTCATAAATTTAAAAAAGTATGGAAAAAAATAACAAAATAAGTAATAAAAAAACTGTTATCTTTTCTCACGATGCTGGTGGAGCTCAAATTCTCTCTTCATATTTATTAGCTAAAAATATTTATAAAGTTTATGGGCAATGCAAAGGTCCAGCCATTAAGATTTTTAAAGAGAAGAAAATTAAAATTAAAATTTTAAGTATTAAAAAAGCGATAAAAATTGGAAATTATTTTTTTACTACTACTAGCTGGAAATCAAAAATAGAGAAAATTGCAATGAGAAATCTAATAGAAAAGAAAAAAAAATTTATTACTTTTATAGATCATTGGGTTCATTTCAAAGAAAGATTTGATTTTAGATATTTACCTGATGAGATTTGGTCTTTTGATCTAAAAAGTTATAAAACTTGTAAAAAGATTTTTAAGAATGTTAAAATAAGGCTAAAGCCAAACTTTTTTCAAAAAAATGCAATTAATGAAATTTCAAAATTTAAAAAAAACAAAAATTATAGAATAAATTTTTTATATTTAACCGAACCACTTTCTGATCTACATAAAAAATTATATAAAAAAAAAATTATTACTTCAGAGGTAGATGCTTTAAAATTCTTTCTAAGTAAATGTGAAAATAAAAAAAAAATTACAATAAGAGTTCATCCAAATGATAACATTAAAAAATATACACATTTGTTAAAAGAATTTAGTAATTTAAATATTAAATTTGATAATAAAACGAGTATTTACAAGCAATTAGCAGAAAATCTAAATATTGTTTCTTATCAAAGTTCTATTTTAAATTTAGCATATAAAAATAAAAATAACGTTTTATGTTCTGCACCAAATAAAAAATTTAAAATTCATTATTTGAAAAATAAAAAAAATTATATTTATAACTATGAAAGAATTTAAAATATTTTTATATCTTATAAAAAAAAATTTTAAAAAATTATGGAATTTATTTTTTCTAATGATCATTTGTGCAATTTTTGCAAATTTTCTAACAATTTTACAGCCTTTGGTATTCGCTTCTATGATGGAGATTGTCCTACCAAATGATTTTGAATTCTTAAATAGTCAAAATAACAAAACAGATAATATTTCTGAAAAAAGTTTTTTTGATTTGAATTATGTTGGTCAAAAAATTTTAATAATAATTTATGGGTTGTTTGATATAAAAGATTTTTCAACACTAGAAAATTTAATTCTTTTATCATCAATATTTTTGATTTTTGTAATTTTTGCAGCAATTATAAATTTCTTGGCAGCTATTATATCAAAATGGAGTAATGCCTCACTAACAATTTCAATTCGTAAAGATTTAATAAATCATTTTCTTAATTTGGACTATTTATTTTTCACAAAAAATAAATCTGGTGAAATGGTATCTAGAATTATAACTGATACTAAAAGTGTTGCACAAGGTGTTATTCCTGTTTTGCAAACAATATTTCATCAAGGATCTTTAGTTATTATTTATAGTATTTTTTTATTTAAAACAGATAACTTTATTTTTTTTTCTGCATTTATTATTTTTCTGTTTCAATATTTGATTATGCTTAGTTTAAAAAGACCTATTAAGAATAGTTTGATAAATGTAAACAATAAAACTGCACAATTATTATCAAACTTAAATGAAATATTTGGCTCTATACGTCTTACAAAAGTATTTAATATGAAAAATTATCAATTTAATAAATTGAACTTTCTTCAGTCTCAGGAGAGAAAGTATGGTTTTAAAGCTGCAATATTTGATGAACTTCAAACCCCAATTGGATCAATTTTAACATCAGTAAGCTTAGTAATAATATTAATTGCTATACTGATTCAGCTTCAACAAAATAACATGTCGCTGCAAGGTGGAATTATGTTTGTCATTATTGGTAGACTAATAATTACTCCAATAATACGTTTATCAACAATATTTACTTGGCTCGTAGCATTAGGCGGAACATACCACAAAATTGATTTTTATAATAAAATTAAAAAAAATATTAAAGACGGAAAAATTATTAATTGTGATTTTAAAAAAGATCTAAAAATAAATAACTGCCTTATTCAATATGACTCTAGAACTAAAATTTATTTTGATAAATTTACAATTAAAAAAAATGAAAAAATAGCAATAGTTGGTCCAAGTGGAAGCGGAAAATCAACATTAATTGATATGATATTGAGATTGTATGATCCAAAAACAGGATCAGTCTCGTTAGACAATATAAATATTAAAAATTTTAAATTAGAAAATTATAGGTCACTCTTTGGTTTAATTCCGCAGGAAGCTCAGTTGTTTAACGATTCTATACTAAACAATATTATATGCGGTAGAAGAAATGTTGATAAAGATCAGGTAATTAAAGCTGCAGCAATGGCTAATGCACACAAATTCATAATAAAGAAAAAAAATAAATACAATACTATTGTTGGGGATAGAGGAGTGGTGTTATCTGGAGGCGAAAAACAAAGAATAGCAATTGCTAGGGCACTTGTTGATGATCCTGAGATATTAATTTTTGATGAAGCTACAAGTTCTCTTGACTCAAAATCAGAGAAAGAAGTGCAACAAGCTATTCATAAGATTTTAAAATTTAAAACAGCTTTAATTATAGCTCATAGATTCAGTACTATTAAAAAAGCAACTAAAATAATAGTTATGAACAAACATAGAATAGAAAATATTGGTAATCATTCTGACTTAATAAAAAAATCTAAAACCTACAGAGAACTTTATAAGTTACAATTTTTGAAATAATTTTTTATATGAAAAGAATAATTTTTCTAATAGAGAAATCTAATGAATTAAAGCATCTCTCACCAATAATATTTTATTTTAAAAAACAAAAATTAAAAACTCAAATTTGCTTTATACAGAGAACTGAAAGAAAAAATGATTTTAAAAAATATTTAAAACCAGAAAACGCTAAAGGTAATTTGTTAAAAAAAAATAAAATAAAAAAGTTCAGTGATAAAAATGAATTTCACAACTTCTGTATCAATGAAATAGATAAAATTTCATATATATTTTCATTGCACTTTATATCTAAAGAAAAGTTTCAAATATCTGAAAAATTTTTAAAATCTGTAAGTACAAAATGGTGTGTTATTGGTCATGGTGTTGATAGTTTTGTTCAATTTAAAAATGAGAATACTTATTTTAACTATAAATCTAATTTTTTTTGTTCTACTAAATTTTTCTTAAATGAAGGTAAAAAATATATTAAAAAATTTACAAGAAGAAAAAATATTTTTGATACCAAAAATGTCAAAACTTATTTAGTTGGAAATCCAATGTTCTCTAGACAAATTTTTAAAAAAAGAAAGCAAAAAAAAAAGAAACTCATATATCTTCCTTTCCCATTTTTGAGAGACAGATATGGTAGAAATACTAATTTTGCATTTCAAGCAGCTTACACAGGACAATTTTTAAACTATTTTAGCTTTTCAAGAGACTCGCAAAAAAAAGGATATTTTGTTTCAATTTTTAGACAAATTAAGCACTACATTTTAAATCAATTTGAAATATTTAAACATTTCAATTCGATTAAAAGTTACTATAGAAAATATAATGAATTAGTTGTAGTTAAGTCGATTAGAAAATTTTGTAATCAAAATAATTTTCAATTTATTGTAAAACCTCGACTTAAATTTCCATATATTTATGAATTAAACAAATATGCGGATAAGATTATTTATGACAACGAGTCATCACAATTTCCCTCTATTTTTCAAAAAGAATTATCAACTGCCGATTTAGTTATAGGATCATTATCATCGTCTGTTCTTGAGGCTGCAATGTTTAAAATACCATATATAAATATAGAAATTCCAAAAATAGCTTTTAGGGATAAATCAAATAAATTTATGCATAATTACAAAAAAAATTTTTTTTACAATTTTGATAAAGTTGTTTTCAATTATAAGATTAATGATTTTGTTGATAAATTTAAAAATGAAAAAATAAAAAAGTTCAATCCAAACAAAAAAAATTCTGATATCTATTTGAAAAAATTTTGTGGTTTATCAAAAAATTCTGATGAAATTGGTAAGAAAATTTTTAAAATATTAAAATTAAGAGAAAAGTGAAAATTAGTATTTTTATATTGTCTCATCATAAACCTTGGTTAATTAGATCCTCTCTATTGTCTCTGTTTTCTCAGGACGATTCTCATGATTATGATTTACATTTTATTATGATTAAAGGAAATGGCGAAGTTAAATCTAACAAATATTACAGATATTATTTTAAACTGAAAAAAGCAACTGGAGAAAAAAACCCTCAACTTTCTGAATTTGATAAAGAAATATTTAAAGAGCTCAAAAAACTAAAGATAAAATATTACGTGCATAATTTTCAAAATGATCATGGTTTGGATTCAGGAGCTTGGATAAAATTAATAAGATCAAAGCATTGGACTAAGTATGACTACTCAATAATGTTGATGGAAGGTTTTCTTTTTTCTAGTAATAATGTGTTAAAATCATTAAGAAAATTTTTAAAAACTCATAAACCTGATTTTATATCTTCTGCGCACGAGAAGCGTTTCTTAAAAATAAAGAAGAATTTTGTAAATAAATTTCCACAAAATAACTTTTATGAATTTTCAGAAAAAAAAATTTGGTCTAAACTTTTGAAAATTCCAATGGTTAAAAACCTTTACTCTAACTCTAAAAACTATGTAACTAGAAATAACAAAAAAATTCAAAACATAACCGAACATCATGTTTCTAGATATTCTCTGAATATTATTCAATTTGTAAAAATGTTTATTAAGTCTTTAATATTTTCTAAACATATATATAACAAAGATCAAAGTTTACTAGTTACAATAGATAGAAAACTCTTTATCAATTTTAATCAAATTAATAAGAAAAAAATTGCAATTGATGGAATAAAGTATCATACTGAGAACAGCCCATTTTTTTTTGGTTGTTCCTGTCAACATATTTTTTCAAAAAAAATGATGATTGAGGTTGATTCATTTTTTAAAAAAAATAAAATTTATGAATTAGCTCTATTGCCATACTTTGGTCAAGTGTTTGAAGTTTTTTGGGGCGCTCTTCCAAAATTATTAAAAAAAAAAAAATGGTATTTTGATGGTATTCATAGAATAAGAAAAAATTTAATAACTTTTGTTAGGGAAGATGATATTAACGGTGTTGTTAAATATTTAAATATTTACAATTCTGATGGTGTAAAATTTTTTATCAAAAATAAAAATATAAAATATAAAATTTTAAATAAAAAAAAATCAGATATTACAAAATACATAATGTAGTTAAAAATACTATGCAATTAATAAAGTTAAAAACTTCAAAATTATTAAATAATATTTGAATAATTTTGGACCAAATGCAAAAACATCACTAAAAGGCAAAATTAATAAAAATTTCAATATAATTAAAAAAAATTATATAAAAAAGCTAATTTAGTCTTTTAATTATTTAATTTATGGTTATACATCACAACATGAAAAAAATTGTTATAACCGGTGGTTCAGGTTTTATAGGTGGCCATATAGTAGAATTTCTTTTAAAAAAAAACTTTAAAGTAGATGTTATTGACTTATGGGAGTCACCAGAAATTAAAAGTTTTAAAAAAAAATATAATTCAATTAAATTCCATAAATTAAATTTCCTTAAATTTGAAAAATTTAAAAAAATTTTAAGAAATAAAGATGCACTTATTCACATGGCAGCAATACTTGGAACCTCAGAAACGATTACAACTTATGATGTGGAAGATGTAGTAAGAACAAATGTTTTAGGCACAACAAAAGTTTTAAAAATTTGCAAAGAATTAAAAATTAAAAAAGTTTTAATACCAACTACTCCAGATGTCACTTGGTTAAATCCATATAAAATTACAAAACAAGCAATTGAGAGACTTGCCCAGCTATTTAACAAAGAATACAATTTAAATGTTAGATGTCTTAAACTTGGCAATATATATGGTTCTCGTGAAAGATGGTTAGAAGCAAATCAAACCGATATCAAGGCACCATTTAATTATCAAAAAATAATTCCGTCTTTTATTATGGATCATTTAAACAAAAAACCAATTACAATTTATGGTGATGGAAAGCAAAAATCAGAATATATATTTATTGATGATGTAGTAATGTCATTTTATTTATCATTAAAAACAAAAAAAAGATTTGGAACAGAAGTAATTCATGTTGGTAGAGGTAAAAACAATTCAGTTGTTGATATAATAAATGCACTTGAAAAAGCATGGGGGATTAAATTCAAAAGAAAATTTGTAAAAATGAGACCTGGAGAACATAAAATCCAGATTAAATTAAATCCAAAACCATTAAAAAAATATTTAAATTATTCTTTACAGTGGAATTTGGTTGAAGGATTAAAAAAGACTATTCCATATTACATACAACAGTATAAAATTTCGAAAAAGTGAGAAAAAATAATCCATTAGTTCTTAGAATGGATGATGTTGGTGCAAGTTCTAAAAAATTTAACGTTTATTCTAAATCAAGAATAGGCAATTTTTTATTTTTAAAAAGAATTAAACCTTTTAAATCTTGGGCTCCATATAATGAAATTTCAACAGAGCAATGGAAAAAAATAATTGATCTATTATGTCTTTATAATTTCAAGTTAACTATTGCAGTGACAGCAAGCTGGGTTGATGAAAAAAATAACCTTATACCTTTTCCAGAAAAATTTCCACAACAAGCCAATATATTAAAAGGTGCTTTTAAAAATAAAATAATTGAAATAGCAAACCATGGTTTGACTCATTGTGTTGTTGGCAAACATCTTCCAAGATATTTCACATCTGTAAGAAAATATCATAGAGAATTTTGGGACTGGATACCAGATGATACGCATAGAATACACTTGGAGAAATCAAGTAAAATTTTGAACGAATGGTTAGGAAATAAAATTGATGTATTTGTTCCGCCAGGAAATGTTTATTCAGCTTATACCGTTGATTCTCTAAATGAATTAAATTTTTCAATGATAAATTCATCAAAAAAATTAGATTGTAATTATAAAAATTTAAAATTAATTGATGAAAAAAATGTATTTGCATTTCATGATAAAGAAATTTCAACATTAGGTTTAGATTGGTTTGAAACTATATTAAAAAAATTTAGATTAAATTATAAAGCAAGTTTTTTAAAAGAATTATAAATGGATAGTTTTCGTAGACAAAAAATTGACGAATTAATTTTAATAAATATTAAATTTATAAAAGGTGAAGTATTGGATATTGGAGGCACAAATAATACAAAAGAAATCTTAAATTCAATTTTATTGAATAAAACAAATATAAAAATTTTAAATAAAAATAAGATTTACAAGCCTGATATTTTAGCAGACTTTGACTATTATAATAATTATAAAAAAAAATATGATACAGTTTTATCATTCGAATTACTTGAATACTTGGAAAATCCTAAAGATTTTTTTAATAAAGTATATAAATTGTTAAAACCAAAAGGTTATATGATTTTATCAATTCCATTTTTAAATCCTATACATGGAGATAAATTAGATAATTATAGAATAACAAAAAAAAAATTAATTGAAATTTCTAAAAAAGAAAAATTTCAAATTGTAAGATTTCAAAATGTTGGTTCTGTTGGCACTGTAATTAACGATATAATTAGAGCAAGTTGTGGATATGCTTCAAAATATAAAAAAAATAAAATATCAATATTATTATTATTCATATTTAAATGGTTTTTTAAATTATTAGATTATTTAACACACCACCAATCAGAATTTATTAATTCTGGTTATTTTATAATTTTAAGAAAAAAATAAATTGAAAATATTTATTTCATATAAAACCAAAGGAAAAGCTTGGGGGGGCGGAAATCAATTCTTAAAAAATTTAAAAGAACAGTTTTTTAAAATGGGGAATATTTGTAATCACCCAAAAGATGCAGATATAATTTTATTTAATAGTCATCATAATTTAATTGAAACTTTAATTTACAAAATTAAATATCCAAATAAAAAATTCATACATAGAATTGATGGACCAATATCATCTTATCGTGGTGGAAGAGAAATAATCCTAGACGAATTAATTTACCTATTTAACTCCAAAATTTCAAACGGCACAATATTCTTATCTAAATGGTCAAGAGACGAAAATATTAAAAAAGGATATATTTTAAATAATAATGAAAAGATAATTTATAATGCTCCAAATAACCAAATATTTAAAGAAAAAAAATACTCACTAATCAATCAAAATAGAAAACTAAAAATATTAGCCTCTTCATGGTCAAATAATTTATTAAAAGGCTTTGATATTTTTAAATATTTAGATGAAAATTTGGATTTCAATAAGTATCAAATGACATTTGTTGGTAATACAAAAATAAAATTTAGAAACATTAAAATCATCAATCCAGTAAAAAGTGAGTTATTAAATAATTATATTGAAAACTCAGACGTATTTATTTTTGCTAGCAAAATTGAATCTTGTTCGAATCTTTTAATAGAAGCTATGTCAACAGGAATACCAGTATTAGTTATAAATGGAACAAGTAATAATGAAATTTTTAATTCAAATGGATATATATTTAAAGATAAAACAGATGTTATTCATCAACTTGAAAAATTAATCAATAACTATGAAAATTTAAAAGTAGAAAAAAGATATTTTTTAGATGACACAATTAAAAAATATTACAATTTTTTTCAAAATATAATTAAAGATCAAAAACAGAAAAAAATTTCTTTAATAATAACTTTCGAGTTATTTCTTAAATATTTTTACTTCAAAATACAAAATAAATTTAAATTTTGGAAAGAAAAAATTTTAACTAAATAACATTAGAATAATATATATCTCTAGAATATTGGAGAAGATAAATAAAAAAGCAAATAGGAGACAAAAATAATGAACTTTAAATTTTTTTTAAAAAAAAGTTTTTATAGTTTCTTAGGCCATAATAAAAGGTTTAATACTAATCAAAAGAATTTAATAATAAAATCAGAAAATAAAAATTGGGTTTTGAATCAGTTGGCTAATGAATATAAAAAAGTTTTTTCAAATATTTTTAATTATATTTCATTAGATGAAAAAGATATATATTTTTCAGAAAACATTCATTTATTTATTATGTCAAAATATTATGCTTTAGAAAATTTGCACAATTTTAAAAATAAAGTATATTTCCCTTTTTTTCATGGCATTTCAGATTTAGCTGAATTTAAAAAAAATATTATATTTATTAAAAAAAATCTTAGTAAGATTTCAAAAATTCAAGTTTCAAATTCATTGATTGAAAATTCATTCTTGGAAAATGGTATTCCAAAAGATAAATTTATGAGAATACCAATTACAGTAGATTTAAATAAATTTGATTTAGTTCAAAATGTTAAAAAAAAAGACGTTAGAGAACAATATAATATTCCAAAAAGTTCCTTTGTTATTGGATCTTTTCAAAAAGATGGTGATGGATGGGGTAGAGGGAATAATCCAAAATTCATAAAGGGACCAGATATATTTATTAAAACTATTCAAATATTAAAAAAACATATCCCAGAAATCTTTGTTTTAATTTCAGGGCCTTCAAGAGGATACGTCGTAAGAAATTTAAATAAATTGAAAATACCATATAAATACTTAAATTTTTCTAATTACGATGATTTAATTAGACTTTATAAATGCCTGGATGTTTATCTTGTTTGTTCTAGAGAGGAAGGTGGACCAAGAGCTATAATGGAGTCTTTTGCCAGCAAGATACCACTAGTTACCACTAATGTTGGTCAAGCTGTCGATATGATAAAAAATAATTATAATGCATTTAAATCTGATGAAATAAATGAAGAAACATTAGCAAATCTTATTTTTTCAAAAGTTTATAAAAAAGATGATAAATTAGAGGAAATTATTAAAAACGCATATATAACTGCTAAAAATAATTCTTACAAAAGCCAAATTAATCTTTGGGAAAATTTTTTTGACTTAAAAGAGGAAAAAATAAAATGATTTTAATTACAGGCGCTGCCGGTTTTATTGGTTATCACACTGCAGAATTTTTTCTAAAAAAAAATATTAATATTATCGGAATTGATAATATGAATGATTATTACGATATCAATTTAAAAAAGAGTAGGGTTAAAATTTTAAAAAAAAAATTTAAAAAAAAATTTAAATTCATTAAACTAGATATAAATAATTATAAAAAACTTAATAATTTATTTATAAAATTTAAAATTAAGAAAGTAATTCACTTAGCTGCTCAGGCAGGTGTTCGATATTCTATTTATAAGCCAACCGTCTATTTAGACACAAATATAGTTGGGTTTTTTAATATTTTAGACATTGCAAAAAATCACTCTTTAAAACATTTTATATTTTCCTCAAGTAGCTCAGTTTATGGAGATCAGAAAAAATATCCAATTAAAGAAATATTTGAGACGAGTAAACCTTTATCATTTTATGCTGCAACAAAAAAAGCAAATGAAGTCCTATCACATTCGTATAGCAAAATATATAATTTACCTATAACTTGTCTTAGACTCTTCACTGTATACGGCCCTATGGGCAGACCAGATATGGCTCCTTATAAATTTACAAAGGCAGCTATAGAAAATAAAACTATACAAATTTACAACCAAGGTATTCATGAAAGAGATTTTACTTATGTTACAGATGTAGCAAAAGCAATTTACAAACTATCTAATAAAAGAATGAATAAAAATATTTTTCAAACACTAAATGTATGTAGTAGCAAAACAATTAAATTAATGGATTTTATAAAATTAATTGAAAGATTAACAAATAAAAAAATTAATAAAAAATTTGTTAAAAGACAAAAAGGTGATGTAATTAAAACTTACGGTAATAACACCAAATTAAAGAAAATAACAAAAATAAATAAGTTTGTATCAGTGGAGACAGGAATGAAAAATTTTATTGATTGGTATATTAAATTTTATGTTTAAAATTCAATTAATTTTTTTTAAATTTATTTTTACAATTTTTAAAATTGGTCATCCTTTTGGAATTATGAAATGGTCCAATAAGGAGACTTACTTTGAAATATATGAAAAAGCTTTAAAAAGGAATTATCCTGCGATAGACGACTATGAAGACAAAATTAAAAAAAAAATAAATATTGACTGGCTTAATAAACTTGCATTGCATACGCAGGTTGTAATTAAAAAAAGCAATATCAATTATCAGCATGGAAGAATTTTATATGCAGAACTATGTAATTATATACAAAATAATCCTGCAAGAAATATAGTTATTTTAGAAACAGGAACTGCAAGAGGATTTTCTTCAGTTTGCATGTCTAAAGCTTTAACTGATTGTAAATTAGTAGGAGAAATCAATACAATAGATATTCTACCAAATGATAAAAAAATCTATTGGAACTCTATAAGTGATATCGATGGAAAAAAAACTAGGCCTGAACTTCTACAAAACTGGAAAGAATATATTGATAGAATTATTTTTCACACAGGTAATAGTGTTAAAGTTCTTAAAAATTTAAAGTTAAAAAGAATAAACTTTGCTTTCTTAGATGGGTCACATAATGAAAAAAAATTAAAAATTGAATTTGATTGGGTTATGAGTAGACAACTTAAAGGAGATATTATAATTTTTGATGACTACGACCCTTATAATTTTAAAGAGATATATAATTTTGTTGAGAACTTAGAGAAACAAAAAACTTACAAAATTTTGAAGTTATTTTCAGATAAAAATAGAGGTTATGCAATTGCATACAAATTATAAAAAAAAAAATATTTTTATTTTTTTTTCTTTTGGAGTTTCATTAGTCACTTGGTCAAAACAAAAAATTCTTAAAAGAGAAGTTAAATATTATCATGAATTACAAAAAAATAATTACAATATAACCTTTGTCACTTATGGCGATAAAGGTGATTTTAAATTTAAAAAAAATTTAAAAAACATAAAAATACTGCCATTATTTAAAAATGTTAAAAAAAATTTTTTAACCAAATACTTAATTTTATTATTTGGACCATTCATATTAAAAAATGAATTAAATAATTGTGATCTTATTAAAACGCATCAAATTACAGGTGGTTTGTTAGCGATATTATGTTCAAAATTAAAACAAAAAAAATTAATTGTAAGAGCTGGATGGGAACCAACTTTAAATTATAAAAATTGGAATATAAATTTTGCTAAATTTTTGATATTAAAATTAAATTCATTTTTATCCTATCAATTCTCAAATAAAGTTATAGTTACTTCACGTGAAATTAAAAATTTTATAAATGCTAAATATTTTATAAATTCAAAAAAAATTATAGTAATTCCTAATGCAATAAATTTAAAAAAATTCAAAAACTTAAAAACAAAAAAGTATACTAATAGAGTTATTACCATTTCAAGGTTAGAGAAGCAAAAAAACATCTTTTCACTTCTAAATATTTGCAAATTATCAAATCTGAATTTAGATATCATTGGAACCGGAACACAACTGAATGAAATAAAAAAAAATGCTAAAAAAATTAACTTAGATGTAAGATGTTTTGGCCAAATAGAAAATAATAAAATTCCAAATTTATTATCAAAGTACAAATTCTACGTTACATCGTCGAAAATTGAAGGATCTCCGAAAACTATTATGGAGGCAATGGCAGCTGAATTGCCTATATTTGGTCTTAAAGCTAAAGGCATAAATTCCTTAGTTAAAAATGGTAAAACTGGATATCTTCATTTTAGTATAAAGAGATTGTCGAATAGAATAATAGAATTAAAAAATAAACCAAAAATTTTGAAAAAGTTAGGTTTAAATGCCCGAAATTTAATTAAAAAAAATTTTAAATTAGAAAAAAATATAAATTTAGAAAATGAAATTATAAAAAAATTAATAAATGAAAAAAAATATTGATGTAATAATTTGTACAAATAAAAATTTAACAGTTTTAAAAAAGTTAATTAGACAGATTTTCACGCAGAAAGGAAACTTTTTAATTAAAATTATAATTATTCATCAAACTCAATCAGCTAGTTTATTTCCCAATTTCTTAAATAATAAAAATATTGTTTACAGAATTCTAAAAAAAAAAAATTTATCAGTTGCAAAAAATACCGGTCTAGAGTTATCTAATTCAAATCACATATGTTTTCTGGACGATGATGTTTCAATAAAAAATAACTATTTTTTTGATTGTATAACTTTTTTTAAAAAGACAAAATGTGATCTTATTTTTAATAAAATAATTCAAAAAAAATCACTTAAACCACTTTCAAAAAACATGGGAAATCGTGATAAAAAAATTAATTTTTTAAATTCAAGTTGCTGCCTATCATCTTCAATGTGGATATTTTTAAAAAATAAAAAAAAATTTTTTTTTGATGAAAGATTTGGATTAGGAGCTAAGTATGGAAGTGGTGAGGAAACAGATTACATTTTCAACAATCTTAAAAAAAATAATACAATATATTATTTAAGTAAAGCCTCAATTTTACATCCAGAGGAGTTTTCAGATCAAAAAAATTCATCTCAGATTTATGAAAAATTTTATTCGTATGGTACTGGACAAGGAGCTTTATTAAAAAAAAATATTGATATCTCTACAAAAAAAATTATTTATTTATTCATTATTTCTTTATTTAAATCTTTTATTGCAATATTAATTTATATAATTTTTTTTAATAAAAATAATATTATTAAATATTATTCTTTGCTTAAAGGTAAAATTTTTGGATTTGTAAATTACAATTAAATTGGAAACAGATAATAAAATATCAGTAATTTTACCTGTACATAATTCTCAGGAATTTGTAAGCCAAAGTATCTATAGTGTACTTAATCAAACTTATAAAAATTTTGAATTAATAATTATTGACGATGGATCAACAGATAATAGCAAAGAAATTTGTAAAAGTTTAAGTAGGAAAGATGACAGGATTATATTTCTAGACAATGCACACAGGGGACTCACCGTATCATTAAATAAAGCTTTAGAAATTGCAAAAGGAAAATTTGTAGCTCGCCAAGACGCAGATGACATTTCACTTCCTGAAAGGTTTGAGAAACAGATAAATTGGTTTTTAAAAGATGAAAGAAGAGTATTATGTGGAACTAATTGCAAAATTTTAGATCAAAACAACATTTATAAAAATAATAAATCTTTAAAATTCACAAATAATGGAATTAAGAAAAAATTAAAATATTCAAATTGTTTTGTGCATTCATCTATCATGTTTCTAAAAAATAGTGCCCAAAATTTAGGAAACTATGATGAAAACTTAGAATACGCTCAGGATTATGATCTATGGTGGAAATTAACCACTATTGGAGAGGTAGGTAATTTATATGAAAAACTATTAATATTGAGAAACAGAAAAAATTCAATTTCGGTAAAAAATAAAAACAATCAAACTCTAAATTTTATTCAATCATGTGTTAAATTTTATGCTTATAATAAAAAAATTGTAGGTATTAATGAAAATAAAGATATAAAATTTTATGAAAATAACAATTTAACAAAAAATAAAGTTAAAGTTATGAAATATTTATATAACGATAAGTTAGATGAAAAAATTTATTTTAAAAACTTAAATTTAAAGCAGTTATTTGAATTAATCTGTCATCCAAATTTAATAATTAGAAAAATAATCAAAAAAATTATTATTTAAAATGAAAATTTTATATATTACAAAGTATTTTCCACCTGAGTATGGAGGAATAGAAACTTTATCTAAAAATATATGTGATTTTTTTTTTAAAAAAAATAAAAAAATTGAGGTTATTTGTTTTTCAAAAAAAAAAACATATTTATCAAAATCTAACAATTATAATGTCTATTTTTTTAAGCCTTTTTTAAATTTATTTTCGACACCAATATCAATATCAATCATATTATTTATTTTAAAAAATTATAAAAGATATGATTGTATTCATATTCATACACCAAACCCGTTAATTGAATTAATCTTAATTTTTTTACCAATTAAAAAATTAATAATAAGTTGGGGTAGTGACATTATAAATCAAAAAATACTGAAATTTTTTTTTAAACCAATTCAATTTTTTTTATTAAAAAAATCAAAAAAAATAATATGTTTATCAAATAGTTATTTGAATTATTCTCAGGATTTAAAAAAATTTAAAAATAAAATAGTAATAATCCCTCCAATAATAAAGAAATTAACTTATAAATATAAAGTTAAAAATAATCAAAATATTAATATTTTGATGGTTGGAAGATTGGTTGACTATAAAGGGCATGATATAGCGATAGAGACTTTGAATTTTTTACCAAAAAATTATAATTTAAACATAATTGGAAATGGCAAAAATAAAAAAAAATTACTAAATCTTATTTCAAATTTAAAATTGAATAAAAGAATTAGGCTTTTAGATAAAGCAAATGACCAAGTGAAAGTTAAGTATCTAAAAAAGTCATCTTTATTTTTGATGTGCTCAACAAATAGAGCAGAGTCATTCGGCATTTCAATATTAGAAGCAATTTCAAATAGCTTACCGTTAATTATATCGAGAGTGGAGGGCTCAGGTATGAATGATATGATAATAAATAAATTTAATGGATATAAATTTGATAAATTTTCATCTAAGGATTGTGCTAAAAAGATAATTAAACTTTGCGAAAACAAAAATAGATTAAATTTATTTTCAAAAAATAGTTTAAAATTATTTAATCGAAAATTTAATAGAAAAAAAATAGAATACCGTTTAGAAAGAATTTATTATTAAATATGAATACGGTTCTTGATAAAATTTTAACTTATTTAGTAATTCTTATACCAATAACATTGATTTCTGGTCCATTAATACCTGAAATATTGATGTTTTTTGCTATAGCAATTTTTCTTTATAATATATTCAAATTTAAGAAATATAGTTATTTTAAAAATATTTATTCTTATTTTTTTATATCTTTTTTTTTATTTATTAATTTAAGGACTTTATTTGTTGAAGAAATATTTATATCCTTAAAATCAACTATTTTTTATTTTAGGTTTTATTTATTATCTTTGGTAATTTGGTACATATTAGATACAAATACTCATTTTCCTAAAAAATTTTTAAAATTTTTTTTAATATCAATTATTATTTTAATTTTAGATGCAATATTACAATTTAATATAGGGAGTAATATTTTAGGATGGGAAAAATTTCATCCACAACGTATATCAAGTTTTTTTGGTGACGAATTGGTATTGGGAAGTTACCTTGTTAGATTTTTACCTTTAATTGTAGGATTATATATTTTTATTAATTTTAATAAATTTAATTTTAATAAAACTTTAATATTATTTTTAATAATTTTAATATTTTATATTGGCATTTCTATATCCGGAGATAGATCTGCATTTTATTTGTCATTATTATTTTTGCCATTTTTAATTAATCTTAGAAAAATATCTTACCTTAAGAATAAATTATTTCTATTTGGAACTTCATTTTTAATTTTTCTTTTTGTTTTAGTATTTAATAATGATGCAATAAAGCAAAGAGTTATAGACTCCACTTTAAGCTCAATGCTTTTAAAAAGCGGTGAAAACAACAAAAATAATAGAATTGTATTATTTTCTAATAATCATGAAAATCATATCAAAACTGCAATTAAAATTTTTGATGATAATAAATTGTTTGGAGTTGGTGTAAAACAATTTAGATTTTTTTGTAGTGATCCAAAATATTTCGAAAATAAACATAGCTGCTCAACACATCCTCATAATATTTATATTCAGATTCTTGCAGAATTAGGTTTGATTGGTTTTCTTTTTATAATGATATATTTTATGTATATTTGTTTTAAAATATTTAAAAACATATTTATTAAAAAAAGTAGCCCCATAAATTTCTTAAGTTTAATGGTTTTGAGCTCAATTTTCATAAATTTATTTCCTTTTTCGCCCTCAGGAAATTTTTTTAATAACTGGATTAGTATTATATATTTTTTTCCAATTGGTTTTTATCTTTATTCAATTAAAAAAAATTAAAGTTTTATTTTATTTGTTTATTTAATATTAAATAAATAAAAGTATAGAAAATTATGAATATAAATATATTGAATATTAAAATATATTTATTTTGATAAAAATAAATCGCAATTAAATTAAATAATAAAATAAAAAAATTAATAGATATTGCACACAAAATTTTTGAATTAGTTAGACTATAATTGTATCTAGTTTGATAAAATTGTTGTATCAAGTGATGTAGGTGATTTTTATCTGGCTGATAAGGTCCTTTTTTATTGAAAATTTTTCTTATCATTGAAAAAAAAACTTCGAACGCAGGATAAATTAATAAATTTGCATAAAAGTAAGGATATGAATATTCTTCTAAGTTACTTAACTTAATCACATAAAGCCCTATAGCTGCACCCAAAACATAAGAGCCAGAGTCCCCAAAAAAAATTTTCTCAGAAAAATTATAAATCAACAAAATTAATAAAATGGGCAATACTAATAAACCTGTTTCAGGAGCATTTTGAAAGTCCAATTTAAAATAAATAAAATAATTTAAAATTGCCAAAACTAATATTCCATAAAGCAATGTAAGACCATGGACACCATCAATAAAATTTACACCATTTATTAATATAACCAGGCATATACCTGTAAAGAAAATTGAAAAAAATGGATAATTTATAAATAGATTATTAATTATGTTAAATTTCAAATCTAATATTAGATTATTAGAAACAATAATGTAAACAATAGAAAATAAGGAAATAAGTAAAAGTCTTAAATTTACATTAAAATTTTTTTTTATGTCTGAAAAAAAACCAATTAGAAAAGTTAAAGTTAAGAATAAAAAATTATTTAAATCATCAAATTTAAAATAAATTTGATATAGTAAGATTAAATATAAAAAAAAAATTAAACCACCAGTATTATAGATTGTATTATTAAATTTTTCTTTGTGATTTAAATTAGGTTTATAAATTAATATTCTAAAATATGATGATAGAAAATTTATAGAAATTACAATTAATATAGAAAAGATAAAAAGCACTAACGCATATATCATTATTTAAATATTTATTTGTTATAGATTTTTAAATCAGATAGGGACATAATTTTTACCAAATTTCTAAAATTGACTGAAGGTTTCCATTTTAGTTGTTTTCTAGTTAAAGAGGCATCACCTAATAATTTTTCAACTTCGTTTGGTCTATAGAATTTCTTATTAATTTTGATGATTGTTTTGTTATTTTTTTTAAGTTTAAGTTTTTCATTTTCTTTTCTGCCTGTCCAGTAAGCATCAAAATCAAAATATTTTAGAGACTCATTTATAAATTGTCTTACAGTGTACATTTTTCCAGTCGCAATAATATAGTCTCTTGCTTTTTTTTGTTGAAGCATCAGCCACATTGCGTGAACATAATCTCCGGCAAAACCCCAATCTCGCTTTGCATCAATATTTCCAACTTCAAGGCAGTCTAGTATACCAGCTTTAATTTTAGACAATCCAGTTGTAATTTTTCTTGTAATAAAATCTTCCCCTCTAAGAGGAGACTCATGGTTAAAACAAATACCACTCACGGTGAATAAATTGTAAGCCTTTCTATAATTTGTAGTTGTGTAATGAGCAAAAAGTTTTGAAATAGCATATGGACTTACAGGATTAAAAGGTGTTTTCATATTTTGAGGTGTTTCTAGTACATCACCAAACATTTCTGAGGAAGAAGCTTGGTAAAATTTTGGTTTATATTTTAAATTTCTTATAACCTCTAAAATTCTTAAAACACCAAGACCAGTTACATCTGAGGTAGAAATTGGATTTAGAAAAGATGAGCCTACAAAAGATTGCGCCGCAAGGTTATAAACTTCAGAAATTTTATACTTATTAAAAATTCTGATTATTTGAGTAATTTCACTTAATTCAAAATCCTCGATTATAATTTTATTTTCTATTCCAAGCTTTCTTAATCTCCATTTATCATCCCTAGCGGATCTTCTATCTGCGCCTACTACAGTATA
>MDTG01216789.1_pt1 | contig 36768 bp, 26 predicted proteins | sample 811421 | NCBI WGS metagenome assembly MDTG01 (sample SAMN05326645, study PRJNA326480) | marine metagenome | isolation source: seawater | place: Pacific Ocean: South East | collected 2011
GCCACTCGTCGATCGCGTTGACGATTTCTTCGTGGAGGTCGAGCGCTTCGCGGATCTGCGAGCCGTGCTCGATGTCGTTGATCAGCACGCTGAAGGCGAGCGCCTGGGAACCGTCAACCGTGCGCACGACACCCGACAGGCAGCGGACGCCGTTGATCGTGCCCGACTTGGCGCGGATCTCGTTTCTGTGCTCATCGCCGCGGAAGCGTCGGCGCAGGGTCCCCTCTCCAGGCTCGGGGAGCGAGGCGAGCAGCGCCGGGCCGACCCCGCGCTGACGCACCAGGAACCCGAGCCATTCGGTCATGGTCTCGGGCGCGACGCGGTTGCCCCGGCTCATGCCCGACCCGTCCTCGATCACCGTTTGCATCGCGTGCCCGGGCCCCAGGTGCTCAGCGAGCAGCATCCGGACGACCGACGACCCGTTCTGCCACGACCCGGGCTCGTTGGTGAGTTCGTGCCCGACGCGCTTGAGCAGCGCCTCGGTGTAGAGATTCTGGCTGTTGGTGTTCGCGCGGCGCAGAACATCGACCATCGCGGTGCGCACGACCGCCGCCGGTGCGAACGCTATGAACGACTCGTTCGGCGCCGCCTTGACGACCGTCGCGAGCCCCGTCGGATCCGACGCGGTGCGCACACCCCGCGTCGAGAGCCGCTCCGCGAGCAGGTTGCCCAGGAACAGGCCCGGATCGTGCACCGCGACATCGACCATCGACGCGCCGCCCAGGCGGACATTCCCGAAGACCGTGAAGTCGTTCGCGGGGCGCGCGCCCGCGGCCCGCGCGACCCACACCGTGTGCCGCCCGTCCTTGATCACCTCGCCCTTGTTGTCGATCGTGAGCCAGTCGCCCACGCGCGCGACGAGGGGCTGGAGACGCAGCAGAGGCGTCTCTCCCGGGCGCGTGCCCGAGTCCCGGCTCGCGTCGAAATAAAAGCTCAGGCAGTTGGTGTGGAAGTTCACGCCCGACACCTCGGCGCAGTACCAGCGGTTGAGCTGGTCGGTCGGCCACGAGGGGTGCACCCGCTCGGATTCGAAGATCCGGTCGTCGATGACGATCGCCGACGCGGTCCCGACGGCGCTCGCCGGGGCCGCGGACGCGAGCGCGTCAGCCAGCGTGTCGAGCATCCCGTCAACGGATTGGGGCGGGGTGCTCAGATCGAGGAGGGCGGGATCGCCCAGACCCGGATCGCCGTCCCCGATCACGACGACGCGGTCGGCGTCCCAGCCGAAGCGGGTCTCGAAGATCATGTCGGGCCCGAGCACCAGCAACGCGGCGCCGGTGGTGAGCAGTTTCTGGTTGGACGCGGGGATCAGGGGGGTCGCCCCGTTCTTGCTGTAAAGAACATCCCCGGTTCCGGCATCCCGGACATGCACGCCGATCGTCGCGGACGCGAGCGAACGCTTCGCGTGGATCGCGCCGTCGATGCGATCCGCGAGCGATTGCCCCAGCGCGGGCACCGCGAACGCCGCGATCGCGAGCAGCCCGAACAGCAGCCCGGAAAGGGGCTTGGGACCGTCCGTCGCTGCCGATGCGAACGAACGCAGCGGGCGGATTCGGTGTGACGCAACGCGGTCTCTCTGCATGCAAGGTCCTCCGGGAGCGGGACGAACCCACTCCGAGCGGTTCCCATCGGCACCACGGGGCTCGGCACTCCACCAACCCGAGCGGGAAGGCGGCTCATCGCCCGAGAACCGGTCAACGCGCGCCGCGCAGGCGGATCAGGAGCCGCTGCGGGACGCGAGCAGCCCCTCCGCAGCGACGGGGTCGAATTCGCTGCAGGCCCAGTCCGCCCAGATATAGCCGGCAATGATCGCGGAGCGTTCAAGAACCGTGCGCACGGGCTTGGTCATCTTCGCGGGGTCCGGGGCCCCCTCGCCCGAGGCGGGGACGGGCACGCAGACCCGCGGGCCGCGGGGATCGGGCACCAGGTACGCGAGGGCGGGGGCCTCACCCTCGCGGGTGTAGACCACGGACCATCGCCAGGGCAGGCCCAGCCAGGTCAGCTGGCTCGACCAGCCTTCCCGCTCCGCGAGCGATTCGGCCGCGGCTTCGAACGCGGCGCGATCCTCCTCGTCGAGTTCGCTCATGAGCGTCTCGAGGGTCGGGGTCGAGAAGACCTCTGCCCATGCGGTCCCGGAGATGTCTCGTTCGGCGTCCACCCGCTCGCTGCCCCAGTGCTCGTTGCCCCGCCACGCCTCGCCGCGTCCCGGGACGCGATCCGCTTCCGGAATCGCCGTACACTATGCCTTTGGCGCCGCGGAATCCGCCCCGGCCCGCGGGTCGCCGCGCGACCGGAAGACCGATTGGGGACCGAACCGTGACCGAGCCGACCGCCGCTGCCGACCAGTCCGCCTCGGGCTTCGACCCCGCCTCGATGACGATTCTGGTCGTCGACGACAACGAGGCGAACATCGAGCTGCTGCTCGCGTATCTCGACGAGCTCGGGAGCCGGACACTGACGGCGCGGGACGGTGAGGAGGCGCTGGCGATCTTCGATGCCGATTCTCCTGATCTGGTGCTGCTCGACATCATGATGCCGCGGATGAGCGGGTTCCAGGTGTGCGAGCAGATCCGCTCGCGCGAGGGCGAGGCGCGGACACCGATCGTCATGATCACCGCCTTGAACCAGGTCGCGGATGTGGAGCGGGCCGTGGATGCGGGCGCCGACGACTTTCTCACCAAGCCCGTGGACCGCACGGAACTCGTGATCCGGGCACAGAGCCAGCTCCGGGTCCGGTATCTGCAGAAGCAACTCGAGCAGACCCGGGCGGCGATGAAGGCGCTCCGCGATCAGCAGGGCGAGGGCTGAGTTTCCCCGCCCGAAGTCCGAGCGGACGCCCGATCCACTTCGAGCATCAATCAGAACACGACGCGGGTCAGGCCCGGCCAGATTTCGCACCCCGTCGCGGGCTCGGAGCGCAACGCGTCGGATTCCGTCTCCGTCGAGGACGCACGATCGCTCGCGTCCGACGACGAGGGGAGCGGCAAGGGGCGCCCGACGCCGTCGATTGCCTTGGGCGCCGCGCGCCACGAGCCGAAAATCGAGCGCGCCAGCGCGGGCTCGTCCGGGATCGAGACGAGCGTGCTCGGCGCCATCATCGCGGCGAGCGCGGGCTCTGCCGCGAGCGGTTCCGTCTCGGACGCATCCGTGTCCGCGCGGATCGCTTCCGCCAGTCCCCGGTTCTTCCACTCGGATCGGATCGGCGCGCCATCAGCCGGATCAACCGCGGCGTGGACCGCCGATTCGTACCACGAGCCCACGAGTTCCGCGTTCACCAGGCCCGCCCGGGTGCCTGCGCCGAGGAGCATCGCGGCGACGACGAGGCCCGGGATACCCAGCCTCCGTTTGCCCTGCGTGTCCTGCTGCTCGCTCATGGCTCCGCTTCCCTTCCCGCCGCGTGCCCCCGCGGCGGCCCATTGCTTCCCGTTCCCGGTTCTCCGCGCGTCTGCCGATTGCCCCGTCACATGAACAGGGGGGATTTGACCTTGGGATCCGGCGATCCCGGGCGGAGACGCACGCCCATCGGGTGTCCGGATTGGCCCGCGGCGCGGTCAGAAGACACAGACGCTGCCGAGGGCTGAACCCGCCGGCGTTCTCCGTATTTCTTCCGGATCCGCGTCTTCTTCTTTCGCGTGTTCGAGCCCGGCTCACTCGTTCGGGTCGTCGGAGGCTTCGATCGGGCGGCTTACGCGATAGGCCTCCCCGAACCAGTGGTAGAGGTCCGCGAGCTGCTCGCGTTCGCTCGAGAACGGGAAGCCCGGGCGGTTCGGGGGGGTGTCGCCCTCGCCCATCGAGGCGAGCGCATCGAACCCGGGTCGCGATTGCCAACCCCCGGGAAGGGTGAGCGAAGCGTCCCGGCTCGTCTCGTCTCGGTGCGCCAGCGCGATCCGCGCGGGCGCCTCGTCGAGCAAGCCTTCGAGCACGCGCTCGATGCGCTCGCCCCACTCGATGAGCGTGAGTGCCCCGGTGCGCACGGGCGCGTCCCATCCCAACTCGAGCAATTCGCTCTCGTCCTCGCCCTCGAGGCGGTAGGCGTCCATGTGGACGACCGGATCGATGCGCCCGCCCTCGTAGGCGTGCATCAGCGTGAAGGTCGGGCTGGAGACGGTCCGCTCGTCGATGCCCAGGCTGGAGGCGAGGGCGCGCACGAGGGTGGTCTTGCCGGCGCCGAGATCCCCGCTGAGCAGGACAACATCGCCCGGCGCGAGCAGGCCCCCGAGAGCGCGCGCAAACGCGTGCGTGGCGTCGAGCGAGCGGAGAGTGAGCGACACGCGGTGCGGCATGAAGGCGCATTGTTCGCGCGCCCCGCCGACCCGTCTTGCGTTCCGCGCCGGGTCTGGTAGGCTGAGGGGGTGCGTCCGGAGGCCCGCCGCGAACGGCCGGTGCCCCCCCGAGGCGACGCACGGAGAAGGAGATTCCATGCACCGCACACGGCTTTCGGTCGGATCTGTCCTTGCGCTCACCGTTTCGGCGGGGATCGCGAGCGCCGGCCCCCCCCTGTTCAGCAACACGCTCGGCACGCCCGGCTTCTCGGGCTCGTATGTCGCGTCCTTCGCGGTCCACGACGACGGATCGGGCGAGGCGCTCTACGCGACCGGTCAGTTCACCGCGACGGGCGCCGCGGGCACGACCAACCTGGCGCGTTGGAACGGCGCCGCGTGGGAGGGCGTGGGCGGCGGGCTCCCGGGACAGTACTCCAACGCGCTGACGACCTATCAGGGCGACCTGATCGCGGGCGGCTACTTCGACTCCGCGGGCGGCGTGCCGGGCACCGCGAAGCTCGCGCGCTGGGATGGGACGCAGTGGAACTCGATGGACGCCCAGTCCGACAGCTTCCTGAACTCCATCTGGGACCTCACTGTCTGGGACGACGGGAACGGCGAGAAGCTCTACATCGCGGGCAACTACCTCGACCTGGGCGGGGTCGGCGGGCCCGATCACCTCGCGTCGTGGGACGGCTCGACCTACGCACCGCTCGGCGCGCCCATCGGGGGCGCCGTGCCGCTGATCGTTCTCGACATCCAGGTCGCGGACCTCGGGGACGGCGAGAAGCTCTACGCGGGCGGCCGCTTCCTCAACATCGACGGCATCCCCGCGAACAACATCGCGGTCTGGGACGGCTCATCGTGGTCCGCGATGGGCAGCGGGGTCACCCGCCCCTCGGGCATCTCCCAAGTGCTCACGATGACGGTGTTCGATGACGGCTCGGGCGATGCGCTCTATGTGGGCGGCCGGTTCGAGACCGCGGGCGGGGTCCCCGCGTCGCGGATCGCGAAATGGGACGGCTCGTCGTGGTCCGCCGTCGGCGCGGGGTTCAACAGCGATGTGCAGGAGCTCACGGTCTTCGACGACGGGAGCGGTCCGGCGCTCTATGCCTCGGGCAACTTCGAGGCCGCGAACGGCGGGATCGACCACATCGCGAAATGGAACGGCTCGTCGTGGGAGCAAGTCGGGTCGGGCGCGAACGCGAATGTCTTCGGCGCGATCGTCTACGACGCGGGCGAGGGCCCCGCGCTGCACTTCGCGGGCTCGTTCACGCAGGCGGGCGGTCTCGCGACCAACCGCGTGGTGTCGCTGCTCGCGCAGGGTGATCCGGGATGCAACGCCGCGGACAACAGCGAGCCTTTCGGCGTGCTCGATCTGTCCGATGTCCAGGGGTTTGTCGCCGCGTTCATCGGGCAGCAGGCGCCCGCGGACATCGCCCCGCCCGCGGGTGTGTGGGACCTCGCGGATGTGCAGGCGTTCGTCGCCGCGTTCACCGCGGGCTGCCCGTGATCGACGCACCGGAACGCTCGGGCTGACTTTCCGGGCCTGAATCGGCGGCTCCTTTGCTCCGTCCACACGCAAGCCGATCCCGAACGGGATCGGCTTTTTCGTGCGCCGTGCGGCGTCTGGGCGTGTGGCTCTCGGTGTTGGGGCGCACAATTTCGTATTTTTCAATGAACACACGCTGTCGATTGGGTATGTTCAGAGGCTGGGATCGTGTTCTGCGATCCCGAGCGGCGCGGGAATCGCCGCTCGACTGCGTGCATAGAGGGGCTTCGACATGCTGCGGAAGAAGACTGACCTGGACGGGCGTGGTTGCGCGCGCATCGGGATGCTCATCGGGCTCACGGCGCTCGTCTCGGGTGCGTTCGGGCAATCGTGGAACGAGACCGCGGACGGGGGCGGGGACGCGCCCCCGCTGCCCAGCGGGCAACTGGTGCTGGGCTCGGGACCGCTGTTCGACATCACCGGCGACCTCGAGCAGGGCGAGGAATCCGTCGATCTCTATTGCATCTCTGTCGCGGACCCGGCGGGCTTCACCGCGAGCTACTTCAACACCAGCGACGCGGAATCGGGCCAGCTCTGGCTCTTCGACGCGAACGGGAACGGGGTGGCGCACGCCTGCGACAACACCGCGCCGTGGAATGTCGGCATCCTGCCGGGCCTGGTGAGCGGGACGGGGAACCACTTCATCGCGTTCACGCGCCTGGGCGTGCAGCCTGTGGATGGCGCGGGCAACCCGATCTTCCCGACGATCGGCTCGGGGCAGACAGGCCCCAACCCGGGCGTGGGCCCGGTCGCGGGCTGGACGGGGCCCGCGGTGCACGGGCCGGGCCCGTACCGCATCCTGTTTGAGGGCGCGGGCTATCACCAGCAGGGCACGGGGGGGGACGACGGGAGCCAGCCGGACGGCGGGCCCTGGTGGACCTACGAGACCGCGGAGCACCTGCAGTACGGGAACCTGTTCAACCTGGAACTCGTCGAGGATCCAACCGGGGAGGTCTGCCTGCGCCTGGTGGACGACCCGAAGGCGTGGCCCTTCCTCGCGGTTGCGAACTCGGCGCGCGGGACGCTGACGCGGATCGCGGTGCAGGACATCCCGGCGTTCGGGATCAGCGAGGGTGATGTCGTCGGCGAGTACAAGACGGCCCCCGACGGCATGCAGGCCAACCCCTCGCGGACGACCGTGGACGGGTACGGGAATGTGTGGGTCGGCAACCGGAACGAATGGGGCGTCGTCTCGGGGCAGCAGAAGGGCTCGATGACGCGGGTCGGCCTGGTCATCGGCGGCACGCGCGTGGACGCGCTGGGCAACCCCGACGCGACGGGGCAGTACCTGCAGGGCCCCTTCGAGTATTGCGGCTGCGAAGACCGCGACGGGGACGGGCTGATCAGGACCAGCCTGGGTTACCCGCGGACCACGGGGCTGCCCAACGCGGACTATGTCAACACGATCCTCGCGTGGCCCAACACCGCGAGCGCGGACTCCTTCGGAGGCGTCTCGACCGCGGAGGATGAGTGCATCACCGCCTACTACCGCACGGAGGGCACGGGCGTCCGGCATGTGTCGATCGACAAGAACAACGATGTCTGGGTCAGCGGCACGGGCAACCGCGAGTTCGAGCTCGTGGACGGGTCGCTGGCGTCCCAGATCAGCTCCTTCCAGGCGAACTGCGGCGCGTACGGGGGTGTGGTCGACCCGGACGGGATCGTCTGGAGCGCCAACTGGGGGTTCGGGAACCTCCTGCGGTACGACCCGGTCGCGAACACGCAGCAGTGCCTGCCCATCCCCAACTACGGCATGGGCATCGACGCGGAGTGCACGACCTCGCAAACCCAGTTCAGCGTGTGGACCGATGTCGTGGGCAACAACCTCGCGTATGAGGTGAGCCCCGCGGGCGTGCAGCTGAACAGCTACAACCACGGGTCGTCGGCGACGGCGCGCGGCGTGGTCGTGAAGAACGGGAGCGTGTATGTCGCGCACTCAAGCTCCAACACAGTCGGGCGCCTGACCACCTCGGGGACCTACCTCGGCAACATCGTGATGAACGAGACCGCCAACGGCGTGACGGGCAACCGCCCGCACGGCGTCGCGGCGGACACCAACGGCAAGATCTGGGCGGTGAACAACTCAACCAGCAACGCGATGCGGATCGACCCGAACCTCGGGGCGTTCGGGCAGGTCGATCTCGCGGTGGACCTGGGGTCAGGCGCGTTTCCCTACAACTACTCGGACATGACGGGTGACCTGTACCTGTCGATCGCGCCGCAGGGATCGTGGACCTTCGTGCATGACGGCGGCAAGCCGGGCTGCTCGTGGGGCAACATCGCCTGGACGGAGATCATCACGGGGAACGCGAGCGTGAGCGTGCGGGTGCGCGCGAGCGACTCGCCCATCCCGAGCGGGCCCTGGACCGACATCGCCAACGGGGTGGACTTCACCGCGACGGGGCGGTATCTGCAGGTGCAGGTGACGCTGAACCGGGAGATCATCGACTGCGAGCCCGCGGGCGAGGCCCTGCTGTGCGACCTCATGATCTGCAAGGACGCGGAGTGCACGGTCGACCTGGACCTCGTGGAGTGCGACCTGGGCAACCCGGGCACGCTCAACATCTCCGGGACGATCACCAACAACTCGGGCGCGGACGCGACGCGGATCGTGATCACGCCGCTGCCGATCGGCTCGGGCGTGACCTTCACGCCCAACTCGATCCCCGTCAACATCCCGGACGGCTCGTCGGGGAGCTTCTCGACGCAGCTCTCGGGCTACACCGAGGGCGAGGAGGTCTGCTTCCTGGTCACGCTGCTCGATCCGACCTTCGAGATCTGCTGCACGGTCGAGGTGTGCATCACCCCCGACTGTGACTGCCTGCAGGTGCGCCGGGAGACCGTCGAGATCGCCTGCGACCCGTTCACGGGCGACTACACGGTGACTTTCGAGATCGACAACCTGACGGGTGACACAATCTATCACGCGTACCTGTTCCCGCCTTCGGGCACGACGATGACACCCAACTACTTCGCCTTCCCGGGCGGGGTGCCCGACCAGACCTCGACGGGCCCGATCACGGCGGTGATCAGCGGCGCGCAGGCGGGCGAGTTCTGCTTCGATGTCACGCTGCACGACGCGGCTCTCTTCGAGTGCTGCGGACGCGAGGTCTGCATCGACCTGCCCCCGTGCCTCACCGATCCCGGAGGCGGCACCAGCGACGACGGGACCGGCGCGGCCCTGCTGCGCGGGGCGCCGTGGGTGCACCTCGACGCGGGGTTGTCCGCCGCGTGCGGCGAGGTCGTCGACGGCGTGCTGACGATCATCAACAACGGGGACACCCCCCGCTCGTTCGAATGGGTCATCAACCCGGGGAACGCGCTGGGGTGCGATGTCGCGATGGCCGCGGACGCGGTGCAGCCCTCGTCGGGATCGACCGGGGTGCTCGACCCGGGCAAGTGCGTGGACATCCCCCTGCTCATCGACACGCGGAGCGTGCCGATGGACGCGATCGGATGCCTGCGGGCGGCGATCGTGGACCTCTCCGATGGGTTCGCGACCAGCACGCTGGGTCAGGTGATCGCGCCGCAATTGCTCGATGATGTCCAGCCGGGCACGGTGCTGTCCGCCTGCGCCGCGGACCAGGGCTCGGTCGTCGCGATCCCGGTCGGGGGTTCCGCGCCGATCGCCTTCGACCTGTTCGCCGATCAGGCCGCGGAGATCGACTTCGTGATCCAGTCGAGCAACCCGTTCCTCTCACTCGACGGGGGCGAAGCGGGCGCCCCGGTGACGGGGACCGTCTCCGTGCAGCCGGGCGCCGCGACCCGCGTGTCGGTGGACGCCTCCCTGATCAACGCGCCGGGCGCGTGGTTGATGGATGTCTCCATCAATGCCCGACTCGTCGGGCCCTACCGCCCCACGCAGCCCCAGCACCTCGCGTCGATCGCGCTGCGCGACGCCGCGATGGAACGGTGCGCCGGGGACCTGACGGGCGACGGGATCCTCGATCTGCGGGATGTGAACGCGTTCATCGACGCGTTCGTCAACCGCCTGCCCCAGGGCGATCTGAACGCCGACGGGGTCTGGGACCTCTCGGATGTGAACCGGTTCGTTGACGCATTCCTCGCGGGATGCGGGGTGTAGACCGAACCAATCCGGTCGGCGTCGTCGCAGACGCAACCAGGGGCCGCCCGAAAAGGGCGGCCCTTTTTCGTCCGCTCAGACATCCGCGCGGACGCGCTCGAAGACGCACTTCGCCGCATTCGCGATCGCGGTGACCCCGGGGTGGGTGATGCGGCGCTCGACGGTGACCGCATAGAGCGGCTCGACAACCCCGTCGGCGATCGCGACACACTCCGCGCCGACCTGCTCGCGCACGGACTGCTCGACGATCGTGGGGACGAAGAACAGCCCGTGCCCCGCCTGGGCGAAGGCCTTGAGCAGCGCCGTGTCGTCGAACTCCGCGACGATCCTCGGCCGGACCCCGACCCGGTCGAACCACGCATCGATCGACGCGCGCATCGCGGTTCCCTGCGAGGGCAGCAGCATCGGTGCGCCGTCGAGACCCGCAGGGAAGCGCTCGCCGCGCCGTCCGGTGTGCCGCTCCGCGAGATCGGGGAGACCGAACACCCCGACCGGGCTCTCGCCCAGCTTGTGGTTGAACGCGCGGACGCGGCTCCCGGGCGGGAGCGGCGCGTCGGTCAGGACGACATCGAGGCTCGCCATCGCGAGGTCCGCGAGCAACTGGTTGGTCTTGCCCTCGCGGCAGACCATCTTGACGGGCTGGTCCGAGAGAATCGCGGGCTCGAGGGCGATCCGCGTCAGCAGCTTGGGGACCGCGTCGCTCACCCCGACATGCAGGCGGGCGGGACGCCCCTCGGCGTGGCCGCGCACCGCGTCGAGCATTTCCTGGCCCATCGCGAAGATATCGTCGGCGTAGGCGAAGACACTCTGCCCCAGGTCGGTGAGGACGAGCCGGCGTCCGGTGCGCGTGAACAGAGGCCGCCCGATTTCACCCTCGAGATCCGCGATCTGCTTGCTGATCGTGGGCTGGGTCAGGCCCAGCGTCTCGCACGCCGAAGCGATGCTCCCGCCCTTCGCGGTCGCCCAGAAGCAGCGCAGGTGATTGAAGTTCAGACGATCCATGGGCCCATTATCCATCGCCTCTGTCTATATTTCAAGATCTGGGCCCAGTAAATAACAATTCGACGCGGATGCCCGGGCAAGACGCGGCACCGCCCCTTTCGGGCCCGTTCCGGACACGGAAAGCCGTCGTTTCAGCCGGGTCAGCACAAACCGCCGCCTGTGGCATCATGCACATCCGGTTGGGTGCGTCACCTGTCCGGTTGGGTGGGCCACCTGGGGTGATCGGGGGCGCGGTTCAGAGTCGGTGATGCCCGGCCGCGCGGAGCGGCGCCGCGGGCCCTCCCCGCCGCTCGCGGTCATGGGGTGTTCCGAGGGTCGGTTGGCGCGGCTCGTTCACCGAGGCTCCCTTGCGCGTTCGGGTCCAGATCACGCAGACCGTCAAGACCGCGACCGCGACGATCCAGACCGCCATGGTGTGCGCCGACTCGGGCGCGGGCTCTCCGCGCGACAAGCTCGAGTGCGGGAGGAACCGGACAGACAGATAGACGAGGGGCACATCGAGCGAGGCGAGGAGCCCGATGCTCGCGCCGACCGCCGCACGGCGTTGCGGATCCGTGAGCCGCGATCGGACGAGCAGATATCCCAGATAGAGCAACCAGAGCACGAGGCTGAAGGTCAGGGGCGGGCTCCACTCCCACCAGATTCCCCAGACGCGCTTCGCCCAGATCGACCCGGTGATCAGCACCACGAGCAGCAGGAGCACCGCCATGCGGGCGGACGCGTCGGCAAGGCGATCCCATCTCGGATCGCGCTGCCACAGATAGACAACACTGCCGGCGAACACGCCGCCCGCGCCGATCAGCGTGCTGATCGCGGCGCCGAGGTGGAGATAGAAGATCTTCTGGATCGGACCCTGGACCGGATCGATCGGCGCGTACCAGAACGCCATCCCGATCGCACCGGAGATGAGAAACGCGGCGGTGCACCACAGCGCGGCAAGCGGCCAACCGATCCGGAGGCGGCTCGCGGTCGCGCCCGATGGTGCCCCGGTGGAGGTCATGCGCTCCGCCTCAAGATCAGGACCGCGGCGATTCCAACAACGACGACGCCCACGAGGAAGATCAGGACCGTCGAGCCCGGCCCGTCATTCGGAGCCGGTGCGGGAGCGGGCTCGTCGACCCGAGCCGCAGGCGACGGCGCGGTCGGCAGGCCCGTGAGGGTGATCGAGGGCCGCACCCCCGCGGCGACCTCGCGCCCGGTGTACAGACGGAGCGGGCCCTGCTCGGTCATCTGCACGCTGCCGGCTTCCAGCCCGTTCGCCTGGGCGGTGATCCCGGACTCCGGGACGATCATCGCGAGCTCCGTTGTCTCCGCAGGGGCGCCGACAGAGAGCGTCCCGGTGCCATCCTCGGAGAGCACCTCGTAGGTGAACTGGTAGTTGTACCGCCCGGGCATCAGGGGCATCTGCACACCCAGCGTGCCCGACTCGAAGGTCGTGCAGCACCAGCCGTGGAACCCCGCGTGCAGGGTGATGTTCTCGGTCCGCTCGGGCAGGGTGAGTTCGATGGTCGTGAGTTTGCCGTTGGAGGCCTCGTCGCTGCCGAGCCATGTGCGGTCGTTGGGGTTCTCAACGAAGACGGACTCTGAGACAAGCAGCCTGTCGTCGGCGGGGGTCACGATCACCTGTCTCGACACGACGCGCCACGCGGGCGCAACGGGCGTCGTCTCGAACACGGTCACCTCGATCGACGCATCGGGATTCGACGCGTCCATGACGGGCCCCGCTTCCTGGTAGGTCACCCCGTCATGCTCGATGCGGACGAGCGGGCGGACGCCGAACCCGACCGGCACATCGTTGACGACCATCAGGCCCATCTCGTTGAGCGTGCCGGTGACCTTGTGGAGCGGCTGGTTGTTGTGGAAGAAATGCACCTCGACGGTGTTGCCCGAGATCGAATCGACGCCCGCGGAGCCCGGGACGGCGCGGATCGCCAGATTCCCGACAGCCGAGCCCGGATCGACCCGTGCGGGCCCGCCCGTTCCGGGCATCGTCCCGGCGTGCACGACACCGACCAGCAGAACACAGAAAGCGGTAAGTGCCCGTTTCATCGAGAGGTCTCCAAGGGGCGCGCGAGTCGTCTCCGGCATCCTGCGAAGAACGCTGCAACGGAGATGCCAGCAGGCACCGCGCCGTATTCCGGTGAAGTTTATCATTTTTAGGAAAGAAGTCGACCGGGACGCCGGAGATTACCCGTCGTGGCAGCTCAGGCAGAGCGCGCTGCCCCGGTTGCTCATGACCAGATCGTTCTTGAGGGGCGAGTAGACGCTGTGGCACGAGCCGCAGCCGACAGTCCCCTCAAACAGGCGGACGCGCGTGTCGAGCGCGTGCGGATCGGTCATGCGGTTCATGCCCCGGCGGTCGCGCACCGAGCGATAGAGCACCCCGATCGGGTGCTCCTGGGGGAAGTCATTCGCGAACGAACGACCCGCCGCGTGCCCACCGATTCCCGACGCGACCATCCCGTCGTGGCACTCCAGGCACGACATCGATTCCGCGTCGAGACGGGCGAGCCCGTTGCCCAGCGGCACCTGACGCGGGGTGTCCGGCCAGAGAAGGTGGGCCTTGCCGACCGCGGCGGCGTGCGGGTTCTCGGACGAGAACCCGGCCTCCGTGTGGCATTCGGCGCAGAACGCTCGACCCTCGAGCGACGAGCGGAGCAGCGTGCCGCCCGATCGGCGGGCCTCGGCGTGCGAGGGGGCGTCCGAGCCCTCGTGGCAGGTCAGGCAGGTCATTCGACCGTTCTGGAGCGGGAAGGCCGCCGGGAGCGGACGGCTGGGCGCGAAGTCCGTGGGATGCGAAAAAACGGGATCGATGCTGTGGCAGGAGCCGCAGCGGGCGTCGGTCCAGGTCGCGCCGATGGATATCGAGGGATGCCCAGCGGGATCGGTGCCGATCCCCGGGGTGGCGGTCGCGTTGCGGGGTCCGAATCCGACCGCGGCGACGAGAAGGGCCGACATCGTGAATCCCCAGGCCCAGGTCGCGAGCCGGGAGCCGGTTGTGGATCCGCCGCCTGATCGGTTCGCCGCCTGATTGGGTGTCACTTTCGCCTCCGCTTCGGGGGCGAATCGACCGGACGATGCTCCGAGTTTCGAGCGCAGGCAAGAAACCTTCGCGAGGGCGTCCGGTCCTGCGGATGGGAATCGCGGAGGGTCCGGATTCTCAGAAATGAGAATTACGGATCAGGATATGTTCTTTGAATCGCATTGGGGGCGGTTGCGCGATCCGGCGGGGTGCCGAGAGCACTGGCACGGCTATTGCATCCTACTTTGTCAGGAAACGAATCGGAGCACGCCATGGGGCCCTTCGAGAACAGCATTTCACCCCGGCACCTTGATAGAGGACACGCCATGAACGCCAAGATCACACTCGGACTCATCCTCGCTGGATTCGCCGCCCCGCTGGCGAGCGGGCAGATCGTCAACTCGGCCCACGACTTCTCGTCGATGGCTTGGTCGGACGGCGAGATCTGCAAGCCCTGCCACACCCCCCACTTCGCGATGGAGGGCATCCTCCGCTTGTGGAACCACGAGCTGACGGTCGCGAACTACACGCTCCACGCGGGCGCGGGCACCGCAGTCGATGACTTCGACATCCGCAGCCGCCTCTGCCTCTCGTGCCACGACGGAACGGTGGCGCTGGACAGCTTCGGCGGACAGAGCGGCTCGAGCTTCATCTCCGGCCAAGCCAACCTCGGCACCGACCTGACCAACGATCACCCGGTCGGCTCGGACGCCCAGTACCCGCCGGACCCGGCCCCCGTCTGGTGGTCGCACGCCTTCCGTCCCGCGGAGGACCTGCAGGTCCGCCTGTATGACTGGGAAGATCAGGCTGGCGTGACCCGCAAGGTCATCTCCTGCGTCACCTGCCACGATGAGCACAACGCGGGCAACATCGACGGCATGCTGAAGATCTCCAACAACGCGAGTGCGCTCTGCCTGGACTGCCACCTCAAGTAAGCAGTCGTGAGCGTTGAACGGACTCTGGCCGCCCGGCCCGGATGAGGTTTCTCATCTCGGCCGGGCGGCTTCTTTGTGCCCTCAAGGCGGTTCGGCGGACCGATCCGCCTTCGATCCGCGAGGCGGCACCTGACCGATGATGCGGAAACGGACCAATCGGGGAAGAAGACCCCGAGCGACAAACCGATACAAGAGACTTTCGGATGCTGATATCCTATAATGGGTCGGTTCCTGCTCTTGGACTGCTGTAAACGGAGTCAGAGGATGAAGAAGTCCCTCCTTTTCGGTGCCCTGGCGGCGTGTTCCACTCTCCTCGCGGTCGGCTCGCTGACCGGTTGCTCGGCGCCGACGCAGGCTGGGCCTCGCAACGAGGCGAAGGGCCAGTACACCTTCTGGCCGCTCTCGCCCGCGGAGCCGCGCGTGCAGTTCGTGAAGACCTACCGATCCGGGTTCGACCTGAGTGGTCGGAACCAGAGCGGGTTCGAGAATTTGATCTTCGGCGAAGAGAGCGAGGATGTCTCCGCGATCGAGAAGCCGTACGGCGTGGAGGTCACCAACGGCAAGGTGTATGTCTGCGACATCCGTCGCCCGGCGCTGACGGTGCTGGACATCCGCAAGAAGCAGGTTCGCCTGATCGGGACGCAGGGGACGAACCGCCTCGCGCACCCGGTGGATGTGTCCGTGGCGCCGGACGGGATGATCTATGTCGCGGACAACGAGCGTCGCGCCATTCTTGTCTACGGCGCCGACGAGCGCCGGGTGAACACCTTCGCGGTCGAGGGCTGGAAGCCCGTCAGCCTCGCGGTGCACGGCGACCGGCTGTATGTCTGCGATCTCGAGTCCCAGCGGGTCCTGATCATGGACCGGCAATCGGGGTCGGTCATCAAGGAGTTCGGCTCGGCGGGCGGCGAGCCCGGGCAGTTCCGCGTCCCGATCGGGGTGGACACGGACCGCGACGGGTTCGTGTATGTCTCCGACATGATGCAGGCACGCGTGCAGAAGTTCACCCCCGAGGGGGACTATCTCACCGCGTTCGGCGAACTGGGCGACTACGCGGGTTCGTTCGCCCGTCCCAAGCAGCTCGCGGTCGACGAGGAGGGCATCATCTATGTCGTCGATGCGGCCTTCCAGAATGTGCAGATGTTCAACGACGAGTTCGCGCTGCTGATGTCGTTCGGCTCCGCGGGCACCTACCCCGGCGCGATGAACCTCCCGGTCGGCATCAGTGTGACGAGCGAGGGCCTCGACGCGTACCGCGACCTCTTCCACCCCGGGTTCGAGCCCGAGCGTGTGATCGCGGTGACCAACCAGTTCGGACCCCAGAAGGTCTCGGTCTACGCGCTGGGCAAGCGGCAGGACGGATGGACCGTCGCGCAGCTGCACAGCACCTCGGGGGCGGCCGCGGGCGTGGGGCGCAACGAGCAGTTGACGGTGCTGCAATCGGTTGAGGAGGGGCAGCAGGAACCCGGGAACCAAGGCGCGGCAGACTCGGAGGACAATCGTTGACCGACCGGCGGCGGGAGCACACGAACCTGTTCAGCCGGATTCGGTTCGAACTGCTCTGCGTGCCGGTGCTCGGCGGCGCGTTCTGGTGGACGGGCTGCTCGGTGGAGCGCAACTACGAGTTGCTGAGCTTCTTTTTCGACGGGGTGCCCAACCCGAACGCGCTGCCGATCCTCGCGGCGTCGGGGGATCCCGCGACGATCCGCGCGAGCGCCACCTATTCGGCGCACACGCCCTACCTGGAGGGCGAGTGCGCGACCTGTCACGGGCAGGGCTTCACGATGCGCGGGATCGATGTCGGGGTGTGCCTCGATTGCCACGCGGAGGTGCCCGACGAGCACCGCTACATGCACGGCCCGGTCGCGGTCGGCGCCTGCCTGGTGTGCCATGTGCCCCACGAATCGGCGTACAAGCACCTGCTCAAGAGCGACTCGCGAACGGTGTGTGCGCAGTGCCACGCGCCTGAGATGCTGAGCGTCGATGCGGTCCCGGAGCACGGCGACCCGGAAGCGTCGTGCATGCGCTGCCACACCGGGCACGGAGGCTCGGAACGCTACATGCTGCGAGACGAGCCGCTCGAGGAGCCCGAGACGCAACCCGCGGCGCCCGAGACGAGCGCGCCGGATGCCGACCCGCGGGCATCGGCGGAACAGGGCGGGGCGACAGACGGCCTCGATGCGTCGGGTTCTGAAGCGGGGCGTGCAGCCGAGCCTGGGGGATGAACCGTTGCGGGGGACCGGTCCAGCACGAGCGTTGCTGTCCGCCTCCGTGGTGGCGGGTGTCTGCGGCGCGGGGGCGGGCCAGCCCCTCGCGGTCGACGAGGGCCCGGTGGTGGTGGGCGAGCGGACCGACGAGTTGAAGGGGTTCGACCTCGACCGTTTCTCGATCTCGCTCGACCTGTTCTCCCGCTACCTGGGCACGCAGCAGCGATCGCCGACCGCGGGGGATCGGGACGACACCGAGCTGCTGCTGCGCGAATCGCTCAGCGTCTCGTCCCGGTTCTTCCTGGGTCACAAGAATCTCACGGATGTCACGGCGGACTTCAGCATCGGCCTCGAGGACAACTTCATCGACAGCGAGACCCGGGGCCTGACCAACGAGCACGAGACGGGTCTGTTCAACCAGTTCGATGTGAACGCGCTGATCCTCGGGGAGGGCCCGGCACCGGTCCGCCTGTTCGCAAGGCGCAACGAATCGCTGCTGGACCGCGCGTTCGTGGGCTCGATCGACAGCCGCACCACGGAGTTCGGCGGCTCGGTCTCCGCGTTCCGGGACACAGTCCCCACGACGCTGACCTACACGCACCGCATCATCGAGCAGGAAGACCAGCTCGGGGTGACCGACGACGAGCTGATCCAGGACACGCTGCAGCTCCAGAGCCTCTGGAACATCGAACAGAACCAGAGGCTCACGCTGAACTACACACTGGATGTGGTGGACGAGACGCGGGCCCGGTCGGGCGGCACCTCGTTCACGCGCCACGACGCGATCCTCGTGCACAATTACACCTTCGGGGGCGACAAGCGCCACGACCTGCGGTCCCAGCTCCAGGTGCTCGACCAGAGCGGGGATTTCGCCCAGCAGCGACTCCGCCTGTTCGAGACGCTGATGCTGCGGCACACCCCGACGCTCGAGACGCGGTACGACCTGACGGCGGAGAGCCAGACCAACGGGGGGCAGGAACAGCAGTTCCTCAGCGGGCTGTTCACGCTGCGGCACGAACTGTTCGAGAGCCTCATCACGACCTTCTTCGCGGGCGGGAACTACACGGCCCTGACCGACGACGATTTCACGAGCAGCCAGCTGCTGACGGGGCTCAACTTCGAGTACACCAAGCAGGTCCCCCTGGGACGGCTCGATCTCTCGCTGAGCCTGAACTTCAACCACCAGGAGGACAGCGAGCGGGGGCAGGTCATCAGCTTCCTGGACCGGTCGCTCTCGTTCCCCCAGGCGGGCCCCCTGCTGCTCTCGGGGAGGAACATCATCCCCGGGAGCATCGTGATCACCAACACCGCGGGGAACAGGCTCTTCCGCGAGGGCCTCGATTACCGCCTCACCAGCTTTCCCGACCGCATCGAGTTGCGGCGGGTCATCGGGGGCGCGATCGGGAACGGCGACACCGTCCTGATCGACTACGACCTGGGCCCTGAGCCCGCGGCGACGATCGAAACGCTCGGTGCCTCGCTCGCGGGGCGGTACACGATCACCGAGGGGTTCGCCGCGGGGCTCTCGCCCTATGTGCTGTTCCGCGATGTCTCGCAGGATGTCAGCCCGGAGGACCCGAGCCGGATCGCGTTCGATGTGCGGACCGTTCAGCTGGGGGTGGACTACCTGGTGGGACCGTTCACTTTCAACGCGGAATACGAGGACCAGGAGCGGGCGATCGCGTCGTTCGATGCCCTCCGCGCGTCGGCGCGGTACCAGCGGACGCTGGGGCTCAACTCGTATGTGCGCGCCGACCTGAGCCACGAGACGATTAACTTTCGGGACACCTCGAGCACGATCGACTTCGAACGCGCGCTCGCGGAGTGGGGGTACGCGTTCCAGAACGGGATGCAGTTCGCGCTCCGCGGGCTCTACCGCAACGAGCGCGACAGCCTCGCGGGGGACACGCAGGGGTTCGAGCAGTCGCTCGAGTTCAACTGGCGCGTTCGGCAGACGACCATCGGGGTTTCGCTCCGCAACTCCATGCTGGAGGGCGACAATGTCAGCACGGATTCTCAGACGGCGGTGTTCTCGTTCCGCCGGACATTCTGACGCGTCGCGGGGCGCGCGCAACCCACGCCGCATCCGATGCGCGATCGGTGTGTGCGCCGCGCTCCTGCCGCTCGCGGGGTGCCAGTCGCCTCCGGGTGTGGCGTTCCGCGCCGCGGAGACCGAGCGGGTCTGGCCCCCTCCCCCCGATCCGGCACGGATCCGGTTCGCGGGGCAGCTCGTGAGCGCGGTCGATCCGGAGACGGGCCTCGCGGAAGGCGGGGGCATGCTCGACACCCTGCTGGGCAAGAAGCAGAGCGCGGGGATGGTGAGCCCGATGGCGGCGTGCACCGACGGGTCGCGCATCTTCGTCGCCGACACCGGGCTCTCGGGCGTCCATGTCTTCGATCTCGAGTCGGGCGACTATGCGTTCTGGACGCCCCCGGAAGACGCGCCGCGCCTGATCACGCCGGTCTCCGTCGCGATCGGGGCCGACGGGCGTCTGCTGGTCGCGGATTCCGCGGACGGCTCGATCTTCGTCTTCGATGCATCGGGCACGCTCCTGGGCACGCTCGGAGAGGGGCTGCTGCGGAGACCCGTGGGCATCGCGGTCGACCCGTCCGACGGCACGATCTTCGTCGCCGACGCGGAATCGCACACCCTCCATCGCCTCGCATCGGACGGCAGCGAGATCCGCCGCGTCGGGGGACGGGGCGTGCTCGACGGCCAGTTCAATTACCCGACCTATGTCGCGCTCGATGCGGGGGGACGCGTGTATGTCAGCGATTCGCTGAACTTCCGCGTGCAGGTGTTCGATGCGGACCTGACGCACCTGCGCACCTTCGGGAGCAAGGGCGATCTGCCCGGGTACTTCGCGCAGCCCAAGGGGCTCGCGATCGACGATCACGAGCGGGTCTACATCGCGGACTCGCACTTCGAAGCGGTGCAGGTGTTCGACGAAACCGGGCGGCTGCTGATGACCTTCGGGGGCGAGGGGCGCGGGCCGGGCGAGTTCTGGTTGCCCACCGGTGTGCACATCGATGCGGAGAACAGGATCTGGATCGCCGATTCATACAATCGGCGGGTGCAGGTGTTCGAGTACATTGGCACGGAAGACGACGCGGGCGACGGCGAGGCTCGCCCGCGGGACGGGAATGGTGCGAGATGATGCGTGGGATCTCGGGCAAGGCTCTGGTCGGTGTCGCGGCGCTGCTGTGGGCGCAACCCGCTCTGGGGCAGGCGTTGAGCGTCGTGAACAGCCCCCACAATCTTTCCGCGTCGGGGACGGGGAGCGTCCGCTCGACGACGGAAGACCAGGTGTGCATCTTCTGCCACGCGCCGCACAACGCGTCGCCGATCCGCCCCTTGTGGAACCGCGCGACGCCGGTGGACGCGTACACGATCTATTCGAGCCCGGCGCTGGACGCCGAGCCCGGGCAGCCCACCGGCTCGTCCAAGATGTGCCTCTCGTGCCACGACGGGACGATCGCGATCGGCGCGGTGTTCAGCCGGCAGACCCCGATCCCGATGGCGGGCGGCGTGAACACGATGCCCCAGGGCCCGGGCCTCATCGGGACCGACCTGCGCGATGATCACCCGATCTCCTTCCGGTTCGATTCTTCGCTCGCGGCGGCGGACCCGAAGCTCCGCCAGCCCGCGACGCTCCCGCACGAGATCAGGCTCGACGCGAACGGCGAACTGCAGTGCACCACCTGCCACGACGCGCACAACAATGTCCACGGCGATTTCCTCGTGATGAGCAACAACGGCTCGGCGCTGTGCGTCTCCTGCCACCAGATGGGCGCCACCTCCGTGCACGAGCACCGGGAGTGCGCCTCGTGCCATGTCTCGCACGGCTCGCCCAGCGGGCCCTACCTGCTGACGCACTCGACCGTGGGCGAGACCTGCCTCTCGTGCCACGACGGAACGGACCCCCACGCGTCGAACATCCGGGCGCAGGTCTCGATGCCCTCGAACCACGAGACATTCAGCCGGGTGGAGAACACGAGCGACCGGCGCCGCAACCCGCAGCAGTCGTCCTGCACGGATTGCCACGAGCCGCACACGATCACGCACACCGAGGTCCAGGCGCCGCTGGTGTCGGGGAGCCTGGGCGCAATCGACGGGGTCAGCTCGTCGGGCGCGCCGCTGCAGCGGGCCCAGAACGAGTACGAGGTCTGCTTCAAGTGCCACGCGGAGAACAGCGCGGTGCGACCCGTTGTCCCGCGCTTCGCGAACTCGACCAACACGCGGCTGGAGTTCGACCCCAGCGCCGTGTCGTTCCACCCCGTCGTCGCGCCGGGGCGGAACCCCGACATCCCGAGCCTCATGCCGGGCCTCAACACCCAGAACCTGATCCGCTGCTCGGACTGTCACTCCCAGAACACCGGCGCCGCGGGCGACATGAACGCGCGCGGCGTGCACGGCTCGCCCCACCGTCCCTTGCTCAACCAGCGCTACGCGACCGCGGATTACACGAACGAGAACCCCCAGGCCTACGCCCTGTGCTACTCGTGCCACAACCGCAACAGCATCCTCAACGACGAGTCGTTCCCGATGCATCGCCTGCATGTCGTGGAGAACCGGACCTCGTGCGCCGCGTGCCACGACGCGCACGGGGTGTCCTCCCTGCAGGGCTCGCGCATGAACAATACGCATCTGATCAACTTCGATACCTCCGCGGTGCTCCCCAACCCCGACAACGGCGTGCTCGAGTTCCGCGACAACGGGATCCTCGCGGGGACCTGCACCCTCCGCTGCCACGGGGTGACGCACAACCAGACCGCGTACCCCTGAGCACCGGGGTCGAGAATCCAACGCTCGGACCAACGGGCTCGCCTTCCCGGGGCAAGCGATCGCCGAGGGTTCGGGCCCCGATCGGGAGGGCCGATCCGTCGGAATTCCCGTGCCGAGTGACCGGATCGGGTGACTTCCCCAGACTTCCGGACTAAAATGTATTGAATTTCCGGACCGCCCCGGAGGCCCGCCATGACTCGCACCGACGCGCTCGTGATTGCTCCCCTCCGGACCAGCGTGGTCCGGAGCGCGAATGCACCGGTGATCGCCGGCACTCGGGGGCGGAACACGACGGATCGATCGCACGCCCGCGACGGGGCTGTCCCGGCTCGGGCCCACCCGGGGAAACCCATGATGACCTCACACCACGAGAGACCAACCCCGTCGCGTCGCGAGCGTGGTTTCACGCTCATCGAGCTGCTCGTCGTGATCGCGATCATCGCGATGCTGATCGGCATCCTGCTGCCGACGCTCGGGAAGGCGAAGCAATCTGCCCGGATGCTCCTCGAACTCTCCGCCGCCCGGCAGCTCATGCTGGGTTACTCGGCGTACGCGTTCGACAACCGGGGGGAATTGCTCCCCGCGTACAGCGCGACCTCGGCCAACCAGGCAACGCTGTTCCCCTACTGGACGCAGGATGTGTACAACGACCTGGGGACCAAGATCTGGGACGCCGCGACGCGACGCCACCCCGCGGGCTGGGGCAACTCCCCCGCCGCCGCGGCGTACCCCTGGCGCCTCGCGCCGTACTTCGACTACCAGGTCGAGGGCGCGCTGCTCGTCAACGAGCAGGCCCGCATCCTCCACGAGTTCAACCGCCAGAACATGGACGAGTTGATCTACACCTACAACACCAACTTTGTCCCCAGCCTGGGCATGAACGCCTGCATCGGCGGCATCCCCGGGTTCGATTTCGGCGCCGCGGACGACCCCTGGGGGGGGCTCCTCCCCCGCGGGTTCGGGGTCATCAAGATCGAGCTTGAGGCGAATGTCGTCGGGCCCTCCGATTTCATGGTGTTCTCCTCGGCACGCAACGGCCTCTACGAGGGCGCGGACGCGTCGCACACCGCCTCGGGGTTCATCTTCCCCGACGGCTACTACGGTGTGATCCCCAGCAATGTGCCCTTCGACGAGGATGATCCGAACTCGCTCGGGAAGATCGACCTGCGCTGGAACAACGCGGCGGTCGTCGCATCGCTCGACGGCGCCGCGCGGCTCTGGACCGAGGACGAACTGAGCCTGACCAGCGAGATGACGGAAGACCAGCTCCGCCAGAACCGCCGGCGCTGGGGGAACTGGCGAGGCGAGATCGATCTCAACCTTCCCTGATCGCCAGTCCACTCTCGACGACCGCTCTCCGCGGCGCGGGATCGGAACACCCGCGCCGCGCTTTTGTTCGTCTGCTCTGCGGCAGCAAGACGGTCACCCGCCGGGCTGGTCCGGCTCTTCGATCCCGATCGTCGGCGCGATCCGGTCGTAGGTCGCGGGGCGGTGGCACCCGGAGTCGCAGCGCCCCCCGGTCTCGGTCATCTTGAAGTTCAGGGGCAGGTTCCACGAGCCGTACGGGACGGACTGGGGCACATGCAGCCTGTTCATGCTCGCGTGCGTCGCGTGGCACGACCGGCAGGCGCGCCCCTGCTCTTCCCGGTTCACATGGACGAAGTGCAGGTTCTGCGAGCCGTTCCGGAAGTTCGTCTCGATCGTCGAATCGCTCGTGAGCACGAGTTCCTTGGCATGGCACTCGAAGCACAGCGCGTAGTGCTCGAGCTTGAAGGGCTCGTAGAAGTTCGACGAATAGTTCGCGACCAGCAGGTCCTCGTGCGCCGAGCCGTGCAACTCGTGACACCCCGTGCACAGCTGCTTGCGAACGGGCCCGTGCATCACGGCGCCCTCCGATGCGATCTCGGAGACGGCCGCGACGACGCGCCCGTCGGCCCGTGTGATAGGTGTGCTGTGGCACGCGAGGCACGACGCGATGGGATCGAGATGCAGCATGCCCTCGTGGTTGCTCGCGTGGGGCTGATGGCAGTTGAGGCACGCCCGCCCGTCCAGCACCGCGGAGTGGGTCACCTTCGCGTGGCGCGCGGTCATCGCGGGCCCGGGGTGGCACGATGAGCACAACTCGAGAGGCTCGTTGCTGAGGTGGTTCGCGTGGTCCGACGCGTGCGCCGCGTGGCAGGCGAGGCAATCGCGCCCCGCGGGCGCGTGGACCATCGTCGCGTTGACGACCAGGTCCCGCGTATCCGCGTGGCAGGTGTAGCACATCGCGCTGCCGTCCCGGGTCAGCAGGCCCCGGTGCTCCGCGCCGTGCGCCTCGTGGCATCCGAGGCACTCCCCGTCGGCCGCGGGCGTGTGGACATGCGTGCCCGTGCGGACATCCGCGTGGCAGCGCATGCACAGCCCCGCCTGGGTGTCGGCTTTCAGGAAGTTCGTGTCGTGCGACCCGTGGGGGTCGTGGCAACCGGTGCAGTTGCCCTCATCGAAGGGCTTGTGCCCCACCATGCCCAGCTGGGTCCCCGCGCCGAGGTGACAGAAGGTGCACAGGTCCGCGCCCTCACGCTTCAGCGTGAAGCTGTGCGACGATGGATCGGCATAGGCATGGCACGAATCGCACGACGAGATCGCCGCGGGCGCGTGCAGCACCTCGTGATCGATCGTCTGCGCGTGGCACCCTCCCGTGGTGCAGTCCCGCACCCGTGTCCTCGGCGCTTCGGGCTGCGCGACCGCCGCGCCCGCCGCGAGCGCGAGGAGGATGGCGGCCCTCGGGATCACCCCGCGCCCCCGATTCCCGGCGATGAATCGACGCTCGCCTGGACCGAGCGGAGCAGGTCGAGCGCGTCCTGCAGCAGCTTCTCGGTGTAGGTCGGGTTGTGCACCCCCCAGCTCCCGTCGAGGTGCACGAGATCCAGCAATCGCCTGGCACGCTCGAACGACTCGCTCTGCTCGGCATCCAGTTCGACCCCAAGCAGCGCCTCGGCACGCTGCGCCGCGTTGTCATAGAGCGTCCGCGTCGCGTTCTGCCAGAGCGGGATGAGCCGCTCGCCCATGCCCGCTTCGTGGCATCGGTCGCACGATTCCGCGGAGGCGGTCCGGATCTGGGCACGGTCCATGGGGTTCTCCGGGGTCGCGTCGCTCGAGACATGACAACCCGTGCAGTCCACATGCGCGAGGAACATCGGGTTCACCGCGCCCGAGGTGCTCACGGGATGCGCCGCCTCCCCCGGTTCGGACGCCGCGAGCAGATACGCGTCGCGCTGCGCAGAATGCTGGTCGATGTGGCACTGCCGGCAGTCGAACTGCTCGAGCGACATCGCCTGGGCGGTCAGCCCGTGCTGGGGCATCCCGTGGCAGCTGAAGCACTCGATCTTGTGCTTGCCGTGCGCGTGGATCTGGTGCATCTCCTCGATGGGGAGCGAACGCTCCACACCGAAGGTGTGACACGCGACGCAGCGACCGTCCTCGATCGCGGGCGGCTGGGCGGTCGCGTGCTTGTGGCACGACTCGCACGACGCGCCGTGCGCGAGGAACTCGGTGTGGTCCACCGTCAGCCCGTTGGATTCGAACACCTCTGTGGGTGCCTCGTGGCACGCGAGGCACGCACTGGGCGGCAACGCGCTCCCGTCGGGGCTCTGCTCGCCCGGGATGGTGTACCCCGCGCGGACGACCATGCGGATCTCCGCCTCCGCGGTCGCGGCGCCCGCGAGCGGGTCGCGGTCACGCTCCAGCATGTGGCAGGTGATGCAGACGCTCGTGTTCACCTCGAAGTGCTCATCGCCCGTCACATGCGAGTGGCAGGTGCTGCAGGTGATCTCGACCCCGAGGTGCGAACGCCCGAGGTGCTTGTCGTGCCGGAAGCGGAAGACGCCGTTGTCCACGGTCTTCCCCCCGAGTGTCTCCACGCTGTGGCACCCCGATCGGGTGCAGCTGAGCTCGGTGACCGACGCCGAGGGCTTGAAGCCCGTCCGATTCAGCGTGTCATCGACGACCTGCCCCAGCCCGTTGAGCTTCGCGTGGATGTAGCTGTTCATCCCGGGCTCGATGTGGCACTTCACGCACGAGATATCGCTGTGGCTGCTCGTCTCCCAGCTCTCGTAATAAGGCTCCATGATGTGGCACGAGCCGCAGAAATGCGGCTGACTCGTCACCTCGACACTGATCACGCTCCCGACCAGGAACACCACGAACGCGGAGACCGCGAACCCGCGCCACTTCCGGCGCTCGGCCCACATCCATGACCAGAGGCGTTTCATCGTGGGTCCTCTCGCGTACCAGGCCCTCTTCTGGACCTTCGGGTGTGCAATCCATCGTATCCGAACCCCAAAATCTTGACAAGTGGATCCGATTATCTTTATAATGGGTCGCCCAGCACGGTTCCGAGCGTCGGGACCGCGGCTGGGACATCAAGGCCGGGGCACCGCACGCCGCGTGAACACGGGTGCCGGGCCTTGCCCCGCACGCGAGACTCCGCGGAAAGGACCGCACCATGATTGAATTCATCGCTTCCGCGTTCCTGACCATCGCGATGGGGTCCGGGGCGCAGCCCGCGCATCCCGACCTCCCCGCGGGCCACCCGCAGCCCGACGGGATGCCCAGCGGGCACCCGAATGTCGTCGAACGCGAGAACACACCCGGCCTCGACGAGCCCCCGCCCGCGGACCCCGCGGATGTCGCCTCGATCGACGCGATCATCGGTGCCTATTACGACACCCTCTCGGGCCCCAAGGGCGAGGCCCGCGACTGGGAACGGCTGAAGTCGTTGTTCCAGCCCATGGCGAGGCTGGTCGCGGCGCGCCCCGTGCGCGGCGATCACAGCGGGCTCTGGATCATGAAGATGGAGGAGTTCATCGCCTTCAACAAGACCTACATGGAGAACGGCGGGGACTACGAGCGCGAAGTCCACCGCAAGGGCGACGCCTTCGGGAACATCGCCCAGGTCTGGAGCACCTACGAATCCCGCCGCATCGAGAGCGACCCGAACCCCTACTCCCGCGGGATCTACAGCATCCAGCTGCTCAAGGACGGGGACCGCTGGTGGATTGTCAATGTCTACTGGGACTACGAGCGGGGCGATGCGCCCATCCCGGCGGAGTACCTGCCCTGACACGATCTGAATCGGTCCGAGCCGAACCGTCGGCCCGGCACGGAGGCGGTCGATGAGCCAGTCCATTCTGCTTGTCGAGGACGAGGAGCTGCTCCGAGAATCGATGGCCGAGTTGCTCGAGGAGGACGGCTTCGAGGTCGTCCAGGCGTCCAACGGGCAGGCCGGGCACGACCTGCTCCTCGAACGCCCGTTCGACCTGGTGATCAGCGATATCCGGATGCCCCAGATGGACGGCGTGGAACTGCTGCGCCGTGCCCGCCGGATCGCGCCGGAAACTCCTGTGATGATCGTCACAGCCTTCGGGACGGTCGACAGCGCCGTGGGCGCGATGCGCGAGGGGGCCGCGGACTATCTGCTCAAGCCCGTCCAGTTCGAGGACCTGATCCTCCGCGTGCGCCGCGCGCTCGAGATCGACTCGATGCGCCGGATCGTTGCGGCGCAGACCGACCAGCTCGCCGAGCCCAGCACCTTCCACAACCTGATCGGCGACTCGCCCGCGATGCGCGCGCTGTTCGAGAAGGTGCGCAAGCTCTCGGCCGTGCGTTCGAGCGTCCTGCTCTTCGGCGCCTCGGGGACGGGCAAGGAGCTCTTCGCGCGCGCGATCCATTACAACGGGATCACCCGTGACAAGCCCTTCATACCCGTGAACTGCGGCGCGATCCCCGAGAGCCTGATCGAATCGGAGCTCTTCGGGCACCGGAAGGGCGCGTTCACCGGTGCGGTCCGCGATCGCGAGGGGTACTTCGAGGCCGCGAACACCGGAACGCTGTTCCTCGACGAGATCTCGACGCTCCCGATGCCGGTGCAGAGCTCGCTGCTGCGTGTGCTCGAGGAGCGCGTCGTCGTCCCGGTGGGCGACACGAAGGCGAGGCCGGTGGATGTGCGCATCATCGCGGCCACGAACCGGGACCTCGCGGAGCAGTGCCGCGAGGGGACCTTCCGGGAGGACCTGATGTACCGCCTCGATGTGGTGCGTCTCGAGCTCCCCCCGCTGCGCGAACGCCAGCAGGACATCCCACTGCTCGTGCACCACTTCCTCGAGCGGTTCACGCGGGACATGGGCAAGAAACCCATCGGCGTGACCGACGCCGCGATGCGCGCGATGCTCAACCACGAATGGCGCGGCAATGTCCGCGAGCTCGAGAATGTCATCGAGCGAGCGGTGATCTTCGCCGACGATCGGCACATCGATGTGGGCGACCTCCCGTTCGGGCCCGCGGAGACCGCCGGCGCCGATACCGAGCCCTCCCAGTGCGAGGCGCTCCGCGAGGCGATGAGCCGGTTCGAGCGGCAGCACATCATCCAGATGCTCAGGCGGCACCGCTACGACAAGGCGGAGACCGCCGAGCACCTGGGCATCAGCGTCTCCAGCCTCTACCGCAAGCTCGACGAGCTCGATATCCCCAAGAACCTCGATGCTGAGGACCAGGCCTCCAGCATCGCAACCTGACCGGACCGGGAGCACGCGATGCTCAGACGCAAACTGCTCACCCGGCTCGGCGTGCTCGTCGCGATCTATGTCGTCGGTGCCGTCAGCGCCATCGTGCTCCTCCAGGGCATCATCCGGGAGCTCGACGCCGCGTCCGCGGTCTCCGCGTCCTCCGCGGAGTCGATCGACCGGCTCGAATCCGCCATCGTCACCTCTCGCGAGATCCTCGAGGACGCTGCGCTCTCCGAGCCCGATTCCCGGATGCTCATCGCCGACGCGGGGAACGAGGTGCACGCCGCCTACGAGGCGGTGGGCGAGCAGGCAATCGCGCAGGGGTCGGGCGCCGAGGTCTACGAGCGGCTGGGCTCGATGCTCGACGGGATCGCGCCGCCCGATTCCTGGATCGAGGGCAGCGGGCTCGCGTCGTGGAGGCAGAACGCGCCGGGGTACGCCGACATCCTGCTCGCCCAGGTCGCCCACCTCCGCCAGCTCGACCGCACCGTCGCGCTCGATCGCCAGCTCGGCATCACCCACGACCTGCGGAACCTGATCATCGGGCTGACGATCGCCGCCCTCGTCGCGCTCAATGTCACCATCGTGCTGCTGCTCAGCACAGGCGGGATGATCGTCAGCCCCGTCGAAGCGCTCGTCGAGCACACCAGGGCCCTCGCGCGCGAGGAGTTCGACCACCGCGTCAGCATCCCCCAGGTCAGCGAGTTCGGCGTCCTCGCGGAATCGTACAATACGCTCGCCGCGCAGCTCCGCCTGAACGAGCAACGCAAGATGGAGGTCCTCCAGCAGCTCGGGGTGAGCCTGAATCACGAGCTGAATAATGTGATCAACATCATCGAGCTGCAGGTCTCCTCGCTCGATCGGCACGCGAAGGGCGACGAGGCCCTCACCCGAAAGCTGATCCGGATCCGGGAGAATCTCCACCGGATCGCCGCGACCGTCTCCTCGCTCAAGGATGTCCGCCGGATCGTCGTCACCGAGTACGCGGACGGGACCCTGATGCTCGACCTGCCCGGCTGCACCGCGGCGGAGCAGCCGCTGGACAACGGCGTTCCCGAGGCCTCGCCCGCTGACGATTCCGGGGCCGACACGCCCCGCCCGAGCAAGGCGGAGCGATCATGAACGCCGCCCACAGCGATCTCCTGCGCCCCCTGCTCAGGCGTCAGTTCGCCTGGGTGACCACCCTGCACTGGCACGCGGGCGGCGCGATGATCGCCTTCGACATCGCGCAATCGGTCTTGGGCCCCTACTTCGAACCCGTCGGGCTCGTCGCGGGTGCCGGCGCGGTGGTCCTGCTCCTGAACGCGGCGCTCTACCTGGGCGTGCGCCGCCTCGGGAACCAAGCGGGGCGCGGACGCTGGCTGCCCGCGATGGCGTGGACGCAGCTCGTCGCGGACCTCGCGGCCCTGACCCTCGTCGTGCTCGCGACGGGCGGGCTGCGGAGCCCCGCCCTCGGGTTCTTCGTGATCCCCCCGATCTTCGCGAGCCTCTTCCTCTCACGCGTCCAGGCCTACGGCGCGGCGCTGCTCGCGATCGCGCTGTTCACCTTCTCGCTCGGCGCGACCGGGAGCTGGCCCGACGACGGGCTCGAGCGGATGACCGCGATCGGGTGGATCCTCACCATGTTCTTCGCGGTGCACCTCGTCAACCGCGTCACGCGGGGCATCTTCAGGCGCGAGACGCACCGGCTCAGACAGGAACGCCGGCTCCGCGAGGCGAACGATCGCCTCGACGCCCAGGAGCAGGCGATGCGGCAGCACGAGAAACTCGTCTCCGTGGGCCAACTCGCCGCGGGCGTCGCGCACGAGATCTCCAACCCGCTCGCGAGCATGGACGGGCTGCTCCAGCTCATGCAGCGATCGCCCGACAAGCCCAGGCCCGAAGCCATCACCCGTCTGCGGGAACAGATCGCGCGAATCAGCGCCACGCTCAGGCAGATGACCACCCTCGGGCACCCCGATCTGGGAGAACCCGAGCCCGTGGATCTCAACGCGCTCATCCGCGACACGATCGAGATCCTCGGGTACGACCGAAGGCTCCGCGAGGTCGACATCAGGCTCGACCTCGAGCAGGACCTCCCCAGGGTGTTCGCACGCCCCCGCGCGCTCCAGCAGGTGCTCATGAACCTCGTGCTGAACGCCGCGGACGCGGTGAGCGAGATCGACGATCCGGATATCCGGATCCGCACGCACGCGAACGGCGAGACCTGCCTGTTCGAAGTCGCCGACAACGGGTGCGGCGTCGACGAATCAGAGCATGAGCGGATCTTCGATCCCTTCTTCACCACCAAGCCCGCGGGCCGGGGAACCGGGCTGGGCCTCCCGATCAGCCGCGACCTGCTCGCGGCGCACGGCGGCACCCTGATCTGCGAACCCCGCGCCGAGGGCGGGACCGCGTTCATCGCGCGGATGCGTAACGCCGACTCGCGTGCAAACTGAGCCGCTCGGCCCCCAATCGACCGCTTCTATTCGGTCTTCGTTTGCATTTTCTCGGCCACATCACCGTGAGATAGCCCAGATTGTTGATTTCCAGATACAGTTGGCTTGAAAAGGTGACACTCAGTCATTTTAATACCGCAGACAAGACGCCGCAAGTCCCCAGCGACCGCTCTGCGTGCCGCATCGCTGGAGCACAAGAACGATCCCGTGGCGTTGGGAAGGAGCCGATGAAGGCACACCTCGACTGGCACCACACGCTGCTCGGACGCGTCCTGCTCTTCGTGGGCGGGCTGCGCCTCGCCGTCCCGACGATGGTCCTCGTCGCCGCGGCGATGGTCTGGGGCACCTATCTCGACTCGACGGAGGGCGCCAAGGTCGCGGCGCGGCTGGTCTACGGATCGGGTTGGTTCATCGCGCTGATGGGGCTGATCTGCCTGAGCCTGATCGCGGCGGTCATCACACGCTTCCCGTGGCGCCGCCGGCACATCGGCTTCATCACCGTCCACACCGGGCTGATTATGCTCATCGTGGGCTCGTTCTGGTCGCTCTTCGGGCGCATCGAGGGGCAGATCCGTGTGCAGGAGGGACAGAGCGCCAGCGCCCTCGAGATGGACACCCAACGGATCGAGCTCGTCCGACCCGGTGAAGGCGGGCCCCGCACCGTCGCGGAGGCCTCCGCGGAGAACCATGTCCGCGGGACGCTCGACCTCGACGGCGTGCAGGTCGAGATCGTCGAACGATGGGCCAACTGCACGCAGGAGCCCTTCATGGCGAACGACGCGCCGGCGCCCATGCGCGCCTTCCAGGTCGCGTTCGGGCCGTCCGAGGGCGTCTGGATCGGCGAATCCGCCAAGACGAGCGGCCCCGCCTTCATCGGCGGGATGACCGTCGAGGTGCTGGGGCGGGGCGAAACATGGACCCCCCCCGAGGCCGCGGAATCGACGAGCGGTTACCAGTTCACGACCGCGGGACATACCCACCAGCTCGGCGACGAGGGCGAAGAGGCGATCCCCGGCTGGACCGTCGAACGCATCCAGCGCTACGACTCCGCGATCGTCGTCGCGGGCGGGCTCAACGAGAACCCGGACGGCGGCGAGAACCCCGCGATCGATGTGGTGATCACCGACGGCCGGGGCACGCGCGAACGCCACACCGCCTTCCAGAAGTTCCCCGACATGGTGCTCAAGCGCACGCTCGAGGGAACCGGCGCCTCGGGCGCAGAACTCCGCTGGAGCGGCGGGGGCGGCGGCGAACGGCTCGTCTTCTTCGGCACCGACGACGACCTGAAGGCCGCCCATGTCGACGCGAGCGGCGCGGTGACCGAATACGACCACAACGGCAACTACCCATGGGCGATCGAGATCGACGGACGGTTCGTCCGCGTGACCGACCATCGCACCCATGCGCGGCAGACCACCCGGTTCGTCGAGATCGCCCCCGCGGACCAGTTCCGCCCCGCGATCGTCGTGAGCATCAACGGGTCCGAGCCCGAGCCCCTCGCGTGGAAGAGCTCCCTCATGGTCCCGGGCGGCGCCGCGTTCCTCCGCTTCGGACCGCGACGCGTCGAACTCCCGTTCGAGCTCACGCTCGTCGACTTCCGCAAGACCGACTACCCGGGCACCATGATGGCGATGGCCTACGAGTCCGATGTCGTCATCCACTCCCCGGAGCACGACGGGCACGAGATGACCATCTTCATGAACAACCCGTTCGCCTTCGAGGACTGGAAGGTCTACCAGTCCGGCTTCCTGGGCGACACTGTCTCCATCTTCAGCGTCATGCGCGACCCGGGCATCCCGCTGACCTACCTCGGCTGCACCGTCCTGTGCGTCGGCATCCTCATCACCTTCTACTTCCGCGCGTTCAGCTACGGGCACCCGGGCATCGGGTTCGCCCAGAAGCACGCCGCGGCTGATCCCGACGCGGGAGAGCCGGCGGACGCCGCCCCGGGGCAGCCCGGCGCCGGCACGCGCACGCAATCGGAACCGGCGTTGGAACCAAACCTGAAGGGGGCCCTGTCATGATGCGTCTGCTCGCGATCCTGTCCCTTGCGCTGTCCGCGTGCCTCGCGTGCGCGTCCGAGGGAGCCTGGCTGGACACCTTCCGCGCCCTGCCCGTGCAGGACGGCGGGCGGGTCATGCCCCTCGATTCCTACGCCAACCGCCTCGCGATCGAGCTCACGGGCCGGTCCCGATGGTCGGAAGACCGCGGCGCCGAGGCGTTCCGCGGACGCCCCGCGATCTCTCTGCTCGCGGACCTCATGTTCGACCCCTCCGGCTTCGCGGAGGGCGGCGCGATGCACGCCCCGCTCATCGTGATCGACGACCGCCCCTTCAAGGAGCGGGTCGGGCTCGACACCGAGCAGAAGTTCTTCAGCGCGATGGAGCTCGCGCGGAACACCGGCATCCAGGAGATCCTCGACGGGTTCCAGGCGAAGCGGGCGCAGGACCAGTCGGTCCAGCCCCGGGGCGATGAACGCACCGCGATAGACCTGAGCAACGCGGTGCACCGCCTTAACCAGTTCGCGTCGCGGACCCCCCTCCCGATCGTCCCGCAGGGCGACGACACCTTCCTCCGCGTCAGCGAGACCGGGGGCGAGCCGGGCACCGAGAAAGCCCGCAACGCGATGCGCGCGTTCGGCGAGGCCTACCGCGCCGGTGAACCGCTCGACGCCCCCGCCGACGCGATGGCCGACGCGATCATGTCCTCGGGCTCGCTGACCGAAGCGCAGGACAAAGCGATCGGTCTGGAGCTCTTCTACAACGACCACAAGCCCTGGCGCATGACCGCGGTCGCCTACGGGCTCTCGATCCTCGCGTTCGGCGCCAGCCGCCTGCTGTTCCGCAAGCCCCTCGTGATCGCCGCGATCCTGCTCGGCGTCTGGGGCGTCGCGGAGCACACCCTGGGCATCGGCCTCCGCGTGGGCATCCTCCAGCGCGCGCCCGTCAGCAACACCTACGAGTCGCTCCTCTGGATGGGCCTCGTGGGCATCGGCATCGGGATGATCGCCCAGATCTTCAACCGCAAGGCCTACTACCTCTTCGCGGGCGTCTGCACCGCGCTGCTGAGCGTCCTGTTCGCGATGCTCGTCCCGCTCGAGCAGCAGACCAACGCGCTCCCCGCGGTGCTCCGCAGCAACTACTGGCTCATCGTCCATGTGCTGACGATCGTCGCCTCCTACGGCATCCTGCTCGTTGCCTCCGTGCTCGGGCATGTCTACCTGTTCAGGACCACCATCCTCGGACAAAGGCTCGAGAAGAGCCCCGACGACGACCTGCTCCCCAAAACCCACCCGCTCACCATCCAGACCTACCGCTGCCTCCAGATCGGCCTGTTCCTGCTCACCGCCGGGACGATCCTGGGCGGCGTCTGGGCCGCCGATTCCTGGGGACGCTTCTGGGGATGGGACCCCAAGGAGACCTGGGCGCTCATCAGCATCGTGATCTACTTCGCGGTGCTCCACGCACGCTACATCGGGTGGATCCAGGAGTTCGGGCTCGCCGCCTCCTCGATCCTCGGGTTCGCCGCGATCGTCTGGACCTTCTACGGCGTCAACTATGTCATGGCGACCGGCCTCCACAGCTACGGCTTCGGGTCGGGCGGTGAGGTCTGGGTCCTGCTCTGGGCCGCCGCTGAAGTGCTCTTCCTGGTGGTCTGCAAGATCCGGCACAAGACGCTGACCAAGGCGCGGAGCAAAGAACTCCACGACGAGCTCTCCCTCCCCCGCGACGCCTCGACCGCGTGACCAAACGACGAGCCCCCGCGCCAGCAGCGCGGGGGCTCGCTTTCCATCCGGAATCTCACCCTCGGGATCAGCGGTCCAGCAGCACCCGCTCGGCCGCCTCGCGGTACCGCTGCATCGCTTCCGCCGTGCGCCCCTGCGTCTCGGCGATCCGCCCGAGGTAGTAAAGCACGCGTCCGGGCTCGGGGTTCAGCACCAGCGCCTCGGTCAGCACGCGCTGCGCCTCCTCGATCGCGTCGATCTCGAAGCAGGCGATGCCGAAGATCTCCTTGGCGCGCCGGTGCTCGGGAAGATCATCGAGCACACCCCGCGCCAGGTCGAGCGCCTCGCGGTCGGCGCCGGTCTGCAGGTTGATGTCCGCGAGGTCGAGGCGGATGTTCGCGTCGTCGGGGTCGAGCTCCATCGCCTGCCCCAGTTCGCGCCGCGCATCGGCGATTAGCCCCTTCTCACGCAGGAGCCGCGCCGCCGCGCGGTGCCGCGCCGCGAGACTCTTGGGCGATCCCATCTGCGAGGGCTTGGACTGCAGGTTCTCTTCGAGCCCGCTCGCATCCAATTGCCCGAGCGTGTGACGCACATACGCGTCGAGCGTGCGGGCATACTCGGGCCCCCGCGTCGAGAGCACATGCGCGAGTCGGCCCTCGGGATCGACGATGATGGTGGTCGGGAAGACGATCAGCCCGAGCTCCCCGTAGAGCCGCCGCCCCGCGTCGAGCCCGAGCGGCACCTCGATCTTGTTCTCGGCGCGGAAGCGATCGAAATACCCCTTGTGCACCACATCCGCCGTCGCGTGCACAACCCGGAGCGGCTGGTCGCGGTAGGTCTTCATCAGCGCCGCGGAATCGACCGCCGCCATCTCGCTGCTCTTCTGCTCCGCGGAGAGGTAGACCAGCACGACGACCTCGCCCTCCGCGTCCCCGCTGTCGATGAACTTCCCGTCGGTCGTCGGGAGCCGGTACGCGGGAACGGGCTCCCCGATCTTCACATTCCGGAGATGATCCGATCGCTCCGCCTGCTCCGGCGCCGTCTCCGGAACGCTCTCCGGAACGCTCTCCGGCGCGGCCTCCGGCTGCGCCGAGACAGCAGACGCGCCCGTCCCGGCCGCCGCAACCAGCATCGAGGCGGTCACCACGCCGAGAACAGCGCTGGCGATGTATGTGTGCTGACGCATAGCTTGCTCCTTTAGCATCAATCCACCGACAACGGGTGTGATCCGCCGCCGCGTCTACTCCTCGTCCTCTCCCCCCGCGGGCGCGTCGTCCGCATCGGGCTGCAACCCGCGCCCTCTCCAGGCATCGTCGCCCTGGGGCCGCTCGTTGAGCACCCGCTCCACCCGGTCATACCCCCACGGCTTGTGGCACCCGCTGTTGCACGAACCGCCCGTCTCCGTCGCGGTGTATCCGATGGGCAGTTCCCACCCCGAGGGCCCGTACGGGATCGCCTCGCGGAGATGGTGCGCGACATCGGACGCGTGCGAGTCATGGCAGACCTTGCACGACCGGCCCCGGTTGTCCTTGTGAACATGGACATAGTGCAGGTTCTGGTCGCCGTTCCGGAAACCGGTGACCGCGTCGCTGGTCTCGGTGAGCACCAACTGCTTGTCGTGGCAACTGAAGCACAGCGCGTACGCGTTGTCGTCATAGGGGTAATACAGCGCCGACGGGTACTCCTCGGTCAGCAGCCGCTCGTGCCCGCCTCCGTGGATCTCGTGGCACGCGGCGCACTTGCCCTCCGCGACGGGCCCGTGCAGGCTCGTGCCGTTCTCGATGACTTCTTTCATGTTCGCGAGGACACGCCCGTCCTCCAGAACGATCTCCGTGTCGTGGCAGTCGAAGCAGAGCGACATCGTCGAATCCTGCAGCATCGCCTCGTGGTCGCTCGCGTGCGGCGCATGGCAATTGAGGCACGACTGCTCGGAGGTCACCGCGGAGTGCTGCGTCGTCGCCGCCCCGATGCGCGCGCCGATATCCGCGTGGCACGCCACGCACAGCGCCTCGGGCTCATCGTTCAGCACGCCCTTCACATCCGTCGCGTGCGGATCGTGGCAGACGCGGCAGTCCCCCAGCAACGGCTCGTGCACGCTGTGCATCGAGGTGAGCTCAAGACCCGTCGTGACATGGCACCGCAAGCACAGGTCACGACCCTCGCTCGTCAGCAGGCCCTTGTGCGGCGCATGGTGCGGCTCGTGGCACGCGCCGC
>MDTG01277263.1_pt1 | contig 36756 bp, 25 predicted proteins | sample 811421 | NCBI WGS metagenome assembly MDTG01 (sample SAMN05326645, study PRJNA326480) | marine metagenome | isolation source: seawater | place: Pacific Ocean: South East | collected 2011
CAACACCTCTAATATTTTGAATCTCAATCTCACCTTCGGATGTGTCGGTCCATTTTCTAAATTTCACAATGTAGTTATCAACAGTTCTGTTTGAGGGAAAGCTATCTTTTCCCCAAAATAACTCTATAAGTTCATCTCTCGGTACGACTTGACCTCTTTTAATAATTAAGTGCTCCAAGATATCTTTTTCTTTTTTAGAAAGAGCAGTCTTTTCATCATTCTTATCAATTAATTCAAAACTTGCTGTATCAAAAGTAAGTTTTCCAAAATTAAAAACCTTTACCTGTGATGTATCATTCACTTGAACAGGTTCTAGTTTATTAATACGAAGGATAAGTTCCTTAAGCCTAAATGGTTTAGTCATGTAATCAGCCGCGCCCATCTCAAGTCCTTCAAGCTTTATGTCTGGAGAGTTTTGAGCGGATAGAAATAATATTTTTTTATTGATATCAAAGTTGAGAATTTCTCGTCCAAGATCAAGCCCACTTCCATCAGGTAGTCCTATATCTAGGATAATAAAATCAAATGTGTGAAGGTCGAAACTTTTTGCAGTTCTAATATCGTTTGCCCAGTGGCACTCATAACCTTGCTCATTTAAGTATTCGCTTAGGGTTTTTCCAAGGTTTTGTTCGTCCTCAACGAGAAGGATTTTTTTTCTCATTCAACGACCCTTGATAAATTAAAGGATACTTTAAAATGTTTTTTCGTCGAAATATTTATTTCGGATTTCATTGCTTTTAGTAGTTTTCCACAAAGATATAATCCGATGCCTGAGCCTCGCGATGAATGATTTGTATAAAATAATTTTCCAAGCTTATTTATATCACCTTTAAAATGACCTTCGTCTGCATAAGTGATTTCAATAGATGAAACTTTTTTAGATATTGAAATTAGGGCTATTTTGTTTTCACTGTGGTGTTTTGTGTTTTCCATTAAATTTTTTAAAATTAATTCAATAGCGAATTGATCACCCATGACTTTATAATCTGCTAATCCACCTACTTCAATTTCTAAATCTCCAGCGTAATTTTTAACCATATTTTTTATAATGCTTCCAATGTCTACTGGATGTAAGTGAAGCTTTCCTCCTCTTGTAATCCGAGAGAGCTGAATTATCTTATCCATCTGGGTTTCAAGGTTTTGTGTGTCTTCAATGAGGCGCTCAGCAAAGTTAATTTCTTTTGAATCCGGCAGCGTTTTTTCAAGTGAGTCAGCTAGAACTTCTGACTGAAGTCGTATACTTGCAAGTGGTGTCTTTAACTCATGGGTCAAAGAGGTGAAAAAGTTTTGAAGACTTTTAGCTTGGCTTAACTCTTTAAAATAAAGAAGTAAAAATGAAGAGGCTAGAGTAATTAGTAAAAAAAGAAATGTACTACCTTCCCATTTGGCAAGATTTACGACATTTGTTTTCATAGCTTCAGGGTCGAGTTGACTTATTTTAATAAGTAAATAGAGCCACCAAACGCCAAGGGCGAACACTCCAGATAAAGAAAGGAGCGTGATGATAATAAGAATGTTACTTCTTTTTTTTAACTCCATAAACGTGACTTTAGATTCTCAAGAACCTTTTCATCGTGTGATAACGAACAAAATCCAACTTCGTAAGCATTTGGTGCAAGGTAAATTCCTTTTTCTAATAAGGTCTCAAACAAAGGAAGAAATTGTTCACTAATTTTACTTGGTAGCTCTGGAATACTTGTTACATTTTCTTTTGAGACAAACCAGAAGAGGCTGTCTTTTTGAACGAGATGATAGTGGGAGAATTCTCCATTATTGTATTCTTTTAACCAATGAGAAAATAGTTCCACCACTGCGGCCGTTTGCGTGGATAATTTCTTATAATTACTTGGAGTCATCTTCTTTAATGTGGCAAGACCTCCGCGCATGGCGAGTGGGTTCGCACTCAAGGTGCCTGCTTGATAGACAGGCCCTATTGGAGCAAGAAGATCCATAAACTCAGCTTTTCCGGCAACGGCCCCAACTGGAAGTCCCCCCCCAATAACTTTTCCGTAGGTAACTAAGTCAGGAAATACTCCAACATGACAGCTCATTCCTTGAAAACCACCGATTCTAAATCCAGAGATGACTTCATCAAAAATTAACAAGACGCCATGTCTTTTGGTTATCTTTCTTAAAAATTGAAGAAACTCTTTATGTTGAACCAGTAGCCCATTGTTTGCGGGGAGGGGCTCTATGATGATAGCGGCAACTTGATCGCCACCTTCGCTTAATGTTTTCTCTACTGCCTCTTTATCACCCAGCTCAAGAATGACAGTTTCATTGGCCACTGTTTTTGAAATCCCTGCAGAGCTGGCTTCAGCTGTTCCGGCCAAGCCACTTCCTGCTTTAATTAGCATTGAATCGATATGTCCATGATAGCATCCATTGAACTTTATGATTTTATCTCGACCTGTAGCACCCCTTGCTATTCTAAGTGCGGTCATAACTGCCTCTGTTCCAGAGTTTACAAATCTAACTTTGTCGATAAAACAGATTCTCTCAACGAGATATCTTGCTAGTTCGAGTGAGTAGGGCTCAACTGCACCAAAACTCCAGCCATCCTCTAGTGCTTCATTTAATGATGTTTTTACGTCCTCGTCCTGGTGGCCGAGTATTAAAGGTCCAAAACTCATGCAAAAATCAATATAGTTTTTTCCATTGATGTCCTCAATGTAGGCGCCTTTACCTCTTTTGATAAATCTTGGTGTGGACCTTAATCCTTTGAAGCTTCTCACTGGAGAGTGAACCCCTCCCGGGATAAAGTCTTTTGCTTGTTCAAATAGCGCCGATTGATCTGTCATTTTTATTTTCCTTCACACCATAATTTAAACTCTTTCATCCCGGAAAAGGGAATGAATTCATGGCCGTTATCCTTTGCCTGCTGAAAAGTTTTTCCAAGTCCGCAACAATGGATTTTATTTCTTATTTCTGGAAATTTGTCTAGGTAGGTCTTAAATTGACGATAGCTCGTCCAGTAAAATATCTCTGTTTCACCTATATCTTTGGAAAACTCCTCAGAAACCTCTGCTATTTTCATTTCGTAGGCAGGAATAACTTCACCTAGACTTGAGGAGGCCTCGGCATGAGAAAAGACCTTCCACCCCTCTGATATTTCAGGAGTCATGAATTTTAACAATTCACTACTTTTAAAAGTTTGAAGAGTTGTTTCCCCCATACTGTCACTGCAACCATTCACTAAAATACCCTGAGCCGCTAACTTTTTCATCGAGCGAGTTCCAGAGCAAAAAATAAGAGCCTCTTTATCTAATTCAAGATCATTAAAAACTCTCGTGATGTATTTTGGTGCATCAGTTTTATCAGAAACTGTGATGGAGTTTTTTGGAGTAAGTTTATCAAATACGTAGGCACTGCTATTGGATTGCACTCCAATAAATATTTTTGATCCATTTTGTGGAGGTGAAGCCTGTTGAGCCACCGAGCTTTGTTGATATGATATTTCTTTGCCGTCACTTGTTCCTTGGACTGAGGTAACTAGAACGTTGTCATTTGTTATTTGGGAATTAATCCCGACAGCTAAGTGACAGCCACCGCCAAACTCTTGAAAAATTTTTCGCTCATTAAAAACGGCATTCTCAGTTTGAGAGCAGTGAATTTTTTGTAATAAACTTTGTAGTTTGCCATCATCTTTTCTTTTTATATTTATCTCGATTCCGAGTGCCCCTTGAGATGCGGCAGATGGGAAGGTGGAAAGAGGCAAAATCATATAGTTTAGTAAATCTAAGCTTGGTTTAATTTCATTAATAGATTCTTTATTAAGTGCAAGTCGCTCAATCCCTGCAAATGCTAGGCATACCCCGTCATATTCTCCATCGGCACATTTTTTAAGCCTGGTGTTAACATTTCCTCTAAGTTGTTTTGTTTTGATAACGGGTGAATAAGGGATGAATTCAGATAAAGATTTTTCTAAATTATAAATTCTTCGTGGGCTTGATGTCCCGATAATTAATTCTTTTTTATTTTTAAGATCTTTAATGACATCTTTTCGTAAAAAAAGAATATCATGGGGATACTGTCGTTTTGTAATCGCTGCTAAGTGAATATTTCCTGGGCGATCACTACCTAAGTCTTTATAGCTATGAACGACTAAATCAATGGTTCCAGAGAGAAGTTCATTGTCTAACTCTTTGGTGAAAAAGTCCTTTCCCTCCATTTGCCACAGAGGTTTAGATGTATCCATGTCACCCTGAGTTTTTATAATTTTTAACTCAAACTTCTCGCCAGTAAGTTTTTCTAACTCATCTTTTACTTGATTACATTGTGTAAGCGCGAGAAGAGAACCTCTTGTTCCAATAATGTAAGGACTAGTTACTTGCTCTCTCATTTATTTCTTCCTGATGAAATAGGTTTTTGTCCGTGAAAATTCTCCAGCGTCGTAGTGAGGTTTTTTTTATTCCATCTCTGGCAAGATCAATCTTATCCATTTTTTGAGCATTGAGCTTCTCCGACATTTGAAAAATATCCTCAAGTCTAATAACACCATTTCCTACGTCATAAGGCGTATCAATACAGCTCGGAGAACCAAGATCAATAAATAAACTTCTTTGCCCGTTCAGAAGTAAAAAAGTTTTGAAAAAGCTTTGGTCAAAAAGAGGCTCATTACTTCCGATTGTGTTTACAATTGACCCAAAGTTTATTGATTCATTGAAGTCTTCCCATTTTATAATTTTGAAGTCGTAAGTTTCTTTAAGCTTGGCTACTTTTTTCTTATTTCGCGCGAGAATATGCAGATCAAATTTTCGGTGAAGAACTTTTAATAAATCTTCAGTTAATTGCCCAGACCCTGTTATGAGAACTCGATTCTCATTGCCACGATTTTTAATTAATTTTTTAGTGACTCCAGCGTAGGAGTATTGACCTATATCATTGAGGTACTCAGTTCTTATGCTTTTCGCATCCTTAAATAATTTTTGAAGAACTTGTGTAACGCTTGGTTTTCTAATTTCTTGGTCTAAATATTTCTCGAAACCGTCTTTAAACTGTCCAACGATTTCATTCTCCCCGAGAAGTTTAGATTTTAAGCCACAAATAACCTGAAGCAAAAATTCATATCCCTCTTCTTGTAAAAGGGTGAATTCTCGGTGCTTTAAAAGAAACTCTCTTGATTCCATATTCTCAGTTGAATCAACAACTAAAGTCCTTTGACAGGTTCCAAGGAAAAATGACCCTTGAGGCTGTTGTAATTCATTTAAATCCGAGTAATCCGCCGGAAAGTTGTATATGACTAGCTTGTTAATCAATTCTGTTACCTTGTTAGAAACGAAAATTTTGATTTTTGATATTCTTTGTTTGATATCTTGTACTATCAAATGAGAAAAAAAGTGTCATGAAAGTGTCAGATTGTAGGTTTTTCAAGCGAATGGTTATAAAAATTATCTAGGGTCAGCCTTTGGTTATTTGCCTAGAGATCATTTGGTGTTATCTACTAAATATGGAAAGTATAAAATCCTCCGAACCTACTAGTAAAGTTAGCCTTTTTTCGAAGGTTTCTACTTACTTTGTTCGTAAATTTAAAGAGTTAGATAAAAAAACTAATAACTCCCTATCATTTTTCTTCAGGAATTGGGGGAAATCTAAATTCATGATCGCTATGAGTAAAAAAATTCAGGTTCATGGGATCGAGAAGGTATATTTTAAGAGTAAGAAAGCCTTTTTCTACTTTTTTATGTTTTACCTTATAAGAGATACGATTTTATACATAATAATCCCAATTTATTTCGCCAAATCCACAGGTCAGTAAAATTTCTTCCATTTAATTACCTGGACACATATCTTCTCGAAAGTTAAAGTTCGAGCGTTTGTTCAGCTTTTAATGGGAGTTTTATATGGATCTTATTTTTGACTACAAAACCATCACAAAAAGAGGTAGGGGGCTGACTTTTGACGATGTTCTTTTAGTTCCTCAACATTCTGAAATCTCCTCAAGAAGACACCCAAGCTTGTCATCGAAGGTGACAAAAAACTACTCGCTTGAAACTCCTATCATTACGGCCAACATGGACACAATTACGGAGCTTGAAATGGCAAAAGCCGTTGCAAAGCTTGGTGGACTTGGAATTATTCATCGGTTTATGGAGACAAAAGAACAAGGTGAGCAAATCAAAGCCCTTAAAACTTATTTAGAAGAAAACAATTTATCTTCTCCGATTGCTGCATCCATTGGCGTAAAAGATGAAGGAATGAAACGCGCTGATTATCTCGTTGATTGTGGCGCGCAGATTTTAACAGTCGATATTGCCCATGGGGACTCAATCATGATGCTTGAAACCCTTAGTTATGTGAAAAAAAGGTTTCCTAATATTGATGTTATCGCAGGAAATGTGGCCACTGCTGGCGGTGTCAGAAGACTAATTGAGGCTGGAGCTGATGCAGTAAAAGTTGGCATTGGGCCAGGTTCAATGTGCACGACCAGAATTATCACAGGTCACGGTGTTCCTCAATTAAGTGCTGTTGCTATGTGTGTAGAAGAGGCAAATAAGCATGGCATCCCTGTAATTGCCGACGGTGGGATCAAGACTTCTGGTGATATGGTTAAGTCGTTAGCTGCAGGTGCCTCGACCCTTATGGTCGGAAGTTTAGTCAGTGGAACTTTAGAAACTCCAGGTGAATTAAAAAGTGGAATGAAGCAATATAGAGGAATGGCATCTAAGTCTGCCCAAGTTTCCTGGAGAGGTGAACTTCCAAAAGGAATGGCCGCAGAAGGAGAACATACAATGGTCCCTTGTAAGGGAAGCGTAGAAAGTGTTATCCTTGAGCTCACTGGTGGTATTCGCTCAGGAATGACTTATATTGGTGCTGCAACTATTTCAGAGATGAAAGATAAGGCACAGTTTATGGAAATGTCTGTTGCAGGCCTCAGTGAAAGTAAACCTCACGGAGTAAAATAATTAATGAGCTTAACTAAAGCGCAACGGATTGTTCTTAGTTATCCACCGATAAAACAACGTCTAGAAAAAAATGAATCTGATCAGCAAAAGATCTTAAAAAATTTAGATGAGATAAAGTCTACTTTTTCAAAAAGATCTATTGGTGCTGTTTTAAAGTTTTTAAAAGTTGCTTTAAAAAAGATATATGAAAATATTCATCTTGAATTACCCGATGAGGTAAACTTTAAAGAATTAGTCAAAAATAACTCAGTCGTTCTTGTTCCTAATCACCAATCCCATGCAGATTATATCGCGTTAAACTATGCACTTTATTCAAGGTTTAAAATTCCCATATACATTGCAGGGGGTATAAACCTGAATGTTTTTCCCATTGGAAAAGTCTTCAGAGAAAGTGGGTGTTTTTTCATTAGAAGGTCGTTCAGCAACGACATCTTATACAAATTAGCGCTCGAAGGTTACCTTTTCTATCTTTTAAGCGAAGGAAAGCCAATTGAGTTCTTTTTCGAGGGTGGTAGGTCGAGAAGTGGAAAGCTTCTCCCTCCTAGATATGGTTTGTTTCAAATGCTTTCCGTAGCACATGGACATATTCCAGCAGAGAAAAAAAAGAAGCTCTTGTTCTTACCTGTCAGTATTATGCATGAATATGTTCCGGAGCAAAAAACGCTAACCCGTGAACTTGGTGGTGCTAAAAAGAAGAAGGAATCTACCAAGGAGCTTTTAAAAGTTTTTCAGATTCTTCGATATAAGCTGGGGAGTATACATATAAGACTTAGCAACCCAATTAACTTTAACCTTCAACCAAATATTGAAACAAAGAATCAAATTAGAGAACTTGCGTTTAACTGCTTTAGGTCAGTTGGTTTACAAATGATTATAACCCCAACTGCGTTGGTCTCATTGATTCTGCTTGATGAGCCTGAAGGGGCACTTAAGTCAACTGAGATAGTCGACAAGGCGAAAAGAATTGTAAAGTACTGTCAAAAATTTAAGGTACCTTTAGCAAAGTCTTTGGATAACTTTGATACATTGGATGAATCCATCTCAAATGCCCTTGGTATTCTTGTCGGTAATAAAAAAGTCGATAGAATTGGAAATAAGTCTGTAGGGCATGTATTTTTCGCCATAAAAGAAAATGCAAGATGTGAAATTCTTTATTTTAAGAACTCAATCTTACATCACTTCATTGTCCCTTGGATTATTAATAGCGCGTGGGTAAACCTTTTTAATGGTGAGTTCTCGACAGAAAAGGACTTAGCGAAGCACCTATTAAAGCTAAGAGATCAGTTGAAATTTGAGTTTTATCTGCCTACCACCGCGAAAACTCTAGTGCGTGCTTTCAGAGTTATCTCTTACAGCACAGGTAAGCAGGTTTACAATTTGAAGGATTGCCTGAATTTGAATCATGAAGAGTTAATGAAGGTTGGTAGAGAAGTTGGAATATTCTCTAGAAGTCATAAATATATTTTAGAAAATTACTTTGTCTCTGCGCTGGCCATAAAAGCTATCTATACAGACAAAGAAAACTCCTTTCGTATAGATAACTTTATTAAAAAATCAAAGGAAGTATTTGAGTCTGAACGCTCTCTTGGTCGGGTAATTAGACACCCAGAGGCATTTACTCTTCCAGTTATTAAAAATGGCCTAAAGTATTTTGAAAACTTAGAAATACTTAAAAATGATTTGGGTTTATATGTTATTTCAAGAGTCGCTAAACTTGACGAAGAAATAGTTTATCTGGAAAGAGAGTTAGAGCTGCAGACTAAGTTAGTCTTTAAGGGGTAAAAAGGGTTGAATGATACTATTAATTTAAATTTGAATCTAGGGAGAAGGCGCCTTGTGGGCGAGTTCATATCAGGAAGCTTCTGTTCTAATTCCGTCTTCGAGCTTTATCCCTTTATACGAATTAAAAAATTTATTCATGAGAAAACAACGAATAGAATTCTTAATAATCGTTGGTTTGTGTTTCAGCTAAAGAATCAATACTTTTTAGGTAAAGAGATCTCATCTTTACCACCGCTTCTTGATTTAATAGACAGAGGTAATAGCCATTTTTTTGACTTAGATTTTCCGGAGGGAGAGGGAAGTGTCTCTAAGATCGGAGTTTGGAGGAGAAAGTCCTCAAAAGCTGATGTAGATGTGATGTATTTTTCAGATGAGGCTCTTCAAGAAACTACTGATTATGATAATATAGACATTACCACTATTTTTTTTAAAAATGGGATAGATTTTTTACGCTCTACGGTGTTAAAAGAACAAAATAGTTAAACTACTGAAATTTGGAGGTTGTCATTAAACCAGGTAGGAAAGAGTTTTCAAAGAAGAATCAAGGGCCAAGAGTCAATGATAGAATTAGAATACGCGAATGTCGCTTACTCGGTGACGATGGGCATCAATATGGTGTTGTGACAATTGAGCAAGCCAGATTAATTGCTGAAGATAGAGGTCTTGATCTTGTTGAGGTTGCCCCAAATGCAAAACCTCCTGTTGTGAAAATAATTGATTACGGTAAGTTTAAATATGAGCAGCAAAAAAAATTAAACGAAGCCAAGAAAAAGCAGGTAACTGTTCAGCTAAAAGAAATTCAGTTCCGTCCGAATATCGATATTGGTGACTTGAACACCAAGCTTAAGCGTGCAGAGAGGTTTTTGTCCGGTGGCGATAAAATTAAAATGGTGATGCAGTTTAGAGGTCGTGAAATGGCTTATAAAGATCAAGGACTTGAAAAGTTCAGTGGAATTATTGGGCAAATAGTTGATTTTGGGGCGCAAGTAGAGTCCCCAATGAAGTTCATGGGAAACAGAGCGATCACTATTTTAGCTCCAGATAAAAAAGCTATTGTAAAAAAGAAATAGTCTCCATAAATAGCTGATATTTTAACGCCCTGTCTTTACAGGGCGTTTTTTATTGGATACTACTTCCGACTATTATATTTAAGAGTATATTCTACGGAGAGTGACAAATGCCAAAAATGAAGACTAGAAGAGCGGCGGCAAAAAGATTTTCTCTTACAGCTAATGGAAAGTTTAAGAGAAAAAGAGCAAATCTAAGACACAACTTAGAGAAGAGAACACAGGTTCAAAAAAAGAGAGCTGGAAAGCAAGACTACGTAAGTGCTGCTGACCACAAGCCTGTAGCTCGAATGCTACCGTACGCATAATTCGAGAGTATTAATAAACTGAGGCTTGGGATTATTAAGTAGGTTTTCCTCCCCAAGTATCGTTGAAAGGAGATCGCACTATGGCGAGAGTAAAAAGAGGCTTTAAGGCCAGAAGAAGAAGAAACAAAATATTGAAACTTGCAAAAGGTTTCCACTTTGACAGAAGAACGAAATATCGTCACGCTGTCCAGACAGTTGAAAGAGCACTTCATTATGCTTATATCAACAGAAGAAAGTTTAAAAGAGATATGAGAAAGCTTTGGATCGTTCGAATCAATGCCGCTTCAAGACTTTTTGACCTTTCTTACTCCAAATTAATTGGAGGATTAAAATCCAAAGGGATTGAAATCAACAGAAAAATGTTAGCAGAATTGGCCGCTAGAGATATTGACGGTTTTAAAGCTCTCGTTGAGTCTGCAAGAAAATAAAAATCAAAAAATTTACTCTTAAATACTTTAAAGCCCGGATTTTTTCCGGGCTTTTTTTTAAAGCTCCTCGAAGTGTTGATGCACAAGCTCACCGTTTTCGAAATGTTCACAAAGCCCATTCGGTAAAAGCTTGATAACCCCTCGAACTACCTTATTATTTTTTTTGACATTTTTGGCGGAGGCGATTTTCGAAGGAATTAAAGATAATGAGGACCCAGTTGAGCTATATATTGATTGGATAGCATTTTTATCAATATTGTAAAGCTCTCTTTCAACAGTAAATGTAGATAGTGTTGGTTGCATAATTGAGTCTACGAGAAAACTTTGGTGTCCAAGCCCTAAAAAATGTCCAATCTCGTGCAAAAGAATTGAGCTAAGGTCATACTCATCAGGTGAGGCAGAATCCAGATTTGTGAAGTAGGAAAATTGAGAATTGTTATTTAAGATTATATCACCGTGAACGAGCTCTAGGTCACCCTCCTCATTTCTAATACCAAAGTACTGCGTAATGGCCAAAGCAAAGCTATCTTGATCCGGAAACCATGAGTCACTTACATATATGCCAAAAGTATTATCTGAGCCGTAATCTTCGAGGTCAACTGGCTCAAAATTGGACACCGTCTGTGGGTTTTCTTTTATTAATTTTTTTCCAGAGATGGAGTTGTTCCACTCTGAAATTATTTGATTTATTTGAGTCTGGTCATCTAAATAAAATTCCAAAATTCTGTCGCTAATTTTTAATTCAATACCTTGGTTACCTAGTGCGCTTGTTGGCCATTTTGATATTGCATTTACAGTTGAGGTGTTTGTCTTATCGTTTGAAACTGAGTTTTCTCCATTAAATTCCGAGTTGTTACATGAAAATAACAAAATCATAGAAATATATGGAATTATCAACTTAATGTGATTTCTCATACTGTCCTGGTCGGGTATGAGGTATTTTACTTGAGTAAAAAGATTGGTGAATTGTAATTTGTTAACTAATTAATATTACGCATTTAAGGGAAATGGGCACAAAAAAAGCGACATGGAAAAATGCCGCTTTTAAATAGTCTTTATTTAATTCTTGTTACTGTAGTCCAGCATCTTTGAGAAATTGATCAAGCCCTTTTTCGGTTAGTGGGTGTCCATATAGGGACTTGAGGACTTTGTAAGGCATCGTGCCAACATCAGATCCAACTATGGCTGCATCCCTGACATGTGTAGCGTGCCGTATTGATGCGGCCAAAATTTTTGTTTGATAACCGTAATTATCATAAACTGTACGAATTTCTTCAATGAGACCCATTCCGTCATGACCGACGTCATCTAATCTGCCTATGAATGGTGAAATGTAAGTTGCTCCGGCTTTTGCTGCTATCAATGCCTGGTTCACAGAAAAGCAAAGCGTAACATTTGTTTTGATCTTCTTTTCAGATAGTTCCTTGCATGCAGCAAGACCGTCGATTGTTAAAGGTAGTTTAATAACTACATTTGGGTGTATTTCGGATAGTGATGCTGCTTCCTTAAGCATTCCGTCTTTGTCTGTCGATAATACCTCTGCAGAGATTGGCCCATCAATCAATTTTACTATGTCGTGAATTACATCATGCTGGGATCTTCCCGTTTTAGCAATCAAGCTAGGGTTTGTTGTTACGCCATCTACAATTCCCCACTTGGACGCCTCTTTAATTTCTTCTATATCTCCTGTGTCAATAAAAAATTCCATTACTATATCTCCTCAGTTTTGCTTACAATACATACAAAGATCATATGCGGCAAATTAGTCAAATGGACACGAATTAAGTTGAATTTAGGCATAATTAAATAATGAGGTGGAGTGTCTTATTTTTTCTTGGACTGGTGAGTTTAAATAGTCTTGGTTTAGATGACTATTCTCATTTTTACGGTCGTGTCACAGACGTGTCTGATGATGGAAGAATCTTACGAGTTAACACAGAAAATAAAAATATAAAGCTTTTTAGGGCAGGGGATGTTGTCAACTTTAGGTTAACTAAAAATGTCGATGGTGATGATTGTATTGGTTATGTAAGGGATATAGACGGAGATTATTTAGTCTACTCGGTCACAAGCTATGCAGCATGTTCTATACAGGGTGAAAGGTTACGAGTTGGAACCCTTATTAAGTTAGAATCTAAGCAATTATTTGAAAGAATAAATGATGCACTTGTTTTTCGAGATGTCCTTCAAAAGAGAAAGGATGATTTTCTTTTGCAGTTAAACGAGGTTAACCAGTGGCTATGGAGCTTCCGAGAGCAAAAGCTTAAAGAGGTAGCTAAGTTTGATCAAGAAATAGAAGAAATTAAATTAAAGAAATTCAAGGCCGTTTCAAATTTAAATATTAAGAGAAAGGACTATCTTCACCTTCAAAGAGAGTTAAAGTTTCGTCTTGATGAGCTGGATCGAGACATAGAGTTTTATAGAATTCAAAATTCTAGAGTGCTTAGAGACCGCTGGGCGAAGGATCGAGACCTTGGGATTCAGACACTACAACCGCACAAAAAAGTTATTGAGTGATGTAAGTTTGTTCGTAGGCATCTTCTGAGTAAAAGAAACTATCCGAAATGTTTGTGAATCTATTAAGGCTATAAGATGGTGCCACTCCCATCCACTCTTTAATTGTTTGTGTTGGTGTATTGAGGTTTATCCAGCGGCAAATTGCTGCTTCTCTTAGTTTTTTTGGCGTGGCATTTGCGTCGATTTTCCCTCTGATATCCTCAAAGATGATCTCAATTCCTCGAGGTGAAAGACCTCCTGATAGAATTCGGTGTGGATTAGCGTTAAATAATGCTTGGGAAAAGGATATTTTTGAATGAATTTTCCCTCGATTAAGGTTCACGACATATTTATTAAGTATTTCCATGAGGTAGTTTGGAAGGTTCACTGTATAAGGGTCGCGTTTTTTGTGTGTCACCATAACTCTGCAATTTTCCTCATCGATTATGACATCCTCCAATTGCAGTTCACTGAGTTGTGATACTTTTAAACCACCAAAAAATATAAGACAAAAAATAACTTGGTTTCGTTGAGCAATCAGCGTTGGAAGCCCATCGTCTGAGTGCTTTACTTCTTCACAAAGATATCTCCACCAAGTAATTGTTTCTCCAAAGTCAGTTGGCTTTGGCACGTCTACGAATTTAGGGGAGGCGGGAATTTTTCGAACGGGGTTCTCCTGAATAAAGCCGTTTATAAGAAGAAAATCGTAGAAAAGTCTTAAAGTTTGGACTCTTCTTCTTCTTGAATTATCACTGTTGTATTTAACTTGCAGGTATTTACCATAATCAAGTACGTGCTGAAGATCGGTTCTTTTTAATTGATCATTTTTTTGAAACGTCTCTAAGTACCCTCTGTAACAGTCAAGGTCTGTTTTGTAGTTTTTTACTGTGTTTGCTGTTTTCCCTTGTTCTTTGAGTCTGTCTAGAAACTGGGCCACAAGATGAGTTAAAGAGGGGTCATTTTGCATTGTTCTTGCTCCTGGATAACGACTGTCATTCTAGCTAGTTGGTAGGGTAACTTCAACTAATTTTAGGGCCTCTTAAGTTTATAAAATTCGTGGAAAATCTTACAACAGTCGTTGATAAGGGGGCTGATAGGTGATAAATACCAGAAAAAATTAGACGGATTAAAAATGAAGACGACCTCCTTTCAAAATAGTGAAGAAACTCACAAGACATATCTGTCTAGGTCTATTTTTAACCAAAAAGAATTCAATACTTTAGACAGTCAATCCGTTAAAGATCCAAAAAATTATATTCAAGAATTAATTAATTCTCTTCCAGAGTTCAAACAAATTGCAGAAGGAATGTTTTGGTCTGATGAAAGAGTCCCAAGGGAAAAGTTAATTGAGGCTTGGACTCATAAATCATTTCTTAATGAGCTAGGTGACACTTTTTTTCCTAGCTATGAAAGATGGGAATTCCTCGGTGATTCAGTATTTGGAAACTATATTACAGAGCGGCTATTTAATAAATTTGAACATAAAAATGAAGGACACTTAAGTAAATTAAAAAGCCAATTAGTATCAGGAGATACAATGGCAGAGTTGGCCACCGCAATTGACCTTGATAGATTAATAATTCTTGGCAAAGGTGAAGTTAATCGAGAATCTTTCAGGAATCGTGCCCTTCTTTCAGATATATTTGAAGCGACAATTGGAGTGATTTCTCACTTCTTACCAAGGCAAGATGTATTAAACTTTCTAGATAGAGTAGTGTGCCACCATGAAAGCGTAAAAGGCACTAGCTTTTATAATGAAGAGACATTACTTAAAAAAGAAGTAAAAGGCGAGCTTCAAGAAATAACGATGAAGCGTTTTAAAATCTTACCTGATTATCAAAGCAAAGAAACTTCAAAAGGTTATGAAGTAAACCTGTTTATTGATGGCAAGCTGTATGGACATCAATTTCACCAATCAAAAAAAATGGCACAAAAACTATGTGCTCAAGAGGCGATAAAACAATTAACTTTTAAATAATTAACCCAATATAAAAAGGAAAAAATATGCTTATCGAACATCAACATCCACACAATAGATCAATAACAGCTTCGGTTATCGGTGCTCCTAACGTTGGGAAAAGTTCGCTAATTAATTATTTACTTGGGACTGACTTAAGTATTGTTACTCATAAAGCTCAGACTACAAGAAATAGATTCCAGTGTGTATTTACCGTTGACCACACAGAGATTATTCTCATTGATACTCCTGGTTTTCATCAGTCATCTATAGAAATAAATAAAAGAATGAATGAGCAAGCTCGAGAGGGTGCAGAAGGTGCAGATATTAACCTTTTGTTAATTGATCTGACTAAAGAGTTGTTGCCACAATTTGAAAACATTAAGAATCACATCAAGAAAGAATTAAATGAAACATGGGTTGTTTTTACTAAGGCTGACAAGTTTGGTGAACTTGATGAACAAGAGATGTTACCTCTCGTTGAAAAAGCTCGCGAAATTCATCCAAATATCGTGAAGTATTTTGTATTAAGCGCAAAGACAGGTGACAATATGCATGAGCTTATTGGCGCCTTGTGTGACAAAGCACCAGAAGGCCCACACTTATATAACAAGGGCCAAATTTCTAATAAGCACGTTCGTTTTTTTATTGCTGAATATGTAAGACAGCAAGTATTTGAACTTCTTAATGAAGAACTTCCTTATGAGGTTGCAGTAACAGTAGATGAGTACGAGGATTTCAGAAGAAAGCCTGACTCGAAAATTGGTGCAAGTATTCAAGCGACAATACATGTAAACAGACCTTCCCAGAGGGCCATTGTCGTTGGCTCAAAGGGGTCAATGATTAAGGAAATTGGGATCAGGGCCAGAAAGAAAATAGAGGATTTAATTGGATCACAGGTAGGTCTTAAACTTCACGTAAAAGTTTCTCAGCGTTGGTTTAAAAATAATTTTATTTTAGAAGAACTTGGTTTACCAAGAGCAGAAAACTCCAATCGAGTTTGGAGGGCAAAATAGTGTCAAAAAAATCTTTTATCATTTCATTAATCGGGCGACCGAATGTAGGTAAGAGCTCCATTTTTAATCGTTTGATGAACAAATCTACTAAGGCGATAGCTCATGATATGCCAGGTGTCACTAGAGATCGGCATTATGGCCACTTTAAATTTGATGCCTTTGATGAGAAAGAAAACCTTTTCGCTCCTGAGGGTGTGCTAATTGATACAGGAGGGTTTTACCCCGAGGGTGTTGAAATTGATGAATCATCAAAAAATACAGATCACTTTTTTAATTTGATGACAAAACACGCGGAGCTGGCGATCGACGAGAGCGACCTGGTCTTAATGGTGTGTGATATACGAGAAGGACTACTACCTTATGATGAGTCAATTGCGAACTACGTTAGAAGTAAGCAAAAAAAGTTTTTTGTTCTTTTAAACAAGTTTGATGGGTCCCACCTTGAGGATGAAATCGTTCAGTTTTATTCACTTGGTGTGGAAGAGGATCAAATTTTTCCAGTGTCGGCCAGTCATGGACTTGGTGTAGACTTTCTTCGTGCAAAAATAAATGAAGAGGCGCTATTTAGCGTTAATACAAAAAAAGAAGATGGACTTGCCGTTCAAAGAGGAATAATCCCACGAGAAAAAGTTATTTCAAAAGTTGCAATTGTTGGGTCTCCGAATGCGGGGAAATCAACTCTGCTTAATGCTCTTGTTGGTGAGGAAAGAGCATTGGTTTCAGATATTGCAGGAACGACTGTAGACCCCATTGAAGCTTACTTTGATATTTACTTTGGTAAAGAGGTTGATGATTACGACCCTTTGAAATTTGTTGCTAAACAGAAAGTAAAAAAAGCGACTATAGAGGAAGTTGTTGAAAAGCATCTTGCGGAGGCAGAAAGCAAAGATGAAAATATCGATGAGGCTGAAACTGAGTTACCTGAAATAAAGCAAGAAGGGTCGTTTTGGCGCTCAGTGCAGATCATAGATACGGCGGGGATTAGAAAACAAAGTTCTGTAAAAGAGCTCGTTGAATCACAATCTGTTTTTAGAGCTCTAAGAAGTATCTCTGATTGTGAGATAGTGATTCATTTAGTTGATGTTGTAAAAGGGATAGGACATCAAGACAGAAGACTCATTGATATTGCGATTGAGAAAGGAAAATCAGTCATCGTTTGTTTGAATAAGTTTGATCTTATATCTGAAGATCTTAAAGATGAGAAAAAGAAAAAAGAATGGCTATTGGATATTAGAGCAAAAATCCCTTGGTTAAATCATTGTGATATTATTCTTCTTTCAGCGAAGTACAAAAAACATCTCAAAAAGTTAAAAGAATCGATCAAAAAAACGGTAAAAATTAGAAACAAGAAAATCTCTACAGGAGAGCTTAATAGAGCAATCTTCGAACTTGTTGAAAGTCACTCTATTACTCTTGGTGGACGAGGCCAAAAAAGATTTAAAGTTAAATACGCATCGGTCATAAAAATGAGTCCTCCAACAATATTGATGTTTGCTAACAGAAGTCAGGGGATTCCAGATAATTACAGGCGGTACCTGCAAAACGGCTTAAGAGATTACTTTATGCTTGATAACACTCCGATCCATTTAATTTTTAGATCTGGTGATGAAAATAAAGTTAAGCAAGCTGTAGATAGAGATCAACGATCACCAGTTTAAAACGTAGTAAACCATTGTGGAGTATCCACTGCCAGTGAGGTCATCAAAGGCAGTGATACTACCAGTGGTTGCTCGGTATTTTTGAGTAAATTTATCGTGGAAATTGACACCATGGAACAAGAACTCTACTCCAATATAGGTAGTTTTAATTTCTATGGGAAACTCAAACCCGCCACCGATCCCAAACCCTAAGCCGCCTCCAGAAACATCCTCTAAGGAGCTTTGGTCTTCAAACTTCTCCGTTAGGTACCAGTATTCTAGTCTACCTGTGAAGTATGGAGTTGCGTAGGTTATAGCTGTTCCTAAATTAGATGTATCAATGTAGTAACGGTAACTCCAAAATGTTCTAAGTGCATTAACGTTAATTAAACCTGGAGCATTTTGTGGAAAACCGACAGTTGGCCCATCAATGAAAAAATGGTGCTTTGAAAAGGTAAAACCTATTCCCATAGATACGTTGAAGCTCATAAAGTAGTTTAACTGTATACCTATTGAGGGAGGATCATTTGTGTAGGCAGCCCCTCGGTTTCCATCAAAGAAAGTACCCCCAAAACCAACTTCAAAACTAAAAAACCTTCCATATCGATAAAACCTTTCATCCTCGGCCATTTCCTTTTCGGTTATGTCCTCTGAAAAGTCAGAAAAGATATCGCCCCCTAGTTCAATATCGTCATCAACGAAGCCACCGAGCTGGGCAAATGATAATTGAGTTACACACAATAAGGTGAAAATTAAAAATAGTTTCATTAAAAGTAAAAATGAATCGCTGAGTTAAATATATGGCTAGCTGAGGTCTCAAAAATAAACTCATCTATATTTGTCATCGAAATACCAGCTTCAAAACTAAGCCCAATGTGTTTAATTTCCTCAAAGAAAAACTCTGTTCCGAAATGAATAGAGCCCTCATAACCTGATGAAGAGGTTGTGCCGTTATAGGTTTGAAGGATACCACCTGATAATACTCCATAAAATATAAGGTTGGGCTCAGAGACAATGCTATTATAATATCTAACCCCAAAGTTATAACTCGCCTCTTCAGTTCCTCTGTAAGAGAAGTAGGTCCCCATGGCCGACTTTTCACTAAAATGAATTTTTAGGGAGATGGCGGGTAGGTTTTGATAGGTTTGGCTTGTAGCGCCTAGTCCAAATCTTCCTGAGTTCTCAAATGAGTGGCAGGATAGACTAAAAAGTAGAGATAACCCAAATAAGTAGAATTTCATCACAAGTCCTTTTGTCTTATTTAATGATAATATTGCTCTGAATTTTTGACAACTTTATGGGCAAGTTAATATTATTAAGGCTTAAAAATTAGGAGTATATATGTCTTCGGATAGTCAAAATAGCACAGAGTTATTGATTAAGAAATTCATCATTCTAGGCGTCATTGTCAGTATCATCGTTATAGGATGGGGATTTGTTCAAAAGGATAATCAGGGTAAAAAAATTGCTCTATCCAACAAGCTTCACTCATTAGATGTAGATAAGCTAAGTAAATTATCAGATGGAAAAATTACGGGAAGAGAAATTCTCGATGATTTTAAGAGCCTTGTTAATGATTCAAAAACTCCTGAGGTTGCACTCGCATTTGCCTTAAAGTTTAACGACCAGCTTGTTAAAAAGAAAAATTACGAGTTGTCAGCAGAGCTTCTGTCGTCTTTAGAGGGTTCTGTTCAGGACGTTATTGCACGACAAGTATTATTATCCAGGTTAGCTTACTCTCACGAGGAGACAGGAAACTTTCAGAAAGCCACAGAAACTTTGAACACGGTTCTGTCGTTAAAGCACCTTGTTCTAGAGGATAAAACCTATTTTGACTTAGGGCGACTCTACATAAGACTAGGTAATAATGAAAAAGCAAAATCTTCGCTTAATTATGTTATAGATAAATCAAAGGACACAGAGCTAGTAAAGTTAGCTAAGTATTTCCTGGCCAAAATTTAAAAGAAATTAAAAGGTGTATAGAGTGAAGTATCTAGTTCTTTTGCTTATTTTCTCAGGCTGTTCGTCTGTTAAAACATATCTTCATAATAACTTAGAGCTGGTAACCAAATACAAAAAGCCAATCTTTAAGGTCGGGTGGAATAAGAATATCAGACCTTCTTACGAGACGGGAAATCTTCCGATAGTTTTTAACTCACCTGTGATTTATAAAAAAAGAATATTTGTTGGGCACAATAAAGGATTTTTTCAGTCACATGACCTTTTAACTGGTAGACAACTCTGGTCAAAGTTTGATGGTGGACAGTATTACTCAAGCCCTGTCATTGTTGGTGACTCGGTTATTTATGGAACTAGTGAAGGGCGAGTTTATTCAAGAGATATTTTTGACGGAAAATTAAATTACGAAATTGTAGTAGGAGATCCTGTTGAAAGCAGCCCCGTGCACGTTAATGGCCGCTTGTTTTTTCATTTAAGAAATCATCAAGTTTTTTGCCTTGATGTTAAAACAGGGAAGACCTTATGGAGTTACAAAAAGTCCATAGCAAACACAACAACATTGCAATCAAGTTCCTCACCAGTAATTGATCAAAACTATGTCTTAGTTGGATTTGCTGATGGAACATTAGCAAGTCTGCGTATTGAGACTGGTGAGCTGCGTTGGGAGCAAGTTGTAGGTACTGGAAATAAATTTAATGACGTTGATACCTCGCCAGTTGTTATCGGGGAGAAAGTTTACGCGTATGCCGATGGACAGCAGTTAGTAGAAATTGATGTTAATTCAGGCGTAGTTACAAATAGATTAGACTATTTTCCATCAAGTGATTTTTACTCATTTGACAACAGAGTCTTCTTCGGTGACAAAAATGGAAAGGTTTACTTTATTAATAAGGACTCTGGAGATATCACTCCTTTTAATTTAGAAACAGATGCCTCTGTGAAGTATGTGAGACCTTGGAAAAATGGCATTGCTATTTTTGGTAGCAACGGGAAAATTAATTTCTATAAAGTAGAGAATAGTAAATTTGTTAAGTCTTCTAATGAGTCATTTCATATAGGCTCTAGAGGTTCCTCAATTATATCTTCACCAAAAGTGGATGGAGATAATCTAGTTGTGACCTCTAGCTTGGGGCGAATTGTTTATTTTAAGTAGATAAAGTAATTAGTCTCTTTTTGTAATTATTGTTTCTACATATCTTTGAAACCATCTTGAACCAACTCTATCAAGAGCTGCACTGATATTTTTTGTATTTGAATTTCTTTTTAAGGAACTGATTAAAAAATCATTAGTAAAAATGCTTATTTTTAAAATTGTCTCAAGGTTTTCTTTCTTTGGGTAAAGTGGGCTTCCACTCGATAGAGCATTTAGGTTTTCATAAATATAATAGTTACCACTAGAGCCAGTCTCACAAAGTTCATGAATCTCTTTTTTAGTTCTTTCGAGATGTAAAGATAAAGCAGTCTTAATATTTTCTCTGTAGTTAAAATTATTTTTATTTTTTGCTAAATCAAATACTGTTTTGGTTTTTTCTCCTGAATTCATAGGTAGGTGAAGCTCCGGAAAGAAAGCAGGCCTCTTAAGGGCATTTGTATAATGTGTATTCTCAGGGAGTTCTTTTTGCTCTTCGAGCATACTTATCCCAGTTTTTTGAATGACACCCATATTAATACTATGGAAGTGAGGGCACCTGTTGTTGATGATTTTTTTCCCTAAAATCTCACCCATTTGATGCATTTGAGTATTAAGAATTTGAAAGTACAATTGTTTGTTATTAAGAGATTGCTTTTTATTTTTAAGCGGAGCAATACTCGCGATATCTCGATTTTGTAAAATGACTGGAAGGCCTAGAATTTTAGGTGTTGTGTTTTGGCCAAGCTCATTGTTGTCATTGAACCTCGTCATATTTTCATTTATAAATTCAATTTGTCGATAACTCGAACATGAGTATAGAACTGTTAATATCAATAAAGCCTTTTTCATAGAGGCTTTACGGCTTTTTCTGCATCAATCCTAAGCTAATTTTTAGTTGTGGTTATTGTTTCCTGAGCTTATTAGTCTAGATATTGAGGTGTGTTTTTGAGTGCAATTGATTGAAATCTTTGGAGGTTACTTGGCCCAATTACTTCAACTTGATAATTACCTTTCGGTAGGGCTTTAAAAAATTGAGTCTTATTAGTGTGAGTATGAAATATTTTTTCATTGGCCTTAAAAATTTTGATCTCTACAAATTCTTGATTTTCATTTTTTAGGCCAATTCCTATAATTCCTGATTCCAAAAAGTTAAGGAGCGATTGTTTATTTTGGGTCCAATAATTGGCTACTTCATAATATTCAGGATATTTCTCATCAGATAGTTCTACCGTAACTTGGAGATCTTCATACCAGTGGTAGCTCCAATCTTGCATTCCTCCATTTACTTCATACCAGTCGTATCCGTTGACGACCCCTTTTGGAAATTCAATTGAGTCTCTCATTCCTGGCACTAATGAAGCGTACGCGAGAGAAAGGTCAAGTACATGGGTATGCAATGGATGTTTTTTTGCTGTTGTATCCCAGGGGTAATTTACAACTTCTGCACCACCGTGGAAGTTTGCAGACAACGAAAAGTTTCTTCTTTCTTGAAACTCCATAATTGCTTTGGTCTCCGGCTGTCGTCCATCAGGAGAGTTTTGGTTGTCTCTGGTGGTAAAGTCTGGAAAGTCACGGTTAAGATCAACCCATTTTGAGTTCCCACGTCTTATGTGGTCTGCACCGTCTGGATTCATACTTGGAACAATATAGATTTCAAGATTATTTATTAAATGAACAATTTGAGGGTTCAATAGTCTATGGCCTAGCGCCAGCTCACGGACAAGGAGAACCATCAACTCACGCCCGACAATTTCATCACCGTGCATGTTTGCTATATACTTTACCTCTGGTTCAAGTTCATCTTTTTCAGGATTATCAGATATCTTTATCGCCCAGATATCTTTACCTTCGTGGGTTTTTCCTAGAGAAAACATTCTCATAATATTTTGATTATTTTCGACAATCTCTTTTAAAGAGTTTTCGATTTCAAGCGATGTAGGGTAGTCGTCCCTGCTTTTTGAAAAGGTAATCATTTGTTCGCTTACATTGGTTTCCAGTGTCTTGAGAAAATCGATGGTTCCTCTTGGGCCATATACTTCCACAGAGTTTTTCTTTGGGTGATCTAGTATTAGCTCGGGGTGTTTTTTTAGTATTTCAAAAGTACTTGAAGAAGGTGAATAAATAACGGCACTCTCTTCTACAATTTTGGCATGGGCTGAACTTAAAATTAGGTAGGCTGATATTATCAGTGGTTTATATAGTTTCATTCGGCAAGATCCTTCTTATAGCTAAGAGTTTCAAGCCTTTAAAACAGGGTGTCAATTCCTATATACAAGTTACAGGGGTCAGCAAAGTATCTCCATCAGGGGTGATAGAACAGAAGTAAGATTTAAATGTTGGGTAACTTTGCTTTGAGTATGCTTTCAATAAGTCTTGTGGGCAGCTAGTTCGCTTAAACTTTTGGTTAAGCGCATTCTTCTCTACTGAAAACTTTCCCTTTTTGTTTACTTTATAGATGTAGGAACTTAAATTTTCTCTGATATCAAAGTAGATGTTATTTTTTCTAACTCCAGTTATATCCGCATTTATTGGGAGTTCATAGATTTGAACCTCACTGCTTTTGTTCTTTTTGTAGAGAATCTTTTTGCTAATAACTGGTAGAGACTTTTGTTTGCTAGACTTTGTGAATACTTCAATTTCTAAAAATGGTATTTTACTTTTTCTATGGTGAAAGCACCTGGAGTCCCAAATTGCAAGATGGTCCTTGTTCTCAATTTCATTACTGCGAATTAGGTATCTAAATGGAGCTCCGTGATTTTTAAAATATTTCTTTCTTGAATTTATTGTTTTTAAGCTATGATTAAATTTCTCTCTTTTTTGCCCATATAATTTAGTGCATTCACTGCCGATTGGGCAGCCTTCGTGCAAGTGGTTTACCATATGTGGCTTGAAGTCTACTCTGTTCGACTTGATTTCATTTGAAAAAGATTTATCTACAATGAGAAGGGTCAAAGCAACGAAGAAATATTGAGTCAATTTAATACCTTTTTTTGTTTAAATTTTACGCATTTTTTTTTGATTTAAAAATAGTCAATTCTGGTTGTCCTTAATTTTTGAAAAAATAATTTGTCTATAAAAAAGTTGCGTTGTTGATGAAAAAAACACAAAGACCAACCGCATTGCTCGGTAAAAAAAACAATTAGGGTATACTATATGTAGTATGATGCGAGTCGATATTAAAAAAAATATACAAGATGTAGTGTTATTTGTTTTGACAAAAAAATCGATGGCCGTTTTTATTATAGAGAAGAAAAAATTTTTTGTTGCCAAGGAGTGTGCATGAAAATCAAAAGAATATTTACCAAAAAAGGTGATGGCCCATATAAAAATATCCAATTTGAAAAAAGAACAAGTGAAATTAAAAACGTTGATGGTTCAAGCACAAACACGATTGATGTCACTGTTCCAAAGTTTTGGAGTTCAGTGGCCAGCGATATTATCGCTCAAAAATATTTTAGAAAATCTGGAGTTCCTCAAACTGACGAGAAGGGCAAAGTCTTAAAAGACAAAAAGGGTAACCCTGTTCTTGGATCAGAAACTGACGCACGCCAAGTTTTTCACCGACTTGCTCTTTGCTGGAGACAGTGGGGTGAAGAAAACAAATATTTTAACACAAAAGCAGATGCGGATGCTTATCAAGATGAGATGGAGTACATGCTGGCTCATCAAATGGCCGCACCAAACTCACCTCAATGGTTTAACACTGGCCTGCACGCAGCTTACGGAATCGACGGCAAACCTCAAGGACATCAATTTGTAAACCCACTAACTGGTAAAGTTGAAGCATCAACATCTGCCTACAAAAGACCGCAACCTCACGCATGTTTTATTCAAAGTATCCAAGATGATCTAGTCAACGAGGGCGGGATCATGGACCTCTGGACAAGAGAAGGTCGTTTATTTAAGTATGGCTCCGGTACGGGGACAAACTTCTCAAACCTTCGTGGAGCAGGGGAGACTCTCTCTGGCGGTGGAGCAAGTTCTGGTCTGATGAGTTTCCTCAGAATTGGAGACAGAGCAGCGGGCGCGATTAAATCTGGTGGAACAACTAGGAGAGCGGCGAAAATGGTTTGCCTTGACCTGGATCACCCAGACATTGAGGAATTTATTAACTGGAAAGTTATTGAAGAAAGAAAAGTGGCGGCACTTGTTACTGGATCTAAAATTTGTAAAAAGCGCTTAACCGAAATCTCCAAAGCGATTAATGAAGCCATTGATCTTGGTGAAGGAAGATTTTTACCAAAAGTAAATAAACCATTAAGAAAAGCTATTGCTCAAGCGAACAAAGACCTTGTTCCAATGAACTACGTTCACCGAGTAATTGAATTAGCAAAACAAGGTGTTGTTGAATTTGAATTTGAAGAATACGACACTGATTGGAACTCTGAAGCTTACAACACAGTAAGCGGTCAAAATTCTAATAACTCCATTAGAATTTCAAACAAGTTTTTTGATGCACTAAAAGCTGATGGGACATGGGAGCTAATCAATAGAACAGATGGAAAAGTTGCTAAAACTCTTAAAGCAAAAGAGCTTTGGAGACAAATAAATGAAGCGGCTTGGAACTGTGCAGATCCAGGTGTTCAATTTGATGATACTATCAACGAGTGGCATACATGCCCAAAAGACGGCAGGATCAATGCTTCAAATCCATGTTCTGAGTATATGTTTCTAGATAATACTGCATGTAATCTTGCGAGTATTAACCTTATTAAATTTTATGATCACGCCACCGGAATGTTTGATGTAGAAAGCTTCAAGCATGCATGTCGTTTATGGACATCAACGCTTGAAATCTCAGTTTTGATGGCACAATTTCCATCAAAAGAAATTGCAAAATTAAGCTACGAGTACAGAACTCTTGGGCTTGGGTTTGCAAACATTGGCGCTTTATTAATGGTTATGGGGATTCCATATGACAGTGATCGTGGACGTAGTATTACAGCGGCCATTTCCGGGATAATGGGCGGTGTGGCCTATTCTGTGTCAGCAGAGATGGCAAAAGAGCACGGGCCATTTTTACAATATGATCACAATAAAGAAGACATGCTTAGAGTTATCAGAAACCATAAGCGTGCAATGTACGGTGAAACAACAGGGTACGAAGGGCTTACTGTTCTTCCTCAACCACTAGTAAATGAAACAAGTGAGAAGTACCTAAACGATGAAGCAAGACTTGCTTGGGATAATGCTTTAGAACTTGGACAAAAGCACGGATATAGAAACGCTCAAACAACAGTCGTTGCCCCAACAGGAACAATTGGTCTTGTCATGGATTGTGACACGACGGGGATTGAGCCAGACTTTAGTCTTGTGAAGTTTAAAAAACTCGCTGGTGGCGGATACTTTAAAATTATCAACCAGTCAGTGCCAAAAGCTCTTCATAACCTTGGATACGACAAAGAGCAGATTGAAGAAATCTCCTCTTACGCTGTTGGACATGCAACACTTGAAGGGTGTCCTCATGTGAATGGAGAATTTCTTACTTCAAAAGGTCTTAGCAAAGAAAAGATTGAGTCGATTGAAACATCACTTCACGGAGCGTTTGATATCAACTTTGTTTTTTCCAGATGGACGCTTGGAGATGAGTTCTTAAAGTCGATTGGTTTAACTGAAGACGAAATGAATGATCCAAATCTAAATGTTCTAGCGAAGCTTGGATTGACAACTGAACAAATCACCGAAGCAAATGACTATGTCTGCGGGACAATGACTGTCGAGGGGGCACCTCATCTAAAAGAAGAACACCTTCCGGTTTTTGACTGCGCAAGTAAGTGTGGAAGAAAAGGAACAAGAGTCATTCTTCCTGAAGGGCACATAAGAATGATGGCCGCGGTACAACCAAGTATCTCAGGGGCGATTAGTAAAACAATCAATATGCCAAGTGAAGCGACCGTTGAAGATATTGCAAATAGCTATTATCTTTCTTGGAGTCTTGGGACAAAAGCGAATGCCATCTATAGAGACGGATCAAAGCTTTCTCAGCCTCTAAACGCAGCAGCTTTTGAAGACCTTGTCTTAATGGATACGGATGAGATGACTCAAACTGAACAAGTAACAACAGTCGCTCAAAAGATTGTTGAAAAAGTTATTGTTCGCGAGCAGTCAAAAAGAAAAACTCTTCCTAACAGAAGAGCAGGGTACACTCAAAAAGCATCTATTGGAGGCCATAAGGTTTATCTTAGAACTGGTGAATACCAAGATGGTGGTGTCGGTGAAATCTTTATCGATATGCATAAAGAAGGAGCAGCTTATAGAAGTTTGATGAACTGTTTTTCTATCGCAATCAGCCTTGGACTTCAGTATGGTGTTCCTCTTGAGGAGTTTGTTGATGCATTTACATTTACTCGTTTTGAGCCAAATGGAATTGTCGCGGGACACGACAACATTAAAATGAGTACAAGTGTTATTGACTATATTTTTAGAGATCTCGCACTAAGATATCTTGGAAGAACAGATCTTGTTCACGTTGCGCCGGAGGAGTTAAATCCTTCTTCAGTTCAAGGTGAAGAAAAAAATGAAGAGCCACTTCTTTCTATGATGACAACTAGTGAAGAGGTTCATGCTGACGGAAGTGTGAGTAAAACAGAACAAGTTTACTCGATGGAATCAAATTCTAGAATGGTTTCTGAGCAGAAAAAAAGACAAGTAGCAAAGATGAAAGGCTATGAGGGAGACCCTTGTCCTGATTGTGGTGCTTGGACTATGGTGAGAAACGGTTCTTGCATGAAGTGCGATTCTTGTGGATCAACGACAGGTTGCTCATAAAGAACTTAAAAAATTTTATAAAAAGGGCCCGGTGATTGCCGGGCTTTTTTTATTTTAATTTCCGCCAGGGACCCCTGTACAGTAAAAGTGATGATTCCATCTGTAGCCTGCAAGGTATGGGTAGTAACCACGCGGGTGCTCAAGTCCGGAGGTAAATGTATCTGTTTCACTATCCCTTGGGTTATCAACAAAACTCAACCTTCTAAACTCAGGGTCAGCAGCAACTCTTTGAGGCCCTGAGCGAAACTCACTTGGGTTATAAAAAACAAATGGGCCTGCAGGGTAGTTCCCTACAGCAGAGCCTCTTCTCACGGCCCCTGGTGTCTGACTGTTTGGATTATTTCCAAGATCACTAGTGCAGTATTTTTCACCTAAGGCTTTTAAAACCTCATCAGTTTCTTCATTTGGCCTAACCTCTCCAGAGTGTGGATTAAATTGACTTTGAAGAAAGCCAATGGGGTCCTCATCTCCACGAAGAGTTGCATCTTCTAAAAGTCCGTCACTTGAGACAAAGCGATTAAAATAAACATTTAAATTAGCGCCATATGGTAGCATGCATTTCATTCCCTTACTTGCATCGCCATCTTTAAAAACTGCATGCCCTGAGCAGCATTGATCAGCAGATGTGGCGTCTTCACCTAGTTTTATACAGCATAGGAACTCATTTTCTGAAAATATATCAGGTTTAGAAATATTATCTTTATAAACTGCGGAGTCAGGGTATTTTTGGCCTGTGGTAGAAGTGGTTAAGGCCAATAAATTAGTTGAATTTTCCTCTGAGTACCAACGTGCAGTATCGGCGTATTCACTTTCCGATAATCCTATTTTATTTAAAGAGTCAAAGCTAGGTAGGCCTGTTAAGACTGTCTCCTTTGTGCTTGATTTTATCTCTGTACCCTCTGTCGCCTGGTAAAGGTCAGGAAAAACTTTTTCTTGGTTAGAGTTACATATTACCTTTTCATAAAAAATCTGCGGAATACCAAGAAGTTCTAGCTTTCCAAATGTTGATAAATAACTCATTGGACTTCCAGGAATCAGTCCCTCACAATCTGCAGAAGTGCTACAGTCTATATCTGCCTCTGACCCCATATGAAATGTAAAGCCACTCACGTTTGGAGGAGTGTATCTTATTTCTACGCCCACTGCGAGTGTCCAATTACCACCTTGAGCATTATCAAATTGAACGTTGCTCGTAGTTCCGTCAGTATTGAACTTAAATAGTAATACCTTTCGGCCATCTGCTGCTGTATTAATTTTTAAAATTTCACCTGTATTAGCAAGGGTCAAGTCTGCTTCATTAGCTGCAATATCCGTGTTAGTAACGGCGATATTGGCCGTGGCCGTTAATTCTGTATTTGGGCTCTCAGGAGCACCATTATTTGATATATTGTCATTAATACTTAGTAAATCGTATTGGTTCGGCTGACCAATTTGAGCATAACTAGGGTAATAGAAGGCACCACCAAAGTATTGAAGAGGGTTACAAGCTGGCGGGGACACCGCCGCTTGTCCTAAATATATAGGCATCGCGTAGGGAAAAGGACCTCTAACTCCATTGATGCTTTCATTTTGGCTACATCCCAGTATCGTCGTGTCATCCGTATCATAGATAATTGGTTGAGGAGTAGCACCATTATCAAATCCAACTAATACTCCATTTTCAACAGGCGCGGGGAAAAATGGTGCATTAACATTTAGCCTTCGTTCGTATTGAAGAAGATTATTGTCATCAGAGCTTGAAACTATGCTCACATTTACTGGGGTCGATGTCCCGTCATCATCATCTTGTACGTTGGTACCAGTTTGGATGGGAAGGATTTTAATTGATGCTTGTCCTGAGCCAGTCAGTCCTAGTGCCGTATAGCCAGCTCCATCGGTGAGTAGGGTAGGAACTTTGACATTGTAAGAGTGTGGCTGGTCTACTTCTTTCAAAGGAACTTGAATACAACCATTGCCGTGATAAACATTTCCAATGCCATCATCGGGATTATAGTTGTATTGTCCCTCTTGAGGTTTAACGCATAAATAAAGATAGTCATTATCAAAGTTAACGTGAAGCTCGGGGTCAATAATTCTTGCTTTCACCTCTTCATCGTAAATCGCCTCAGCGAGCTCGTTTCTGTAATTAAGACAAGTGAAATCTCGTGGCGTTATATTTAAACGATCCCTTACTCGCCAATCATTAGTGCCATCAGCAAATTTTCTAACAAACCCACCACCACAACAACTTCGTCGCCCTGTTTCATGAATTGTTCTCCACTGGTATGGCGCTGGGCGCTCATTGAGAGCCTTATCGACACGAGGAATAACAAATTCGTTTTCGTTAATAGTAGTGATATCATCAAATGGGTCAGTATTCCCATTTTCATTAAGTGTATGCTCTGAAATTAAGTTTCCAAGTATTTCATAACGAGAATATCTATTATTTGCCTTAGGGTTTGCGTAAGTAAACCTTGAAGTCTCCAAGCTTTCGGAACTAAAACTAGCTCCATCAGCAACGAGGCTGGTCACAATATCTGTGTCACCTTCAGAGAACATAGTGAGTTTTTTTCCAACTTGGCGACAACATCTATTATTTCTTACTGAGTAAGTTTTAAGTTTTTCCTCACTCAAAAAAGGTGGATTTTGTGCTTGGCCACAAATTAAATCTTCTTCCCAGAACAGCTTTTCTGCGTGAGTTCCTCCAAACACATTGGTTCCATAGGTTTCAGCAACGGCCCTATGATGTTTATTTGGGCCGCAGTCAAGGTTTGTGTGACAAATAGATCCAGCTTTTCGCACACACGCGATTTTAGTAATAGCAGGAAAAGTAAAAGATGATGGTGCTGCAGATAACTCAATATCCTCAAATATTGAGTTGCCGGAACTATCTTGAGCACTTTTGCCGCAAGAGTTTTGTAGCGCCCTAATCGTTTTGTCACTGTCGTATCTTTTTATTGTTGTATTATTAGAGGCAACAACATTTGCTTGGCCGTCTTTATAGAAAATGTAATTTAGAAAATATGGGTTTTTATCACCAAGCGAAGTGGAATCACCTTCTTCAAAAGGAATCATGTCAAAAATTGGACAAGATTGAACCCGGCTTCTTCCATTATCCCTATCATCATCTGGGTTACACGAGCTAATTTGAGATACATAGTCTGAATGTGCATTTGAGTGAGCGGCGCTGTGCTGAAGTATGTAACCATCAGCATCAATCTTTTTTCCTGGGCGACAAATTCCCCATTGATTTTTCATGTCTTCCGGTGCGTCTTTTTCACGGTAATAAAGTTTTAGATTTTCGGAGAGGTTTTCGGCGATTGCGTCCTCAGGGAAACCAAATGTTGGAAGTTCATATGTAAGTCGCTCGCCCCCACCAGAGTATTGAGTTGGGCGTCCAAGAATATTTGCATTTTGCCCATAGAGAATGTTTGTTGGGTTGTTTGGCTCACGAACGATTGAGTTATTAAATTTATTACTTGTTAATGAGGCGCAAAAAAAGTTTGGCGCACAGGTGACAAGTTTCTGTTTCTCCATCATCGAGGGGGTTTTTGCTGGAGTAGTATTTGGATCTGAAGGCGCTGTTGAGTCAAAAAAGCGGTAGGTTTGTTCTCCCTCACTAGTGTGACCTTGAGAGAAATTTAATTTGCAAATAGCACCAGCACCCCGGTAAACACACCGTTTCTTTGAGCCATCAGGAAGGCCTCCGTGAATTATTCGGTTAAAAGCAATGGAGCTTCTTAAGTTGTCTTCATCTTCTTTTTCTTCGGCATTAAAATCAAACCTAGGGACATAGGCACGGTGTTGTGACACGTCTGCGCACATATATTCCCATCCTAACTGCGTAACACAGTCAGCATCATTGTCACATTGATGAAATTTTTGGCAGCTTGCTCCTGAGTCTCTTCTTGCATCCTTAGAGGATAGGTTAGGGTCATAATCATAGTCGGAAGCAACATTAATTCCATTATCTTGAATAATACTAGCGTTAATATTTGTAGGAGAAGGCATATCACTAAATGGATAGTTAATTGCTAAGAATAATTTGTTACTTGTCGCTCTGACTCGACGGCCACCACCTGCTGCAAACCAATTGACTCCATCAAATGAACCAATTAATGCCCCAAGGTTAAAGCCGTACCAGTCTTTTTTATAGCCATTTAAAAAGAGTGCTGTTTGAGTTTTAAGTCTTTTTCTTCTTGCTCGTTGTCCTGTTGTGTCTTCATCTGAAAAGTGGGTACCGGCAATCATTGTTGGGGGAACCCAACAGGAACGTCCAAAATTTGTGTCCTCATAATTTCCAAGAGTTATGTTTGTAAAATAATTATCCCTTGCAGCGATACCACCTATGGACTCAAGTCCTCTTCCCGCATTTGAGGGTGGGTAGGGTGAAAAGCTTTGAAACCAATAATCAAGGTTGCATAGTGGACAAGGATCAAAGTATCCATCTAGTGCTCTAACGATGTAGTTTTGATCAAATTCGACATTGACGACAACGGCAGGCATTGCCTGGGATAAGTTGATAGACATTTGTCCAATTACATCGTGAATGGAAAAGTCTGTTGAGCCATTGAAGTTAATCTTTTTTATCTTATCGACATAGCCGACAAGAGGTTGCTCTAACTTTTCATCTGTACTGGTTGCATTTATGTCGGTGATAGCTCTTTTTTCAAGTTTCTCTCTTTTTATTTCATCAATAGATTGTCCAAAGAGGTTTTCTTGCTCAGGGGAGAGTTGCATCGTTAGCTCATCATAGTGTTCGCCATCTTCGAAGAACATTCGATGAGGTGCGCTTCTTGCGGGAACTGAGATATTTAAAAACTGAAAAGGAGGGAGGTCCAAGTCTGGAGGTGGTACATCACATATGATTTGAGTGATTTCTCCTGCGGGGTCTTTAAGTGCCCTAAGTCCAAAGTCAGGACAAACGTTGTCTTCTATAGAATCGGGAAATGGTGTTTGGTGACAACCACAACGGTCCCAAACACTTGCTCGAATACGATAAAAGTCTGTAACTGATCCACCTGGGTTACCTTCTTCACCGTAACAATTAAAAGTGAAGGTTTCACCAGCAGCCTCGCAACTTGTGCTACTTAGAAAGCTTGAGTTTGTACATGTGCCGGAGGCATAGTCTTCTTCTTTTGCACCTTCTAAGCAGTAGTATTCTTTTTTATACAGTTCAAATAAATTGAATGCGACTTCATCAGCTGCGGTAAAAACTTTTCCGGCGTCCTCACATGATTTTTTTGTCTCGTATTGTGGATCGGAGCACACACCAGCAGTTGTCGTATTGTCGGGCTCAGATTGTTCGATATCTTGAGGGCAAATATAAAAAAGATTCGGGTAGTTTTTAAAGTTCAATGGATCATTGTTTATATCAACAGTTGCCTGAAAGTAGTCCGAGCTATTTTTTGCGTTTGGTTTTTCACTGGCGTCTTTTACGCATTGATTATTTAGACAGCAGTCAAACCCTTGCGTTTGGCAGATGAATGGGTCGCATACAGAGCTAATGGAAGTGCTGTCATTGAGGGGATTAATTCTTATATTAAGGCCTTCTGGGTTAAAGTAATTAACAGGAACAATGGTAGGCAATAGGGAAGTGCCACTGCTTTCATGGAAGCTTACCGTTGAGCTTGAAAAAAAGTTTGTACAGTTAGGGCATACACTCGAGAGATCCAGTGCATATTCGCTAGAGTTTGAAACGCCAGAGACCTCACCTGAGCAGTAAAGGTCGTTTGTTGATTTTTCTGGAAGGTCTACTCTGAGAAGTTTTTCTACTCTTCCTAAAGTTAAGTTATTAAAATGTGTAGGAGTTACCCTTACGCGAAGTTGCTTGATGGTTTCCAGCGATGAGAAGTGAAAGACCATACAATAAGCTTCACCATCGGTTATTCGATCTTCATTTTTCTCCTCAACACCTGTTTCTTCATTTTTGGTTACTTCACGAGTATGAAAGCTAGAATTTAGGAATTCTTCAACCATTTTTCCTCGCAGGTAAACGACGGTGCCGGCGTTTGAGTCTACGGTGATTTTATCCGCGGTTTGCTTTCCTTGGTGATACCAAAATAGGTCTTGATCGAGCTCTTTTCCAAAAGGTGTTTGATCAGCTTTTGAGTTTGATGAGGAACCGGTGCTAGAGCCTGATGGAGATCTGGTTGATGAGGAGTTAGTTTCAAATGAGTTGGAAGGACTATTTGTCACGGGGACGCAATGAGAAAAAACCATTAGGCATAAACCTAAAATAAATAGTTTTTGTTGTATATTGGTCCTTCTCATCAATATCCTTTCGGGTCCTATGTAGAAACACTTTCAGGTGGTTTATTAGAGGGTACTTTGTTGCCGGTAAACAACGAAAAAAAACATGGATTATGATTCTAACTAATCAATATTATTCACTTTTTTGAATGTTTAGACTTATGTAGATCTGCCCCAAAATATTGGTGATCTAAAATTGAACTCTACTTCCAGAGTCAACAGATGGAGCCCCTCCGGTAATCGGTATACAAGAGGCGGCCACACCGTCTCCACCAAGCTGAAACCTAGTTGGTTGAAACATTGGGGGAGGTGCCGCCACATAAGGGGTTCCAGGTGTAGCTTGTTGGGCAAGTATTGGGTTAGAGCTTAAAACATGTTGAGAGCTATACCCAAATAATTGATCATGAAAATTACTAGCAGAGTAGCTATTGCAAACTTGTTGTCCGTAAATACCTGGCACGGTTTGAGGAAGTATTTGCGATAAGTCAGACGCTTGAGATGCAATTAGGTTTGCCTCGAAGCCAGTCATTGCCGCCATAAAAATGTTTGGAGAGCTAGCTATTTGGGAAAGTGATTCAGTAAAAAATTCCCCCCAACCTGAAATTCCACTTTGGTTGAAAGGAAATGATTGTATCTCTCCCTTGGCGTTAACTATACATGCATGTCCTAGCGCTCTTTTTCTCGCGCATATGGGTCCGTTGCGATCAAGCTGTTCCCTTATTTCGCTGGATTGGCAAGATGAATCATTTGATTTGTCGACGAATTTAGATGCTTCAGAACATATTCTACCGGCTTGTTTTGAACTTTTTTCCATTGTTCCATAGCGACTCATTCGACAACGATCAGCGAGTTGCCCACTTAGTACGTAAAGTTGATCACTAGGAATTTTTCTTCCCATATTAATTAAAGGGTCAATTTGAGAAATTATTTTACCGGAGCTATCTAATAGAAGCTCTAGGCTATTTTTTTCGTTATCTGGTTTTTGTTCATCTCCTGGTTCTTTAGGACAAAACTCTATAACTTTTCTTTGATTAATAATTAATTTATGTTCTTCACAAAATGAGACATAGTCGGCCAAGCTCTGAGTAAAAAGAAGTTTGTTGGTGAAGCTTTTATTTGCTCTCATCTTTCTTATCTCATCTTTAATCGCATCTAAGTCTCCTTTCATTTTCTTATTTGCGCGGACTATAAGACTGGTATCACCTTTTTCTTTTTCTTTTTTGAGTTGAGTTAAGCAATCACCTAAACCATGGCAAAACTTTTGACTATCGGGGCATTTTTTCCCCGGTTTTACCTCTTGTTTGCAAAGGCCTTTAAGCTCAGTTGTTACATCATTCAAAAAATCAGTCATCGCCTTTTTTGGGTTTTTATTGTAACTATCCATGACTGCTTGGTAATTCTCTCCTTTGGCATATCTATTTCTTACTCTTTGCGCGCAGCCTTTTTTCACCCAATTAAGAAATGAATTTTCTTTTGGGTCATTCAATGTTCCACCTCTACCGAAGAACTGCTCAATGGAATCGGTCTTTAACTTGCCCACATTGGCATCAAGTCCGTAAATTGTAGGTAGACTATTGATGATGATATTTTTTGATAGGCGAGCTCTATTAAGTTTTGCACCGGTACTAGATTCTTCAATTTGTTTTCTATTTTGCTCCGCTAAGAGTCTCAGTTCCCCGATTTTACCAATTCCTTGCGACATTGACACGTTAAAATCGGCAAGCGTTTTTTTTGCTTCTTCCTGACATTTTGCTTTTTCTTTTCTTTGCTTTGATTTTTCTGTGGGCATACTTTCACATTGAAAAGCACGATTAAAAGCAATACCAAAATTATTTATGACCTGCTTAACATCATCTTGTTTTATAAGTTTACAGATTGGTTTCTCTGCTTTTTCTCCAGAGCAGGAACTCTCTACTCTTTGTGAAAAATTAGGTCGTCCGTTAAATAAATAAGCAGTTGATGCGTCTTCTTTAAGAACTTCATCCAATGCAAAAGATAATCCTTGGAACTCTCTAATCGTAGAAGAGCCTTCAATTGCTTGTAACATTTTTTCAGGATCATCAGGGCTTAGATCCATTATACCTTTTACGGCGTTATTAAAGTTTTGGATCATATGCTCCATGTCAGTATGAAGTGCGAGTCTTCTTTTAAGTTCATCTCTTTTCTTTTGCAGCTCAGAGAATTTTTTATCATTCAATTTAAAATCGCCAAGCTCTTGCAATGATACCTTAAAAGCTTCGTTCGCTTTGTTACAGGTGGCCTTAGTGGGGATTTGAGGTGCTGATGACTCTGCAGCAGCAATGGCATTATTTTTTGCTCTATCTACGCATGGATTTCTGTCTGGTTTTACTGACAATGATGTCCGCTCTTTTTTATCACCACTTTCGGTGCTACTTGATTCTCTCGTGCTCTCTCTTCTTTCTGGCTCTCTTACTGTCGGGCGAGGGCGTGGCCTTTCTTCTGGCCCTGATTCTTGGCCTGTTACCTCAGGGGTTCCTGGATTGCTACTGTCACTATCTGGTTCGGTTGGAATATCATCACTAGGGCCCGCGCCAGCTGAGGCTTCCTCTTGCTTTTTCTCGCAGTCTTTAAAATCCTCGGATTTCTCAAGTGTTCCATTTTTACACGTATATACACCGCCTCCAACATGCGTATCGCTTTTGCACTCAAGCTTAAAAGTTTTGCCATGCTCCACTTCTGTTATATCATCGGTAGTGGAGCCCTCTTTGGGCTCAAACGTACAATTATTAGGTTTCTCACATTTGGTTGTTGCTCCGTCGCTAGTGCCTGTTAAAACACCATTTTCACACTTAAACGTGCCGCCACCATTTGGGGTTTTATCATTACATTTGACCACGATAGTGGCGTTATTATCTAATGTTTGTTCGCTAGTCTTATCAGAGCCCTCCACTCCTTCAAAGGTGCACTTTTTATCATCACCACTTGAGGCATCTTCGTCTACAGCCTCCTCTTCAACTTTTTCGGGAATATTATATTCTTCTTCATAATTACGATCATCTTCAAAACCTTCAATTGTTTCAGGAACATCAGGATTAATGGATCTTAAAAA
>MDTG01130117.1_pt1 | contig 36752 bp, 31 predicted proteins | sample 811421 | NCBI WGS metagenome assembly MDTG01 (sample SAMN05326645, study PRJNA326480) | marine metagenome | isolation source: seawater | place: Pacific Ocean: South East | collected 2011
ACGTTGATAGGCTGGATGTGGAAGTGCGGTAACGCATGTAGCTGACCAGTACTAATAGCTCAATTGGCTTGATTTATGCACTGAAAAAAATTTTTATTTTGCAAAATATTTTATTATTTATAAACATCAATTTTTACAAATTAGTATGAGAGTTGCATGTATTCAATTAAGCACAGGTGAGAACTATAAATTAAATTTCTCAAAGTTACTTAAGTATGTCAAAATTGCAGTAAAAGTTAACGCAGATATAATAATTACACCTGAAGCTTCTTCAATTTTATCAGTAAGTAAAAAAAAAATAATTGTTAACTCTTATACAATGAAAAAAGATCCAGTTGTAAAAATGATAAAAAAAATTTCAAAAAAAAATAAAAAATGGATATTAATTGGATCTTTGTTTATCAAGGATGGTAAAAAATTAAGAAACAGATCTATAATGATTAATCCATCTGGGCAAATAGAAGAGTTTTATGATAAAATTAGCATGTTCAATGCTAACTTATCGAATAAAGAAATTCATAATGAGAGCAAGCACTTTGTTCCAGGTAGAAAACTAAAAATAGTAAATCTACCATGGGGAAAATTGGGTCTTACCATATGTTTTGATTTAAGATTTCCTGAAATATTTAGAAAGTTAAGTAAAAAAAACATAAACTTCATAGCTGTTCCTTCTGCCTTTACTAAAATAACAGGCAAAAGGCACTGGATGACTCTTTTAAAAGCTAGGGCTATTGAAAACTTTTGCTACATTTTTGCACCAGCTCAGACAGGTAAAAATAATACTAAAAGAGAGACTTTTGGGCATACAACAATTATTTCCCCTGATGGTAAAGTTTTAAAATTGAAAAAAAAACATCAAGGGGTTGTATATGCAGATATTAATCCAAATTTATCAATGGAATTAAGAAACAAGATCTCAAGCTTAAAATCATCAATTAAATTTTAAAAAAACAAATTTTTTTAGAGCAATTTTTTTGTGATAGGATTATCAAAATTGATATAAATCAAAATAATTAATAAAGAATTGAACTTATCCTCGCACTTAAATGAATACAAAACCAATAATATTTATAAACGGAATGATGAAAACAGGGACTACTTTATTATCGAACTTGTTTGATGGTCATAAGGATATAAATGTATTCCCTGATGAAACTGTTTTTGAAGTTCTTTATGAAAATTCTAAAGAGAGTTTATTTGATAATTTTATAAAAAATAACAATTGCAGACTATTTAGAAAAATTTATGGTCAAAAAAAGCATGAAAAACAATCAAAAAGCTTTGAAAAAATATTTACAGACGAGCTGATAAATAACAATATTGATTGTAATAAATTTAAAAAAAATTTTTCAGAATTAAAAAATATAAATGAATCTTATCTTTTTATAAAAAATTTTTTTAACATTTTTTTTTTCATCTTTAAATGAAGATCAAAAAAAAATTTTTAAAAAAAAATATGTTTGTTATAAATCACCATCGTTTTCCAATCCAAAATCAAAAAGTTTTTTGCTTAAGCAAGTTGATGATATATTAAAAGTGAATAATGAATCAAAAATTATTATTCCATTAAGAGATCCTGAAAATTTAATTAAGAGCTTAATTTTACATGAAATTAGAGTTCATGGTAATAAGTTTAATTTTTTTAAAAGAATTTTTTTTATAATTAAAAGCTCTTTTGAGATTGAGTCGACATTAAAAGATTACTCTAAATTATCAAAAAATACTTATTTCTTTAAATATGAAGACTTAATTGAAAATAGTCAGATCGAATTAAAAAAATTATTAAATTTTCTTGAAATTGATTATGATGAAACTTTAAAATATACTTCAATATTTAATAAAAAAATTTCATCAGAAACAGCACCAATCGAAAGTAAAAATTTTAAAATACTCAAAAAAGATCAGTTAGCTTCCAAGTATGCCAACTTTACAAAACTTGAAAGATATTTAATCAACTTATTTGATGTTTATAAATTAAATTTCTTAAATAATGACCATCCATTAAAAAAAACTTATAATTATAAATGTTTGAAATTATCGAGGAGTTTCTTTATTAAAAAAATTATTTTGATTATATTAAAATTTTATTACAAGTAATTTTTTTTAAAACTACAATTTTAATAAATTTTAACATCAAATGATAAAATTTTATATTGCAATATATTCCTTATCATAAAATGCATAGAAATTTATCTAATTTTTAAATCGGGGAGAGGTAAAACAAATCTTGTACCTTGATTTAATAATTTTTTCTCTCTTTCCTCAAAACTTTTAATAAAAAACCACGGAAGGGCTAGTAAATAGTCTGGTTTCTTTTTTCTCATCTCATTTTCGCTTATTATAGGAATGTTCGTCCCAACAGTTACTAATCCATGCTTAGCTGGCATTCTATCTGCAATATACGGTATTAAGTCTTGTGTGATATTATAATACTGCAATAAAACATTGCCTTTGGTGCTTGCACCGTAACCAATTACAAGTTTGCCTTTTCTCTTCTGATCTCTGAGCCAATTAATTGTCTTAATTTTTAATTTATCAATTTTTTTAGTGAATTTTTTATATGTTAACACTTTATCTAATTTTAAAATCTTTTCATAATTTAATAATGATTGTAAATTTAAAGACCCAATATCTAGCAAGTTCAAAGGACAACTTAACATTTTTTTTGAATTTTTATGACAAAAATATATTCTAATTGATCCTCCATTCGTTTCATTTGTTGTTACATTAAATATTTCAAGTCCAGTTTTTTTCATCAAATCATTTATATTTTTTAAGGTAAAGTAACAAATATGCTCGTGACTTATAAAGCCGAATTCATTTGATGCAAACATGAGGGGTGTATAACCAATTTGAATAATGCCAACGCCGTCTTTTGACAATATACTTTTGACATCTCTCAAAAATTTAATAGGATTTTCAAGATCATAGAACATTGCTATTGCAGTTATGATTTTTGATTTTTTTTTGGTTAATGAAAGATAGTTTTTCTTTGTAAAGAAGTCGTTTGAAAATTTAACATTTTTATTTTGGTAAAATTTTGAATTTTTAGCTATATTACATGGGTCAATACCTATTTTTTTAACACCATTTGCATAATTCTTAAGTAATGTTCCGTCATTTGATGCAATATCCAATACAGTTTCTCCATCATTTAATTTAACATAGTCTTTTGCTGATTGCACAATGCCTTTAAGTTCATTAATCATTGTTTCATTAATTCCTGATTTGTACCAATATTCTCTATACATCTTTTCAGGAGGGTAAGATTCATAAAGTTGTAATAGTTTACTTTTTTTACCCATTCCAACTTTTAGCGATGATCTTTCAAATTTGTGTAAGTCACTTTTTTTGCTAAACCCTGTCACATACTGATTTCCCAGATCAAAACAAAAAGTTAGTTTCTCACCTGTTATTCTGCATCTACCTTTCATAACTTTTTGAATACTCCTCTATTGTTTTTGAGATACCTTCTTTGATTGAAATTTTTGGTTTCCATTTAAGTTTACTTAACATATTTTTATTATTCATAACTTTATATTTTGCACCATCTGGATATTTTTTATTCCAAATAATTTTACCATTGTATCTTATATATGAATTAATTATTTTAAAAAGATCTTTAATTACAATGCCTTTTCCATCTCCAATATTAAGAGGCTCAATATTGTTATATAATTTTGTTGCCAATATTACTGCTTCAGCAAAATCATCAACATGAAGAAACTCCCTAACTGTTGTGCCTGTACCATAAAATTCTACAATTTTTTTTTTATTCATTTTTGCATCATACAATTTTGCAATCATTGCAGATGATACATGACTTAAATTTTTGTCAAACTTGTCACCAGGTCCGTATAAGTTTGCAGGTATCAAGTTTATCATTTTAGTATTTGATTGTTTTGCTAGTGCTTCAGCTGCCATAAAAGAATATTGTTTTGATAGTCCATAATATTTCACACTAGAATGCATAGGTTTATCCCAAAGTTGTCTTTCTTTGAATGGTCCCTTCAATTCGTCAGAATAGACGCAAGCAGAACTTATATTTACTATTTTTTTTACACCAGTTTTGACACATGCATTTACAATATTTGTGGATAAATTAATATTTTTAAAAAGTACATCGTAAGGAAACAATCTACTAAAATGTATCCCTCCAACAAAAGCAGCACAATTTATTACAATCTGTGGTTTTAAATTTTTTAGATATTTCTCAATTTTAAAATAATTACTCAAATCACAATTTTTTCTAGTGGTTTTGATAAATTTTATATTTTTATGATTTAACAATTTACAAATTCTTTTTCCAAGAAAACCATTCGACCCTAAAACAAGAATTTTTTTTTTATATAAATTCATTAAAATTATTTCCAAGGATTAAGTATGAAGTTACTAGAGTGAATTTTATTTTTTTTTATATCAATATTTTTATGCATTAAAATTATTATTTTATTTCTTGAACTATATATTTTATTTAGGTTTTGAATCTTTTTTGGAATATATTTAAAATTTATGTGGGAAAAGTCATCAATTAATTCGTCAAAAACTTCTATATTTTGGTAATTTAAAAGATTAATTATTTTTATAGTCGGAGACTCTGTAATATCATTTGTATTTTCTTTAAATGACAGTCCTAAAAATATCATTCCATTATAATTTGATTGTTTTGCTTTTATTTTTTTAGATAAATTTTTTAGGATTAATGAGTTACTTTCATCTATTGAACTAAATAATGAAGTATTAATTTTCCTTTTTTTAAATTCATAGGTTAATGATCTATTATCTCTAGGTAAGCACGGACCTGCATATGATACTCCTGGTAAACTGAGATTTTTATTTTTAAAGAAATTGATCAAGTTTTTTCGTATAATATTTATACTTGAATTCGTAACTTTATCTGAAAGATCAGATAACAAATTCATAAATGTTATATTGTAAGTCTCATAGCTATTAATTGAAATCTTGGTAATTTCAGCTGTCTCAATTTTACAGACAGAAAAAAATGGTTTATTTTTACAAATAGACTTATAAAATTTTTCTAAACTTTTATTTTTTGTATTATTTTGCCCAATAAGTACGATCTCTGGATGTAAATAATCATTAATTATACTTCCTAGTGATATAAATTCTGGTGAATAATAAAAATTAAATTGTTTTCCTTCTTTAAAACCAGAAACTTTCTCTAAATAAGGAATAAGTTCATTGTTACATGCTCCAACACTTACAGTACTCGTTAAAACAATTTTTTTATTTTTAATGTAAGGAGAAATATTTTTTAAAACGTTCTTAACATATTTATTTTCATAAGAAAAATTCTGTTTTGAGGGAGTTGGCACAATGATAAAAATAAAATTAGATTTTTTTAAATTAGGATTAATTTTATGATATAAATTAATCTTTTTTTTATTTATATTATAAAAATGTTTTAATCTTTTTTCTTTAAAACTGATATGATTTGATTTTAAGGCTTTAATTGTGTCTAAATTGTTATCATAAGCATCTACATTATAGCCTCTAAAAGCAAATACATTTGCCATAGTAAAACCTAGTTTACCTAGTCCAATTACTGCAATTCTCATTTATAGATTTAATGCTTTTGTTTTAAGTTGAATTTGTGAATTATAATTCATTTATTTCAATTAATAAATTGTTTAAAGATTTTTAATTATTATCCCCTTTTTTTTATGCAAAGATTTTTCTGTTATAACCCCAGTTATATTTACAGTTATTTTCGGCTCCATTCCAGAATTTGAACCACAATGATGCATGTGAGGAGACCATGTAATTAAATCACCCATTTTCCATTGATGTACAACTGAATTTCCAACTGCAAAATAATGTCCCCAACTCCAATCGGTTAAGAATAACATATATCTGATTAATTTTAATTTACGTTTTACTCCAAGTTTTTTTAGTTTTTCGTGAAACTTTGCATGAGTGTCATAATGCCAAGGAATAACATTACCTGGTGGTTGATAGACTATACTTGAAGTTGCATAATCTAGACCACATTTAGTAATTAAGGGTTTAAATTCATTGGGATAATCTCCTGAAAATATTTGTAAATAATTTGTCCCCCCTTTTGTATATCCCCAGTCTTTAAAAGCCTTAGTTTTTTTATCAGACCTTTTAGAAAAATTTTTATCTGTAGATAGAACTTGAGATAGAGGTTTTTTTTTAACTTCTCTATTTGTAATATTAAATAATTCTAACAACCCAGTATTCAAATTCCCAAGAAAATAAAAATCTTTTGTTTTTTTTTTGGGATTAAAATGCCATTTATTTTTGAATTTATTTTTATAACCGACCCAATATTTGTTAAGCATTAATTTTAAACTTTAAATTATTATTGATGATATACACATCCTATTCCATTTTGCTCTTTTATATTGGTCCCAATTATTATCACCTATAACTAAGTTTACAACCTTAGTTTCTGTTAAGTTAAGTTTATTACATATTGATTTTTGGTTTTGATAATACTTTGATGAAATATAATCATGATCAAACTTTTTAATTAAATCTAACCCAATTTTCATAGATAAACGGTTCTTATAATTGAAACTTTTATAAACAAATAACTGGTCATCATCATCAGTTCTTGATAGCCGCATTCCAATTCTTAGATGTCCGACAGGGAATATTTTACTCAAACTGAAGCTTACATATTCTATGCAAGGATGATCAAAATTAAAACTCATATTTGTTGCAAGTGGTGAATAACAACAATCGATCAGCACAGGTATCTTAAGTCTTGTACATTTTTTGAGAATTTTATCTATATTTTTCAAATCACCACCATTTCCTGAAAAAGGCACAGATAGAACTAGGGCATCACCTTTTCTTAAAACATCATCTTCAATATATTTCCATCTGAATTTTGCATACCTCCAACTTATAAAATGATATGCATACTCCCCTTGAAAAGCTCTGAATCTCTTTCCTTTATGCTTCAAATAAAAATAGTCAAATACTTGTGTTGTACCTTGAGCAAAACATTTAAATTTAAATTTTTTTAATTTCAAATACTTAAAGTTCGAAGACATTAAAATCCATTTAAAATATTTGTCTAAAAACTCATTTTGTATATTCTGATCTTTAAGGATTTTATTTAAATTTATTTTTTTTGAAATTGTATCAAAATAGCTTAATACTTTTGAGTCTAATATTGGCGTAATAGATCTATACTTTAGATTTTTAGAGGTATGATTAAAAAGTTTTTTTTTAGTTTTTCTTTTTATGCTTTTACTCATATGAAAATTAAAAATCTTGCCTTTAAATTTAGTGAAATAATTTAATAAAAACTTAAAAACTTAGTATTTATCAAAAATTTTATTAATTTTAACTTAATATTGTAATTAGACAAGTCATAAACATCTTAATTTTAGACATTTGAATATCTATTTTCTACCTGTAGAATGTTTGAAATTTCAATGAGTTCATCAATTCCAGTATCAATATTTATTTCTGGTTTAAAACCTGTCTTAGAAATTTTATCATAAGATACTATATAATTTCTTTCATCTTCATCTTTTTCAAAATCAGCAAAATGTAGATAAAATTTGATTTTTTCTTTAATTTTATAACAAATCTCTTCTTTTGAGTAGTTCATTGTATCGACACCTACATTGAAAACATCAGACTTCATTTTAGAAAAATTCTCTATTGCGAATATAAAACTTTTTGCAATATCTTGAACATGGATAAAGGTTCTTTTAAAATTTTTTTCATAAACGACTAGATTTTTATTTCTAACTGCTTGATATACAAAATCATTTATTAATAGATCAAATCTCATTCTGTTAGATCCTCCAAATGCTGTAGCAAATCTATAGCAAACTACATTTTCTCTTTTATCTAACATATATTTTTCTGCTTTGGTTTTTGTAACACCATAAACTGTTAGTGGATTTAGTGGAGTATCCTCTTTACAAATTTGATCTGTAACCGCTCCATAATTACTTCCAGTAGATCCATAAATGAATGGAATTTCTTTATCTAAAGCTTCATTTAATTTTATTGTTGCATCAACATTAACATCTTCAGCTAATTCTGGAAATTTTTTGCAAGCTGGATATCCAACTATCGCTGCTAAGTGAATTACGGCGTCATGTTTCTTTAGTTCATCTTTAATTCCATTAATATCTCTAATATCATGCTTTATAAATCTAAAATTTGGATTTATAAAATAATTGATAAGACTATCACTGCCATACATGCTATTATCAATAACAGTCACTTTATATTTTTTTTGAAGTAAAAGTGGCGTCAATACACTTCCAATATAACCTGCACCACCTGTAATTAAAATTTTCATTTATCAAAAGCCCTTATAGACAAACAAGTTATAAAATCAATCAAATAAATGAAAAGATGAGGCATTTTAATTGATGAATTTAAATTTGATTGATCAAACTTAATTGGAAATTCCCTAATCACAAGTTCCTTGTTTAAAATCATTAATATATTTTCTAGATGTTGTATAGGTGATGAGAATTTTGGTTTTTTTATTGTTATAATTTGAATAGATTTATTTGAAAAAAAACGAAAACCACAACTATAATCTTTTATTTTAGATGAAATACAGACTGTACAAATTAATTTGTAGAATTTAGATATTAATTTTCTATCCCATGAACCTGTATATTTACTTTTTTTTAAATATCTTGAGGCAATTAAAAGGTCTACTGGATTTTTTTTTAAAATTTTAAATCCTCTTTCTACATCAAGGGTGTCTGTTGCAAGGTCAGCATCCATATCAACATAATAATCTAGATTGTGTTTTTTTAATTCTTTAAAACCAAGAAAAGAAGCATATCCTCTTGATGATATATTGTTATTTTTTTTTTCTTTAATAAAAATAAAATTTCTTTTAAAATTTATAAAAATTTCTTCTTTAGTCTTATTATCAAGACTTCCATCAACAAAACAAATTAGATAATTATAACCTTTTAAATCTTTTTTAATTTTTGCTGATAATTTTTTTATGTTATTTTCTTCATGGAAAGTTGGAATAACAATACCATATTTGATTTTATTTTTTTTCAAGGAGGTAAAAATTTAGAATTTTATTATTATTTATCCATAAAGGAGTACTATTTTTATGATTTTTTTCAATTGAAAATTTAGATAATATTTTAAATTTTTTTTTTATATTTTGGTCTTTAATTTGATTTCTTTCAGAATAATATACCACATACTTGGTATTAAGTTTTTTTAAATTTTCAATAATTTTTTGTAAACTTCTTCCCCAAACGATTTTGTTTTTATTCGTTTCTTCCCAAATAGCATACCAATCTGGAAATGACCTTATTTTTCGAATTTGAAAGTGAAAATAAATAGTTTCAACTATGTTTCTATATCCATCAAATATTTTATCATAGTTATTTTTTGGATTATTATACGCAAATAATATGGTATTATTCTTAGGAACTTTTTCTGTAAATTTTTTAATTTTATTAAGTAGTTTATAATTTTTAAATGGTTGAAAAACTCTTAGTTTAAAAAATGGGAATTTTTTATCAATTTTTGAAATATTTAAAGAGTCTACGAACGGGTTTGCAATTAAAATAAAAGGTAATAAGTTGATCATTTTTGGATTTAAAATAGTAAAAATTAAGTTACATATCAAAAAAGCATAAATAGGATTCTCTCTATCCATAAAACGAAAAAAAAATTGGTTAATTATAAAAATAATAAATGAAAAATTAATTAAAAAAACATAATCATTCTCGATTAAAAAATTTAGAATAATTGGTATTGAAAATAACATTGTGTAGTATATGTTAAACCTTGACAGCCTTTGGTGTGATCTAGAGTATTTATTTTTTTTGGATATTCCTATAAATAAGAAAGTTTCTATTAACCATTTCTTTATTAATCCACTTCTAATAAGAGGATAAATAAAAATTAAAGTCAAAAATATAAATAGAAAGACTAAATAGTAGTATGAAAAATCAATAAAAATAACATAAAAAGTTGTGAATAGTCCCAAATATAATCCTACCCCAAAACTTGAAAAAAAAAGACAAATTATGGATATTATCAGAAGGTAAATTTTTGATTGAATAATTGAAAATATTATTATGGGAAAAAACAACCAAGCAACAAAGTTATAATTTTGAGAAGTAAAAGACGAACTATAATTTATTCCCGAAAAGAAACCTAAAAAAATCAATAATATTAACCATTCCGAGTTTGAAATGTTATAAAAAATTAAACAAATAAAAATATTTAAGAAAGAAAATAAAATTGTTGTAAATGCGGGTCCAAAATGAATAAAAAAATTATGAGATATACTTGGAATATAAAATAATCTAGACATATGATATTGACCAAATCCCAAAAGAGGACTTTTTTTGTGTTTGTTATAAATATCTAAGTTCAATTTTTGAATTTTATAAAAGTAATTATTAAAAGATGAAATTTCATCAAATCCCATAAACTTAATTTTTTTTTCTATTGCAAAATTAAAAATAGATTTTAAAAAAACAAAAGGAATAAAAACAAACATTAATGGGGATATAAAAATTCTTAAAAAAAATTTAAATTTTTTCATTAATGTTCTTTATTGAAAAATTCTCTATTTCAAATTCATTAAACTCTTCAATATATGTTTTTAACTTTTTATTATGCGTTACAATTAAAATTTTAGAACTTGTTTCTTTCTCAATATTTAATATTATTTCTTTCTCTATTTCTTCATTTAATTGATTTGTAGCTTCATCTAAAATAAGTAGTTCTGGCTCAGAGTAAAGGCTTCTTGCAATACTAATCCTTTGAGCTTGTCCTCCACTTAAGTTTTTTCCATTATCAATTATTAAAAAGTTATCATCTCTTTCAACATCATTTACGAAATCAATATGTACTAATTTTTTTATTTTTTCGTATTTAGTTTTATTAAATTCTCTACCAAACAAAATATTTTCTTTGATTGATCCATGTAATAGTTGACTTTTTTGTGAAACGTATGAAATAGATTTTCTAAATTTATGCCATTCTTCATCGCTTTGAATTTCTGATTTATCTACAAATATTTGATATTTACTTCTGTCAGCAAAACCAATTATCAGATTTAGCAGAGTGCTTTTTCCAGAACCTGTTGCTCCATAAATGATATTTACTTTATTCAGATTAAATTTTAAGTTTTGATTGTTAAAAACTTTAATATTTTTAAATTTGTAACTATTGATTTTAAGTTCTATTAAATTTTCGGCAACAATTTTGTCTTGAATTTCTTCTAATTTATTAAATTTTTGCTCATTTAATTTAAAATTGTCTAAGTCATTTTTAATAAAATAAACATTATTAATTTTAGAATATAGAACAACTGCATAACTATATATATGTGAAGCAAATGGACCGATTCTGTAAGCAACGATAGCAAAAACACTTAATACAATTAAAAAATTTTCATTTGAGGGAATTATAAAAAGAGTTAAGAATATTATAGTTAAGATCAGTATTAATTCTAAGTATATCTTTGGTAACCTTTGAGCCGTATGTGCGAAAGAATTTAAATTTATAAATTTATTATGGATTCTATTAGTATCTTTATAAAATATTTCTTGAGTGTTATTTAAAATTAACTCCTTTATTAAAGCAAAAAAATTATGAACATTTCTGAAATGTTGGACATTAAGTTTTTTTACTTCTGCACTTAAATTAATCAATTTTTTTTTTAGAATAATAAAAATTATTAAGTAAAAAAAAGTAATTACAGATAGAGCAACAATTGAAACTTTTGGGTAAATTATTACGACAGTAGTGAAAGCAAAAATTATCGTAAAACCTTTAACAATAATTTCAAATAGAGGGAATAAAAAACTAAAAGAAATTATTTCAGACTCTGCGAGAATATTACTTTTAACTTCAGAGTCCTCTTTTTCTAAAAAATTGGTTTTATTTAAATTAAAATAATGCTTTATCAATGTGTATTGAACAGATCTTGTAATTTTTTGTGTAACTCTAATTTCCAAGTAAGTTGTAATTGAAAGTAAAATTGTATTTATGATACTTATTAATGCAAAGATTAAAGCTGAAAATAAAAGAAAATCTATTTTAAATTTTTGCTCTACATAATTTTTAATTTCAGTTAATAAACTGCTGTTTTCAATGATTTCTGGTTTGATCAATGCACTAATAAAAGGTATAGCAGTTCCTAAGCCTAATAACTGACTTATATTTACTATGATTGAAAATAACAAAATCAAAAATATTGCAATTTTCATTTTTAATGAAACTGCTTTTAATATTGAAATAAAAAGTTTAAGAGGTTTATCAAGCATCAGAAAGTTTTATATAACAAATTTATAATGATTGGTATTATTAACTGTAATAATGGAAATGTTCTTGCGATTAAAAATATGTTATTTAAAATTGGATATGAAGCTGATCTCGTCAGTAATGTAAATCAATTAAAAAATTATAAAATACTATTTTTACCTGGTGTAGGTTCATTTGATCAATTGATTAAAGGATTGGAGGAGAAACAAATTTTTCAGTATTTAAAAAACTTATCAGATGATAAAACTTTAATAGGTATTTGTGTTGGTATGCAAATTTTGCTCAATGATAGTGAGGAAGGTGAAAGAAAAGGGTTAAGTTTAATTGATGGATCTGTTAAAAAAATTAAATTAAAGAATAATCTAAGGTTACCACATATTGGGTGGAATAATATAAATTTTTGTAACAAATTTTTAGATTATGAAAAAAGAAAATTTTATTTCTGTCACTCATTTTATGCAGATGTCGATAATAAGAATGTTCTAGGATACACAGAGTATAGCCATGAATTTGCGTCTATTATAATAAATGATAAAAAAAATGTGATTGGATTTCAATTTCATCCAGAAAAAAGTCATAAGTTTGGATTAGATCTTTTTAAAAAATTATTAATAAATTTAAATGCTTAGTAAACGACTTATACCTTGTCTATTAATTGATTCAGGTAAATTAGTTAAAACTTCTGGACTTAAGAACCCAAAATATATTGGTGATCCAATAAATTGCTGTAAGTTATTTTCGGATCTTGAAGCAGATGAAATTATTATCATAGATATATCTGCATCAAAAAATAATTATATCAATTTTGAACTATTAAAAAATATTGCATCAGAATGTTTTGTTCCATTAACATATGGGGGAGGTATAAAAAATATTGAAGATATGAAACATCTGGTTGGCTTAGGCTATGAGAAATTTGTTATAAACTCAGCATGTATAGACAGTAATTTTTCTATTATTAAAGAATCTGTAAATTATTTTGGTTCTCAGAGTATTATCGCTTGTTGTGATATAAAAAAAATTGGAGATGATTTTAAAATTTTTAATTATCTTGAAAATAATTTTTATGAAATTTCTTTTCAACAGTATCTAGCAAATTTAACAAAAGTAAATATTGGAGAAGTATTGTTTCATTTTGTGGAATTAGAAGGTACCTTAAATGGCTTAGATAAACAAAGCATAGAAGAAATAAACAAGTTAAGTATAAATAAAAATATTTTTATGGGTGGTGCAAAAAATTTTGATGAAATAAAGGAAATATTTAACACAGGAGTTGACACAATAGCAGTTGGATCCATGTTTGTCTTTTCTGGAAAAAAAAGAGGAATATTAATTAATTATTTATCTGAAAATGAAAAAAAAATAATAGATAATCTTAAATGAAAAAAAAAAATAAATTGCAAATTATGTCTTTTTGATTCTACAAACTCTACTTTAAATAGTGAACAAATTTGTAACTATTGTTTAGAGTTCGAAAGTAGGAAAAAAAATTATACTTTTACAGTCAATCAAGAGGATCAGAATTTAAATGAAATTAAGCTAAAACTTGTTAAAAAAAAAATAGCAAATAGTTCTGAGTATGACGCCATTCTAGGACTAAGTGGTGGTGTTGATAGCTCTTATTGTGCATACTTAGCAAAAAAAATAGGATTAAATTTACTATTAGTGCATCTAGATAACAGTTGGAATTCAGATATTGCTGTTCAAAACGTAAATAACATAATTAAATTCACAAAATATGATTATGATACGCTAGTTATAGATTGGGAAGAATTTAAAGATTTACAAAAATCGTTTATAAAAGCTGGTGTAATAGATATCGAATTATTAACTGATCATGCAATTTTTGCCACATTGTTAAAAAAAGCTAAAGAAAACAATATTAGCTATATTTTAAGTGGCAGTAACTACCTCACTGAACACGGACTACCAGATGATTGGATTTGGTTTAAGAGTGACTCGGATAATATTATTGATATTCATAAAAGATATGGGGAAAAAAAACTTAAAACCTTTCCTATAGCTAACTTTTTTGAAACTGTAAAAATAGTAATGGGATTTGGAAAATTAAAAATTATTAATATTTTAGATAGGATAAATTATAAAAGATTAGAAGCGATTACAATATTAGAGTCAGAAATGGGTTGGAAACAATATGGAGATAAGCATCATGAGTCACAGTTTACCAAATTTTATCAAGGTTACATTTTACCCAAAAAATTTAATGTAGATAAACGAATTTCCCATCTTTCCTGCTTGATAAGAAATAAGGAAATATCAAAAGAAGAAGCATTGGAACAGATTAAAAAACCTTTATATTTTGATAATGAAGAAAAAATTATGATAAACTATATATGTAAAAAATTTGATTTTACAGAAGATGTCTTTCAAAAAATAATGAATGAAAAACCGGTCCTTCATTCAAAATTTAAGTCACAGAAAAAATATTATAAAATTTTAAGATCTATTAGAGAAGTGTTAGTTGATAGCTTTATTTGGAAAATATTTAAAAAGGTAAAAGATAATGTTGGCTGAATTAAAAAAAAAAATTAATAATAAAAATGCCAATGTTGGCATTATTGGTCTTGGTTATGTAGGATTACCAATTTTTTTGAGAATTTTAAGCACAGGATTTAATGTTATTGGTTTTGACAAGAATAAGACTGTTATTAATAAATTAAGAAAAAAAAAAAAAATTATCGAACATATTGATTTAGATATTTTAAATAAAAAAAAAAATTTTTCATTTGAGCATAATTTAAGATACATTAAAAAATGTGATATTATAATACTATGTTTGCCGACCCCGATTGATAAGAAAAAAAAACCAGAATTATCAGCTATACTTGAAACAAATAAGAAAATAAAAAATTATTTAAGAAAAGGACAATTATTTATCATAGAGAGCACAATTTATACTGGTTTATTAAGAAAAATTGTTGAAGAATTTTGTCTAAAAAAAAATTTAAAATTAGGTGAGGATTTTTTTGGTGGTTATTCCCCTGAAAGGGAGGATCCAGGAAATTCAAAATTTACAATTAAGAATATACCTAAATTATGTTCTGGACTTACAACTAATTGTAAAAAATTAGTATCAGAATTTTATAGAACATTTGTAAAAAAAGTACACTTAGTTGATACCGTAGAAATTGCTGAAACTTCTAAACTTTTTGAGAATACATATAGATCTGTTAATATAGCACTAGTAAATGAATTCAAATTAATTTGTGAATATTTGAATTTGAATGTTCATGAAGTATTGAATGCTGCTTCAACAAAACCATTTGGATTTACTAAATTTAATCCTGGCCCAGGTGTAGGAGGTCATTGCATTCCAATAGACCCTTATTATCTATCTTATATTTCTGAACTAAATGGATTTAAGTCAAAATTCATTAAAATTTCTGCAGATATAAATGAGTCAATGCCAAAAACGATATCAATAAAAATTAATCAAATAGCAAAAAAATACAACTATAAAAACTGTTTATTAATTGGAATAGCGTACAAAAAAAATGTTGATGATTTAAGAGAGTCTCCCTCTCTCGAAATATTAAATCTAATAAATTCAAAATTTAATAAAATTGATTACCACGACAATTACTTTAAAAAACTTATTATAACTAGAAAAAATAAAATAATTAAAAAAAGTGTAAATCTTAGCGTTAAAAATATAAAAAAATATGATTTAATAATATTAGCAACTGATCATGATTATCTAAATTACAAAAAAATTTATTTAAATGCTAAAAAAATTATAGATTTAAGAAATAAATTTCCCAAAAATGAAAAAGTATATCAATATTAAAAAAAATAAATTTGGTCTGATTGGTCTAGGTGGCTTTATAGCCGAAAGACACTTAAAAGTAATTAAAGAATTATCACAAGATTTAGTTGTTTGTCATGATATAATTGACAGTGTTGGTGTTATCGACCGATATTTTTCAAATGCAAAATTTGAAATTATTTATAAAAATTATTTAAATGAATTAAAAAAAAATAAAGTAAGATTTAATGTAATATGTTCTCCAAACTATTTGCACTTTAAACATATCGTTGATACTTTAAGACTGGGTATTAATGTAATAGTTGAAAAGCCTCCAGTATTAAAAAAAAAACAAATTGATGAAATTTCTTTACTTGAAAAAAAATTTAAAGCTAAGTGTTATGTTATTTTTCAATTAAGGTTTAACAAAAAATTGATTCAATTAAAAAAACAGTTAGTTAAAGCATCAAATAATACTCTGAACAAAAATAAAAAATTTCGAGTAAATCTGAATTATATTACCTCACGTGGTGACTGGTATAAAAAATCTTGGAAAACAAATTATACAAAATCAGGGGGAATTATTTTTAATATTGGAATTCATTTTTTTGATATAATTTTTTGGATTTTTGGGAAACCAAACAAAAGTAAGTTAAATGTAAAAAAGGAAACGTATTGTAAGGGATATATTGAAACTGATATTGCAAATATTAATTGGGTACTGTCTACAGACAAAAAATATTTACCAAAAAACACTAAGAAAAATAATCAAAATTTTTTCAGAGAAATTAAAATAAATAATAAAGTTTTTGAGTTTTCCAAAACTTTTGAAAATTTACATTTAGATAATTATATTTCTATCTTAAAAAAAGGAAAGCCAGACATATTATCATGTAATGAGTTAATAGGATTTGCTGAAGATATCAACAAAAATAAAAAATGAAATTTATAGATCTTAAAGGAAGATATTCCTCAATAAAAAAAAAGTTAATTAAAGATTTAGATAACTTTAATTATGGTGATTTTATTTTAAATAAGGATATCGATAATCTAGAAAAAAAATTAGCAAAAATTTCTGGATATAAATATTGTGTTTTAGTATCTAGTGGTACATGTGCTTTGTTGGCAGCTTTTTTATCTATAAACTTGAAAAAAGGTGATGAAATATTATCTACAGGTTTTTCATGGGTATCAATAGTCAACATTTCACAATTATTAGGTTTAAAAATTAAGTTTTGTGATATTAACCTAGATGATTTAAATATTTGTACAAAAGATATTAAAAGAAAAATAACAAAAAAAACTAAAGCAATAATTCCGGCATCATTATTTGGTACAAAAATAGATGTTACAGAGATAAATAGAATTGCTAAAAGAAATAATATTCGTGTAATAGAAGATAATGCACAAAGTTTTGGTCATAATTTATTTTCAAAAAATAAATTAAAAAGCGAAATAATGACTACAAGTTTTTTCCCCACAAAAACACTAGGTAGTTTTGGTGACATGGGAGCCATATTTGTTGATAAAAAGAATTTATTTGAGAAGATTAAAAAAATTAGAAATCACGGAAATTCAAAAGAAAAAATAAATTTTGGTTTAAACTTAAGACCTCAGTTATTTCAAGCTAAAGTGTTGCAAAATATGCTACCAAAGTTTAAATCCGAATTAAAATTAAGAAGAAAAATCGGTAAAAAATATAATCAGATAATTAACAATTATGAAGAATGGAATTTACCAAAAGCTAATTTTAATAATGAAAATATTTTTTCTTATTACAACATTTTAGTAAGGGATAGAAATAAAGTCATTAAAGATTTAAAAAAATTAGGAATTCCAACAAAAGTTTACTATTCAGAGGCACTCTATGATCATGAATATTTTAAAAAAAAACCAAAAAAAATTAAAAATGTAGAATTTGTTAAAAAAAATATACTTTCCTTGCCAATACATCTTTATAACGAAAAAAATATGAGTTTCTTTTATAAAAAGATAAAATATTATTTAAAAAATAAGTGAAAAAAAAAATTATTATTTTAAATAATAGTGCCATATTCGGTGGACCACAAAAAAGTATTATTCAAAATATCAATATTTTAAAAAAAGAATTTGAATTTGTCATAGTAACACCAAAAGGCTCTTCTTTAAAAAATTTTTTAGATAATAAAATAAAATGTATAATTTCTCCGCAGTTGCCTCAATTTGAAAATACATTATTTAATTATTATTATGGTCTAAAGTGGTTGATAATTTTTAGGGAGTTTTTTAGGATTTTTAAATTTACAATATTTTTGATAATTAATAAAAAATCGAGAGATTTTCAAGAGATAGATATTGTTCATTCTAATGAAATTAATCTTATCCCTTCAGTTTATTTAGTAAAAAAAATACTTAAACCAAAAAAAGTTATTTCTCATTGCAGATCTCTGCAAAATAGTAAGAAAACTTTTATTTCAAAAATTTTAAAAAAATTTTATTATAATAATTTGGATGAAATAATCTTCATTGATAGTGTAGTTGCTAAAACACTTGATAGTAAAATAAAGAGAAATATAGTTTATAATACTTTCCATAAAGATAATGTTTTAAAAGCTAAAAAATCTAAAAATAAATTTATTATTGGAGTAGCAGGGAATATGTCAGATGTGAAAGGAACAAATTTCATTATTGAAACATTTAAAGAATTGAAAAAAAAAAATATTAATAATATGTATTTGTATTTATTAGGAGATATACCTACAAATAGTATAACATCAATTATTGGAGAAGTTATTGGTGTCAAAAAAAATTATCACAAATATCTAAAAAAAATACAAAATTTAGATAATTTATTTTTTTTGGGTTATAGAGATAGAATTGAATATTTTTACCAAAATATTGATCTTTTATGTTTCCCGACTGAAATTAATGCTGTTGGCAGAACTATTATTGAAGGTTCACAATTCAAACTACCATGTTTGATCACTATAAATTCAAAGATTAAAGATCTTGATTTAGCTAATGACCAAAATACATTTTTTTTTAAAGGTAGAAATACAAAAGATTTTGCTAATAAATTAATTGAAATTTCGAAAGATAAAGTAAAGTGCAAATTATTTGGAGAGAAAATTTTTAGACATATAAGAAAAAAATGTAATATTGCAGAAAATTCAAAAAAGCTTCGGTATATTTACAATAATTTAAGCAATTAATAAATTTAATGATAAAAGTTTCATTTATTATTCCAACTTTAGATAGATTTAATTTAATAAATCAAGTTTTGAAAGATTTTAGCCAACAAAAAAATAAAAATTTTGAAATTATATTTATTGATCAAAGTCAAAAAATAAATTTATCAAGAATAAATTATAGGTTGTTAAAATTAACAAATAGTCAAATTTACCACATAAAAAATCAAAATGCATCATTAGCAAGAAATTTAGGAATAAATTATTCTTCCAATGATTATATATTTTTATTAGATGATGATGTGAGAATATTTGATAGATTTTTCGTAGATAAAATTATTTATTATTTTTCTTTTCCTTCAACAAAAATCTTATCATGTAGTATAAATAAATTAGTATCCATAACTAAATTTAAACATGAAAATTTACGAAAATTAAGTTGGATAGATTTTCCACTAAATCTTAAAGTAAATATTAATAGATATGCATTAGGAAGGTCCTGTGCTTTAGGCTTTAAAAAAAACCTAATTAAAAATTCAGGAAATATGGATATAAATTTTTATAAAGGTGCTTTTAGGGAGGAAACAGAATTTTTACATAGATTGGCAAACAAAGGTATATATAGCTCTTATTTTCATAATTTAAATGTATACCATAATGAGCATAAATTGGGAGGGATTAGAGCGGACAAAAAATTTTTTTCGGATATAAAACATTGTTTTGGAGACCTATATTTTTTTTTTAAAAGTAAAAGCATTATTTCTAATCACAAATATTTAAAGCATTTTATATTTAAACATTTTTTTGAAAATAAAAAAAAATTATTTTTTAATCCTATTAAAATATTGATTCTTATTTGTGCTTGTTTTTTATTATTAAAATATATTTTTATTCCTAAAAAAAATAAATCTATTCATGTAAAAAAATTGTTATAAATTTTATGAGTATAATTTTACTTTCATCAGTACCATATAATAAAACTAGAGGTAATTCAGTTTATGCAAATTCAATTGCAAATGAAATCAATAAAAAAGTTTTTCTTATTCAACCAACATTTAAAAATAATAGTATAAAAAAAAAAAATAAATATCTTACAATTATTAATATAAAAGTACCCAATAAGTTTAATCAAAAAAATAGATTATTTTATATTAATGTTGAAAAAACTATTAATAAAATCAAAAAGGAGTTTAATGTTAGCCTCATCCATATTTTATATGGACATTATTTCAAAAAATTTATCAATAGGTTAGATGCAAAATTGGTATGGACATGTCATAATGTTCCACCAAATGAGTATACATTTCAAGGTTATAAAAATATTTTTATAATTAAAATACTTTTGAAATTAATGATATTTTTATATCATTTATCACTTATATACCTTGCAAATTATAAATTGATTATCGTCAATAGTAATAGAGTAAAAAAAATTTTTAAATATTTACAATTTTTATTCCCAAAAATTTTAGTTATAGGTTGTGGACATAATTTTAAAAAACCACTGAGTACAATAAAAAAAAATAAAAAAAAAAATAAAATCAATATATTAACTATATCATCTTTTAAACCTCATAAAAAAATAGAAATAGTTATAGAGTTAGCAAAGCGACTAGAAAAGAGCGAAATAAATTATTCATGGATAGTTCTTGCGGACAAATATAATACTGATTATGAAAAAAAAATTATAAATATAAAAAAAAACTATAATATAAAGAATGTTAAATTTATAAGTAAAATTTCAGAACAAAAAAAAAACGATTTATATAAAGAATCTGACATTTATATACAAACTTCTAATGAAGAGGGTTTTTGTATTCCTTTTTTAGAAGCTAGCTGTTTTAATCATTTATTAGTTTTAGGTACTCCAACGGGAGCAATTCCAGAAATCGCAAAATCTTTTGGCTGTTACGTGTGCAAAAATGCAGATGATTTTTTTAATAAAATCAAATTAAGAATTAATAAAGAAATACGAATAAGAAAAATATCAAATAAAAAAATTAATCAATGGTCATGGAAAATGATTGCAAAAAAAACTATAGATGCCTATAAAAAAACTTAGGCATGAGGTCAATTTTAATTACAAGCAGAGATCCAATTTTAAATAAATCTAATCCTACTGGGCCTGGAAAATCGATACAATTAATTATTCCAATCATTAAAAATAAATACAAGATTTATTTATTAACCACAAAAAGTAAGCATATTTTTTTTTACGTTTATAATCATAAAAAAAATTTATTTGAAAAAAAAAAAAAATTTGATTTTTTAAAATACAGATATGACTTAGTTTATATAAATGGAATTTTTTCTATTTTATTCAGTTTCATGCCCTTATTCTTAAAAACTAAATTTTATATTTCTCCACGAGGTATGTTGGGTGATGAAGCTTTTGAATTTAAAACTTTAAGAAAAAAAATATATACTTTCTTTTTAAAGTATTTGATAATAAAAAAAGATGTAAGCTTTATCTCATCTAGTAGAAAAGAAACTCAAGAAATAAAAGTTTTTCTAAAAAAAACTAATTATAATAAAATTTTTGAAATTGGAAATCTAACTGGATTGAAAAAAAAAAATAAAAAAATTAATATTTATACAAAAAATTTTAATAATAAAAAAAAATTTAAATTTATAACACCATCAACAATTTCTAGAAAAAAAAATTTGTTAAATACAATAAAAGCATTACATAAATTACAATCTAAGATAAATTTTGAATATGATATTTATGGATCAATAAATGATCAAAAGTATTATAATGAGATCAAGAAATATTTAAGAATTAACAAAATTACAAATATAAATGTGAAGCCTCCACTTTCCAACAAAGAACTTATAAATAAATTAAATAATTATGATGCCATGCTATTATTTACTAGAGGTGAAAACTTTGGGCATGTCATACCAGAAAGTGCGAAAGCACTATTGCCATTTTTAATTTCTAACAAAACTCCTTGGAATTTCTTTGACAAATATTTTTTTGGCCTAATATGTGATGAAAACTTACTGATATCAATAAAGAACTGTATTTTTAATTTTACAAAATTAAATCAAAATGAAATCCTAAGATTAAAAAAATCTATTCAAAGATTTTATAATGATATAGTTGAAATAGAGAGGGATAACATTGAAAAATTTAGAACTTTATTTAAAAAAAATTGATTATTCTTTAATTTTCTATTTTATATTTATATTTATAATACCAGCTGCTATAGGTATAAAATTTACTCAATTTTATCACCTTATTAATATTTCTTTAGGAACGATCATCTTTTTTTACGGTTTTTTTTTTAAAAGAAAAAGTTATTATTTTAAAATAATTATCATTTTTTCTTTATTATTTTTTTTAACTTTACAATCAGATTATTTTAATTCGAAGTCTTTGGTTTTTTTTTATTACTTTTTTATTATTTTCTTTTCATCATTAATAATTATTGAAAGTTTTTCGATTGAACAGATTATAAAAACTTATTGTATAATTTGTTATATATTATCAATATATGCAATTTATGAATTTTTTAACCCTTTTGAAATTTTTGAAATAGGAAGACAACTAGAACCTCGAGCAAATTCAATATTTCGTGAACCATCACATTTCGCAAGTATGATTGTTCCAAGTCTAGGATATTATCTAAAAGATATAAAAAAAAATTTACTGCAGTTATTTATTATATTTATTGCATCTATAATCACTTTTTCGATAACTTCTTATTTGTTATTGTCTTTGATATTTGTAATTTATTTTCTAAATTTTATTAAAAGTTTTAACAAAAATTTATTTATTCTATTCATATTAATTTTATTTTTTGTATTATTAATTTTATTAAATTTAGATTTAAGCTTAATCTCAGATAGATATCTTCTTACTTTGTCAACTTTTTTTAATCTAGAGTCTGTTAATTACAATAAAAATTTAACTTTGTGGTCTGTTATAACGAGTATTAAGGTAAATGCTTATACATTTATGAATTATCCATATGGTATTGGTTTGGGTAATTTTAATTCAGCATATTATGACTCTTTGAGTGAATTCTTTTACGATTATAGTTTTCTTTATGGTCCAAATCATATTAATGATAGTGACGCAATTTTTTGGTTTAGCAAAACTATTGGTTTTAATGAAAATGCCCATTCTCTATTATTCAGACTGTTTTCTGAAATAGGTATTTTTTCATTAATTTTCTTTGGTTTATTTATATATTTTATTTTTTCAACTTTTAATCAAGAAAGAGATTTATTTGCCATATATGTAGTTGTTATAGTTTTCATATTTGCTAAATTTCTGAAAGTTTCTTCATATTTTTTATTTGGCACGCCAATTTTTCTTGTATTATTTATTTATTTAAACATTAACTCAATTATGAAAAAAAAATTTAATAAAAATTTAATTTATTTACCATTTATATTTATGATTATTTTTTTTACTTCTTTCTACGTTTTAAATAAAATAAAGAATGAAAAAATATATAATATTAAAATATATTCAAGCTTAGAAACCTCTGATTATTTATTTTCTTTAGATGGTAGTATTAGAAATAATTTTAAAAATTTAAAAAATCCTATTTTAATTGATATTGATCATAAAGAAAGAAGAGCTATTTTGAGTCTTAAATATATTTCAGATCAAAAAATTGAATTAACTAAGTTAGATAAATTTTTAAGAGATGAATTTGATGAATTTAAACAAACTAAATTATTCGACCAAAATCAAGTTAATTCATATGAAGAATTTTTTAGATATGATCTTAGTAAAATGTATGATTTCTTAAATTCTGACTCAATTCGTAAATTTTTTATTAATAATCAATTTATATATGGTGATAAAAAAAAAAGATCTGACAAAGAATTACTGAAGATCACAAATATGGTTAAAGCCAAGGGTATTGATGATTTAAATTTTTTAAATAATTTAAATAATATATACTCTGATGATTTAATAAAAGAAAATATATTGGCAAAAAAAAAGGTATTATTAGAAAATTTATATAATTCACAATTAATATTTCTTCAAAAAAATAGACACCCAAATATGCTTTTGTCAATTTTAATTAATTATTATAGCAATCCCAACAATATGAATATCTATACTTACGTACCAGATTACAAAATTTATAAATTGATACTTAATGAAAATAAAATTAATCTAAATTTTAATTTACATTTAATTTCGTTAATAATATCAATCTTTACTTGTATAGCATTCATTATCTTGACTAAAAAAATACAAAAATGAATATTATTCTAGGCATAAATTGTTTTCATGCTGACTCTTCGGCTTGTCTAATTGTTGATAATAAATTAGTTGCAGCTGTGGAAGAAGAAAGACTTAATAGGATAAAGCATTTTGCAGGATTACCAATTAAATCCATTGAATATTGTATAAGTAAACTAGATTGTGATAAAGAACTAATAAATAATGTTGCTATTAACAGTAATCCAGGTTCTAACTTCAAAGATAAAATATTTTATTCACTAAGAAATCCAACGACTTTACACAATAAGTTAAAAAACTTTTTCAATAGACAAAAATTAAAACTAAATATTGGAGAACAATTAAAGAAAAATTTTGGTCTAAAAAATTTTAAAGTTCAAAGAATTGACCATCATTTATCTCATATTGCTTCATCATATTATGCATGCGAATTTAAAGAATGTTTAGCTGTATCAGTTGATGGTTTTGGGGATTTTGCGAGTATTAATATTGCAAAAATCGATGATGGAAAAATTGAAATTTTAGACAAAGTTGTTTTTCCAAAATCATTAGGTGTTTTTTATGAGGGTATAACCCAATATCTTGGTTTCCCAAATTATGGAGATGAATATAAAATGATGGGATTAGCTGCATTTGGTCAACCAACAAGATATGATGAGTTAAAGAAAGTTCTGTTTAAAGATACTCTTAACCCTAATGAGATGAATATTAATTATTTTAACCACCATTCTAATACCTTCGTTTACAGTTTTGTTGGAACACCAAAACAAAGTGACTTATTGAATAATAAATTTGATAAAATTTTTAATTTAAAAAGAACGAAAGAAGAAAAAATATTACAAGCACATATGGATCTGGCAGCATCAGCGCAAAAATTGTTTGAAGAAATTATTTTTGAATTGCTTAAAAAATATAAAAATATTAGTAAAAATCTGATTTTATCTGGTGGATGTGCAATGAATTCAGTTGCTAACGGACACTTAATTAAAAAAGGCATATTTGATAATATTTTTATACCCTACGCTCCTGGTGATGGAGGAGGATCTATAGGTGCTGCAGCTCAAGTATCTTATGAAATACATAAATCAAAACCTAAGTTTGTTGAAAATCCATATTTAGGTCCATCATTTACAGACAATGAAATTGAAAGAGCAATTAAAAGAAATATTACAGAAAACAAAACATTCAAGATATTTAAATTTGAAAGTGAAAAAGAAACTCAAAAAAATTTATCAAAACTTTTGAGTGAGGGAAAAGTTGTAGGTTATTTTCAAGACTCAATGGAGTTTGGTTCAAGAGCTCTTGGAAATAGATCTATTTTGTGTGATCCGAGAATTGAAAAAATTGATGAATATTTGAATTTAAAAATTAAAAGAAGAGAAAGCTTTAGACCCTTCGCTCCATCAATAATTGAACATGAAGTATTAAATTGGTTTGAGCAAAAATGTAAGTCACCTTATATGTCATTTGTATTAGATGTAAAAAATGATAAAAAAAAAATAATACCAGCTGTTACTCATTTTAATGGAACTGGAAGATTGCAGACGGTAACTGAAAAATTAAATAAAAAATATTATAATTTAATAAACGAATTTTATAAGATTACGAAGGTTCCAATACTACTAAATACATCTTTTAATGAAAATGAACCTATAGTTTGTAATCCTGATGATGCTTTAAAATGTTTTCTAAGGACCAAGATGGATGTTTTGTGTTTACAAAATTTTATTATGGTAAGAAAATCCTGAGAGAGATTTTAATAAAACTAAATAATAAATTAGTATAAAGAATAATAATAAAAATATATTAATATTAATCAATTTATAGAATCCATAAGGGATTACAGAAATTATAAAATAATATAAAAATATCTTATTTTTGTTGTATTTTTTCATTAAAAGATGATGTAAGTGGTTTTGATCTCCATCAAATGGGCTTTTATTGAATTTAAGTCTTAAAAAAAATAATCTTATCATATCTAATCCAGGTATCAAAAATATCACTACAATCTCATCAGAAAAAAAAACTTTATATTCATTACCATGAGATGAGAGAAATAAATAAGAAAGTATTGAGGAGATTAGTAAAGATCCGGAATTTCCCATAAAAATTTTATTTGTTAAATTAAAAATTAAACAAATAAACAATGATGAGATAATTATTAGGGCTAAGTTTGAAAATAGATTTGATTTTATAAAAAAAACCACAATCCAAAAAATTGCTAAAAAAATTAGATTGCCGTTTACCCCATCTAGAAAATTTATCGAATTATAAAGAAGAAATATACAAAAAATAGAGATTATCAGTGATATTAAAAAATTATCTATTGAAATTACAAAACTAGGATTATTGACGTAGATTTTTGTTATCATTAAACTTGGATCTATTAAAAATAAAAAAAAATAATTTATTATTATTAATGTTATTCTAGAATTAATGCTAAGTTTTTGTTTATCATCAAACAGTCCAATAATATATGAGATAGTAAAAAAAAATATTGAAGTAGAATAGATTAATAAATTATTAGTATTATATATAACACTTAAAAAAAAAATAATTATTAATGTAAAAATTAATGCTGTACCACCAACTGCTGGTATTGGCTCAACATGTAATTTTCTATCTGAATTTGGATTATCATAAATCTCAAATATTTTAGCAATTCTATTTTTATTATAGATAATTAGATAAGTGAATAATATTGAGATCCCAATATTTAGGTAGAGCATTTAAGTTGCATAAACTAATAATTTTTAATATGCAATCAAAAATATGAAACTTAGTAAAGCAATAGTTTTAATAATACCTGTTAAAAATGAAGAAAAAAATATTTCAAATTTAATCGACAATATATTTAAAATCAAAAATTATAAAAAAATATCTGTTATTTTTATTGATGATAAAAGTACTGACTTAACTACATCAATAATAAAACAAAAAAAAAATAAAAATGGAAATATTTATTTATTAGAGAGAAATTTAAAAAAATTTTTTAATCAACGAGGATCTGCTTTGTTAGATGGACTTAAATATATTAATAATAAGAACCTGATTTTTGATTTTTGTGTAGAATTAGATGGCGATCTCTCACATGACCCTGAAGAAATTATAATTGGTTTAAATAAATTATCAGAAGCTAGAGCTGATATTGTTATTGGCTCTAAATATTTAAAAAAATCAAAAATTATTAACAGAAGTAAGTTAAGAAATTATCTTAGTTATGTTTGTAAAGTTATATTTAGTCTCTTTTTCTCCTTAAAAATTGCTGATTTTACAAATGGATTTAGGATTTATTCAAAAAAAGTTGCAGAAAAAACCATAAAAAAAAGTTTTAATGAAGAAGGACCTCTTTTTTTAGTTGAGAGTTTACTATTTTGGAAGAAAGAAAATTTTAAAATTGAAGAGTTTCCTAGTTCATATTATGGAAGATCAGAAGGAAATTCAAAATTAAATTATTTTGATTATTTAAATTACCTTTTTAAAATGATATTATTAATATTTAAGTCAAAAAATTAAATGTCTTCAAAAAAAAAAATAATTAAAAGTTATTTTTCTTTCTATCTATTTTCAATATATTTTTCCATTATAAGTAGTTATAAATTATACAAAAATTTATTTAAAATTTTAAAAAATTTTAAATCTGAAAAATTTTCTCATATATCTAATAAATGTTGGGATCTACAATATTGGTATAGAAGAGTTTTTTATATTAGAAAAAACTTTAATAAATATGATAAATATGAAAAACCTTTTTACGAGGAAGAGTCTAATAAATTAAACTATTTTAATACTGCTCTAGGTTTGTATTCTAATTATAATTTATTCTTTTTATCAACTGGATTTTTTTTGATATTGCTTCAAATGGCAATTTTTTCATATAAATTAAATAACTTTGATGTTGGTATTGTTTTAGTAATAATACTTTTATTTAACCATAGCATTATAGATCAGTTTAAATGTCAAAATTATAATTTATTCTACTATATTTTTTTTCCAATTTCTTTTTTTCTGTTGGAACAAAATTTATATTTTTATTGTAGCTTTTTAATTTCAGGAATTCCGGGTTTGGTAGGGATATCTGCATTATTTGTCTCATTTATTTTTAATTTTATTTTTTTAATATTTACTAAATTTGATTTTTATTACTTTTTAGGTTTTGTAGGATATCTATTAATTTTACCAATATTCTTAAAAAAAATATTTAATAAACAAAACATAAAATTTTTATTTGTTTTTTGGTTACAAAATAACAAAGAAAAAATTAACTATTCAAGAAAGAGATATAATCTTGCTTCATTACTTATTTTTTTTTCATATTTCCCCTTTGTTATTTGCTCTTTTTTTTTAACTGAAAATTTTTTTTTTATTTTACCAGTCTGTATTTTAGTATTAATTCAATTTTTTTTTTTTAAGATTATTTGATGAACAGCTGATAGATTTAATCTATTTAATTTCTTCTTCTTTCATAATCATATCAGTAGAATTTAATATTGTATTATTTTTAAGCTATTTAATTTCTATATTCAAACCAAGTTACGATTTGTTTGACCATAAGAATAAAAAATTTAACTACTTACATGATGATATTCAGTATATTAATACAAATAAAATCTTAAATTCTTTTGAAAAAATTATTGGTGGAATTAGTAAAGAAAAAATAATATATTTTAATTATCATCCAAAAAATCAATATTACTCACACTTTGGTAAGCAAAAGAGGTGGATATCATTGTTTCAGTTTTTAAATGCAAAAAAAAGAATAGAAATTATGCCAACCTGGGATCACGTTTTTGCAATGAAACACTTATCAGAAAAAAAAAAATATGACTCGCTTTGGGCATCAAATTTTGAAGAATTTATAAAAGCTTCTAATTACAATAAAGCAAGATTTTTGTTAATACAGGAAAATGGTTTAAACGAAAAAAAAAATTATAAAAATTTTAAAACAAAAATTTGATTTAATTGGAATTATCAATATAAAAAAAATGAAAATCAAATTAAATAAAGAAATATCAAAAGGAAACTTCTACTTGTTTGATAAAAATAAAAAAAAATGAGAATATCAGTAATAGGATTAGGTAAATTAGGTACATCAACTGCTTTTTTCATTAAAGACAAAGGTATAGATGTATGTGGTTATGATATTAATAATAAAGCTCTTAAATTATTAGAAAAAAATCAAACAATATTTTATGAGAAAAGTTTAGAAAATTTATTGAAAAAACATAAAATTAAAATTTTTTATGATTTGAAAAAGGCAATATTAAATTCTGATACTAGTTATATTATAGTACCAACTCCATCTAAAAAAGATGGTAGTTTTTCTGATAAATATGTTAAGGAAGTTTTAAATTTAGTTTTTAAAACAATCAAAAATAAAAAAAAAAAACATAATATTATATTAACAAGCACCGTTTCCCCCAGAACTTGTGAAAAATTTTTAAGTTATTTTGAAAAAAAATATAAAATTCGGGATAGTATAAATTTTAGATTTTTTTATAATCCCTATTTTATTGCTTTAGGAGATATAGTTTATAATTTAGAAAATCCAGACTTTTTGTTAGTTGGTTGCAAAACTAAAAATCAAATATTTTATAAAACTTTATATAAAAAAATTTATAGGAACAAAAAAATTCCAATAAAATTTTTAAATATTACTGAAGCAGAAATAGCCAAAATCTCAATCAATTGCTACATAACTATGAAAATTTCTTATACAAATTCGATATCATCAATCGCAGATAATTTTAAATTATCAAAAATTAATACAGCTAAAATTTTAGACGTAATTGGGTCAGACAAGCGTATTAATAAAAAATACTTAAGTTTAGGAACAATGTTTTCTGGTCCATGTTTTCCAAGGGATAATATTGCTATGATAAACTTTATGTCAAAAATTAATTCAAGTTCAGTTCTTTTTAAATCTACAAACCAAATAAATAAATATCAGGCAGAAAGATATATAAAATTAATTGGCAAATTTTCAAATAATAGGAAAATTGGCTTTTTAGGAATGACATACAAATCAGGAACTGATTTGTTCACTGATTCACCGGCTTTTTATATATATAAAAGGTTTAAATCAAAATACAAAAATTTTTTTGGATATGATCCTTATTTTAATAAAGAAATAATCGGTCAGATAAATAAAAAATATAAAAACTTCATTGCATTTACAGATTATAAGGAATTTATAAATAGTTGTGATATTGTTATCATTTGTTATCAAGATAAAAAATTTAAAAAACTTAAAAGGGAAAAAAATAAAACTATAATTGACCCTTGGAATTTTCTAAGATCTGTTCCAAAATCAAAATATTTTAAAATTGGTATAAATTAGATATGAAAAATAAAATTGCTCTAATTACCGGAGTTACGGGTCAAGATGGATCATATTTAGCAGAATTTTTAATGTCAAAAAATTATATTGTGCATGGAATTAAGAGAAGAACTTCGTTAATTAGAACGGATCGGGTTAACCATCTTTTTAATAAAAAAAACTTTTTTTTACATCATGGTGATATGAATGATTTTTCATCAATTGCAAAAATTGTTAATAACGTCGGTCCAGACGAAATATATAATCTGGCAGCACAATCACATGTACAAGTGTCCTTTGAGCAACCTGAATATACGTCAAGTGTCAATGCAATGGGAGCATTAAGATTATTAGAAGTAATAAAAATGCAAAAAAAAAAAATTAAAATGTATCAAGCATCAACATCAGAAATGTTTGGTAAAACATACCAAAAGTTTCAAAATGAAAAATCAAGATTTTTACCACAGTCACCATATGGAATTGCAAAATTATATGCTTACTGGGTATGTAAAAATTATAGAGCAAATTATAAAATTTTTGTTTCTAATGGCATTTTATTCAACCATGAGTCCCCAAGACGTGGAGAAACATTTGTAACAAAAAAAATTGTATCAGCCTTAGTAAAAATAAAATCTAAAAAGCAAAAAATTCTTGAAGTGGGGAATTTGTATTCAAAAAGAGACTGGGGTCATGCAAGAGATTATGTGGAGGCTATGTGGGCTATGTTGCAGCAAAAGAAACCAGGTGATTATTGCATTTCTACAGGCGAAACATACACTGTAAAGCAATTTATAAATGAATGTTGTAGAATTTTAAAAATGAAAATTAAGTGGGTTGGAAAAGGTATGAATGAAAAAGCAATTGATAAAAGTTCTAACAAAATATTCATTAAAATAAATAAAAAATATTTTAGACCAAGTGAAGTTGAATACTTAAGAGGAGACAATTCTTTAGCAAAAAGAAAACTCAAATGGAGACCTAAAATATCTTTTAGGGGTTTAGTAGAAGAAATGATTGAATTTGAATTGAGAGACAATGAAAAAAAATAATAAAATATTTATAGCTGGCCACAACGGAATGGTTGGTTCTGCTTTTTACAGAGAGTTAAAAAACAAAAGATTCAAAAATCTTATTACTAAAAATAGAAAGCAACTTGATTTAAAAAATAAAGAAAGTTGTGAAATTTTTTTTAAAAAAAATAAAATAGATATTGTAATTTTAGCTGCAGCATCTGTTGGAGGAATTCATGCCAACAATGAAGAGCCTGTGAAATTTATTTTAGATAATTTAAGAATTCAAAATAATATTATTGAACTTTCATATAAATATAAAGTAAAAAAGCTACTTTTTGTTGGAAGTTCTTGCATTTACCCTAACACCTTAAAACAGAAAATTAAAGAAAGCCATATGTTATCTTCTTATCTTGAAAAAACTAATGAGCCTTACGCTGTTGCAAAAATCTCAGGATTAAAATTATGTGAATCATTTAATAGAGAATTTAATACAGATTTTAGAACAGTAATACCATGCAATTTATACGGGCCAAATGACAATTATGATTTGAGTGGAGGTCATGTTTTTGCAGCTTTAATAAAAAAACTTTATTTAATTAAGAAAAAAAAACAAAAAAATATAGTTTTGTGGGGATCTGGTAAGCCAAAAAGAGAATTTATGCATGTTGATGATATGGCTAAAGCATCAATAGAAATTTTAAAATTAACAAAAAAAAATTACAATAAGTATACTGAACCACAATTGTCACATATAAATGTCGGAACTGGAAAAGATGTAACAATTCTTAGTTTAGCCAAAAAGATTGCACAAGGATATAAAATTAAAGATTTTAAAGTTATTTTTGATAAAACAAAACCTGATGGAACAAAGCGAAAATTAATGGATGTAAGTAAACTACTAAAAAGTACAAAATTTAAACCTAACTATTCTTTAGAAAAAGGGATTTCTCATACCATAAAGTCTTTTTTAAATGAGAATAAATAAAATTTCAGTTATCACAATAGTTTTTAATGATTTTAAGAATATAACAAAAACCTTAGACTCCATAGCTAACCAAAAGAAAAATTTTAACATAGAATACATAGTTATAGATGGAAACTCAGATGATGGCACAAAAGAACTTTTGCAAAAAAAAAAAAGATATTATAGACAAACTAGTATCCGAAAAAGATGAAGGAATATATGATGCAATAAATAAGGGTATAAAATATGCAAGTGGTGACTTTATTGCATTATTACATTCAGGTGATGTTTATTTGCATAATTCAACATTATCTGAAATTGCAGAAATTTTTAATAAACAAAATTGTGACATTATTTATTCTGATTGTGTAATTTACAACTATTATAAAGATAAAATTTTTAGATATTATTTTTCAAAAATTTTTTCAAAGAAACTTATGCTATTAGGATGGATACCTCCACACCCAGGTTGTTTTATTTCAAGTGATGTGTTTAAAAATAGAAATTACTCAACAAAATATAAAATTGCATCCGATTTTGAATTTCTATTTAGTTTGTCTAAAAATGAAAAAATAAAATGGACTAGGTATGAAAATATTTCAGTTATTTTAGACAACAGGGGAGTTAGTTCTCAACTAAAGAATAAATTGTTAATTAATAATGAAATAAAGGATATACTTAAGTCAAATGGAAAAAATTTTTTTTCTAAAATAATATTTTTAAGGTATTTTATAAGGTTTTTTGAGTTAATTTATAAGCCAAAAATTGTAATCAAGTAGAAATTATATACTGTTTATATTTGTTTTTTATATAAAAGTTTGTATATCAGTATAGATTAATGAATAAAAGTATTGGAGAATATCTTTTAAATACGAAAATTGAAATTGACTTTGGTAATTTCATATTAGCATTAATTCTTTCGGCAGTTTTATCATACTTAATAAAACTGACTTATTTGTCATCATCAAAAACACTTAGTAATAAAAAATATTTTTCCGACAATTTTATTGTTTTAACAATGGTAACTTGTTTAATTATTACAATTATAAAATTCTCTATAGCTTTATCATTAGGACTAGTTGGTGCTTTATCCATCGTTAGATTTAGAGCTGCAATTAAAGAACCTGAAGAATTAGTATATTTATTTTTTTGTATCTCAATTGGACTAGCGTGTGGAGCTAACCAGTTTATAATATCAATTATTTCAACTATAATAATATGTTTAATTTTGTACCTTATGTCTAAATACTCAAAAAAAGGTATCAACTTACCAAATCAAATACTGAATTTAAAAATAAATAAAAAAGATAGAGATATATTGCCAATTATAAATGAGATTAAAAATAATTTTGATTACATGTCTTTAAAGTCTTGGTTTAGCAATAATGATTCAGATAATATTTATTTTAAAGTAAATATCGAAGAAAAAAATTATGATGATATTTTAAATAACTTAAAAAAAGTACTAAATGAAAATAATATTGAATTTTCTTTGGTAAGTGATGACAATATCATCGAATGATATTTAAGAAAAAAAACAAAAATTTTTTCAAAAAATATTTTAATTTTTTTAAAAACATATCTGCTATTTTAGTAATTTTTCAGGTTCTTTTAGTCTTGTTTTTATTCAGCTATTATCAAACAAGTGCATTATCTCAAAAAATTCCTTTTGATAGAGTAAAAAATAAAATTTTTAAAGTTATAGGATTTGATTATAATCAAATTAAATACTTACCAAAAATATATGTAAGTATTTTTTCAAGTTTTTTTAATAAATCTGAAATCAAAACAATTAATATATCTTTAAACCAAAAATCATTAATAAATTTAGACTTACAAAGAAAGGGTAGACTAAATAAATCAGATTATTCACCATGGCAATATGTCAATGGGAAATTAGATTATAATAATGAAACATTCAAAGTTAAAGTAAGACCACGAGGTGCTAGGCAAATGCATTACATAAATTTTAATGAAATGTCATTACGAGTTGATATGAGAGGAGATGACTACTTTTTAGGCATGGAGGAATTCAATCTTCACAAGCCACTTCTAAGAAATTACATTCATGAATGGATTTTTCATAAAATGTTAAATGAAAATGGTATTTTTTCACCAAATTATGACTTTATAAAATTGAGAGTGAATGGCACATCAAGAGGTATCTTCGCAATTGAGGAAACTTTTAGCAAAGAATTAGTTGAAAGGAATAAAAAAAGATTTGGACCAGTATTTGAATTTGATTCAAGAGTGAGCGCAACTAAAGATGCCTTAGCTTTAATATCAGTCTATAACAAAGCTTTTTGGACAAAGAACGAGGAAAATAAAAAAATATTATCAGAGTCAACATATATTTTGGAAAATTTCCTTTTAAATGAGGATATCTTTGATCAACACGTCGATTTTGAAAAATGGGCAAAGTTTTTCGCTATAGCTGATCTTACTAGATCTTATCATGGTACCGTAAAGCATAGCGTAAGGTATTTTTTTAATCCTGTTACTTCTAAAATTGAACCAATACCGTTTGATGGACACATCGGTACAGGAGATTTTAAAAGTTTTTACTTATTAGATTTTTTAAAGACAGAGACCAAAGGTTGTTACTGGATATGTTATGATAAGCCTTTTTTTCAAAAATTTTTTAAAAGATTAGATGGAAGTATAAGGTCTAATTTTATAAGTACATATTTAAATACTCTTAAAAATATTTCAAATACTCAATACTTGGATGATTTTTTTACAAGACATGATTCTTTTATTACTAATATGAATAGTCAGTTTTACAGAGAAAATTCCAAAAAAGATCTTATTTTTTATAAATCTATTTCAAGGTATTTCTTTGAATCATCTTATTATTACGATAGAGCAAAAGAAATTAGAAATAGAGTAAACAGCGAGATTTTAAAAGAGTCTTACAAAATAACTTATTCAGATTTAGAAAATAGTTATATGTTTGTAAATAGAAAAAATGGAATTCCAGTTTTTTTAAAATCTATAAACTGTAAAGATATAAATTCAAATTACAAATCATATGAAATAAAAAAATATTTTTATTTTGATCAAACAATAAATATACAAAATAGTTTAAATTGTAGAGAAGCAACTTTTTTGAATGTTAATGGAGATAAAAATATTATACAAATAGATGATTATAAAAAAAATTCAATTACTCGAAAAAAGCAATTTGATAATTATAAAAAAATCAGTTTTAAGAAAATAATAAATGAGAATTATGTACTAAATAAAAATCTCTATTTTGACAAAAATTCAAAATTAATAATTAATGATAATGTTCATTTGAATCTCAATGGTTATAATATTTTTATAAATGGCGAATTCTTTTTTAATGGAACTCCAAAAAAAAATATTAGTGTAATTGGACCTGGATCATTGATTTTTTATGATTCACATGGAAAAATTGAGAATACAAAATTTAAAAATTTAACATTACCCAATTTATTTGGATACATACTTTATAGTGGTATTAATTTTTTAAACTCAAGTGTAACTATTAGAAATACAAAAATATCGGATATTGATATTGAGGATGCAATTAATTTTGTTTCTTCAAAAGTATTTATTGAAGACATTTTTTTTGAAAATATATCATATGATGCCTTAGACTCTGATTTTTCGAATTTAAATTTTGATAGAATTCAATGTTATAACGTTAAAAATGACTGCCTAGATACTTCATCTTCAATTGTAAAAGGGAAAAATATTTTAGCACATAAAATCGGTGATAAAGCTTTAAGTCTTGGAGAACAGTCTGACGTTAATATAAAAAATATAAATATAAACAATGCCCATCTTGGATTGGCAGTAAAGGATGGTTCTCATGTCAAAATTGAATCAATAAATTTGAATAATTTAGAATTTGATATCGCACTTTATAAAAAAAAAAAATTTTTTTTGAGAGATACTAATGTTGAAATAAAAAATTTAGTTTCGGATTTAAATAACAAAAGTTACAGAATATTAAAAAATAAGAAATCCAATTTGACTATTGATAATCAGATAATTGCA
>MDTG01154829.1_pt1 | contig 36727 bp, 36 predicted proteins | sample 811421 | NCBI WGS metagenome assembly MDTG01 (sample SAMN05326645, study PRJNA326480) | marine metagenome | isolation source: seawater | place: Pacific Ocean: South East | collected 2011
ATCTTAGTTCTGACTTGCAAGAATACTTGTCTAGGCTATATTTAAGCAGTTGATTCTTACTTTTTTTTTTGTAATATAAATTATGTTAAATCAAAAAATGAGAATACTAGTTTTTGTATGTTTTTTCAACATGCTATTTGCTCAATCACTATCAAATAATCAGATCGATGCAATTAAAGCAGAATTCCAATCTAATAATGTTTCAGAAGCACAAGTAGAAAATAAATTATCTGATGTTAATCTTCTGCCGATGAAAAGCAATTTTTCACAAAATTTTGGTTATAGTTATTTTGAGAAAAATGTCAATTTTTTTGATAATATACCTGCACCACCCGAATTCAAAATTGGTCCAGGCGATGAATTGTTTTTATCTTTATGGGGAGAAACAAATGTAAGGAAAAAATTTATTATCAATAAAGATGGAGCAATTTTTTATGAAAATATTGGATTCATTAATTTAAATAATAAGACTTTACAAGAAGCAGAATCAATTCTATCAGATAGATTATCTCAAATATACTCGACAATTAATAATGAAAAAAATCTTACAGAACTATCATTAGAACTAGGTCAGCTAAGATCTATTAATGTGTATTTTACAGGGGAAACAAAAAATCCAGGAATTAATCGTATTCATCCCATGTCCGATATCTTCTCTGCTCTTGCCCAAACAGGCATAAAAGAGACAGGATCATTAAGAAATGTTCAGTTAATAAGAAAAGGTGAAATAGTGCATACTTTTGACTTTTATACATTTTTTGTAAGTGGTCAAAATAATTTTTCAAAGTTTAGCATTTTTGATGGGGATGTTATTCATATTCCAGTTGTAGCTAACAGGGTTCAAATTCAAGGAGGAACCACTCGATTAGGATATTTTGAGCTAATAGATACAGACACGGTATCAGATTTATTTAAATATGCCGGAGGTTTGAAGGCGATTGTTAGTGATACAATAATTGTTGACCGTGTTATTCCAGCTAATCAGCGAACCTCTGATGACAATGCAAGATCGCGAGGTATTATTCCGATTGCTGAAGCATCAAATCATTCTTTAAATAATGGAGATTCGATATCTATTCCTTCAGTCACAAGAGTAGAAACCGATGTTACAATTTATGGAAAAGTTAAAAATTCAGGAGGTTATCCTGCTAAGAATATGACTCTTAAAGATATTTTAAAAATAGCTGGTGGTATCGATGACCCAGTATATAGAAAATCTATGGACGATAATGTGGTAGTTTTAAGAAAGGATGCTAATCAATTTTACAGCAAAGAGTTTAAAGTTTCATTGAAAGATGCAGACTCACTTCAATTAAGTGTTGGTGATAAAATATTTGTTTACGAAAACATTAACTATTCAAGTAGTTTGACTTATCGTGTTCAAGGACAAGTTAATAAACCTGGTACTTTTCCACTTAAAAAAGGTATCACAGTGAGAGAAGCGCTAAACTTAGCAGGGGGCCCGACAGCTATAGCAACATTATCTAATTTTATTGTAAGTCAAGAAATTACTGAACTTGATGAATTAGAAAATGAAATTACATATTCAAAAATTGTTGGTAATGCAAACTTAGATTTCGAATTAGGTCCAAATTCTGTAATAAATGTTTTACCATTAGAGAATATTGTTAGTGTTGAAGGTAATGTTTATAATCCAGGGCTAGTAGCTTATAAATCAAATTTAACTATGTCAAAAGCCATTGCCCTCGCTGGAGGTTACAAGCCTAATAGTTTGAAAAAAAGAGCATACGTAAGAAAAGCTAATGGAGCGATAGAAAAAGCAAATCTATTTCGAGGAAGAGGAAAGTCACTGGACCCTGGAGATACTATCATAGTTCCCCTTGATTCTTCTACTCGTAATTTTGATCCTGGAGCACTTACCGCAGACCTTCTATCTATTCTAACAAATCTTGTAGCTATATTTGCTATTGTAAGTAATAACTCTGACTAGCTTAAAGATAGTGAAAGTTTCTAAATTAGAGCTAGATGGAATTAAACTATTTGTTCCTTCTATCTACAAGGACAAAAGAGGATATTTTACCGAAAAATTAAATATTAATCATGTTAATGATTTCAATATTAAGCAAATCAATCAATCTGTATCTGACAAAAATGTATTTCGTGGATTTCATTTTCAAAAAAAGCCTGAAGAGCAGGCAAAATATGTTTGGGTAGAAAGTGGTGCAATTTTAGATATCGTAATTAATATACAACCAGATTCCCCTGACTATAAAAAATATCTTATTATAGAACTTACTGAGTCTAATAATCATCATTTACTGATTCCAAAAGGTTTTGCTCATGGATTTATTTCTCTTTTTGATAATTCAAAAGTATGTTATGCTGTAGATAATTTTTATAATATAGAATGTGACTCAGGTATTAATTATATGGATGAATCTCTTCAAATTGATTGGCCCATCAATCCAGAGTCCTTAATCGTTTCAGACAAAGATAAAAATTTGCCAATGCTAAAAAAATGAAAAAAAAGACAATATTGGTAACAGGTGCAGCAGGATTTATTGGATTTCATTTATCTAAAAAACTTTGCGAATCAGGATTTGAGGTTATAGGTATAGATAATTTGAATGATTACTATGAAGTATTTCTTAAAAAAATGCGCTTGGAAAAATTAGGAATTCATATAACTAATCAAGAAAATCAAAAGATCAAAAGCGATAGTTTTTCAAATTTTATATTTTATAAATCTGATATATTAGATTACGATTCTTTAAGTAAATGTATTCAAGATAATAGAGTTGATATTATTATAAATCTTGCAGCGCAAGCTGGTGTCAGACATTCTTTAAAATTTCCCCATGATTATATTTCTAATAATATCACAGGGTTTTTAAATATTTTAGAAGTTAGTAGATATGCTAAGATTGAGCATTTAATTTATGCCAGTAGCTCTAGTGTGTACGGATTAAATCAAAATATTCCTTTTAGTACACAACATTCTACTGAACACCCTACAAGTGTTTATGCGGCTTCAAAAAAATCAAATGAACTGCTAGCCCATTCTTATAGCCATTTATATGGATTACCTACTACAGGACTACGTTTTTTTACAGTTTATGGACCATATGGTAGGCCTGACATGGCATTATTTTTATTTTTGAAGGCAATAATAGATAACAAAAAACTTAAAGTATTTAACGAGGGTAATATGTACAGAGATTTTACTTATGTTGATGATATTGTTAATACAATTGAAAAAATTGCTTTAACACAACCTTTGTCTAACAATAGCTGGGATCCTGTTAAGCCGGATCCATCTTCTAGCATTGCGCCATATAAAATTTATAATATTGGTAACAACGTCCCTGTAAAATTGACTGATTTTATAAAAGAGATAGAAAATAAAATGGGCGTAAAAGCAAATCTTGACTTAATGCCTATGCAGCCTGGGGATGTTGAATCAACACATGCAAACATTGATGAAACTATAGAACATTTTCAATATAGACCAAATACATCTGTAAAAGAGGGAATTTCTAGGTTTATAGACTGGTATTTTAAATATAAAGATATCTTAAAGAAGAATAATATCTAATAATGAATTTAATTCTTTTAAGACATGGTGAAAGTGAGTGGAATTTAGAAAATCGTTTTACTGGTTGGAAAGATGTTGGTTTAACCTCAAAAGGGCAGAAAGAAGCTGAGTTTGCAGCTAGTCAATTATTAAAAGAGAATTATAAAATTCAGAGCGTGTTCACCTCGCTATTAAAAAGGGCTACTGAAACAACTAGTATAGTAGTAAAAAATATTTGTTTCCAAGAAAATGATGTTAAATATGAATGGAGATTAAACGAAAGACATTATGGTGCTTTGCAGGGTTTAAATAAGTCTGAAACTGCAGCAAAATATGGTGAGGATCAGGTGCAAACGTGGAGAAGAAGCTTTGATACTCCACCTCCTTTTTTGAAAAAAGATGATAAAAGACATCCAAGATTTAACAAAAAATTTAGTAAAATAGATAATAAAGACCTTCCTTCTGGAGAAAGTTTAAAAATGGTAATTGAAAGACTAAATCCTTTTTGGGATAAATATTTTGATAATTTAAAATTTGATGACAGTTCTCATTTGATAGTAGCACATAGTAATTCATTGAGAGCAATTGTTAAAATATTAGAAAATTTATCCAATGATGAGATTATGAAAGTAAATATTCCAACGGGTGTTCCTCTAGTTTATACTTTTAATGATTATAAAGAAGTATTAGACAAAAAATATTTGATAGATGAAAAAGAGTTGCAAAAAAAACAGGACTTAGTAATAAATCAGGGCAAAGTTAAATGAACTTTAATTTCGATGATGTTAAAGTTTTATTGATTGGTGATTTTATGATTGATCAATATGTATTTTGTAATTCAACAAGAATGTCTCCTGAGGCGCCTGTACCTGTTTTAAACCCAGAAACAATTTATTCTACGCCAGGTGGAGCAGGTAATGTTGCTATTAATCTTGCTGAATTAGGTGCAAGTGTAAAATGTATTGGAACAGTTGGATTAGATAGATATGGTAAAGAACTTATCAGTTTACTCAAACAAAAAAATATTAATGTAAATCATATATATAATACTGATTTACCTACAACATTAAAAAAAAGATACTATTTAAATAGTAAACAAATTTTAAGAGTTGATATAGAGGAAATAAATAAAAATTGGTCTCCAAAAAACTCTGAATTTGACTATGAAATTTATGATATAATTATTCTTTCAGACTATAATAAGGGCATTTTAAATAATAAATGGTTTGAAAATATAAAGGCAAAAAATATTTTTGTTGATCCAAAAAAAGACGATTTTTCATTCTATTCTAACGCAACAATCATAACTCCAAACTTAAATGAATTGCAAAGAGCAGCAAAAATAGAAATAAATAATGACGATACTCTTGTTCAAGTATGTCAATCAATGATTAAAAATTCAAAATTGAAATATGTTATTGCTAAAAAGGGAGATAAGGGAATGACTATTGTTGGGAAAAAAGATTTTATAAAACATATCGATGCTCATGATGTTCAAAATCCAGATGTCACTGGAGCTGGAGATACAGTTATTTCAGCCCTTTCTTTGTCATATTTAAAAACAGGAGATATTGAAAAAGCAGCAAAAATTGCAAATGCGGCCGCTTCCATTGTTGTTAGTAAAAAGGGAACATCTTTCGTGACAATAGATGAATTTAACTCAATTCAAAATCTTTAGAATTCAAAGGTTAATTGAGAAATTAAATTAATCTCTTTTTGTTTTTTTTCTAAATAAAATCCAAAATCATATTGCTTAATCTTTCTGCTTAAAAATATGCTTTTTTCAGAAAATTGATTGAACGTATCTTTGCTTATGTCTACTTCTCCAGAAGGCGGATAACCTTTATAGGAAATATCATAATCTTTAATATCTGTATAATTGATTCTAATAAACGTTTTCTTAAATTTATTTTCAAGAGCAATATGTATTACTTTCAGTCTATTATTCTCAGGATTGATAAAAATATTACCAATTGTCCTACCCTTAAACACATATCCGTTTCTATAAATTCCATTGTAGTAATAACTATCAAGACCTGGGGGATGTTTATTACCTCCCTGATATGTTGATTTTAAATATTCTAATAAAAATCTATAATTATTGTATGAAATAGATACACCTGTTAATCCATCAAATTTACTCATTTCATTTTTTAATTCTAGCCCGCTCCTGTCCTCAAAAAATGTTTGATGATATGTGTTAATGCTAATATCGTTGATTTTTTTTATATACCGAAAATCCCATAGTCCGAAAGCATTGCCCAATGCATTACCTTGATCAGTTAAAAGGGCAGTTTCGGATCCACCTTGACCGGCAAAGATTCTAAAATAATCATCTAATTTAGATGGTTGCTTACCATAAAATTCTAATTCACCTCCCCAAATAACATTATGAATTAAACCAATCGAAAATCCTTTATTTTTTATAAAAAAACGTTTATCGTGAATGAAAGGGCTTTTTAGGTTAATTGAATTTTTATCCATAATGCCGTCTGACAATGAAGCCTTAATTTCAAATTGACCTAAAAGTTTTGAGTATTCTAGGTAATATCTTCTTAGACCAAAAGCATTCCCACTATCAATCATATCTCCCGTAGATAGATGATTTTTATAAAAATGGTCAATAGAAAACTTTCCGATTTTTATTTTAAAATTATTATAGTTCTTAAAGAAGTATACTTCGTCTATTTCAATCCCATTTTCATTAATATAATAACTAGCAAAAAAGTTTTTTGAAGAATTATTTAGATATAAAGTATTGTATTCGTTATCTAACTTTATATTTTTTGAATTGATTTGAGTTATGGGATTACCGTTTATAAAAACAATTTTATTTTTAAAGGGTGATTTTTCAGAAGAATATGTAGCTGAAAAAAATATTACTGCAAAAACAAGCGCTTTAATTGATAAGTACATTCTTTGGTAAAACATAGAATTTCCAATCCATAACTTCAATAGATGCGTGTTCTCTAATATCAAAAGATTGAAATTCTTGATTAGGTAACACTCTTTTTACTTTACCGTTTACTAGTAAATCTATTGGCATTATAAAATTGTCATTAACATTATTCCATCTGAAATAAAAGCTAGAGTCTGATTGGTAATATTCTAAATGAGGTTGATTTGGACTATAAAAATATTGTTCAGAAAAATATGAATAATCAGTTCCAGTTTTCTCCTTCACCTTGTTAAAGAAGTCTTCTGTATTTGCAAAGCTTTTTGCATTCTCTATCATAAATTCTTTTAAAATTTCAAACCAAATTTTATCATTATTAATTGCGCTTCTTAAAGTATGCATTACCCAAGCACCTTTCATATAAGTATCACCATTAAGTGCCCAATGATTCTCATCTTCATTTCCAACAATAGGTATTTTATTAACAATCCTATTTTTTAAACTATTTAGATAATGCACTCCAACTTCATAGCTATTAAACTTATCTTCAAAATAAACTGCTTCCGAATAAACTTGTAATCCTTCATGAATCCAAATATGAGTTGGATCAGACGCCGTAACGCTATTTCCAAACCATTCATGTCCCGTTTCATGAATAATAAGCGGATCTATTACACCATACATTGGCCAGCTTTTACTTCGTACTCCATTATAAATACTAAATCCATTGCCATATGTGACAGCTGATTGATGTTCCATCCCCAAATATGGAACCTCGATTAATTTATAACCATCTTCATACCATTGATAATCACCAAAGTATTTTTCATAAAATCGTAAAACTTCTTTTGATTGTTGAAAATAGTTTGATGCTAGTTCTTTATTATAATCTAGTACATAATGATTAAATTCATGAGTTGTACCCTGTTTTACAAAAGTGTCTTGAACAGCAATATAGTTTCCAATCTGTACAGATATATTATAATTATTTATTGGATTGTTTACAAACCACTCATAAGTAGTTTTTTCATCGTTTTTTGAAATACTTCTAAGATTTCCATTTCCGATAGCAACCATATCTGAAGGAACTGTATATGCCATTCTAACACTATCACCCTCCGCTGTAATATGATCTTTATTTGGCCACCAAATTCTTGCACCTTCACCTTCACAAGATACAGCAATCCAATCTCGATTATTTTTATCTTTTGACCAAGTAAATCCACCAGCCCACGGAGGATTATCTGCATTTTGTGGAATACCTTCATAAAAAACAGTAAAATCAAACATATTACCTTTTAAAATAGGTGATGGAAAATTAACTATCACAGCGTCAAATTCTCTTTTAAACTCTAATTCCTTACCAGTATAAACTATTTTTAGGATATTTAAATTTTTAGCCAAGTCAATTTGTAATTTATTTAAGTCATTCAAACTTTCTGCCTTAATTGTTACATGTCCATTTATAGTTTTATTTTCAATATCAAAATCAATATTAATATCATAAAAGGAAACTCTATATGAAGAACGATTTTCATTTAAATAGCCCATCAGATAATTATTTCGCGTTAATTCTGGTAAATCTGTTTGAGAACCATGTGGTCTATTTTCATTTGTTGCTGAGACTATTTCAGTAGTAGATAATAACCAAATGAAAACTCCAGCAATGATGAGAAGTAATATATTATATTTTTTTTTCATAATAGGTGATTGATTTAAAAATGTTCTTAGCAAAGATGATATAGTACAATAAAACACAAAATAACAACCATAGTACGATAGCAAAAGCTTCTTTTATGGCAAATAATATATATGCAGTGCAAAAATATATTATCCATTTAACCCAGTTCGGTTGGCTCCATAGTTTTAACAACAAATTCATCTTTCCGCAAAGTAATACAATTTGTTATAATAATCTAATGCTTCATCATAAATTGAACGATATTTTTCATCTATCTTATTTACATTTGATGGAAATTTCTGAAAATGAGTTGTGGTAATCACATTATCATACCAATGCTTCCACCAAATACCGTCTTGAGGATGATTTCCTTTAGTCCATTTTAACATCGATTTATCAAATTCTAAATCAATACTATTACACCACTGCGATAATATTTTTTTAGGATTATTTAGTAAAATATCAGAATCGATTACAATAAATTTTTTATCAATATCTTGTAAATATTTTACAATTTTATATTGCTGTGGATATCCAAGTTCATCTACATGATTGAGATTATTTTTTTTGACATAAGATTTAACTACACCTTCTGGATGACGAATAAGAATACAGTTTTCAAAACTTTGAATCCATTTTATCTTCTTAAAATCAATTAAATGATGAGCCATATGTTTTTGATACCATAGTTTTTTATTATTAGGTATTTCTGAAGAAAGATGTGTCACTATTTCATCGAATCGATTGGGATAATGATTAATTATTTCTTTGTACATCGGATGCTTTAATTCTAGTTGTTTGAGGTAATATGCATAAAAAGGTTCGTCAGATACAAATGTATCTTTTCTAGAGGACCAAGACCTCATAAGGGCAGTAGATATATTTCTTGGACCAGACCAACATGCTATTTTTTTCATACTAATATTTTAACTATGGTGAATTTTAAATATTATAATGATATTAAATTAATTAATTATAAATTGAAATATACTATGAGTAAAAAGCGTAAAATTTGTACAGTTATTGTTGATCGCGCAAATTACGGGAGATTAAAACCTGTCCTAACCGAAATCAAAAATGATAGCAAATTAGATCAACATTTAATTTGTGCAGGAACTATGGTTTTGGAGCGATTTGGGAAAGTTAGTGATATTGTAAAAAAAGACGGATTCAAAGTTGATACAGAATTATTTTTTGAAGTTGAAGGGTCTATTCCTTCAACAATGGCAAAAAGTATTGGATTGGGGATAATAGACTTTTCAACCCAATTCCAGAAAATAAATCCTGAAATAGTTCTTATCATTGGAGATAGATATGAAGCTTTAGCGGCTGCAGTTGCAGCAGCATACATGAATATTCCAATAGCACATATTCAAGGCGGTGAAGTGTCTGGCTCTATTGATGACAGTGCACGTAACGCTATCACAAAATTGTCTCATATACATTTTCCTGCAACAGAAAGATCAAAACAATTTATTGCTAATATGGGAGAAGATATTAATCAAATTTATAATTTTGGATGTCCTGTAGGTGATTATATTCTTCATCTTCCAGATGATTTGAAATGGGATGATATTTCTGGAGGGATAGGTAATAAAATTGATATTAATAATGATTTTCTATTAGTCATTTTTCACCCAGATACATTAGACTTTTTAAGTCAGGCAACCTATGCAAAATCTCTTATTTACGCTTTGAACGATATAAAAATGCCCACAATTTGGTTATGGCCAAACATTGATGCAGGTTCAGATAGTATTTCTAAAACTATTAGAATATTTAGGGAGCATAATAAGGCAGAATGGCTTTACTTAATTAAAAATTTAAAACCTGAAGTTTTTCAAAAACTTCTTAAAAAAACAAGTTGTGCAATTGGTAATTCTTCTAGTTTTGTTCGAGATACAACTTTTACAGGTACTCCAGTAGTTCTATGTGGTGAGCGCCAATCTTTTAGAGAAAGCGGTCCAAATCTTATATCAAGCTCTTTTGAAAAAGAAGAAATTAAAAAAAATATTTTAACTCAGATTGATCACGGAAGATATAAACCTAATAATTTGTATGGCGATGGAAGTGCAAGCACTAAAATTGTGAATATTCTAAAGTCTGCAGATTTGAAAGTTAAAAAAACTATAAGCTATCTTGATAATTCATAAGGCAAACTTTTGAATTTTTTAATACTAGAATCAGAAAATTATTCTAAAAATGCAATCATGACTTACCAAAGTCTTGGAAATGTTTTTTTAAATAATGATATAAATTTTACTAAAAAAGATATTGATGTTTTAATTGTAAGATTAGGTCATATGATTGATTCAGAATTTCTTCTTGAATTTGAAAATTTGAAATATATAATCACTCCTACAACCGGACTAAATCATATTGATATAACCGAATGTAAAAGTAAAAATATTAGTATAATATCTCTTCGTGATTGCATGAATAAAATTAAAAATGTTAGCTCTACTGTAGAATTGACACTTGGTTTACTAGTATCTCTGGTAAGAAATATTAATGGTGCAATTAATGATGTAAAAATAAATAATTCTTGGAATAGAGATAAATTTAGAGGTTTTCAGTTAAGGGATAAAAAGATAGGGATTATTGGTCTGGGTAGAATAGGATTGGCATTTGCTAAAATTTGCAATCTTATGGGTATGCATGTATATGCTTATGATCCAAAATTTCTCGATGGAAAAGATCTACCTAGCTATATTTCATTGTTAACTTTTTCAGATCTTTTAGGTTCATCCGATATAATATCTATCAATGCAAGTTATGATAACAATAATAAACCTTTAATCTCGTTTGAAGAAGTAAGTAAGATGAAAAAAGGAGTTTATGTTATCAATACAGCTAGGGGAGAGCTTATTAACGAAGAAGCAGTATCCAAAGGAATTAAAGATAATCATATTGCAGGCTTAGGCATTGATGTTTTGAGTAATGAGCATAATAAAGAATTTTTAAGAAACTCTCCTTTATTTAAGGCAATGAAAAATGATTATAATATTATTATAACCCCACATATAGGTGGCTGTACTTGTGAAGCAATGGAATATACAGAAAATACTATTGCAAAATATTTTAAAGGATTGCTAGCGAAATGAAAAAACAAAATATTAAAATTTTAGGTATGATTGTAGCTAGATCCGGTTCAAAAGGTGTGCCGGGAAAAAATACTAGAGAATGTAATGGTAAACCGCTTATATATTGGGCTGCCAAAGCTTTAACAGATTCAAAAGAAATACATCACTCTATTTGTAGTACAGATGACTTGAATGTTATCAGTATTGTTGAAAAAATGGGAATAGATGTTCCTTTTATCAGACCTAAGCATTTATCAGAAGATGATTCATCTATAAGCGATGTTGTTATTCACGCTCTAGATTTCTTTGAGAAAAAAAATATAAATTTTTCGCACGTAATGTTGGTTCAACCAACGTCGCCAACAGTAACTACAGAAGATATTGATAATGCAATAGAATTAATAAAAAAAACAAATGCAACAAATGTTATAACTGTTTATGAAAACGACGAAACTCACCCATCTATTATGTATCGAGAGGTTTCTCAAGATAGACTAATTCCTATTTTACCTGAAAGTTCTGAATATCAACGTCAAAAATTTGAAAAAATTTATGTAAGGTCAGGTCTTTTTTATTTATTAGAATCTAAAAATTTAATGAAAACAAAATCGCTTTACGGAAATGAAATTTTTGCAGTAAAAATAGAAAAAGAACGAGCAATAGCAATAGATAGCGAAAAAGATTTTTTAATTGCAGAAAAATTTATGGAGGAAAAAAATGGATTATGATAAAGGTTCTGTCAAAGAATTTGACCACAATTGGTCAAAAAGAAAAGAAACAGCATATAGTCACTGGACAAGAGGTATTCCAGAAAACCAAATACAATTAGCATTTAGAAATCACTGGATTACATTTAATGAGTTATTAGATGGTAAAGTTGGTGATAAGAAATGTTTAGAAATTGGTTGTGGTAGAGGAAGTTTGAGTGCATATTTTGCAGATGATGGTTGGGATTGTACTTTACTAGATATTTCATCGACTGTTATTAATCAAGCTAAAGCTGCTTTTGACTCAGCTAATTTAAATGCTAATTTTTTAGTGGCAGATTGTAACAAAATGCCAATTGAAGACAATTCTTATGATTTAATTTTTTCTATAGGTCTTCTGGAACATTTTGCAGATTCAAAAAGTGTGATTAGTGAACAAATTAGAATTCTTAAACCAGGTGGATTATTTATTGCTTATGTAGTCCCTGAATTAAAAACAAATATTCAAAAAGATTTTAATTGGGTTAATGAATTATTAGAAGTCATCTACGAAGATAAAATTTATCAAAAAAATGAAAAGTCAGAAATTTTCAGATCTGATGCTTTATCAGAAGGATATTTAGAAATACTAAAAGAATTAAATCTAAATGAAATTAATAGTTTTGGCTCTTACCCTCTTCCAATGATTAGCTATTCGCCAAGTTTCCCTTTTACTCTTTTACCAAAAAAAGTTGAAAAAAAACTAACTGAAATATTTTCAAAATGGCTAGAGATCAGAAAGAATGAAACAGGAGAAAACCCTTGGAAGTGCGACGAAAGGTATGGCCAAGCATTTGTGATATCGGGAAGAAAATAGATGAGATTAATTTTTGGATCACAAGCTGGTTTTACAAATATCTTTTATGATGTATTTAAATATTTGAAAGATAGTTCTAATCATATTGATGATTCTATTTTTTTCGTTTCAGATTCAGATTATTTTTATGGCGCAAAAGTAAATAAACTTTTTGAAAAAAATCAAAACATTAAACTGTTAAAAGAGTGGGATTTTACTTCAAAGAAGAATATTTCATTAGAAAAAAATAGATTTAATTTTTTAAAAAATAAGTATAAAGATTTAAATCTTTGGGATGCAATTGTTTGCGATAGAAGATTAATGTTCGGAGCTAATGCAAAATTTAACCAAAATTATAATTCTCGATATTCAAATGAACAACTTATAAATATAATTTATCATACAATTGATGAAATAGATTCTATGTTATCATCTTCAGATGAAATGTGCGTAATAACTCCTATTCCAGCATGTTATTATGATTATTTGTTATACTTTAGTGCGAAAGTAAATAAAAAAAAATATTTACAGCTAAAATTTTCTAAAATAGAAAATAGAATTTTCTTTTCATCCTTTTTCAATGGCACTTGCCCACCTATTCTTTCTGATTCTTATCAAAAGAATTTTAAAAATGGAATCAACGGGTCTTATATACATGAGGTTGATAAATATTTTAATAAGGCTACAAAAGAAAAACCACTTTATGAAGGAGTAGTTTTAGAGAGTAATTCATGGTTTGACTATCTTAATGCATTTAAAAGTGATTTTTTTGGAGGAGTTATTAAAAAACTTTTTAATCCTAAATTACTACTTCGACTTTCAGATCCCCATGTACCACCATTTCATTCTGACTTTATTTCCAAATATATAATTAAGCCTTTTAGAAGAAATAATATTAAATATATCACAAGAAAAAGGACAGTCACTTTAGACGAGATGAAACAATTTGAAGCTTATTTTTATCCAATGCATTCTGAGCCTGAAATAGCTATATCAGTATATGGAAAAAATTGGCAAAATCAAATTGAGTTAATTAGAAAGATAGCTCAGTCAATTCCTTTAGGTGCAATATTAGTTGTTAAAGAACACCCAAGAAGCTTAGGTTATCGCTCTTTATCATATTACAAGGCCCTATTAAGAATTCCGAATGTATTTTTCATTAATCCAGATACTTCCACAAGAGATGTAATTAATAATTCTAAGCTTGTTTTTGTTTTAAGCGGATTTGTTGGTTTCGAAGCCCTTCTTTTGAAAAAACCTGTCATTGCATTTGGAGATGTAATGTATAGTTGTATTTCTGATCTAATGATAAAAAAATGTACCGATACTTCAAAATTAAACCATTTGATAAATGAAATAAGGTCCACCTATAGATTTTCTGAACGAAGTTTAAAAAGTTATATATCAGCAATTTATGAAAATACTGAAGGTATAGATTTTTACTCATCTCTATTGAGTAAAAAAGGACGACATTCGGTTGGAAGTGATAAAAGTTATGAGGATCAAATCAAGCTTTTAAGCAACTTTATCTATTCAAAATTAAATAATTAATAATTATCACTTCTTATGAAGCATAATCGTATAATTACAGTTTATATACTTAGTGGATTAAACTAAAAAGTGATTTTTACATTCTCTTATATAATTTTCAATTTCTTCATTATATAATTTTCTAATTTTGTTTACTAAAGAATCATTACAAGTAGACTTTAGTTCTCTATTTTCTAATTTTGAGACAGGAATGATACCAGCAAATGTACCTGTTACAAAAGCCTCATCACAGTAAACAATATCCTTAAATGTAAAATTAGTTTCAGAACATTCTATATTATTATTTCTACAAACTTTAATAGCTTTTCCTCTGGTGATACCATTTAAACAATGTTTCCCAGTAGAAGTCAAAACTTCATTATTTTTTATAAAAAATAAATTAGTTGAATTACATGTGCTAACGTACCCATTAATATCATTCATAATTCCTTCATCATAGCCTAGCTTATTTGCTTCAATGCTTGCTAGGATACAATTAAGTTTGCTAAGCGTATTATATTGAGGGCTTAATACACTTTTTTCAGGTCTGACTATTGGTACCCGACCAATTGTAATTCCTTTTGTATATGTATTTGGATCTGTTTTTTTATATTCTGGAATAATTACTGTATTTACTGGACCAATATTTGCATTAGGGTTTTGATAAGGAGTTATTTTATCTCCCCTAGTAATAATTAGTCGAATGTGTACGTCGTCTTCCATATTATTCTTGAATAATACTTTATCAATTTCTTGAAAAAGAAATTTTTTTGAAAATGGTATATCCAAAGAAATTCCTCGTGCACTATTATATAATCTGTTTAAATGCTCTTCAATAAAAACTAGCTTAGATTTATGAAGCCTAATTCCTTCCCAAACTCCATCTCCTAATAAAAAACCACTGTCAAATACTGAAATTTTTGCTTCTTTCCTATGGTAAAGCTTACCATTGATACTGATGTAAATATCTTCATTTTTTGAATTTTCTATAAAAGAATGACTACTCATTTGTGGGCCCACAGGGACTTGAACCCCGAACCTGCGGATTATGAGTCCGTTGCTCTAACCAATTGAGCTATGGGCCCTGAACAAATATAATAAATTTTGACATGTTAATATAAACAGTGTTTCTTATATTACCTCAGGAAAAAGAAAATGATTATAGCAGAAATAGGTCTCGCACATGAAGGAAGTTTAGGAATAGCACATTCATATATTGACGCACTTTCAAGTAGTGGAGTAGACGTTGTAAAGTTCCAAACTCATATTGCTGAAGCAGAGAGCTCAAAATATGAAAAATTTAGAGTAAAATTTTCATATAAAGATAAAACCAGATTTGATTATTGGAAAAGAACAGAATTTTCAATTGATGAGTGGGCAGAATTAAAGAAACATGTTGAAGAAAAAAACATGGAATTTATGTCAACAGCTACTTGTGTTGAATCATTTGATTTATTGGAAAAAATTGGCGTAAAGCGATATAAGGTTGGTTCCGGAGATACAAACAATTATCTCCTTCTTGAAAAAATTTCATCAACAGGAAAACCTATAATTATTTCTAATGGAATGACCAGTGAAAAAGATCTTGATGAAACAATAAGTTTTTTAAAAAATAAAAAAAATAATATCTCTCTATTGCAGTGCTACACTTCATACCCAACTTTACCTCAGCAATGGGGATTAAATGAAATTTCACTTCTAAAAGATAAGTATAATATTCCTATTGGCTACAGTGATCATTCAGGTAATATTTATTCATCACTTGCAGCAACTGCTCTTGGTGCTGAGATAATTGAGTTTCATGTATGTTTTGATAAAGAGATTTTTGGTCCTGACACTAAATCCTCAATAACTATTAATCAAGTGAAAAGTCTTGTGGTTGGAATTAAAGAAATTAAAGAATCTTTAAGTGTTGGCAGTATTAATAAAAAAGATAAAAAACTTAAATCTATTAAAGATATTTTTTCAAAGTCCCTCGCTTTGAAAAGAGACCTAAAAAAGGGCGATAAACTTTCCATAGATGATTTAGAATCTAAAAAACCAGCGAATATGGGAATTTCAGCAGAAAAATTTAAAAATCTTCTAGGTAAGCATTTGAAAAGAGATATGTTAAAAGGTGAATTTCTCAACTTGAAAGATATAAAATAATGATAGTATGGTTAACTGGACAGCCTGGAAGTGGAAAAACTACATTAGCAAATTCATTAATTAAGAAAATTTCTAATGATAACCCTTCTTTAAAGATCATTCATTTAGACGGTGATGATTTAAGAAAAATTAATAAAAACAAAGATTACTCAAAGCAGGGTAGAATTAATAATATTTCAACAGCAATATCAATAATGCGTTTTTTATCAAATAAAAATTATTTATGTATTGTCTCAATTGTTGCACCTTATAAATTTTTGAGAGACGAATTAAAAGATGAATTTCCATTCTTAGAAGTTTATCTTCATACAAATGAGATTAGAGGTCGAGAAAATTTTTTTGCTAAAGACTACGAAATTCCAACCGACCCAAAAACGTTAACAATTGATACCGGTGAAAAAACAATAAAGGAAAGTTCCGATGAAATATTCGATGTTTATAGGAAGATGGCAACCATGGCATGATGGCCATAGATGGCTAATTGATCAAAGGCTTAACGAAGGAAAGAACGTACTTATTTGTGTTCGTGAGGTTAGTAAAGATGATAAAAATCCATACGATCCATCAGATGTAAAAAAGAATGTTGAAAGAGAATTAAAAGATTTAATATCATCTAATCGTGTTAAGGTAATTATTATACCTGATATTGAATCGGTTAACTATGGAAGGGGGGTTGGTTACGATATAATTGAGCATACACCTCCAGAAAACGTAGGGAAAATTTCAGCAACAGAAATTAGAAAAAAATTGTTTTCAAAAAATTAAAGATTTAAAATACTAAACAGAAAATATATATAAATGGACAAGGACTTAAAAAAAATACTATTAACACTTTACGAAAAATTACAATTTATAGTAATCAGCTCTTTTGTTTTGTCATTTACAGCGCTTATTTATCTATTATTTTTCTTTCAACCAGATTATATATCATCTTCAAAGCTTTATTTATCTAATAAGCAAGCAAATCAGTTATCTGGTAATAGTGCATCATTGGTTGGTTTTAGTCTTCCATTTGGTGGAGGTTCTGCTACGTCTCGATTATCAGTGATGGGTGAAATCACTAATTCTACATCTTTTTTAGAATCTTTAATATACCAAGAGATAAAAATTGATTCTTCTAATGTTATGATATTGCATAAATGGCTAAATCCTGATTCAGATCAAAGTATAAATGATCATGAATATAGAGAGAAAAGTATTATGACATTAAAACAAAAAATTAATGTGATGGAAAATTATGATTCATCCATTGTTGAAATCCAAGTTTTGACTAAAAGCAATCATGCATCTCAAAGTATTAATCAATTGATAATAAATAAAGCTAATGAGTTGTTAATAAAAAAAGAAAATCAAGAAGCAAAAAATAAATTATTATTTATCAATCAAAGAATAGAAGATGTTCAAAAAGAATTAGAAGTTTCCGAAAATAATCTTAAAGATTTTAAATATAAAAATATAAATATTAATTCTTCGCCAGATTTACAAATGAAATTAGATAAATTAATTCGCGATGTTGCATTTAAAACTTCTATCATGTCAACACTATTAGGTGAAAGAGAAGTAGCAAAAATACAATCTATTGAGAATATTAATTCCTTCTCAACGCTTCAAGAACCCAATCTTCCTTTTTATTCATCTTCGCAAAGAAGATTATTCCTGCTTATTCTCTATGTATTTCTAAGCGTATCAGCTTCTATTGGTTTAATTTTGGCAAATATTTTTTATAATAATTTTCTTAAATTTCTTAAATCCTTTAAGGAAGATTTAAATAAATAGTTATTTACTAATTTTTGGTAAATAGTAGAGGCTTGATACAAAAAACCAATATGAAAATGACATAACATCTTCAAAAGGTTCAGAATAAAACATTGACAAGATATACATTACAGAAAAAGCAGGAATTATCCTATATACACTTATAAAGAACTTATCATGAATTCGAAAGGATGCGTTGTAAGCATAATAACTAATTTTCAATAGTATGAAGCAAAAAATCAAAAAACCAACAATGCCAATATTAGCAATTAATCTTGTAGCCGAAAATTTTATTATATAATCTTTTTCAGTCGCTATTTTAAAATTTTCTCTTGTTTCATATCTAAAAATGTATGATCCTAAACCACTTCCAAATACTATTCTTTCAGGCTTTTCTTTAATAAAATTAGAAATCGCTACTAATGATAAAAATCTTTCACTAACACTGATTAAAAGTGTATCCCTCACATCATTAGATTCTGAAATAACACTTCTTTTTCCTTGACTCAAACGAAAATCTGAAAAATTTATATTTAAATTATATAAACCAGCTTGACTAGTAAAATAAATGAAAATTATTAGTCCACTCAAAAATAAACTTATTTTTCTGAAATTAAATTTTATAAAGGAATCAAAATATCGAATAAATAAAATTATTGGTAAAAAATAAAAAAATGCATTTGCTTCACCAAGAATTGGAATTGCTACAAATGATAGAAAAATAAAAAAATATAAAATATATTTATTTATTTTGTTTTGGCTAATTAAATCCATTAAACATATTATAAAAATTATTGTCAATAATGCTCCATCACCTGTGCTTAATAATGAGCCTGCCATCGCATCAGGGTGTGGTTTACTCATTCCTCCAAGTGCACTAATATATTGAAAAAGGACAATAATCGGCTGTATAGCCATTAGTAATAGCCAATAATTAAACATTTTTTTGTAGGACTCTTTTGTAAAATTAGAATTGATAAAGATTAGAAAAAGAATTGCATACTTAAAGAATGTTCTTACTCCTAATGCGGTAGAAAAAAAATCTATAAAGTAAATAAAAGATCCTATCAAACTATAAGTTATGATAAATAGCAGACTTGTTCCAAAAGGGCTAAGAGTTATTTTTTTTAAATAAATTATTTTTGGTAACAAAAAATTAATAAAAAGAATTAATATAAATAACTCAATTGAAAAGGTAAAAAAATGCGGAATAAGATTTAATTCATCAGCAATCCAAGTTATAAAGAATACTAAAAATATCAGTATTAAATAAATGCGCTCCATAGAACAAATTAAATCTAAAGGATTTGATTTTAAATATCTATTTATTATAATTGAACAACTACTAAATAGAGTTAATTTTGTTATCATACAATTTATCTGATTTAAAAAATGAAAAAAATAAAAGACAATTCATACATCCAAAATAAAGTCCTTAAACTAAATAGTGAACAACCATGGAATCATAATATTATTTTACCAGGTAATATAGAAACACGTCCAGGCAATCAAATGTCTCATGGAAAAAATCTTGTTAAATGGAATAGAATTGAACCTATTATTGATTCATTGGGCATTGCCAATAAAAATGTGCTTGATCTAGGTTGTAATGAAGGATTCTTTTCAAAAGAGCTAGCTGATAAAGGCGCCAATGTTCTTGGCATTGATATTGATGAATTGAGAATTAAAAAAGCAAAATTTGTTCAATCTATTCTAGGGTTTACAAATCCAGCTTTTAAAGTTATAGATATTTATTCAAGGGAGTTTCAGAATCTAGATAAATTTGATTTATGTTTATGTATGGGCTTCATTCATAGAATACCAGATCCATATACAGCTATTCAAGCAATAGGATCTAAAACTGATACTATACTTTTTGAATGGAAAGCTTTAAAGCAAGGTCCACACGATGATGCATATGCATATTTTTCTCAAAAAAATATAAATAAAGATGATTATTATGGAACTGAATATTGGCTGGTTAGTTACGCTGCACTTGAATCAGTATTAAAAAGAATGAATTTTAAATATTTTTATAGACTAGATGATCCAAGACAAAGAAGAGCTATATTAGTTGCTAGTAAAGTAGATAATAAAATTTTTTCACAGTCAAATATTATTGTTCATAGAGGAAGAATAAGAACTTTTTTGAGTCATACTAAGAGATATCTTCAATCCATAATTAAAATTATTACTGGAAAAATCAATTCTTAGGATTTATTAATTTGTAGCTACTATGGTTAAATCCAATTTATATAAAAAAATTTATTGGTGGATTGGAAATATCTATAGATTTTTAACAATACCTTTTTTCCAAAGAAAAGTATTTATTAATGACATTTCTACAATTTTTGGTAGTTCATTCGATAAAGAAGATGGTTGGAATCATATCGTAGAAACTTTAAAAGAGTATGATTTAAATCCTGATATTTCATATAAAGAGACAACCATGTATTTTTATTTGAAATCTTTTACTCCGAAAAGCATACTGGATCTGGTTGATAATACTGGAAGCACTTTATCAATTTTTGAATATCCTTGGGGAACATTCAAAAAAGGAAAATTTTTTTCCAATAAAGATGCAAATATTTCAAGGTTCTGTGGTCCATCCAGTGATGCTTTTATCGAAGAAGAATTTAATAGTGTAATCCGATTATATCATAAATTGAAAAAAAGTGGTTATCGTCCTTGGATAAATTATAATAGACACATTGGAGGCACTTTCTTAATTGACAAAAATAATAAAAAACGTTTTATTGTTCTTCAAGGAAATCATAGGGTAGCTATTTTTTCACATTTAGGTTACTATAAAAAGCTTTCAGTAAGAAATGTTAAAGGTTTCCATCAAAGAATTTTTGAAGAAAACTTTTTAAATTGGCCACTAGTTAAAAAAAATAAATGTAATCAACATGATGCAATAAATGTATTTAAGTTATTTTTTCGAGAAAATGGTCATCATATATTAGATTACATTAACAAGAATAAACAAAAAATTAAGTTATAAAATCTCTATTCAAAAATTGAATTAATTCTCCAGATATTTTTATTAAATTTTTGAAAGTATCTAGAGGATTTAAAATTGATTAATCCCTAAGATTTAAGCTTCGATGCCTAAAATTTGCTTTTCAACTTTATTAAACTTACTTGGCTCAAATTTAGAAAAAGGAATTTTGCTTGATATATTGGCAGGCAAATTAAATGCACAAGGTGATAGAAACTGAAACACCATCATTAGTCTTTCTTTTGAATTATCATTTAGTCTGCTTCCAAAATGAAAACAGCGGCTTGTATCAGCAAATGCAACTGTCCCTTCTTTTCCTTCCTGAGCAACCCAATCACTCTTTTGGATATATTTCTCTATTTCAATATCAGAAACCATTTGTGAATCAGGGCGCCAACTATAATTAATTTTATTTCTAATATCTTGTGATTTATGGGCATTAATAAGATTTAATGCTCCATCATTATTTGTAATATCGCTGCAATGAACGAAGACTTTTATTTGCCTGACATCAGCCTGATCACAATGAAATAATTGGCTGCTTGTATGTTCTGTCATTTTTCCTGGCGAATACCAAGTTCCAACATATGAAAGGAGGGGGGTAAACCCAAAATATTTAGTAATGGGAGCAATTAACTTACTTTGGAGGGCAAATTTAATTATTGGTGAATCTTCATCTATTTTAAAATCTTCCAAGACTCTTGTAAATAAGTGACTCTTACTTTTCCAATCTATTGAATCTTTATCAAGCTTTGAAAATTGACTTTTTGAAATTGAAATTACATCTTTAGTGTAGTCTAAACCCTTTAATCCATCTATGACATGGTATCCTTTTTCATCATCAATATCGAAAGAAGATTTACTGAAATCAATATCATTTATAGAATTCCTTCTATTTTTAAGAGAACTACTCTTTACAATTTCTCTAAATTTATATCCTAGAGAACGAGTTAGAATACTCCCGTTTTTAGAGAAGCTTCCTACTTTGTCATATACTCGATTAATCATTATTCAACTCCTATTGAGTAAAAATATAATCTAAAAAGTTTTAGGAAGTAAACAAAAATTTAATCTTTAAAGAATTTTCATTTTAATAAAATAGGAGTTTCGCTACCTTGATACAAAAATTCAACTGGAAGAATGCTATTAAATTTTCCATGTTTTTTTAATACTATTTCTCTTCCTTTATATTTAATTGTCGATTTACCTAAAAAATTTAACCTCGTAAAATTCAAAGATTTTCTTATGATTTTCTCAAAGTCTTTTTCACATATTTTCTTGGCACTTTGAAGAATTTTTTGAGAATTTGAACTTTTTTGCCCTTTTCTTAAAATAATTTCAAATGGGGATTCACTACACTCAATTGGCCACAAATCTAATTCTTCAAATAAACTTTTTAATGAATAAAGGGTTAAAAAAGATCTAATTACTCCGAAATGAGAAAACTGTACATAATTTCCATCGTTATAAAATTGACCAACACTGAAAAATAATATTCCTCCATCAGATAATTTCTTCGATGCTTCTTTGATTGCAAAGAAAGGGTCTTTAACAAACTGCAAAACATTAAAAAAATATATTGCATCAAATATTTCATTACTATTACTAAAATAATTTTCTGCTGAATTAACATCAATATTTTCCATTACTTCAGATGCAATTTTTGTTCTGTGCTCTGATGGATCAAATCCAAATACTTTAAACCCATTTTTGCTGAAAGGTAGTAAGCGCTGACCAATGCCACAACCAGCATCTAACACAGATGATTTTGAATTATTAGATAAATATTTACTAAGCTTGTTATAAACATAATTATCTTCTTTAAGTATTTGCTGATCACTAATATCGCTATTGTTACCTTTTAGCCATCTCTTTGCAAAATGTTCGGCGTACCATTCTTCGGGAAGATTATTTATTCTTTTAACATAACCACAATTAGGACATAATCCAGTTACTAAGCCTAATTTTGAGTTAAAATTTGTAACTTTTGCTATTTCCTTCATTTTCGAATGGCAGCCATCACAGACATCATCATATTTGTAATTATCTGACTTGCTGTTCTCTAACCAAAGGTGATCATTTTTTTTAATTGACCAATTTTTTACTTCGACTTTCATATAATTTTTGTCTCTATTATTTATTTTAAACTATTTAATTTGAGTACTCTATTTCTAAGTCCTTTTAAAGTAATTTTTGACTAATTTTTTGTGAGTTTTATCAATAATTAAGAACCAACATCCAATAATCCAAAAAGAAAATATAATACCAAAACTCAATACATCATAATAAATCGAATGGATATTATTAAAGCCCATGATAGTAAACAGAACTTTTGAAGAAAGCACTGCAAACAGCATTAGCATTAAAGGAATTAGCATTGAATCAAGTGTAATTTTGAAAAAATTGACTGAAAAATATTTTGCACCTTGAATAGTTAGAAATCCGGTACTCCTTATAATGAAAGCAACTGAAATACCTATCGCCATTCCAGTAGTACCTAAACTAGTGTAGACCATAAGCATATATCCAAAGAATATACCTATTATGGCACCAATCATTTCTCCAAAAGCAGCGCTCCAATGTTTTCCAACAGCAATGAGAATTTGTCTTAGAATAAAGCCTGGAACAGCAAGTGCAACTCCAGAAAAAATGATTACTACATTTTTTGTAATTTCGTTCAATGAATTCGAATCAATCTTAGGTCCGCCTAACCATAAACCAAATAAAAGATCTCCAAGAAAATAAAACCCAATTACAATTAAAGTAGCTATTGAAAATACATACCTACCAATAACAACATATAAACTATAAAAAGATTTTTGTTTATTTTCAGCATCCATTTGACTGGCCACTGGAGACATTAAGGTAGCCCCAATACTAATAAACGGCAATATTGCAAATACAATTAAAATTGGAAAAGCTAAAGTTGCAACTTGATCAACACCGATTTTCCAGCCTGCAAGCATTGAGCTAGTCTGTCTCACAATTACAGCTGATATAGTTATCACAAAAGCAGCTCCACTTATTGAAATCATTCTTTTAACGACTTCTGTTGTGATTAAATCTTTTGAAAGGCTTAAGTCTCTATTTTCTTTTAATCCGTCGATAAATATCATTAGACTCCCAAATAATGGAGGCAAGAAAGTAATTAAAGCTAATTGGACAAAATTAGGGTCATAGAAATAAAAGTAAAATATAATCAAAATAAGTCTTATTAATAAACCGACTGACTCCCAAAAAGCAATTCTGTCAAAAAGGTGTTTTGATGAAAGCATACCTATGCCTGTTCTTAATGATAAATTGATGCCTGTCAAAGAGGTAACTAAAATAATTAACCAATATACTTCATTTCCTAGCTCTGATGGAAATGAGAATATTTTGTCAAATAAAGTAGCAATTAGTGGAGATAATATAATAACAATTATTCCTATTATTAGGAGAAAAATTATTGAAGTAGATAAATACATTGATGCTGAGCTAAGATCATTTTTTGCTCTATATCTTGATAAGAATCTTGTAAGGCTAGTATTAAATCCTAATTCTAGGAGAAAAATATGCTGCGAAAGCTGAGTTGCTAAAAGCCAAATTCCCATCAATTCGAGGCCAAAATGTCTTGTAATAATTGGGACTGTGATGAACATAACTAAAATCTCCAAAGATCTTTTTCCCCATGATGAAAATACATTTTTGAGCGTTTGTTTTAAAGAAAGTGTTTGTTTTGATGAATTAATGTTCATAAAACCTTAAATGTTTTTTAGGTGACTGATGTTTATTTTGTATTTTAGCAATGAATATTTCAAATTAATTAAAAGAAGTATTTTTGATTAAATCTTTTACTTTTATCTGACCTTAAATTTTCGTTTATTTTTTCATTATGTTAATGCTTAATTATAACATTTTCATTAAAATAAAAATTAGGGAAAAGTAACAATTGAATAAATCGATATATAAAGAACAAAGAGAGCATATACTACAAATCTTGGATCATTATCAATGTTCTAAATTTGAATTCTCACTTACAGAAAAATCTAATCCAACACCTTTTGCAACTATATTTTCAATTTTTATTAAAGATTTGCTTAACTATAAGGTTGAAGAAGAAGAAAGAATATTTTTAATAAATTATCTACAATCTTTGCAAGACCCAGAAACTGGTTTATTCTTTGCTGATAAAAAACATAGCTATACCGAACCATTTTATGTCAAGGAGTACTTACAATTCACAACCTTTTCCTTATCGGCTTTGTCAATTTTAGGTTCTGATCCAAAGTATCAAATAAAACATAATATTAAATCTTGTGATGATGTTTATTCTTATCTTGATAAAGTTGGAGTTAAAGATGGCAGGCTTGGAAGCGGAAATTTTGCTATGTTTTTGGGAATATTTTTATCTTTAGACAAGATTAATTTAGGATCAAACCTTATTGACAATTGGTTTGAATATCATAACAAAAACTATAACAAAAAAAATGGTTTTTGGACTTCAGGAATCAAATCTAAATCTCAATGGTCATATCAAAATGGATTACATCAATTAATCATTTATGAATATTGGAATCAAGATGCACCAAATCATAAAAAAAGTATAGACATAATTCTTAAAAACGTTGATAAAAATGGAACATTTGCACTTTTACCTGGAGGAGGTGCATGTTGTGATTATGATGCAGTTCATATATTAAATTTATTAGGAGTTCAAAAACAATATAAATCAGATCAAATAAAAACCATTCTCAATAATACATATAGTCAAATCTTATCTGCTCAAGATAATCTAAGTTTCTGTGAAAACAATTTTGCTCATAAATTATCTTTACCAAAAGATATAAATATATTTTTAAATAAAAATTTATTGTCAAGCGCATTTAGAATAAGGGAGTTTGTAGGAATGAAAAAAAATAGATTTTACCATTATCCACACTGGTCAAATTTTCCTATTAAAACTTACTCTAGTGATTTATGGAGTATTTGGTTTAGATTAATAACAATAGCAGAAATCGAAAATATTATATTGAAAAATCGCCAATGGAAATTTCAAAAATTTCCAGGGCTTGGTATACTCGTAAATGAAAAATAAAAAAAATATATTATTTATTAGTTATATATTTCTTGATATTCATACATGTAGAACATCTAGATTTTCTATTCTTAAAGAGCTTAATAAATTGGGAAATGACTGCACTTTACATGCAGCCTGCATTGACAGTCGAAAAGTTGAAAAGGTGCAAAATTTAAATTTATCATATGTATTACTTCCTGGAATACAGATTTTGAATTTTATTATTTATCAGATTAAATCTTTCTTTTTAATTCCTAAGATTATTTTTAATAAAAAAATTGATAGTATAATTTGTGATATTAACTCAACTCCATCAATTTTTTTACTGTTAATTCTTAAAAAAATGAGAATTCTAAATATTGATTTTATATTAGATTTTAGATCGAATATTATGCATGATAGGAAAAGTAAATTCCAGAATGTTTTGAAAAAATATTACCTAATTATCATGCTGAGATTTGCGAATTTTTTTTATGACGGATTTACTTTTATAACATCAAGTTTTAAAAATGTATTAGAAAAAAAATATAATATTTTTTTTGATAAATATATTTTTTGGTCTTCAGGCGTTCCAGATTATTTTTTACAAAAGAATACTGCTAAAAAAACTGATGATAATTTTATTATCTTACACCATGGCCATCTAGAAAGGGGAAGAGGAATTGTTAGATTAATTCATTCAATGAAATACCTTAATAATCATTTGAGTGATAAAATTATTTTAAAAATTGCAGGAAGTGGAAATTTAGAAAAGCTAATAAAGAGTTTATCTACAAATATAGAATATAAACTCCAATTTTTAGGAGTTATCGACCATAAAGATATTGTAAATTTAATTGATACTTCGGATTTGTGTGTTGTTCCATTCGACAAATCAATAGGTAACGAAACTTCAAGCCCGTTAAAATTGATGGAATATGTTTCAAGAAACAAACCTATTATTGCAACTAAGCTTGAAAATTTCATTAATGATTTTGAAGATTTTGATCGTTTGTTTTTTATGAATGATAATTCTCCAGAATCAATTGCTTATTCTATAGATAAATATATTTTAAATATTAATAGCAATGAAAAAATATATAATAAAGGACAGGATATAATATTGAAAAAATTTACCTGGGCAATACAAGCAAAGAAAATTGATAGATTTCTAAAAGAATTTTAGTCAGATGAATAAAAAAAATATTGCTTACTTTACAACTTCTTCAACAAATCTTGGAGTTTTTAATCAACTAGTTGAGCTTGCAATAAATATTGATAGAACATCTTTTACACCTATTTTTATACTATCTAATGACATAGTTGAAAATCATTTAATAAAAAGGTTGAAGGAAAATAATATTAAAGTTTTAAGCCTAAAATCTAATCGTTATTACCATTTTTTGCAGTTATTTAAACTAATAAAAATTTTAAAAAATAATAATATTCACATTGTACATACGAGATTGAGAAGGTGTGATTTTTATGCTAATCTTTCAAAATTTTTTTATAAAGTAATTGTTGTTAATCATATTGTTGATGATCACTATGATCATTTTAATACATTTCACAAACATTTATCAAAATCTTTAGGGATTATTTATAAAATTTTTTCAAATTTCTCTGATGCAATTATTGCAAATAGTAAAGAAAATTTTAATTATCATAAAAAATTGAATTCAAACACATATTTTTTAAATAATGGAATTGATACCAGTTATTATAAAAGAAATGAAATTTATAGAAATCAATTGCTGGTTAAGCATTGTATGAGTGAAAATGCATTGAATGTTGGTTTTGTAGGTGAATTTAAAAAAATAAAAGGAATTGATCTTCTTATAGAAATAATTAAAGAATTTAAAAATCACAAAAAAATAAACTTTATAATATGTGCTGGTGGTAATTATTTAAAAGAAGAGTTTGATAATGAATTCAGTGATTGCAATAATGTTTTTAATCTTGGTTTTGTTTCTAATCTCAATGAATACTACTCATTATTTGATTTACAAATTTATACTTCATTAAGCGAAGGTATGCAAAATGTTATGTTAGAATCTTTTTCATCTGGAAATCCAGCTATCTGCCCGGATGCTCCCGGATATTCAAGTCTAGTTGATTCTAATAAAGGTTTCTTGGTTGAAAGAGAGAAAGATGAATATGTTAAAAAATTATATTTTTTAGAAGGAAATCCAAATATCCTAAGAGAAATGTCCCTTAAATGTCGTAGTGATATGGTAAATAAACATAATTTTATCAAACTTTCTAAAAAATTAGAAATAATTTATAATTCCTTAATATGAAAAAAATAGATACAGCAATTATTATAGTTAATCATAATCATAAAAAGAGTATTACTAAGCTAATTGAATCTATTTATGCTCATAATGATTTAGAAACCACTAAAATAATTTTTATACAAAACAAACCATCAAAATTCATTAAAAATTATATTAAAGATTTTGATGAAATAGTTTTTGTCGAAAATAAAGATATACAAGGTTTTTCGCGCAATGTAAACGATGCTATTCATTTAGCTAGATCTTTATTTAGCGTAAATTATTTTTTATTACTTAATCCAGATATTGTAGTTAAAAATAATATATTATCTCCCTTTATTGAAATGATTGACAATAACAATGGAATTGGTATAATTGGACCCAAGTTATTAAATGATGACGGATCAATTCAATACTCATGTAGAAAATTTTATAACCTAAAATATATTTTCATAAGAATGTTTAGATTGAATTTCCTTTTCGGAAATAAAATAGAAAATGATATTTTAATGAAGAATTTTAATCATGATGAACAATCTGATGTTGACTGGATTTCAGGAGCAGCAATGTTTTTCAATAAGAAATTTTTGGATAAAGTTGGGATTTTTGATGATAAAAATTATTTTATGTACAGTGAAGATCAAGACATATGCCTAAGGTCATGGCATAATAATTTAAAAGTAGTTTATAATCCTAATGTTGAATGTTTTCATTCTTATGGAAGAAAAGGATCATCATTGAAGATAAGTAAGTATAGTTTTTATCAACTTTATAGCACAATGAGAATGTTTAAAAAGTTTAATTTCTCACTAAATAGATATTATTTTTAAATATGTTTAATTTAAGAGTTTATTAGTATAGTTCGATTATTGATATTAGAAATAGTCATGGATTTGATAAAAGAATATTGTAATTAATAAATTAAACTACAGCTCGTCCTTTAAGTTTTTCCCAGTCTTTTTCAGGCCTAACTTCTAGATTTGTTTCCCATGCCCCCGACAATGTTTTAAGATCAATTCCAATCGATTCAGCATAAGCAATAATTGCCCTCATATCTTTAGGAAAGCAACTTCCTCCAAATCCAAATTTTCCATCATGCCCCGGCACAGCTAAATGGCTATGACCAATTCTTCCATCACGAACAAAACCTTCTACAGCCATATCCCAATCAGCCCCAGATTTTTCTGCAATCATATACATTTCATTCATGAATGATACTTTTGTAGCAAAGAAACAATTATTCATATATTTAATAAGTTCAGCAGTTTCAAAGTTTGTCCTAATAATAGATATTGTAGAACCAAATCTTTGTTTATATAAATTAGCAACTGGTTCGATATACTCGTCATGATTGGAACCTAATATATACCTAGATTGATTAATAAAATCTAGTTTGGCACTTCTTTCTGTTAAAAATTCAGGATTAAATACAAGCTTTAAAGCAGGAAATTTTTCTGAAAAACTTTGGCACGTTCCAGGAACAACAGTTGATCTTAATAGAAAGATAGGTTTTTCATGACCTTCAATTTCTAATATATCTTCAAACAGATTATTAATAATATCTGTATTTACACTTCCATCAGGATTAGATGGTGTTGGAACTGATATAAATATAATAGAACATTTTTCTATAATTTCTAAAAGTGAATGGGTGGATAGTTCTTCTTTTTTATCATTCACTAGCACTTCTGCATCACAGTTTGTTTGCGGAGAAAAACCAAATCTTACAGAACTACCAACAAATCCTGCACCAATTACACCAATTTTTTCTTTAATCTTCATTATTTCCTCATAATATTTACGTTTAATAGAAAAAAACTTAACAATATAAAACGAAATAAACTATTGTAATAAAACGAATTAAACTATTATAATAAAACGAATTAAACTATTATATTTTAGGACGATTTATGACGTCTTTATGACTGGGTCTGAAATTTTTGGCTTCTTTTGAACTTAGCCATACTAAAAAATATATTAATATGTAAATGAGTCATGTTTTTATAAAAAATATAGTATTTTTTAAAAAAATTATGAAGAATATTATAAAATGAAAGTTTTAATTACTGGAGTAGCTGGATTCATTGGAAGTAATCTTGCTCATTCTTTATTAAAAAAAAATTTTACTGTTATAGGCATTGATAATTTATCATATGGTGTTAAAGATCAAATCCCAAAAGGAGTTATATTTCATAAAATAGATATTAGAGATAAAAATATTTCTCAATTATTTGATAAAGTAGATTATGTATTTCACCTAGCTGCTAAAAACTGTATTACCGACTGTCAAGAAAATCCCCTTGAAACATTTGATATTAATGTAAACGGAACAATTAATATTTTTGATGCAGCATCAAAAAATAATGTTAAAAAGGTTATTTATGCTGAATCGTCAGCTGTTTATGAGGGGTCAACAATATTGCCAAGCAAAGAATCTGATATTGCTCCAGAGAGTATATATGCCATATCAAAAATTACAACAAATCTGATTGCTAAAGATTATTTTAAAACAAAGGGCTTGATAACTACTGGGTTAAGATATTTTAATGTTTATGGACCTAGACAAGACTACAGAAGAACTATTCCGCCAGTTTTTAGTGCATTTATAATAAATCTTTTAAATAATAAGCGCCCAACTATTTTCGGAGATGGATCTAAAAAAAGAGATTTTATCTATGTTGATGACGTCAATAGATTTCATTTAATGTGCATTGAAAATGCAGGAACAAATAATGATATTTTTAACATAGGATCTGGAAAAAGTTATTCTATCAAATCAATTTATAAAAATATAGCAAACATATTGGATTCGGATATTAAACCAATTTTTGGTCAAAATTTTGATTTTGAGGCTCAAGAAAATTTAGCCAATATTGATAAAGCTCAAAAAATTGGTTGGTACCCTAAAGTAAGCTTAAGTGATGGACTAAAAAAGTCTATAAATTATATAAAAGAACATGTAATTTGATTGTATGATTGTTTCAAGAACACCATTTAGAATAACTTTAGGCGGAGGTGGAACTGATCTGCCTAGCTATTACGAAAATCACGGCGGATTTATTTTTAGCTTTTGTCTATCTAAGTATATGTATGTTTGTTTAAATCGTCCTTCGGCTGATAATTTAATTCGATTAAAATATAGTAAATCTGAAATTGTAGAATCCATTGAAGAATTAGAACATGACATAGCCAAGGCATGTTTTCAAAGAGTAGGCATTCATTCAAAGATTGAAATTGCATCTTTGTCAGATATTCCAGCAGGATCCGGTTTAGGAAGTTCTAGTACCTACACAGTTGGTCTATTAAACGCTTTGTATTCATCGCAAGGTGAGTATAAGAGCTTAAAATTTTTAGCTAATGAAGCATGTACTATTGAAATGGATATTTTAAAAAAGCCAATGGGCAAGCAAGATCAGTATTTGGCAGCACTTGGGGGCTTCGTAAGGCTTGATATCGATAAGAAGGGGATAGTCACTCCTACAAAAATTTTTTTAGAAAAATCAATTATGAATGATTTGAACAGAAATCTTCTAATCTTTTATACAGGACAACAAAGAAAGAATAATAAAATTTTGAAGGAACAAGACAGTTCAACAAAGAAAAATAACGAAGAAGTGCTTAATTCTCTGCATTATATTAAAGAATCTGGATATACAATTTTAGATATTATTCAATCTGGCAAGTTAGATGAATTAGGTTTTATGTTCAGAGATCATTGGGAGATGAAAAAAAAGCTATCTTCTGGTGTAACAAACGATAGAATTGACTCTATTTACGATACTGCTTTAAATAATGGTGCAATAGGGGGAAAAATATCTGGCGCAGGCGGAGGCGGATTTTTTACTTTCTACTGTAAAAAAAATCATCAGTTATTGAGAAGTGCTATGGCATCTAAGGGATTGAAAGAATTAAATTATTCCTTTGATTTAGATGGATCTAAAATTATCTCTAATCATAGATGAAAAAGGTTGGAGTTATAGGGCTTTGGCATCTAGGTAGTGTCCTTTGTGCTTCTTGGTCAAAGTTAGGATATGAAGTTGTAGGTTTCGACTACGAAAAAAGCCGAGTAGATGATTTGTTAAATGGAATTGCACCAGTTTTTGAACCCAATCTTAATGAAAGTATCAATTATGGGTTAAAAAATAATACTTTAAATTTTTCTAATAATATAGAAGCGCTAAGTGATTGTGATTTCATTTTATTATCATATGATACACCCGTAGATAGTAATGATTCTTGTGATGTAACAATATTAGAGAAATCCGTTGATGATGTAGCAAGCATTATGAAGGATAGCTCTATACTTATTGTTAGTTCACAATCGCCAGTCGGTTATTGCTCAAATCTTGAAAAAATATTAATTGAAAAAAATAATACTCTCAATCTTGCTTATTCCCCTGAAAATTTAAGATTAGGAGAAGCTATAGAATGCTATCTTAATCCGGGAAGAATAATACTTGGTACTTCAAATAAAGAAACTGAAAGAAGATGTTTCTCTTTTTTAGAAAGTATAACAGATAATATATTAGCAATGAATATTGAAAGTTCAGAGGTAGTAAAGCATGGAATAAATTCTTTTTTAGCCCTTAGCGTTGTTTTTGCTAACAATCTTTCTGATATTTGCGAAGAATCTGGCGCAAATATTAATGATGTTGTAAATGGCCTAAAATCAGATATAAGAATAGGTAAAAAAGCATACCTATCTCCAGGTATTGGTTTTTCTGGAGGTACATTAGGTCGAGATTTAAAAGTGTTAGATGATTTTAATACAAAAAAATCAGGTCATGCAAATTTATTTGGTCATATCCATAAAGTAAATCTTGAAAGAAAGACTGTTATTGTTAAAAAAATTATGAAACTTCTTCGAAATGAAAAAGAAAAAACGGTTGGTATTCTTGGTTTGACTTACAAGCCAGGTACAAGTACGCTAAGACGTAGCTTGCCACTAGAAATTGTTGATTTACTTATTGAAGAAAAAATAAGTGTTAAGGTTTATGATCCTAAGGCTGATTATGCAGAATTAAATTCTGAATCAAAGTTTATAATTGCAAAAGATATTGATGATGTTTCATCAGGCGTAGATCTCCTTATTTTACTTACTGAATGGCCAGAGTTTAAACATTTAGATTGGGATATAATTAGAGAAAAAATGAAAAAACCAACAATATTTGATACTAAAAATTTTCTAGATGGAAAAATAATTAAAGAAAATAAAATAACTTATTATTCTTTAGGAGGTAATAATGAATGAATTAAAATCAAAAAAAATAATTGTTACAGGTGGTAGTCTAGGAATTGGTTTTGCTGTTGCGAAAGCATGCGCCATGCAAGGAGCTGAAGTAATAATTGTAGCTCGTAACCAAAATGATTTGGATAGCTCTTTAAAAAAAATATGTTCTATATCTGACAAGAATCATTTAGCATATTCATTAGATGTTAGCGATCTAAAAGCTGTAAATGTTTTTGCTGAATGGATTAAAGATAAAAATTTAGATATTGATGGAATAGTTAATTGCGCTGGGATTTATGGCCCGATAGGAAAAACAACAAACGTGAAAATGGAAGATTTTACTAAAGCTATTAATATAAATTTGCTTGGTACGGTATATATGTGCAGTGCTATAGCACCACTACTAAAATCTAAAAGCAATAAAAAAATAGTAAATTTTTCTGGAGGAGGAGCAGCTTCCCCTTTTCCTAACTATTCTGCGTATGCTTCAAGTAAGGCTGCAATCGTTAGGTTTACTGAAAATTTTTCAATAGAACTTAAAGATAATAAATTTGATATTAATTCTATAGCTCCAGGTTTTGTTATTACTAGATTGCACGAACAAACTATAAGCACTGGATCTAGTGTAGTAGGATCTAATTTTTACGATAGTACAAAAAAACAGATTAAAGAAGGCGGAATTCCTCCAGAGAAAGCAGCTGACTTAACCGTATTCTTACTTTCTGATAGCTCAAATGGTATTAATGGGAAATTTATATCAGCTCCTTGGGATCCTTGGAAAGAGGAAGTTTTCCAAGAAAAGCTTAAATCTGATAATGATTTTGCAACCTTACGTCGAATTGATGAAAAATTCTTTACAAGCAAATCTTAATATAATGAATGTTGCTATTATTGGTTGTGGTTTGATTGGAGAAAAAAGAGCCTTAAGTATTCCATCAGAAAATATCCATATTGTTTGTGACACCGACAACAATCAAGCTAAGAAATTGGCTAAGAAAGTAAATGCGAATTTTACTAATAACTATAAGGATATTATCAATGATAAAGATATTGATATTATTATTATTTCTACACCAAACTACTTGATTAAAGAAATTGCTATCAAAGCATTAAATAGTAAGAAACATGTACTATCTGAAAAACCACTAGGGAAAAATGTCGCTGAAAGTAAAGAAATCACAGAATGTGCAAAGAAAAATAACAAGATATTATATACTGGATTCAATCATAGATTTCATCCTTCTATTTTAAAAGCAAAAGACTTGATTGATAGTAATAAGATAGGAAATGTCTTGCATGTACATGGCCATTACGGTCACGGAGGTAGGCCGGGAATGGAGAAAGAATGGAGAATGAACCCAGCTTTAAGTGGAGGTGGAGAATTGTTAGATCAGGGAGTACATTTGATTGATTTAGCCCTTTTATTTAAAGGAATGCCTAATAAAGTATTTGGAGCTACGGGACAATTAGCTTGGAAATCTAAAGTAGAAGATTCTGCATCCTTTATGTTACTATATGAGAATAACATTAACTTTTTATTTTCTGTAGGATGGATATATTGGAAAAATAAGTTTGAATTCAATATCTATGGCTCTAATGGCTTTCTAAGTATTAATGGACTAGGAGGCTCTTATGGAAAAGAAAATCTTACCTTGGGTATTAGAAATTTGAAAGGTGGAATACCGGAAATACAAAATTTTTCTTTTTCTGAAAATGATAACTCTTGGAAGAGAGAATGGAAATTTTTTAAAGAATTAATTCTTAAAAAAGAACAATCTGATAATGGCTATCAAGCCAACATAGTCGTAGATGCTATATACACCTCAAGTAAAAAAAATCAACTAGTAGATGTATAGCAATAAAGCAATTTTTTTTGATAGAGATGGAGTTATCAATAAGCTTATAGCTAGAGATGGTGGATTTTTTTCTCCAAGAACATTTAATGAATTTGATTTTTACGATGATATAAAGACATGTATTGACTTCTTAATAGAAAAAAAATATTTAATTTTTATTATATCAAATCAACCAGATATATCAAGAAAAAAAATGTCTATAAAAGAGCTAAATAAGATAGATAAAGCAATAAATAAAAAATTACATATTGACGAAATATATTATTCATTTGATAGTGAAGTATCTAAGAATGGAAGTAAAAAACCTTCTCCAAAGATGTTGTTAGACGCAAAAGAGAAATGGAAAATTGATTTTTCTAAAAGTTTTTTTGTTGGTGATTCTGTTGCAGATAGAGATTGTGCCAACAATGCCAATGTTTCTTTTATTTTAGTTTCACGTAGTCATAATAAAGACCTAAACCATAATTGTAAAGTTAATAGCCTAAATGATATTAAAAATATCATTATTGGTAAGATATGATTGAGAAAAATAAAATAACAAATAGATTTCTATATTACGGAGTCAAAAGATTCCTTGATATTGCATTCTCAATCGCCTTATTGATTTGTTTAGGGCCTATGTTTATACTAATAGCTTTTTTAGTTGGGCTATTTAACGGTCTTCCAATCTTCTACGCCTGGAATGTTCATGGTATTCAAGGAAAAAAATTCATAGGCTATAAATTCAGAACTATGCATAGATTTGCTGATCTTGAAAAAGAAAAATTAGAAGCATCAAATGAAATGAATGGACCAGTTTTTAAAATGGAAAATGACCCTAGAATAACTAATATTGGTCATGTATTAAGAAAGTTTAGTTTAGATGAGTTGCCACAAATTTTCTCTGTTTTAAAAGGAGATATGAGTTTTATTGGACCGAGACCTGCTGGTTTTAATGAATTTCCCAATTATAAAGATTGGCATCTCAGGAAACTAAGTGTAGTTCCAGGCATTTCTTGTCTTTGGCAGGTTAGTGGTAGAAATAAGATAGATGATTTTGATGACTGGGTAAAATTAGATTTAGAATATATAGATAATTGGTCTTTGTGGCTTGATATAAAGATTTTTTTTAAAACAATTATTGTTGTATTAAAGGGATCTGGAAAATAACGATAAT
>MDTG01399322.1_pt1 | contig 36721 bp, 30 predicted proteins | sample 811421 | NCBI WGS metagenome assembly MDTG01 (sample SAMN05326645, study PRJNA326480) | marine metagenome | isolation source: seawater | place: Pacific Ocean: South East | collected 2011
CTTGGGGCGCCAAGAAGTAACTCGCATCAGCCGGCGCAGCCGGCGGCGAAACGGCTTTTGATTTTGAGTGGCCCAGACCCAGGATTCGGCTGAAAAATGTACAACCCCGGAAAAAGAAAAACCCCGCACCAGGCGGGGTTTTTCTTACAGCTTTGGGTCGGTCGCGATCAGATCGTGACGACGTTCGAAGCCTGCGGGCCCTTGGCGCCGTCGGTGACTTCGAACTGGACCTTCTGGCCCTCGGCCAGGCTCTTGAAGCCCGAACCGGTCAGCGCGCTGAAATGTACGAATACATCCTTGCCGCCGTCATCCTGCGAGATAAAGCCGAAACCCTTCGCATCGTTGAACCATTTCACTGTGCCAGTGGTAGTAGACATTGTTTCTTTACTCTTTCGTTTGGTGTGTAAACCGGACTGCCGAAATTGGCGATGCCCGATGTGCTGCTGGTGCGCTTTTTGACGGCGCGTGAATTCAGGAAATGGAGGATATTGAAGGGTAGTCTTTAGGGATTACGGTCAAAATCAACCACTGCTGTGTTCTGCAGCTTTGGGCACTATACGCCAGTTTTTTGAAGATGGGGAAAATATTTCGTTTCCGGCCGTGCCAGAATCCGTTCGAGACTCCTCAACGGAAAAAGCACTGGTGAGCGGAACGCTTCGATACGAAACCTGGGACGTTTTCACGGACCGCCGGTATGCCGGCAACCCGCTGGCGGTGATATTCGGCGCCGATGAGCTGTCCAGCGAGGCCATGCTGCGCATTACGCGCGAGTTCAACTACTCCGAAAGCGTGTTCCTGCTGACCCCGGAGACCGCTGATTGCGTTGCGCGGCTTCGCATATTCACGCCGGGCGGCGAACTGCCGTTTGCCGGTCATCCCACGGTCGGCGCGGCCTCGGCGATCGCGCGCCGGGACAGCGGTGTCGAGAGGATGGTACTGGAGTTGTCGGCCGGCCGGTTTCCGGTGCGCGTGGACCAGCGCACGGGCGACACCTGGCATGCCGAATTCGAGAATCCCAATCTGCCGGCCGTTCGGGCGCGCGGCCCGGCGGCGGCCCGCGTGGAGGCCGCGCTGGGCCTGCCGGAAGGCAGCGTCGACAGCGGTGCCCACGCACCGAGACGTTGCGGCGCCGGAATCGATTTCTTCTATGCCGCAGCGCCGCTGGCGGCCGTTCAGGGGGCGCGCCTGAATACCGCGGCTTGGGACGCGCTCGGCCTGGGCGATGCCTGCGGCGTTCTTCTGTACGCGCGAGCGGCGCCGGGCTCGGGTTCCGACTGGCACGTTCGCATGTTCGGGCCGCACATCGGCGTTGCCGAGGACCCGGCCACCGGTTCGGCGGCCGCCGGGCTGCCGGCGCAGCTGATGGCGGCCGGCGCCCTGGCCGACGGGTACCATGACTGGCAGGTGGAGCAGGGCATCGAAATGGGGCGACCGGCGCGCATCGGGGTTCGGTTCGAGGTCCGGAACGGCGCGTTCGAATCGCTGGCGATCGGCGGCGATGCGATCAGGGTGTGTGCCGGAGAAATCCACTGCTAGGGTCCCTGGTTTGCCTGACAAGTCCGGTCGAAGCGACTCGCCCGCCGATTCGACGATGCTAATATGGCCGCGGGAATCGAGGGACCCTCCGACGACATGACAGCGTTCGAAGACTACGCGCCAGACGCGCTGGTGCGGGCCGCGTTTTGCAGCGAAGCCAACTTTTCCAGCTGGGCCGACCCGAGAGGGGTCGAACTCGAGATTTCACGGATCATGTACCCGGCGCCCAGGCTGCAGGCCGATGCACTCGCAGGTGGCATCTTTCATTACGGCAATCGCTATTTCCTGCAGTGCGTGGAAGGCCCGCGCGAAGCCGTCGAAGCCATCTACAGGAGAAACCTCGACGACGTCAGGCACAGGAACACCGAACTTCTGGTCGTCGAGCCGATCCAGCAGCGGATGTTCCCGGAAAACACGATGAATTACGTCAGCATGCGCCGGCAGCTTCTGGAGTTGCTCGACCGCCACGGCATCGGTGAATTCGACCCTTACCGAATAACGTCCGGGATGCTGGAGGAGTTCCTGCAGATGTACGCCGAGACGCACCGCTGAGGCCGATCGGCAGTGAATGCCCGGAGATTTTCCGGCAAGCGTGTTTGGAAGCAGTTGGAAGTCGGGCGTGCGGAGGAGAAATGGTGGCTACGGGTGGACTTGAACCACCGACCCCAGCATTATGAGTGCTGTGCTCTAACCAGCTGAGCTACGTAGCCACGGCAAGCCCGATATTTTCTTTCGTTTTTCGTTGAAAGTCAACCGGAAAGCCAGCCTGACGCCAGACGACTTTGGTGCCTGATCAGTGAAATACCCTGACTCGCTCAATGATGGCGAGTGATGACCACGATATTTACCGCGCCGGCGGGTTGACTCCCAATGCAGAATTGCGCGGGCGTCGCTCGCTGAGGGCCTCGCCACGCGTCGAACTGAAGCGAGCGACGCCCGCGCAATTCGGTATCGAAGCCAGCGATGAAGGCAATGTCGAAACACGGCGCCGACCAGGTTTTCATTTCTCCCTGCCCAGCCAGCGTTCGGCCAACAGCCCGTCGGTGCCGATCGCCGGCTGGGCGCCGGTCACCAGGTCCGCGACCAGTTCCGCCGAGCCGCAGGCCTGTGTCCAGCCCATGGCGCCGTGGCCGCTGTTGAGATAAAGCCCTTCGACGGGGGTCCGGCCCAGCAGCGGCGGACCATCGGGGGTCATGGGGCGCAGGCCGGTCCAGGCGTTGGGCGGCGAATTTCGGATCCGCTCGGCCATTTTCGGCAGCAACTGCGCCGCGCCGTCGAGCAAGACTTGCATGCGTACCGGGTCGATAGCCAGATCGTGACCGGCGAATTCGGCCAGCCCGGCGATCCGCAGCCGATTGGGCCCCAGCCGGGCGGTGACGAATCGTCGTTTCAGGTCCAGCAGCGGCATCACCGGCGCCGGATCGTCGGCGTCGATCTCGATGGTTGCCGAATAGCCCTTGACCGGATATATGGGCGCCTTCATGCCGAGCGGGGTGAGCAGCTCGCGGGTCTCGCAACCGGCCGCGACGATGCAGGCATCTGCCTCGATTTCACCACGGTCGGTCTTGACCGCGCGGAACCTGCCGGCCTCGCGCACGATGCTCGCAACAGGAGTTTCGAAGAGAACCCTTGCTCCCAGCGCGGCGGCGCGCTCGGTCACCAGGCGACTGAAGATGCGGGCGTCGCCGGACTCGTGGTTGGTGAAAAGAAGCGAACCGTGGATTTCGTCCGCGACCGGTTCCAGCGCCGGTTCCAACGCCACCAGTTCGTCCCGGCCGACGCTGCGAAGCTCGATGTCGGGATCGTCGATCAGGCGCCGCAGTTCGGCCGCGGCCTCGAGTTCCTCGGCGCTGTAATAGAGTTCAAGAGATCCTTGGGTGAATTGATGGTAGTCCAGCGCATGCCGCTCGCGCAGCGCCACCATGCACTTCTTCGCGTACATGGCCAGGCGCACGCAGTGGCGCGCGTTGGCGTAGTAGCGCCGCGCGCTGGAATGGCGGAGAAAATGCAATCCCCAGTTCGCCAGGCCGGGCAGCGCGGAAGCGCGAACCCGCCATGGGCGGTCCTTGTACAGCATGGCCGGCAGCAGCTTGAAGACGGTGCCCGGCGGGTTCCAGGGTTCGGCGTGTGCCGGGGTGATGCCGCTGCCGTTGGCCTTGCTGGTGCCGGCGGCCGGCTCGCCGGCCCGCTCGACGAGCGTGACGTCGAGTCCGCGCTCGACCAGCGAAAGGGCAGTGGTCGCGCCGACCACGCCGGCGCCGATTACGACGATATGCATGGTCGCGAATCTAGCAGAAACGTCCCCGTTATGGCGTAAAGACGACGGGTCGTCTCAGGGCTCGAAACCGTCGTTGAAGGCCGCCTGGCTGTCGATGGCCTCGACCAGGCAGTTCGCGCCTGCGACTGCAGGCTCCATTTGCGCGAGGCTGCAGGGACTGAATTGCTCGACCCCGTTGATACTCGGGTTCATGATCCCGCGGAAGGTCTCGGCGGCGCAGGCGTTCTGGCCGTCGTGCGGGGCGTTGAAGTTGTGCCCGAGTTCGTGGGCGACCACCAGCGCGCTCATGGTGTCGCTGTTGAGGTCCTGGTCGACGCCGTAGCCGGCCGAGCGGCTGCACAGGACGCCGACGAACGCGATCCCGATCGTGCTTCCGTCGAGGTTGCGACCGGTGAACAGGTGCGCCAGGCCCTGGAACGGCAGGCTGCTGCCGGCGCCCGTGCGCATGAATTGCCTGAAGCCCGGCTGCACCAGGTTGTTGTTCTGGTCGAAGCGTCCCACCAGCAGTTCGCCGGCGTCGGTCGCCACCAGCACATCGTTGTCGGTGAGGATTTCATGGTGCAGCAGGGTGATGCCCGTTCCGAGCTGGGACGAGAAGATCCCGTCGACGAAGTTGATGCGTCCGGCGACCACCGATGCGGTATTGGCCCCGTGCCGGCCGGTGAAATCGACATCGCTGACGATGGTCAGCGGCATGGCGAACATGGCCGTGCCCTGCAGCGTGACGACTTCGCGCAGATGCTCGACGAAAGCGCCGTAGCTTCCGCCGTCGGTTGCCGGCCCGGCTCGTTTTCCCGGATACACGCCGCCGTGATCGATAAGGCCGGGGAAGTCGAGGTCGCCGAAGCGGTAGACGATGGCCTGTTCCGGCGTCAGCCCACGTGAACGGGTATTCGAAAACCCGGCGGCACGGTCGATCAGGTAAAGCTCGCTGCCGTCGAAGAAGCCGCCGCTGAAACGGCCGTCGATCCGGTTCAACCGTACCCACGAGCCCGGGATGCCTTCGAGCGTGCCGGCCAGGAAAAGGTCGCCGGCGGCGATTCGTCCGCGCTGAGGCGCAGGAAGCGACGCGAGCAGGCCGCGGTTCGGGACAAGCGTCATCACGAAGCTGCGGCCGAACGCCTTGATCGGTATCCGCGCCCGGGCCGGATCGATATCGTGCTCGAGCTGCAGCGCTTCGAATGCCGCCAGTGCGACCTGTTCGGCGCGCGGCGCGGGGCCGATGGCGCAAGCCAGCAGCAGGAAGAGCAGGGCTTTTCGGAAGTTCATCGTGATGTCGGCCTGACCGCAACAGCGAGTCAGTTTAGCCAGTCGGCGAATCCAGTTCCTTGATCCGGTTCACAAATCCGGAATTGCTGCAGCTTTCCGCGCTTCCACGACATGTTTTCGACGCCGGTTGCCGGATGTGGTGCGCGACGGGGAAGGCCCCGCCGGCATGGGGAGGCGTGCCTTTCGGGTCAGCCGGGCATCGGCCGACCGAATTCCTGCTCGAAGCGGCTCCGGATCGTCTGCGGGTCGATATCGAAACCCTGCGGCGCCGAGTGCGCGATCTTGATCGAGCCCATCAGCGAACCCAGGCAGGCCGCGTCGGCCGGCTTCCAGCCCTGCTCCAGTCCGAACAGCAGGCCGGCGCGGTAGGCGTCGCCGCAGCCGGTCGGATCGGCGATCCGCTCGGGCTTGACCGCCGGAATGCGCGCCTCGCCGTCGGCCGTGATCATTTCGGAACCTTCGCCGCCGTGCGTGATGATCAGGCCCTGCTTGAGGCCGCTCAGCGCCTCGCCGCGATTCCAGCCGGTCTTCTTCGCGATCATCTCCCATTCGTAGGAATTGACCGTCAGCCAGTCGGCGTCGGCGATCATGGTCTTGAGCTCGTCGCCGGAAAACATCGGAAGTCCCTGGCCCGGGTCGAACACGTGCGGAATGCCGGCGGCCTTGAACTGTTCGGCGTGGTCCAGCATGGCCTGCTTGCCGTCGGGCGACACGATGCCGTAACCGATGCTGCCGTCGGTCGGAATCTTGTTGCGATGGTTTTCGTTCATCGCGCCCGGATGGAAGGCAGTGATCTGGTTGTCGTCCAGGTCGGTGGTGATATAGGCCTGGGCGGTGAAGTGGTCGTTGTCGCGAATCACGAACTTCTGGTCGATGTCCAGTTCGTCAAGCCGGTCGGAGTAACGATCGAAATCGGCGCCGACCGCGGCCATGGGCAACGGGTTGCCGCCAAGCTTCTTCAGGCTGTAGGCGATGTTGCCCGCGCAGCCGCCGAAGTTCCGGCGCATTTCAGGCACCAGGAACGCGACGTTGAGCATGTGGGTCTTCTCCGGCAGGATGTGATCCTTGAAGCGTTCCGGGAATACCATGATGTTGTCGTAGGCCAGCGAGCCACAGATCAGAATCGACATAATTCACTTCGGTTCGGGTCAGCCGAGCAGTATAAGGGATCGCCCAATTCGGCGCAGATCCCCCGGTTCCGCAGACTCCGCTCGCATCTCCGGCCCGCGTCCGGTCGGGGGAAGCCGGTTGAAATCGATGGAGCCGGCCGTGTAGACTAATGGATTGTTTCGACAAAACGGAATGATTGCTGACGTCTTTCGAGTGCAAGCATGAATTCGGCGCTATCGGCATTCTGTCCGGGAAGAGGTTTCCACCTCCGCCGAACTTCATGAGATGATCAGTCCGTTCCGGGGAGCCAATCAGTCGGACAGCCGAGGATTTTCAGCCAGAAAATTCGAGCAGTCGCCGGGTTGGACGGCCATACACGCAAAATTCAAACAGTAGATCTTACGGGTATGAATAAATTGATTATGAAACCAGACTGCATGCCGGCCATCCTGCTGGCCTCGATCTTCATGGCGATGGGAATGGCTTCGCCGGCTCACGGCCAAGCAGTCGAACCTGCGCTGGAGGCAAGCCGCCAGGCCGCGGAAGGGACGCGCGAGTCGCAGGAAAATATCGACGAAATCGATGCCCGGACCCAGGAATTGCTGGGCGAATACCGGGCCAATCTCAGGCAGCTCGAACAGCTCAACCGCTACAACGCCTCGCAGCGCCGCCAGGCCGACGCGCAGCGCGCGGAAATCGAATCGCTGACCGAAGACATCAACAACATCGCCAGCCTTCAGCGCGCGGTACTGCCGCTCATGCAGGACATGGTCGACTCGCTGGATCGCCTGGTGCAGGCAGACATTCCGTTCCTGGTCGGCGAGCGTTCTTCGCGGATAGAGCGACTGACGCGTCTCATGGACGATCCCTCGGCATCGCCGGCGCAGCGCTATCGCCTGCTCATCGAGGCCTACCAGATCGAATCGGAGTACGGCCGCACCATCGAGGCCTATCGCAGCGACATTCAGACCGCGGAACGTCTTTTCGAAGACGTCGACGTGCTTCGCATCGGCCGGCTGGTATTGATCTTCAAGACCGACGATGACCAGGTCCTGAAGAGATACGACGCCGAGTCCGGCACATGGATGGATCTGGACAAGTCGTTCATGGGCGACGTCAAGACCGCCATGCGCGTCGCGCGCGAACAGATTCCGCCGGAGCTCCTCTTCATTCCGGTGACGGAACCCGAGACCGCGGATGAGGGCTGAAACAATGACAGGAACGACGAAAATGCATCTCACCCAACGAATCAGAAGCCGGAGCCACACCATGCGCAATCGGTCAAATGGCCTTCTATCCGTGCTGGCCGTACTGGCAATCGGATTCTGCTCCAGCGCCATGGCGCAGAACCAGCCGCAATCGCTCGAGGAAGTCGTGCGGGCCATGCAGCAGGAACGCCAGGCGGTCGCGGAAGCCAACCGCGAGCGCGTCAACCGCTTCCGTCGCCAGGAAGCCAACCGCGAGCAGGAGCTCCGCCAGATTCGCAACCAGGTCGCCGAAGCCGAGGCCGAGGCCAGCCGGTTGGAGGATCTTCGCAACCGCCTGGATCGTGAGCTGACGGAACTTCGCGACCAGCTTGCCGAGCGTCAGGGCGAATTCGGCGAACTGTTCGGCGTGGCGCGAGCCGCCGCTGCCGATCTCGACGAGCAGCTGAACGATTCCCTGATTTCATCCCAGTTCCCGAACCGCGGCGACGAACTGTCCGAAATGGCGCAGTCGGATTCGCTGCCGACCATCGAGCAGCTCGAAGGGCTGTGGTTCACGATGCTGCAGGAAATGACCGCTCAGGCCAACGTGGCTCGCTACCAGGCCGACGTCGTTGGCAACAACAATTCATCGACTTCCGAGACCGTTGTGCGAATCGGTCCGTTCACCGCATTCGGCGACCAGGGTTACCTGGTGCTTACCGACGGCACGCTGCGCTACCTGGCACGCCAGCCGGGCGGCGGCGCGGTCGCGGCCGCGGAACGCGTCATGGAACATTCCGGTGACGGCGTCGTTCGGGGTTTGATCGATCCGTCGCTGGGCAGCCTGCTCGGCCTGGTGACTGAAACGCCGACCCTGCGCGAGCGCATCGACCAGGGCGGCTGGATCGGTTACGCCATCATCGTCGTGGCTGCATTCGGCATTCTGCTCGCCGTCTTCCGCTGGCTGATGCTGACCCTGACATCCATGAAGGTGCGGCGCCAGATGGGCAAGCACGAGCCCAACGATTCGAACCCGCTGGGCCGCATCCAGGCCGCCTACGAGGAGCACAAGGGCGAGAGCCTGGAAACGCTTCAGTTGCACCTGGACGATGCGGTGCTCAAGGAACTGCCGCCGCTGGAGCGCGGGCTGAACCTGGTCAAGGTGCTGGCTGCCGTAGCGCCGCTGATGGGGCTGCTCGGAACCGTCATCGGTATGATCGTGACGTTCCAGGCGATCACCCTGTTCGGTACCGGCGATCCGAAGCTGATGGCCGGCGGTATCTCGCAGGCCCTGATCACGACGGTGCTCGGCCTTATCGCCGCCGTGCCGCTGCTGATTCTGCACGCCTTCGCGTCCTCGACTTCGCGCCGTCTCGGTCAGATCCTCGAAGAGCAATCGACGAGCCTTGTCGCCGACGCCGAGAAATCAAACCGTTGATGCATGCATTCGAGGGTAATCTGCCGTGCTTGAACTGCTGAATCCGGTCAACGCCTGGTCGGCCATCCGGGGCTTCCTCGAAGCGGGAGGCCCGGTGGTGTTCGTGCTCCTGTGCAGCACCGCGCTGATGTGGGTCCTGATCAGCGAGCGCATCCTGTATGTGCTCTTTTCCGGCCCCCGTCTGCGCGATGCGCAGGTGGCGCGCTGGAAATCGCTGGATAACCACGTCAGCTGGGAATCGCACATGTTCCGCGAGCGATTGATCTCCGAAGCGCGGGTCGAAAGCGAGCGCTACATGGGTGTCATCCGCGCATTGATCCTGATCACGCCGTTGCTCGGCCTGCTGGGTACGGTGACGGGCATGATCGAGGTCTTCCAGGTCATTACCGACACGGGTTCATCGAATGCGAGGTTGATGGCGTCCGGCATCTCCAAGGCCACCATTCCGACCATGACGGGCCTGGCGGTTTCGCTGACCGGCGTGTTCGCGATGAGCTTTCTCGACCGCCGCAACGAAATCGCGGTCGCCGATGTTTCGAACCGGCTCGAGCTCGATGCCGGGATGGGCTTCGGCACCGGCAGACGGCTGCTGACCGACGAGGCCGACGAGGCCGAAGTCAACATCACGCCGCTACTGGATATCGTCTTCATCCTGCTGATCTTCTTCATCGTCACATCGACCTTCCTCGACGAGGAGGGCATCGAGATCGCGACGCCGCAGGAGAACGAACAGGAAGAATTGACGCGGCCGCCGCCGACGCTGGTGCTCAGCGTTCGCAATGACGGTTTCGTCATGGTCAACAACGTTCGCATGATCGACCCGCGCTCGGTCAAACCGGTTGTCGAGGCCTTCACGGCAGAAGAGCCGCGCGGCGTGGTACTGCTCAATGCAGCGCCGGACGCCGAGATCGACGTGACCGTGATGGTGCTTGACCAGGCGCGCCAGGCCGGCGTCGATCCGGCCCTCGCCATCCAGGGACGATAGGAGAATCGGAGCACACATGGCCAGAAGCCGCAGAGTTGCAAAAGCCGACGAGAGCGATGTCAACGTGACGCCGCTGTTGGATATCGTTTTCATCATGCTGATCTTTTTCATCGTCACGGCAACCTTCATCAAGGAGCCGGGCGTCGAGGTCACGCGTCCCGAGGCGCAGACCGCCGAAGACCAGCGCCTCGTCTCGATCCTGGTTGCAATCGATTCCGATAACACGATCTGGATCAATCGCAAGGAAGTGGCGCTGGACGCCGTGCGGGCCACGCTGGAGCGGCTGCGCCGCGAGAATCCGCGCGGCAGCGCGGTCATCCAGGCCGACGGCAAGGCGCACAGCGAATACCTGGTCGACGTGCTCCAGCAGATCCGTGCCGCCGGCGTCGACGATGTTGTTGCCGTATCTACCGTCAAATCATGAATAATCTCATTCGCCTCATTACCGGCCTGCCGGGTGCTGTCGTCGTAACGTCGTTCATATTTCTCGTTCTGGCGGCGGTGATTTCCAACCAGGGAAACGTCGAACTCAGCGAAGATCGCTCGGTTCAGATCAACGTCACCCGGCAGCTTCAGGACACGGCAGACCAACGGACCGAAGACTTCCAGCGTCCTGTGCTGGACCAGCCGCCACCGCCGCCGCCGACGGTCACCGACCCGAGTTTCCGTCCGGAAATGAGCGTGCAGATGGGTGAGCTTCCCGATCTGTCGAACGTCGATATCGACATCGGTACCGGGTTCAATCCGGATCGCGATGCCCAGCCGCTGGTGCGCATTCCGCCGCAGTATCCGCAGCGCTGCATGGCCCGGGCCGAGACCAGCGAGTCGGTGCTGGTGGAATTCGACGTGACGCCCGAAGGCACGGTGGTCAACCCGCGCGTGCTCGAGTCGACAAATTCCTGCCTGAACAGCGCCGCCATGCGGGCGGTCGAGCGCTGGCGCTACAACCCGAAGATCGTCGATAACGTCGCAGAGCCGCGAGTGGGCGTTCGCACCACGATCGAATTTCAGTTGGAGGGCTAGCAATGATGCGCAAGACGCAGTTCATTTCCGTGCAGCAGCTGTTGTTGACGCTGACGACTGTAGCGATGTTTCTGTTCGCCGGTGCGCTGGTCGCGCAGAACGATTCGCGCGAGCAGAAAGAGAAGGACGACCCCGTACCCACGCTCGATCCGCGGGTGGCCCAGGACTTGCTCGAGGCCTACGAGCTCATGGAGGAAGACGCCTATCGGGAGGCGCTGGAACAGCTGAACAGCCTGATGAACCGTCGCGGCGACTCGATGAAGGATTTCGACAAGGCCTCCGTCCTCCAGATTCGCGGCTCGGCTTACGTCAATCTGGAAAACATGGACGCCGCGCTGGACGATTTCTCGGCCGCATTGAACCTCAATGCGCTGCCCGAGGACCAGCAGAATCGGCTGCGCTTCAACCTGGCCCAGATTTACTTCGTCAACGAGCGTTACGAGGAGTCCATCCGTCTTTTCGAGGAATGGATGACGGCCGATGTGAAGGTCACCGACACGGCCTATTTCATGCTGGGTGCCGCGTATTACAACCTCGATGACTACCAGAAGGCACTGGAGTCGATCCAGAGCGCCGTCGACGTCTCGCCCCAGCCGCAGAAGCGTTATTACGACCTGCTCAATGCGATCTATTCGGAGCTGGGCAACGTAGACGACCGTACCCGCCTGCTCGAGACCATGGTCGAATTGTGGCCCGACAGTCTCAGCTACTGGCGGCAGCTTTCGTCCCTGTATCTGGAGCAGGGCGAACAGTTCAAGTCGTTCTCCGCCCTGGAGACGGCCTACATCAACGGGCTGGTCGAGAGCGGTGAAGACATCGTCATGCTGGCCCAGTACTACTCCAGCTTCGACAACCCGCATCGGGGCGCGAAGCTGATCGAGAAAGAAATGGAAGCCGGCCGGGTCGAGCGCAACGTCGAGAACCTCGAATTGCTCTCGCAGCTGTGGAGCCAGGCGCGGGAGCATGACAAGGCCATCCCGGTACTGCGCCAGGCCGCCCGGCTGTCCGACGAGGGGCTGCTGTCGTTCAGGCTCGGTCAGTCGCTTCTGGCCAACGAGCAGAACGAAGAGGCCGAACAGGCGCTGGAAACCGCGCTTGAAAAAGGCGGTCTCGACGAATCGCGCCGCGCCGAAGCATGGATGCTCCTCGGGAACGCGCGCTTCAACCAGGCCGACCCGGGCGACCGCGAACAGCGAAATGCCGCCGACGAGGCGTTCGCCCAGGCCCAGAACTTCAGCTCCACGCGCCGACAGGCTTCCGACTGGCGCGGCTACATCAACGCCATCAACCAGACCGAGAGACGACAGGCCGCGCTGGAAGAAGAGCAAAGCGAAGTGCTGGCCTCGGCGGCCCGGGAGCGTCTCCTGACCGCCTGTCGCGCCCAGCAGCTCGCTGGTTCGGAGCTCTCGGAACGATGCGCGACCTTGCTGAACGAGTCCGAGAACGGAGACGGCTCGGGTCAATGACCGTTTCCAGGCGGGTCGATGTCCCGACCCGCCCCGATCCAGCCGGCTTGACGCCGTTCGCTCCCTTCCCGCGACCAATATGCCGGGGTGGCCGCCATCGGCCGCACCCGCACCCCCTGATGCGCATGGAATTCGGCGCGGAACCACATGCCGCAGAAATTCGATTCCATTGTTGATATTAGGTTAAATCGGCGTTATGCTCCAACTCGCAGGGTGCCCTCAGGCCTGTGCAATGCAATGCGCGCGTGCCTGCGGTCAAAATCCACTCGGATAACCGAATCCGTAGAGACAAAAAAGAGGTATACCCACAGTGAAGTCCGAACTACTCAAGAATCGCCAGACGCCCCTATGGCGCGGAATGGCACCGATATTGGCGGGCCTGGCTTTCGGCATTACGCCGATGATTGCCATCGCCCAGGACCAGAACCAGGACGAGGACCAGGAAACGGCGGAAGAAGCCCCTGACGTCGAAAGAATCGTGGTCACGGGTTCGCGCCTGATGACCAACCCGAACGTTCAGGCGCCGAACCCGGTGCTGACCGTCGGACAGGAAGAAATCGCGTCGCGCGGCACGGTGAGAATCGAAGACCTGACGAACCAGCTTCCGCAGGTTTTCGCCGCCCAGGCATCGGAAGTTTCCAACGGCGCCAGCGGTACCGCTCAGTTGGACCTTCGCGGTCTTGGTCCGGTCCGGACCCTCGTGCTGATCGACGGACGTCGCCTGCCTTTCGGCGATTCTTCCAGTTCTGCGCCTAACCTCGACATGGTGCCGACCCGGCTTATCGAGCGACTCGACATCGTGACCGGCGGTGCGTCGGCCGTGTACGGTTCCGATGCCGTGTCCGGTGTTGCCAACTTCATCCTCAAGCGCGACTTCGAGGGCATAGAGGTCGACGTGCAGGGCGGCTTCAACCAGGCCGGCAACGACCGCTCTTTCTTCGAAAATGTTCTCTCTGCGGGTGCTCAGCCGATTCCCGGCTCGACGACCGACGGTCGCGAGATCAACCTCTCGCTGACGATGGGCGCAAACACCGGGGACGGCCGCGGCAACGCCACGCTGTTCTTCAACTACGAAAACCTCAATGCCATCACCCAGGACGGCCGCGTCGAAAGCGCCTGTGCGCTGGGTGCGGCCAGCGGCGCCCAGAGTTTCGGTGGTGTCGGCTGCGTCGGCTCGAGCAACTTCCGCCGATTCGCCAACTTCGCCGACGGTGGTGACGTCTTCCAGCAGGAAAGCGGCAATCTGACGCCGTTCGCCGGTGGTCCGGCCGAAACGTTCAACTTCGGCCCGTTCAACTTCTTCCAGCGGCCGCGGGAACGCTTCCAGATCTACACCCGGGCCCACTATGAGTTGACCGACGACATCGAGGCCTTCGCCGACCTGAGCTTCACGAACACCAGTTCGGATGCGCAGGTTGCCCCGTCCGCCTCTTTCGGCAGCTGGACGATCAACTGCGACAACCCGCTGATCCAGGATCCGGGCGGCCCCAGCGGAATCTCGCTCTACGACACGTTCAACTGTCAGTCCCAGGACGACGAAATCGCCGGGCTTTTCGCCTCTCACCGTAACGTCGAGGGTGGTCCGCGTAACTCCAGTCTGGACAACACCTCGTGGCGGACGATCGGCGGCCTGCGCGGCACGATCTTCAATGATTTCGATTTCGAGATCTTCGGGCAGTTCGCGCGTACCAGCGACACCGACATCTCCGAGAACGACTTCATCATCGAAAACGTCCAGGACGCGTTCCTCGTCGTCGAAGATGAAAACGGCAACCCGGTCTGCCGCTCCGGCAACGCAGGTTGTGTGCCGTACAACATCTTCCAGCGCGGCCCCAACGGCGAATCGCTGGTCAGCCAGGCAGCGCTGGATTACGTCCAGGGCATCGGCATCACGACCGGCCAGACCGAGCAGAAGGTCTTCGGCGGCAACATCCAGACCGATCTGGGTCGCTACGGCGTCCAGTCACCGATGGCCAACGAAGGCGTCGGTTTCCTGGTCGGCGGCGAGTACCGCGAGGATTCGCTGAATGCCAAGCCGGATCAGATTTCGCAGCAGCCGGACGGTGGTTTCACCGGCGTAGGCGGCCCGACGTTGCCCGTTTCGGGTGAAATTCGCGTCAGCGAAATCTTCTTCGAAGCCCAGGTGCCCCTGATCGCGGATGTGCCGGGCATCGTACGTTTCGATATCGGTGGCGCCTACCGTTATTCCGACTACACGACGGACGGGGCCAATACCAAGAACAGCTTCACCACCGATACCTACCACGTGTTCGCGAACTGGACACCGATCGAGGATCTCCGTCTGCGCGGCCAGTTCCAGCGGGCCGTCCGTGCGCCGAACGTGATCGAACTGTTCACGCCTCAGGGCACGAACCTGCCGAACCTGACAAGCGGTTCGAACGGATTCTTCGATCCCTGCGCCGGTCCGAACCCGGCCGCCACGCTCCAGGAATGTGCCAACACCGGCGTAACGTCGGGTCAGTACGGCAATATTCCCGACGTGATCTCGGGTCAGACCCAGTCGCTTACCGGCGGCAACCCGAACCTGGATCCGGAAGAGTCGGATACGGTCACCATCGGCGCGATCCTCACGCCGGAGGCGGTGCCGGGACTTTCGATCTCGGTCGATTACTTCGATATCGAGGTAAGCGATGCAATCGCTGCGGGTATTCCCGCGCAGACCACGTTGGATGAGTGTCTTGCAACTGGCGACGCGGCGTTCTGCGACCTGATCCAGCGTGACAACGCAGGATCGCTGATCGCCGGTACCGCAGGCGTCGGCTTCCAGCAGACCAACATCAACATTGCAACGCTGGAGACCAGCGGCGTCGACTTCCAGGTCGTTTACGACCTCGACCTGTGGGACGTCGGCCTCGAGGGTCTGGGTTCGGTGCGGTTCGACTACGCGTCGACCTTCCTCGACGAGTTGCAGACGACACCGTTCCCGGGCGCCGATCCGATCACTTGTGCGGGCGAACATGCCGGCTCGTGCCGTATCCCGTCGCCGGAGTACAGGCATCGGATGCGCAACACGTGGACGACGCCCTGGGATATGGATATCGACCTGACCTGGCGCTACTTCTCGAGCACCGACAACAACGCCGGTCCGGCGGTCAACCCGGCCATCGACCGGAAGATCGACGCGATCAACTACCTCGATCTCGCAGTCAGGTATAACTGGTCGGATGAGATCCAGTTCCGTGCCGGTGTGAACAACCTGACGGGAACGAAGATCCCGGTCGTGACGTCGGCAGGCCCGCCTGAAGGTAACGGCAACACCTACCCGACGCTGTTCGATACGGGTCGCTTCATCTTCTTCGGTGCAACCTATCGCCTGTAAAAAGGCGCCTGTTGCAGGCACTGAACGAAGTTGAAGGAATGAAAAACCGCTGGCCCCAGGCCAGCGGTTTTTTTTATGGGTTTCCACCTTGTGACGGTCCGGTGCTACTGCGGACGCCGCGGGCACCGCGCCTGACGCGCTTTGCTCGGGCGCGAGTCCTCGACGTAGCGCTGCTACGCCTGCGGGTCGCGCCTTTCGCAAATCACGCCAGGCACGGCACCCGCGACGCCCTCGCGACGCACCGGACCGCCACAAGGCGGAATGTTCGCGACGGTCCGGTTCTACTGCGCACAACGTGGCACCGCGCCTGCCGCGCCTTACTCGGGCGCGGGTCACCGATGCGGTTGCCTACGGCTGTCATCCTGTCAGGAGGGGGGGGCAGGGATTCGGTAGGGTGGATAAGCGCCAGCGCATCCACCGATTGCACGTCGGGCAAGTGAGGGCGCCGGGCGCCGATCCACCCTGCCGGGCGCACTGGAGACAAGGTCGATGCCGCGTGGCGATCCGCTTCAACTGCGGACCGGTGCCATGAACTCCCGCCGTTGCCGGCGGCAGGTTCAGCGTGAAGCCGAACCCGCCAGTTCGATCGCGGTATCGACGATGCGCTCGACCGTCAGACCGAACGCTTCGAAGAGCTCCGGTGCCGGAGCGGAGGCGCCGAAGCGGTCAATGCCGATTATCGCGCCGTGCGGTCCGACGAAGCGGTGCCAGTACGCGGTGACGCCGGCTTCGATGGCGATTCGTGCGGTCACGCCGTCGGGAAGCACCGAAGCCTTGTACTCGGCCTCCTGGGCCAGGAAGCGCTCGGGGTTGGGCATCGAGACCACGCGCGCGGCGATGCCGCGCTCGGCCAGTTCCTCGGCCGCATTCACCGCCAGTTCGACCTCCGAGCCGGTTGCGATCAGGATAAGGTCCGGGCCATTGCCGGCCTCTCGCAGGATGTAACCGCCGCGACGGATGCAGGCGAGCTGTTCGGCATCGCGGGGCTGGTGGGCAAGTCCCTGGCGGGTCAGGACCAGCGCCGAGGGGCCGTCGCGGCGCTCGATCGCATCGGCCCAGGCCGCGGCCGTTTCGACCTTGTCGGCAGGCCGCCAGACCTCCAGGTTCGGAATCATCCTGAGGCTGGCCACGTGCTCGATCGGCTGGTGGGTCGGTCCGTCCTCGCCGAGCCCGATGGAATCGTGGGTGTAGACGTGGATCGCACCGGTGGGGATCAGCGCCGACATTCGAACGGCATTGCGCGCGTAGTCGGAAAACACCAGGAACGTCCCGGTATACGGGATGAACCCGCCGTGCAGGTGCAGCCCGTTGGCGATCGCGGTCATGCCGAATTCGCGCACCCCGTAATAAATGTAGTTGCCGTCCGACGCCGAGTCCATGATGTCGACGCTTCCCGACCAGTTGGTGTTGTTCGAGCCGGTCAGGTCTGCCGAGCCGCCCAGCAGTTCCGGCAGCAGCGCTCCGAACGACTCGAGCGCCATTCCGGAGGCCTTGCGCGTGGCGACCTTGCTGTCGTCGGCCTGCATTTTTTCCACGATTGCCCGGGCCTGCGCTTCGAAATTCTCCGGCAGCGCGTGCTTCATCCGACGCTCGAATTCGGCCGCCTGCTCTGGGAACCGGTCCGCGTATCGCTGCATCACGGATTGCCAGGCTCGCTCGGCCTCGCGTCCGCGCTCGCGAGCGTCCCACCCGGCGCGTACGTCGTCGGGAATCTCGAACGCCGGGTACCGCCAGCCGAGCTCGGTGCGGGTCGCGGCGATCTCCTCGTCGCCCAGCGGAGCCCCGTGGGTGTCCGCGGTGCCCTGCTTGTTCGGCGACCCGAAGCCGATCGTCGTCTTGCAGCAGATCAGGGTCGGGCGATCCCGGTCCGAACGGCCTTCTTCGATCGCCGCGCGCACGGACTCGGCGTCATGGCCGTCCACGTCCTCGATCACCTGCCAGCCGTAGCTGCGGAATCGGCCCGGCGTGTCGTCGGTGAACCAGCCCCGCACCTCGCCGTCGATGGAGATGCCGTTGTCGTCGTAGAAAACGACCAGCTTGCCCAGGCCCCAGGTGCCGGCCAGCGAACAGGCCTCGTGAGAAACGCCCTCCATCAGGCAGCCGTCGCCGGCGAAGACCCAGGTGTAGTGGTCGACGATATCCAGGCCGTCGCGGTTGAAGCGACGCGCCAGCAGCTTTTCGGCCAGCGCCATGCCGACGCCGTTGGCAAGGCCCTGTCCGAGCGGCCCGGTCGTCGTCTCCACGCCCGGCGCCTCGCCGAACTCCGGATGGCCGGGCGTGGGGGCGTGCAGCTGGCGGAAATTCTTCAGATCCTCCAGCGAAAGCGCGTAGCCGCTGAGGTGGAGCACGGCGTAGAGCAGCATCGAGCCATGGCCATTGGAGACCACGAACCGGTCCCGGTTGATCCAGTCCGGATTGCCGGGATTATGGCTGTGGAAATCGTTGAACAGTACTTCGGCGATATCGGCCATGCCCATGGGCATGCCGGGGTGGCCGGACTTGGCGCGCTGCACGGCGTCCATGGCGAGGGCGCGGATGGCGTTGGCGAGGTGGCGTCGGTCGGTCATTGGCGAGTCTGGTCCTTGGCGTTTCTGGGTCTTGGCGTTTCTGGGTCTTGGCGTTTCTTGGCCGCGCTGTTGCGGTCCGGGACGCTCCCCGGCCGGTAGAGAACGATAGTCTATCCGATCGAATCAGGGCGCCGAGGCCCGGATGCTCGGCCTCGTGGGCCGGCCTGGTGAACAGGGCTTGCCGAACCTGCCTGCCGCAGGCTATAATTGAATGGATTTGCTCGGCGTTGCCGGGGAAAATCAAAATTCACACGCGTTCCGTCACATCAGGCGGGGTTGCTCTTGGGTCGCGGCGCTTCGTTCATTCGGAGTCCAACCGTCCCGGGGTCGCCGGATGGGGAATTGCGGAGGTTCAAACCAATGCCGGTCGGAATCAAAAAAACGGCCGCGCACCAAAAAGGAAAGTAACCATGCCTGACGTCACCATGCGCCAGATGCTCGAAGCTGGCGTGCATTTCGGTCACCAAACCCGCTACTGGAATCCGAAGATGGAGCCCTATATCTTCGGTGCCCGCGGCAAGATCCACATCATCAACCTCGAACGCACGCTCCCGCTGCTCAAGGAAGCACTCGATTTCCTCAGCCGCATGGCGAGCAAGCGCGGCACTGTCATGTTCGTCGGCACCAAGCGTGCAGCCGGACAGGCCGTTGCCGAAGAGGCTGCGCGCTGCGGCATGCCCTACGTGTCGCACCGCTGGCTCGGCGGCATGCTGACCAACTTCCGCACGATCCGCCAGTCGATCAATCGTCTCAAGGAACTAGAGGCGATGGAGACCGACGGCAGCTTCGACAAGCTTGTCAAGAAAGAAGTGCTGGAACTGACCCGCGAGCGTGATCGCCTCGAGCAGAGCCTGGGCGGGATCAAGAACATGAATTCGCTGCCCGACGCGATGTTCGTCATCGACATCGGTCACGAGGACATCGCCATTGCCGAAGCCCGCAAGCTGGGCATTCCGGTCGTGGCCGTGGTCGACACCAACCATAACCCGGAAGTGGTCGATTACGCCATTCCGGGCAATGACGACGCGATTCGCTCGGTCCGGCTTTACACCCAGCTGGCCGCCGACGCGATTCTGGAAGGCAAGGCCTCGGTGCCGCAGATTGGCGGCGACAAGGACGAGTTCATCGAGCTCGACGCCGAAGGCAACCCGATCGACACCAGCGACGGCGAAGCTGCCGCGGCGGCGAAGAAGACGGCCAAGAAGAAGGCCAGCAAGAAGGTCGCCAAGAAGGTCGCCAAGAAGGTCGCCAAGAAGGTCGCGAAGAAGACCGCCAAGAAGGCTGCGGCCAAGGCCGGCGACAAGGCCGAGGCAACGCCGGAAGGTACCTCTGAAGGTCCGGCGAAGGCGGAGGCAGAGAAGGCCGACCGCGCCGCGGATACCGAGGAAGCCGCGAAGGCTGCAGAAGAGACTCCGGAAACGGCCGAGGCGCCGCCCGCCGAAACGACCCCGGATTCAGAAACGAAGCCGGCCAAGAAGGCCGCTGCGACCAAGTCAGAGGACAAGGAAGAATCATGAGTATTACCGCATCCCAGGTAAAGGAACTGCGCGAGCGCTCCGGCGCCGGCATGATGGAATGCAAGAAGGCGCTGGTTGAAACCGGCGGCGACATCGAGGCCGCGATCGAACACCTGCGCAAGAGCGGGCTGGCCAAGGCCGACAAGAAGGCCGGCCGGGTGGCCGCAGAAGGCGCGATCATCGAAGCGTCCGACGATGCCGGGTCCGTGCTGGTGGAAATCAACTGCGAGACCGATTTCGTCGCCAAGGACGATAATTTCCGCGCGTTCGCCGACCGCGTGGCCGAACTGGCGCTTGCCGCCGGCAACGACGACGTTGCGGCGCTCGCCGAAGCCGACTTCGAGTCCGGCGACACCGTCGAGGCGCGTCGCCAGCAGCTGGTGGCCAAGCTGGGCGAAAACATCCAGATTCGCCGTATCCAGCGCGTCGACGCGGACGGCGGCGTCATCGGTGGTTACATCCACGGCGGACGCATCGGCGTCCTGGTGAGCCTCGAGGGCGGCGACGAAGCGCTTGCGCGCGACATCGCCATGCACGTGGCCGCGCTGAATCCGCCGTTCGTCGATGCCGATTCGGTTCCGGCGGACGTGCTGGAGAAGGAAAAGGAGATCCTCCGTGCGCAGGCCGAGGATTCCGGCAAGCCGCCCGAGATCATCGAAAAGATGATCGTCGGCCGTCTCAACAAGCACCTGGCCGAGATCACGCTGGTCGGTCAGCCGTTCGTCAAGGATTCGGACCAGACCGTCGGCGCGCTGCTCAAGTCGAAGGGCGCCAAGGTCCGGAATTTCGTCCGTCTCGAGGTCGGTGAAGGCATCGAGAAGGAAGAGTCCGATTTTGCCGCGGAAGTCATGCAGCAGGCCCGCGGCAGCTGAACGCCGCACAACCCGAGGATCGCTCATGGAGTCACCCCGTTATCGTCGAATTCTGCTGAAGCTAAGCGGTGAGGCGTTGCTCGGGGATCACGACTACGGGATCGATCCGAAGGTCAGCAGCCGGATCGCCGCGGAAGTGGCCGAAGTCGCGCACGCCGGCGTCCAGGTCGGCATCGTGATCGGTGGCGGCAACATCTTTCGGGGCGCCGGTCTCGCGTCGGCCGGCATGGATCGGATTACCGGCGACCACATGGGCATGCTGGCAACCGTGATGAACGGACTGGCGCTCCAGGACGCCCTGGAGCGCGCCGGCACGACGACCCGCGTCATGTCGGCCATCTCCGTGCGTGAAGTCTGCGAGGACTATATCCGTCGGCGCGCCATCCGGCACCTCGAGAAAGGGCGGGTCGTGGTGTTCGCGGCAGGCACCGGCAACCCGTTCTTCACAACCGACACCGCGGCCAGCCTGCGCGCGATCGAAATCGGCGCCGATCTGATGATCAAGGCGACCAAGGTCGACGGCGTCTACTCGTCCGACCCGACCAAGGATGCCGATGCGCGCTTCTACCGCCGAATCAGCTACGACGAGGTCATAGGCCAGAAGCTCAAGGTCATGGACGCCAACGCCATGGTCCTGTGCCGCGACCAGTCCATGCCGATTCGCGTGATCGGGCTCAACACCGAAGGCAACCTTGCCCGCCTGGTCGGCGGCGAGGATATCGGCACCCTCGTCGAGTAGCGGCCTGCCTCATGCCGGTTTCTCCGAGAATCGCCGGCATGGGTACTGCTACAATCGAACGCCTAACGGTCGCCAGGAACATTGAACGGTAATCCTATGCTTGCAGATATCAAGAAAGACGCCGCGTCGCGCATGGACAAGAGCCTGGAATCTCTCCGGGCCGAGCTCGCCAAGATCCGCACCGGGCGTGCCCACCCGAGCCTGCTCGAGCACGTACACGTCGAATACTACGGTTCGGAAGTGCCCATCGGCCAGGCGGCCAACGTCACCGTCGAGGATTCGCGCACGCTGGCGGTCACGGCCTGGGACAAGAGCATGGTCGGCAAGATCGAAAAGGCCATCATGACCTCCGACCTTGGATTGAACCCGGCAACCGCAGGCACCGTGATTCGGGTGCCCCTCCCGGCGCTGACCGAAGAGCGGCGCGGACAGCTTTCCAAGGTGGTTCACAACGAGGGCGAGCAGGCCAAGGTTGCGATTCGCAACATTCGCCGCGATGCGAACACCCACATCAAGGACCTGCTCAAGGACAAGGAAATCACCGAGGACGACCAGCGTCGCGCCGAGACCGAGATCCAGCAGTTGACCGACCAGCACGTCGAGCGTGTCGATGCAATGGTTGCGGAAAAAGAAAAAGAGCTCATGGAGATCTGAAACCATGTCCGGTGCAGGTCTGCCGCATCATCTGGCAATCATCATGGACGGAAACGGCCGCTGGGCCGCCCGGCGGGGCAAGCCGCGAACCTACGGCCACCAGGCCGGCACCGAGGTCGCGCGCCGCATCGTTCGCGCCGTGGCCGAGCGCGGCATCCCGGTTCTGACCGTCTATGCATTCTCCAGCGAGAACTGGCGCCGCCCGCGCCACGAAGTCACTCGGCTGATGAGCCTGTTCCGGCGGGCGCTGGATCGCGAGGTGGACCAGCTCGATCAGCACGGTGTGCGCCTGAACTTCATCGGGCGCCGGGAGGCTTTTTCGAAATCCCTCCAGCGCGGCATGGCGCGCGCCGAGGAATTGACCCGCGAAAATTCGCGGTTGCTGCTCAACATTGCCGCGAGTTACGGCGGGCGCGACGATATCGCCACGGCCGCGCGCCGGCTCGCCGAGCAGGCGCGCCGCGGCGAGCTCGACCCGGAAACGATAGACGAAACCACTTTCGGCAACGCATTGCAGCTGGCCGGTCAGCCGGAACCCGACCTGTTCATCAGGACCGGCGGCGAACGCCGGCTCTCCAATTACCTGCTGTGGAACCTCGCGTATACCGAACTCCATTTCAGCGATACGCTCTGGCCGGACTTCAGCGAAGCCGACCTGGACGCGGCGCTGGACGACTTCAGGCAGCGCGAGCGACGCTTCGGAGGCCTTGCCGAGAGCCAGACCAAGAAGCATGCTTAGGTCGCGGGTGATTACCTCGGTGATCCTTGCGACGCTGGTGCTCGCGGCGTTGTTTGCATTGCCGACCACCTGGTTGAGCGTGGTGCTGGCGCTGCTTCTGCTGGTTGCCGGCGGCTGGGAAAACGCGAGGCTGGCCGGCGTCGAAAACGCCGCCGCCCAGGCCGCCTGGATCCTGGTGCTGTGCATTGGCGGCGCGGCGCTGATCTGGGCTACCCATATTCCTTCGGCGATTCCCGTGATGCTGGGCTCGGCGACCGTCGGCTGGCTGTTCCTGGCGCTTTGGCTGCGCTTCCCGGCATTCGGCAGGCCGGCGCCCACGGGCGGTCTTCCGCGCTTTCAGCCGCTCAAGCTGATCGTCATCGGCCTGATCCTGCTGGCCGCGTTCGTGGCCATTTCCTGGCTGCATTTCTACAGCCCCTGGCGAGTGGTGTTCCTGCTTTTCATCATCGCCGCGGCCGATATCGGCGCATTCTTCACCGGGCATCGATTCGGCGGGCCCAAACTGGCGCCGGTGATCAGCCCGGGCAAGACCTGGTCCGGCGTTGCCGGCGGCCTTGTCGCGGCGGTTGCAACGGCCGCGATCTGCGCGCAGCTGATGCCGGCCATCCCGCTGGCGCCCGTGTCCGCGGCGCTGGTGGCGGCGGTCCTCGTCGCGCTCTCGATTTTCGGCGATCTGTTGATGAGCCTGTTCAAGCGCCACCGTGGTCTCAAGGACACCTCGGCATTGTTGCCCGGGCACGGCGGGATGCTCGACCGGGTCGACAGCCTCTCGGCGGCCGCGCCGGTTTTCGCCTTCATATTGTGGTGGCTCACCGCGGGCGCATGACAATCGCCTGTCGGTGGATGTCATCTGCCGGGAACGTCTGACGCCAAGGAGCTTCAAACAGCAATGGAAATTCTCGGATCAATCTTCTGGCTTGCGGTCGCGCTCGGGCTGCTGGTGACCTTTCACGAGTTCGGCCACTACTGGGTGGCCCGGCGCGCCGGCGTAAGGGTGCTGCGCTTCTCGGTCGGCTTCGGCACGCCCCTGTGGCGACGCAAGGGCGCCAACGGCGTCGAGTTCGTCATCGGCGCAATCCCGCTGGGCGGTTACGTCAAGATGCTCGACGAGCGCGAGACGTCGGTCCCGGAAGACCAGCTCGAGCAGGCATTCAACCGGAAATCTCTGGCCAGGCGTTCCGCGATCGTGGCGGCCGGCCCGGTCTTCAACCTGATCTTCGCGGTCGCCGCCTTCTGGGCCATGTTCATGTTCGGTATCCCGGAATCCCGGCCGATCGTCGGTAATCCCGAAGGAATCGCCCAGGCCGCCGGGCTGGAGCACGGCGACATGATCGTGGAGGTCGACGGACAGCCGGTCGGCACCTGGACCCATGCTGTGCTGGCCCTGGTGCCGCAGGCGCTGGACCGCAAACCGGTGTCGCTGGTGGTCGAAGACGCGCAGTCGCGCCGCAGGGAGTTGCTCTTGCCGCTGGACAGGCTGGGCGACGACTTTCGCGAAGACCGGATTCTCGACGAGCTCGGCGTCGAGCCGTGGCGGGTCGATCTGCCGCCGGTCGTCGGACAGGTCAGCGAGGATTCGCCGGCCGAGCGTGCCGGACTGGAGGCGGGCGACCGCGTGACGGCCATCAACGGCGAGCCTGTGGACGGCTGGATGGCCCTGGTCAGGCGGATTCCGGAAGCCGCATCGGACGGTCGGCCGGTGCAGATCGAGATCAGTCGCGACGGCATGATTCGCGAACTCGAGATCGTGCCGGAGCTCGTCGACGGCCGCATGATAATCGGCGTCCGGCCGGACGAGCCGGGTCCGGAAGCGCGCGCCGCAATGGAACGGGCGTTCACCATCCTGCAGTACGGCCCCGTGGAAGGGCTGGGCGAGGCGGTCGGCGAGACCTGGAGGCTGACCACGTCGACGCTGGGAATTCTCGGCCGGATGATTACCGGCAACGCGTCCCTGAGCAACCTGTCCGGACCGATTACAATTGCGCAGCTGGCCAACGATTCGGCACGCCTCGGTGTTTCGAGATTTCTGTTTTTCCTTGGCCTGATCAGCCTGTCGCTGGCGATCATCAACCTGTTGCCGATTCCGGTTCTCGACGGTGGGCATCTGCTGTACTTCCTGATCGAGTGGATCAAGGGAAGCCCGGTGTCGGAGCGCGGCCACATGATCGGCCAGAGCGTCGGCCTGGTGATGATCCTGGCCCTGATGAGCGTCGCGATATTTAACGATATATTACGGCTGGTTCAATAAACTGCGCGCCGACCACGCATCATGATTCAGACGACGAAAGGGTTTCGATGAGATTTTTGCCTTTACTGCTGGCCCTGTTCAGCCTCAGCGCTTCGGCGCAGACATTCACGGTCGATGAAATCCGCGTGGACGGCCTGCAGCGCATTTCGGAAGGCACGGTGTTCAGCTTTCTTCCGGTCGAGGTCGGTCAGCGGCTGACCCCGGCGCTGGCCCGTTCGAGCATCCGCGACCTCTATCGCAGCGGTTTCTTCGAGCAGGTCGAGATCGGGCGAGAGGGCGACATCCTGGTCATCAAGGTCGTCGAGCGGCCGGCCATTTCGTCGGTGCAGCTTGAAGGCAACGACAAGATTCCCACCGAGTCGCTGCTGCCCGCGCTTTCCGAGATCGGTATCGCCGAGGGCGAGGTGTTCGACGAACTGGCGATCGACCGCATCCAGCAGGAGCTGGTTCGCGAGTACTTCAACCAGGGCCATTACGCGGTCGAAGTCGATCCGCAGGTGACCGAGCTGGACCGGAACCGGGTCAGCATCGTGATCCAGATCGAGGAAGGCGACCAGGCCAAGATTCGCCATATCAACATCGTCGGCAACGAAACTTTCAAGGAGAAGGAGCTTCGCGACGAGTTCGAATCCGACGAGAAAGCGGGCCTGATGTTCTGGAAGGGCCGCACCGCATACACGCGCGAGAAGCTGTCCGGCGATCTCGAGCGGCTTCGGGCCTACTACCTGGATCGCGGCTACATGGACTTCGCCATCGAATCCACCCAGGTCTCGATCAGCCCCGACAAGCAGAATATCTACATTACCGCCAACGTCCGCGAGGGCGAGGTGTTCACCGTCGACGACGTCCAGCTGACCGGCGACCTGGTGCTCTCGGAGGAAACGCTCAGGAAGTTCGTGCGGGTCGATCCCGGGCAGGTCTTCTCGCGCAAGGAGGTCGAGGCGACGGTCGAGGCGATCACGGCGGTACTGGCCAACTTCGGCTACGCTTTCGCCAACGTCAACCCGGTCCCGCGCATCGACCGCGACGACAAGACGGTCGAAATCACGTTCTTCGTCGAGCCGGGCAAGCGTGTCTACGTGCGCCGCGTCGAATTCCGCGGCAATACGATGAGCAAGGACGAAGTGCTCAGGCGCGAAATGCGCCAGTTCGAGGGCGCCTGGTTCTCGCAGGCGGCGATCGACCGTTCGAGACTGCGGCTGCAGCGCATCGGCTACTTCGAAAACGTCAATATCGAGACGCCCGCGGTCGAGGGCAGCGAAGACCAGATCGACGTCATCGTCAGCGTCGAGGAGCGCGCCACCGGCAGCTTCCAGGTCGGCCTGGGCTTCTCACAACTGCAGGGGCTGATCGCCTCCATCTCGGTGCGCCAGGAGAACTTCCTGGGCTCCGGCCGCACGATCGGACTGGGCATCAGCCGAAGCTCGATCACGAGCAGCCTGAACCTGAGCTACACCAACCCGTATTTCACCGATGACGGCGTTTCGCTGGGCTGGTTTGCCAGCTACTCGGAAATCAACCAGGGGCGCGCCAACATCTCGGCGTTCTCCAGCAGCCAGGTGGCGCTCGGCGCGAATCTGGGCTTCCCGATCTCCGAGATCGATTTCGTCCAGGTCGGCGCCAGCGTGCGCAGCCAGGACATCAGCATCGGACAGCTGGTTGCCGTTCCGGAGGACCCGGACGACCCGAACAGCCCGATCGACTTCCAGTTTGCGATTACCCGGCCCCTGGCCATCACGCTGGACACCAACGGCGACGGATTCCTCAGCTCCAGCGAGCGGAACATCGAAACCGCCTTCGTCAACGGCAGCTGGGGGCGCGACACGCGAAACCACTTCCTGACGCCGACGCGCGGCTCGCTCAACCGGCTGAGCCTGAACGTGGCGCTGCCGGGCAGCACGCGCGAGTACTTCACGGCCTCCTACCGGGGCCGCAAGTTCTTCCCGCTGGGCGGCGACTTCGCCTTCGTTCTGCGCGCCGACCTGTCCTACGGCGAGACCTACGACGGCAACGATTTTGTCGACACCGACCCGCCCGAGCCGGAACGACTGTCCGGGCAGTGCCAGATCGACGAGATCGTGACCGCCGATTCCGGCTTGCCTTTCTGGGAGCATTTCTTCGCCGGCGGCGTTTCCGACGTGCGCGGATTCGAGGACAACACGCTGGGGCCCAAGGACCAGTTCTGCCGATCGGTGGGCGGCGATTTCAAGGCGACCGGCGGCATCGAGATCGCTTTCCCGCTGCCGTTCGTGGAAGTCAGCGGCACCCGCATGGCCTGGTTCGTCGACGCCGGCAACGTGTTCACCGACATCGACGGCTTCGACCAGGACCTGGTACGCGCTTCCACCGGCCTGTCGCTGAGCTGGGAAGCACCCGTCGGCCCGATCATCCTCAACATATCGACGCCGCTGAAGGATCGCGAGGGCGACGAGACCCAGTTCCTGCAGTTCTCGTTCGGCACGCAGTTCTAGAACTCACCATCCAGAACTGATCGTTAAGGAACCTCTGAACAACTCTGCACGGGCGCGACGGCGCCTTTTCCGACTGAAACGCGCTCCGCGCAGAGTTATTCAGAGGTTCCTTAAGCACCGGGACTGGCGGATTTGGGCGTCGAAGGCCTATACTGTATAGTCAGGTAGTTGTGTCTGAGTCCGGATGGCCGACGTGCGAGTTTCGATTTTCATGCTGACGATGTTGCTGGCCGGGGCGGCCCTCGCCCAGGACATCCGCATCGGTTATGTCGACATGAAGCGCCTGCTGGACAACGCCCCGCAGGTGATCGCGGGTCGCGCCGAGCTCGATATCGAGTTCCGGCCCATCAACGACGAGCTTCTGGACGACGAGTCGCGCCTGTTGAGCATGGAGCAGGAACTGGCCAATTCGTCGGGTCTGACGGCCGAGCAGGTGGCCGCCCGTCAGCGCGAAATCCGCAACCTCGACCGTTCCATCGAGAGGCGTCGCGAGGATCTTGCCGAGGAGCTCAATTTCCGGCGAAACCAGCAGATCAAGGAGCTGGGCGAGGAAATCGAGATCGCGGTGCAGACCGTGGCGCGTCGCGAAGGCTACGACCTGGTCCTGTCGAGCCCGGTCGCTTATGCCTCCGAGACCATCAACATCACCGACAAGGTGCTGTCGTTTCTCGAAATGGACTATGAACGCCGGGGCCAGCGCTCCGGACAATGAATCGACCGACGACTTCGGCCATCGGCCCGGTCAGCCTGGGCGATCTCGCCGCCGCGCTCGACCTCGAACTGCGCGGTGATCCCGAAGTCCGGGTCGATGCCGGCGCAACGCTGGCCGCGGCGACGCCCGGACAGATCAGCTTCCTGGCCAATCCGGCCTATCGTTCCCTTTTGATCTCGACCCGCGCGTCCGCCGTGGTGCTCTCGGCCTCTGCCGCCGACGACTGTCCATGCGCCGCGCTGGTCTCCGAGTCGCCCTATGCCGCGTGGGCCCGGGTGCTGCAGAAACTCCACCCGGCGCCGACCGCGCGCCCCGGCATCCATGCCAGTGCGCAGGTCGACGACTCGGCCGAGATCGACCCGGGCGCCGAGATCGGTGCGCTCGCGCACGTGGCCGCCGGTGCGCGGCTGGGCGCGGGCGCCATGATCGGCCCCGGCTGCATCGTCGGCGAGAATGCCGCGATCGGGGCCGATACGCGCCTGGTCGGCAACGTGTTCATTGGCGCTGAGTGCAGGTTGGGGCAGCGGGTGCTCGTGCATCCCGGCGCGGTGATCGGCGGCGACGGGTTCGGCCTGGCGATGCACCGGGGCCAGTGGATGAACGTGCCGCAGATCGGCGCGGTGCGAATCGGCGACGACTGCGAAATCGGCGCCAACACCACCATAGACCGCGGCGCGCTCGAGGATACCGTGCTCGGTTGCGACGTTCGGCTGGACAACCAGGTCCAGGTCGCGCACAACGTGATCATCGGCGATCACACCGCCGTGGCTGGATGCGTGGGCATCGCGGGGTCCACGCGGATCGGCAGCTACTGCATGATTGCAGGCGCGTCCGGCATTGGCGGGCACCTCGAAATTTGCGATCATGTCGTGATTACCGCCATGAGCACGGTACTGGATTCGATCTCCGAGCCCGGACAGTATGGTTCCGGCATCCCGGCGAGACCGTTGCGTGCCTGGCAGCGGATACTGGTCAGGCTCGGCCAGCTCGATCGGCTTTTCCGGCCGGGCGTCGGCAAGAACTAGAAACCAAAGTTGGAGCAACCAAGAATGAGTGATTCGACCCAGGTCGACATCGAGCACATCTTCCGCCTTCTGCCACACCGCTACCCGTTCCTGCTGGTCGACCGGGTGCTCGACTGGTCGATGGAAGACCCGGCCGAGATTCACGCGATCAAGAACGTGACCATCAACGAGCATTTCTTCCAGGGACATTTCCCCGGCCACCCGGTGATGCCGGGCGTGCTCATCCTGGAGGCGATGGCCCAGGCGGCTGGATGCCTGGCGCACCTGGCGCGTGAGCAGACCGGCGGAAAGGAGCAGCTTTTCTACCTGGTCAAGATCGACAAGGCCCGCTTCAACCGCACCGTGGTGCCGGGCGATCAGCTTCACTTCCACGTGCGCCAGAAGCGCATGGTGCGCGGCATGGGGCTGTACGAAGCCGAAACCCGGGTCGACGACAAGCGCGTCGCGAGCTGCGAAATGCTGTGCGCGGCGAGACCCGATGCCTGAGGGGACAGTGAACGAGGCGGCCAGGATCCATCCCAGCGCGCTCGTCGGGGCGGGCGCGAGGATCGCCGACGACGTGGAAATCGGCGCGTACGCCATCATCGGCGACCAGGTCGAACTCGGCGCGGGCTGCCGGGTCGGGCCGCACGCGGTGATCACCGGTCGCACGCGCATTGGCGCCGGCACCCGGATCTTCCAGTTCGCCTCCATCGGCGAGGAGCCGCAGGACAAGAAATTCGCCGGCGAGGACAGCGAACTCGAGATCGGGCGCGACAACACGATTCGCGAATTCGTCACGATCAACCGGGGCACGCTCGACGGCGGCGGCATCACCCGGCTGGGTGACTCCAACTGGCTGATGGCCTATGTCCACATCGCCCACGACTGCCAGGTCGGGTCGAACTGCGTGTTCGCAAACGGCTCCACCCTGGCCGGGCACGTGACGGTCGGCGACCATGTCACGTTCGCGGGCTTCTCCGGCGCGCACCAGTTCTGCCATATCGGGGACCACGCGTTTCTGGGGATGTACGGCGGGGTCGGCCAGGACGTGCCGGCCTACGTGATGATTTCCGGTCGCCCGCCGCGCCCTCGCGGGATCAACAGCGAAGGCCTCAAGCGGCGCGGATTCGACGCCAACCAGATCCGCAATATCCGCGAAGCCTACAAGCTGGTCTATGTCCGAGGCCTGGCGCGCGAAGAGGCGCTGACCCGGCTGCGCGAGATGATGGGCGAGCAGCCGGAACTCGAGGCGTTCGTCGCCAGCATCGAAGCCGGTCAGCGCGGCCTGTTGAGATGACGCCCCGGCTGGCCGTTGCGGCCGGCGAGCGCTCCGGAGACGATCTGGGTGCCGCGGTGGCGGCCGAAATTCTTCGCCTGGCGCCGGACAGTGACCTGTTCGGCGTCACGGGTCCCGGGATGGAGTCGGTCGGCGTCGAGCGGATCGCGAGCCTGGACGAACTCGACGTGATGGGCCTGTTCGAGGTGCTCAGGCACGTCCCGCGGCTGTTTCGCTTCCGGCGCGCGCTGGTGCGGTCGTTCGTCGAGCGTCGAGCAGGCGTCTTCGTCGGATTCGACGCGCCCGATTTCAATATCGGACTGGCACGCGCCCTGAAGAAGCGCGGCGTCCGCGCCGTCCAGGTCGTCGCGCCTTCGGTCTGGGCCTGGCGGGCCTATCGCGTGGCCCGCATCGCCCGGTCGCTGGACCTGCTGCTGACCCTGTTCCCCTTCGAGCCGGAGATCTTCCGTCGCGCCGGCCTGAACGCGCAGTTCATCGGTCATCCGCTGGCCGACGCGCTGCCGCTGGCGCCGGATCGCGGCGCCGCCCGCGATCGACTCGGTCTGGAGCGCGACCGGCCGGTGATTGCCATGCTGCCGGGCAGTCGGCCGGGCGAAATACAGCGCCATGCCGCCCTGGTCGCCGATGCGGCCGAGCGCCTGGATGCCGAGCAGGGTGTGCAGACGCTTCTGCTGCTGGCCGAGGAACGACACAGGGCGCTTTTTGCGCAAGCGGCCGGCCGAGACCCGGCCGAGTCCGGCATGCGCGTGGTGTCGGGACAGACACGAGCCGGGCTGACCGCCGCCGACCTGGCGCTGGCCGCTTCGGGCACGGTCACGCTGGAAGCCTTGCTGGCCAAGACGCCGCTGGTGGTGTTCTACCGGCTGGCCGGCTCCACCTACCAGCTTGCCCGCGCACTGAGGCTGGTCAAGTCGCGCTGGATCTCCCTGCCCAACGTGCTTGCCGGTGGCGAACTGGTGCCGGAGCGCATCCAGCACCAGGCCACCGCCGACCGGCTGGTCGCCGACGCCCGGGCCTGGCTGGACGATCCGCAGCGATGCGCGCATTACCGGGAAAGCGCGCTGGACATCCATCGCCGACTGGCCCGCGGCGCCGCCACCAACGCGGCCGAGGCGATCCTGGGCGAGGTCGGACGCAACAGCGCTGCCTGACGACCGAAGCCCCAGGTCTGCGGGGTTGAGCAGTGCCGCAAGTTCTCGTGCCGAAAGTGCCGATTTGATTCCAGACCGGTGCCCGCCCTATACTCGGGCGGTCCGTTCGCCAGGGCCATGTCAGGGAAACACCGGCCAGGCGGGCGGCACCAACAAAAACAATGGGAGAAAAAAGCATGCGCAAGTCATTTGCAATTGTCATTGCAAGCGCATTCGTCGCTCTGCTTTGGGGTAGCAGCGTCAGTGCAAATACCGGTGTGGCCTTCGTCCACGGTACCGGCAAGCAAACCGACGCCCTGAACGATTACTGGACCACCGACATGGTGAATTCGGTACGCCAGGGCCTTTCCAACCAGGCCAATTATGTCGTGGTCAACTGCGACTTCACCAAGTACATGTGGGATTCGGCCGCCGCCGGGTGCCTGGCCGGCCAGCTGCACAATTTCGTCACCAGCCGGAACATCACCGACCTGGTCGTGCTGACGCATTCCAACGGCGGCAACGTGATGCGCTGGATCATGTCCAACCCGACCTGGGACAGCCGTTATCCGACCATCATCCAGCGCCTGCGCTGGGTCAACGCGCTGGCGCCTTCGAGCACCGGCACGCCGCTGGCCGAAGCGGTCATGCAGGGCAACATATTCGAGGCCGCGCTGGGCTGGCTGCTCGGCTACCAGAACGACGCGGTGCGGATGCAGCAGCCGAGCTGGATGAGCTACTACAACGGCAGCTGGCTGCTCGGCACGCCGGGTCGCCCGTCGCTGCCCAAGGGCTTCTGGAACGTGGTCGGCACCGACGTCAAGTCGGCGATCTGGGACGGCGCGGCCTACTGCGGCGGCTACTTCAACCAGGTCGGGCTGGAGATCACCCAGAACTGGCTGAACAGCTGTTCCGACGGCTTCCTCGATTGCAGCAGCCAGAACGGCGCCGGGAACCTCTGGTTCTACGACTACCAGATTTCCAGCGACCGCCTGTCGCACGCCCAGAGCCGGCGCGATTGCCACGGCCTGGACGTCATTCTGCGCAACGACCTGTAATTCGGGAGCCATCATGAAAAACACGATTCTTTCCAAAGCCGCGCTGCCCGTTGCATGCCTGACTGCATGCCTGATCGCGGGCACCACGCTGGCCCAGTCCGATAACCCGGCGCTGTCCGGGCTCGAGATCCGCGCCGCCGACGGCCCGGCCGTGCTTTCCAGCACCTGGCTGGACGCACGCGCCGGAGACTTCGGCCCTCAAGGCCTGGGCGTCGATCCGGCCGTGGTGCCGGACAGCCGCCATGCCGAAACCGCACCGGTCAAGTTCGCCTGGGCGCTGGAAGGCGTGACCGCCGACAACGCCGGGCAGACCATCGCGCGCGTCGAGAGCCGCCAGTACTGGGTGGACGCCACGGGCGCCGATCTTTCCAGCGGCGTCTCGCTGCCGCTGACCTCGCGCGGCGCGGTGATCCGCGTCTCGCCGCTGGAAGCCGGCGGCGACATCGGCATCGATCCGGCCAGCGTACAGCTGTCGGTCGACGGCAAGCGCTTCGACAGCACCCGGTCGATGATGCAGGTCACCGACGGCGCCTCGCTGCAGCGGCTCGGCATGTCGGTGCCGGCGCAGACCATTGCGTTCAAGCTCGACAAGGCGATTCCGCCGGGCAAGCTCGATCTCGCGGTCGCGCGCCTGCCGGCCGACCAGAAGCTCGTCGTGCACGTGTTCGAGCCCGACAGCGACTGGGTGGCCGAACTGGACCTGCCGCGCGATACCTTCGTCGCCGGTGAAACGCTGGAATTCGGTTTCGGGCTGGGTAACGACCGCGGCAAGGTCCGGGTTGATTCGGTGCAGGCCGTGCTGGCCGATCCATACGCCGACAGGACCTGGGCGCTTGAAATCGACAAGGCCGACGGCACGCTGACCCGGACCGCTCCGGCGGATCGCTTCGTTTCGGGCCAGGACGGGCTGTTCGAGGCCTACGTTTACCTCGAAACCGTGCAGGACGGGCTGACGGTCCGGCGCGACCTCAAGCTGCCGGTCAGCATCGTGCCGCCGCTGGCGAAATTCAGCGGCCAGACCGTCGCCACGCTGGATGACGGCCTGACGCTGGAAGTGGGCGTCGAGACCGCGGTCCCGGGGCGGTTCCAGCTCAACGGCCAGGTCTTCGGCACCGCCGCCGACGGCTCGCTGAAGCCGCTGGCAATGGCGCAGTCGGCGGCCGTGATCGAAGGCCGTGCCGGCAGCATCCAGTTGCAGGTCGACGCCGATATGCTCAAGGCCAGCGGACTGCGCGCACCGTTCGAGGTGCGCAACCTGGAACTGCTCGACCAGGGCCGCATGTTCGTGCTGCAGCGCCAGCAAAGGGCGCTCCTGCTTGCCGATTGATCGGTGAGTAGCGCGTGATCGCCGGTTACCAACCGGCGGCATGACAAGCGAAAGCGCCGGCGGAGAACTTCGCCGGCGCTTTTCTTTTTGCACGTTCATTCAACTTTCCAGTTGCTTCCGGTTCGCATTTGACAGTGGTCGATTGAATGGCTATTCTGAAAATGCGACCGGGGGGTTGCGTGGCTGCTGCTTTCGAACTTGCCTTGCCCGGTCGTATTGAAGCTTTGGGGAGCTGAAAGCGTATTGGAGGCGTTGGCTATGAAGAGATGTTCTGTTTGTTTCATTCTGTTTGTATTTGTTAATTCGGCGTTTGCATCAACGACTGGCGGCGAGATGCCGCGTTAGGCTGGACCTGGGTCGCAAACCGTGATCGAGGCCCGATCCCGACTTGCCGAATCCGGCGCGTTCCGGTTCCGGAATGACACGCGACGCCTGCCGGAGTCGACGCAGGTGGACCATGGATCGGTGCCGGTATCCGGTGGCAGGGTGATCGATGCGACCTTCACCGGACATCCGGCGATGCTTGGCTCGCTCGACCCGGACAAAACACTGCGTTCTCCGGTCGATACTCCGCTGTTTGCGATCAGTACCGGCCAGGCGGCCAGTTCGCGTCCCGCACCCGGCACCGCGTTCGGCAGCCCGGGAGACACGCCTGACCAGGCAAAATTGCGCTTGACCCTGGAGCCCGAACAAGGTCGTTCGCTATTGTTCGTCACCTGGAATCTGTTCACCACAGAAATTCCGAATTTTTCGGAGCTGGGTTTCGACGACGTATTCAGTATTCATGTTGTGGATTCGGCCGGAAGACGCAAGCTGGTCGAAGTTACCTCCAGCGATGATCGGATGTATCCGGTCTCCAACAGCCGTGCGGGCGGTTCCGGGTTTGATTTGTATGCGGACACGCCGGCGAGACTGCCGGCCGAATACGGCCTTGGTGAACCGGCGGCGTGGATGAGCGGATGGCGTACGACCGGCTTTTCGGTCGATCCGAGTGGGCCGGTTGAGGTGGAAATCGAGGTCCGGGATGGCCTGGACGGCTTGATGGACACCCAGGTGTTGATAGAGAAAATTCATCTTTCGGCCTTGATTCCGGCGGCGTTGGCTGAGAGTGGACAAGTTGGCCGCGGCAGCAACGATTGTGTCAGCTTCGCCAACTACTGCAATGCGCTGTTTCCGCAGCCCGGGACGTTCACCGGAACGGGAAATCCGCAAGACCCGCCGCGGCTATGCGAATTCGGCGTGGAGGGGCGCGCAAACCTGCCGGACCTCAATCAGCCGAGCGAATTCCGGGGGGTCCTCTTCCAAAGCATCGTGGCCGACGGCGTCACTCGGAGCTGGTTTGCACCAACCTCCAGCCAACCGCGCGACGAGATGGAGATTTCGCTGATTGATGCCGAAGTGCCGGCCGACGGCGGGCTGGGTGAAATCGGCAGTTTTGACCGGCTCGAAAGCGTTACGGTGCCCGTGGTCCAGCTTAATCAGAACACTTGGTTCGGGCAAGTGCAGTTTTTTGCCCCGGAAAATTACTTCAGGGAGGGCTTGGATCCTACCAACGAATATGGCCCTTCGCGTCAACTGCAGCTACAGTTCTGCTTCCAGAATGCCGGCGGCGCCGATCGCACTTGCAGCGGCGCCTCGCTGGGGATCGTGCGGCCGGATCTTGTTTTGATGCATGGGTTGTGGTCAGATTCGAATACTTGGACATTGGGGTTGCAAGGTCTAGACAGATTGAATGCAGTGGTTGGAGACTATGGGCCGACCAATGCGAGTTCGTTTACCGAGAACCGCTTTGAGCCGCAAAAGCCGATGTTTGATCAGTGTGTTTCGAATTTTTCCCGCAACATCATCGGCGCGCAGGCGGACTATGCGGGCCATAGCATGGGTGGTAATCTCGCCCGGGTTTATCTGGCCCAGGCGGCTCCGTACAAGACAATTCATCGCCTGTATACGCTGAATACGCCACACCTGGGCTCTCCGCTTGCCAATCTGCTGGTGGACTTTCGGGACAATCTGTCGCCGCTCAAGCGGTTTCTGTTGATTCTGGCGGCCGAGCGGATCGGCAAGCCGATCAACCGTGGCGCCATCGACGATCTTGCCGTCGGCAGCGCTGCACTCGCGGCCATTCCCGATACGCGGGTGCTTTCGCATGCCCTGGTCGGAGTCGGCGGATCCCAATGGGCGGCGGAGACGTTGCGTGACGCGCCGGGCCTGATCGGCGATGTCTACCGGATTCTGGATTTCCTTACCGGCCCCGGCGATCTTTTTGAAGGCTTGCAGCACGATCTTGTGGTTGGCCGTAACAGTCAGATTGGCGGGTTGCCGGCAGGTACGTTCACGGTTTTCGATGGTTTGGATAGCCTGCACGCACGTGTTACAGGGAGTCTGAAATACTCAGAGCGGCTTTTTTGCCCTGTTGATCCGCCGGAGACGTTTCAATGTGTAGTTGGTGGTGGGGGAGATCTGCTCAACGCAATCGGAACCGGAGAGTTTGCCTTCTTCCCGTCACCAAGCTCCGTCCGCTCGGCAACCGTCGTGTCGCCACGGCTCAATATGGCTGATACCCGTGGTGGCGAGTTGATCGAGGGCGGGTTGGCGATTGCCTCGCCTGCAAACGGACAAACCGTGCTCGGTGGGAGCAGCATCAGCGTCCCCGTCGAGCCGGTCGCGCCATTCGAGGCGCAGCGCGTCATGCTGCTGTCGGAGTTCGATGTCAGTGTGCTGGAGCAAGGCCCGTTCGAGTTCGAACTGATC
>MDTG01199056.1_pt1 | contig 36717 bp, 38 predicted proteins | sample 811421 | NCBI WGS metagenome assembly MDTG01 (sample SAMN05326645, study PRJNA326480) | marine metagenome | isolation source: seawater | place: Pacific Ocean: South East | collected 2011
CGCCGGGTGACCGACGCCTGAGCGGCCCGCCGCCGCTCAGCCGCCGTCGCCGGAGCCATCCCCGGTACTCCGGGCCGCTCGGCCGGAGAACGGCGGATTCCGCCTGAACTTCACCGACCACAGCCCCTTCGGGTGCCACGGCTGGGCCTCGCTCGTCCAGATGTGTGTCCTGGTCTTGAACGACGATGGATCGTCGAGCGCCCCGACTTTGACCGCGTACGCGTCCGGCATGCCCTCGCTGTAGGAATACAGCGGCGACCCGCAGGTGGCGCAGAACACCCGGGTGACGAGGTTGCCCGCCTCGGACAGGGTGGCGAACTCTCCGGGGTGGCCGCGGGTGACGCGGAACTGATCCCGCGGCACGCCCACCAGATAGGCGGGACCGCCGCCGGAGGCGTACTGGCAGGCCCGGCAGTGGCAGATGGTGCGGAAGGCGACCGGCTCGTAGAAGCCGAATCGGATCTCGCCGCAGGCGCAACCGCCGCTGACCTTCGTTCTGCCGTCTTCCAGCACCATGTCCCTGCGTCCCTGCCCCTGGCCGTCCATTCTGCCATTCAATCCGGCTGCGGCGAAGGCGGGTCGGTTGACCGTGCCCCGGGCGGTCGGCAGACTTGCCCGACATCGACGGAGGGAAGGGAACCGTGAGCCAACGAGCAATCTGCGCCGCTCTGCTGGCGCTTGTCGTCACCGGCACGGCATCCGCGGCCGGCGTGACCGGCATGAAACAGGGGGCCGGCGGCAGCGCGGTCCAGGGCGCGGCCGGCACCAGCGGCAGCACCGGCGGCGACGGCCTCGAGCGCTGCGACCGCCCGCTCGGCGCCATGGCCGTGGTGGAGCCCCAGGACTACGTGATGGCCTCGCTGTCCCGCTATTCGCTCGGCTCGCCCACCAGCATCATCCGCATGATGATCCAGCAGTCCAACTGCTTCATCGTGGTGGAGCGCGGCATGGGCATGCAGAACATGATGCAGGAGCGCGCCCTGATGGAATCCGGGGAGCTGCGCGGCGGCTCCAACTACGGCGGCGGCCAGATGGTGGCCGCCGACTTCGTGCTGACCCCGAACATCGTGTTCTCCGACAACGACGCCGGCGGCGTCGGCGGTGCCATCGGCGGCCTGTTCGGCCGCGCGGGCCGGGTAGTCGGCGCGGTCGCCGGGGGCCTGAAGTTCAAGGAAGCCCAGACCAGCATGCTGGTGGCGGACGCCCGCTCCGGCGTGCAGGTCGCGGCCGCCGAGGGCAGCGCCCGCAAGGCCGATCTGTCGCTGGGCGGCGTGCTGTTCGGCGGCGGCGCCGTCGGCGGGCTCGGCGGTTACGGCAGCACCGACGAGGGCAAGGTCATCGCCGCGAGCCTGGTGGACAACTTCAACAACGTGGTCGGCGTGATCCGCAACGACCCGAACCTGGTCCGCGACGTCGGCTCCCTGGCCGACGAAGCGGCCGCCGGCGGCTCGACGGTCGCAGGGGCCGTGTTCAGCGCCGGCGACGTGCTGCGGCCGAAGATCAACGGCGTGAAGCTGATGGCGTCACCGAGCGACGGCGGCGCGGAGCTGGCAGCCCTGAAGAAGACCGACGAACTGGTGTTCCTCGGCGAGGAGGCCGACGGCTTCGTGCGCATCGAGAGCGGTCACGGCGGCGGCTGGGTCAAGAAGGTCCTCGTCACCGACTGATCCTCGCGCCGGCGGGGCCGGGCCACGGCCCCGCATCCACCCGTGAGCGCGCTCGCCCGTGGCAGCGCTGTCATGTGCAAGCCCTCCCCCGCGGCAGCACGCTTCCGTGGGAGCGCTCTCCAGAGCGCGATCTCCCACGCCAGCCCTGCCTCAATCCTGGGTCAGCGCCGCCAGCACGGCATCGACGATGCCCTCCGCCTTGCCACGCATCTCGTCGTCGGTGGCGTCCTGAATCGGATGGGGCACGAAGACCCGCTTCGCATCCACCATGCCCAGCGCCCTGGCCTGGGTCTCCGCCGCGTCCCGGAACTCGCTGGACGCGATGGTCACCGCCGGGGTGCCCTGAATCTCGAACCATACCGTGTCATGCAAACTGCACGTGGTACAGGAGCCTCAGTCGGCCAGCGCCTCGATGACGAAGTCCGCCTCGCCGGCGATCTCGCGCCGCAGGGCGTCGGGCGCCGGCTTGGTGAAGGTCGGCTTGCGGAATCGCTTCACGGTGATGCCCGGCGCCCGCTCGGTGAGCAGAGCCTCGAGCCGGTCCAGCAGCACGTCGCCGCGCGGCTTGATGATGTCGAGCAGCGCGACCGTGCCGTGCAGCGCCGCCGGGCGCGGTGTGATCTGCCGCTCGACGGGCGTGCGCTCGTCGGTGGGGTCCAGAATGGTCGTCATGTCACCTCCTCGATTTTGGCGGAGACCGACTGGGAGCCGATCTCGCCGATGGCCCAGCCGTGGAAGGCGCCGGAGAACTTTCCGGCGTCCGACCCGGCGACCACGATGTGAATGTCCTCGCTGCGGCGGAACTTCGGCAGCCGCTTGTCCAGCTCCTCGTCACTCATCCCGTCCGCCGCGGCGCGCCGGAAACCGGTGCCCGAGCGCTCGTTCTCGACCAGTTCGCGGATCGGCCGGGCGCTGACCTCCTGGATGCGCGCCCGCAGCTCCTCCTTGCCCCAGCCGTCCCGCTGGAGCGTGTCGAGATGCTCGGGGCACACCACCAGCAGGGTGTCCGTGACGTAGTGCATCTGGGGGCTGAAGGCCGCTTCCAGGCACTGTCCCATGGTACCTGCGAGCTGGCTCGCGGTGCGGGACTCCTGGTCGACGATCTGCACCGGACCGCTGGTCATGGCGAACAGGCTCACCACCGAGTCCGTAGGCTCGAAGCCGCGCTCGACGTGCAGCGGCGTCCAGGGGCTGCGCTCCTCCCACTCCGCGAAGCACATGGTGAACTTCATCGGGTTGCCCAGCGTCGAGCGCTCGGTGCCGCCGGGGCGCGCGCCGCCGACGTTGCGCAGCACCAGCCGCAGCGCCCGGCCGATGGTGGCATTGGCCCGGTTGCCCTGCCCCAGCGCGCCGAGCCCCATGTTCATGCCCAGCCGCTGCCGGATCGGGCCGTTCACCACCATCACCGGGCTCGCGCCCATGGTGGTGGACATCACCCCGTGGGCGTTGAACCGGTCGGTGCAGGCCGCCTCGAGGGCCGCGATCACCACCGGCAGGTACTCGGGCCGGCAGCCCGCCATCACCGCGTTGATCGCCACCTTCTCCACCGTGGCCTCGGCCAGGTTCGGCGGCACCACGGCCACCACCTCCTGGGGGTCGCGGGCCGTGCCGGACAGCATCCGCATCACCCGTTCGGGGGTCGGCGGCACCACCGGCAGGCCGTCGGTCATGCCCTGGTCGAACAGGAACTCGTGGGGGTCGTCGGCGCTGGCGACCTCGATGCGCCGGGCGCGCAGCGGACTGCCGCCGGCCCGGGCGGCGAGCCGCTCGGCGATCAGCGGATCGGCGGACCTGCTGCCGCAGCCGGGACGCCAGGCCGGCAGAGCCTGCCAGTCGACCTCCGGCGCCACAATCCCAAGCGCTTCGCTCAGCGCGGCGGTCAGCGCCTGCCACTCCTCGCGCACGAAACCCACCACCGACTGCTCCTCCCCCTCGCCGCCGGTGACGAACAGGGTCGGGACCACGTCCAGTTCCCAGTCGTAGGACACGGTGAGCTCGGCATCGTCCAGCAGCGGCGCGGCCAGCTCGAAGCGCTCTTCCAGCATTCGATTGCCGGCTTCGTCCTGGCCCACGACCAGAAACGGCAGGTGCCCGGCGAAGTGCGCGCGCAGCCGCTCGACCGTCGGCAGGATCTCCAGGCAGGTCGGACAGTCGTCCTTGACGAAGCAGACCACGCTGCGCTCGGCCGGGTCGAACCGGCGGCGCTCGCCGGCGCCGTCCGTCAGCTCGAAGGCGGAACGGGTCACGACGCGTCCGCCGGCGGCGGCAGATCCAGCGCCTTCAGCATGCGCTTGAGCGCGAAATGGCGATAGCTCGTCAGCATGAGTGATTCCACCTCCTCCCAGACCACGCCGTCCTCGGCGTCGAGCGCGATCCAGCCATTGTGGCCCAGGTAGGCGGGCACGGTATAGCGCGGGTCCATGGTGAGCTGGGACTGCAGGTCGGCTCCGACGCGGAAGTGGAACTGCAGGCGCCGGTGATAGCGGCTGGCGGACGCGAACGTCTTCTTGCCGGCCCGCCAGGCGGGGTTGCCGAACTGCCGGATCGCGGTGACCTCGGGCAGGGCGCGGCAGCGCGCGTCCAGCCCGTCGACCAGCTCCCGGACCCTGGGCGGCGACAGCGGGTCGAACTCCTCGGGATCGATGCCCTCCGTGGGCGGTGACACCCGCCCCGGCGGCGCCATGGCCGCGGCCAGCTCGTCCGGCGCCACGTGGGCGTAGGCCTCGCGGATCAGCGCGTCGATGCGGTTCCAGTCCAGGCCGCGGTCGAGTTCGACGCCGAGCCAGCCGCGCGGACCGACGTAGGGCGGCACGAAGCATGCCTCCGGCAGCGCGTCCACGTAATGCTGCTGCCCGCCGGGCGGCAGGCACAGCCACAGCGCGACCCGCCCGTCGCCGTGATGGTTGACCGCGTAGGTGGCGAAGGTGCGGCCGCGGACCCGGAAGTCCGGCGCACCGTGGGACTCGACCTCGGCCGCTTCCGGCAGCCCCAGGCACAGGGTCCGCACCACGTCGCTGATGGTTCCGGCCATGTCGCGCCCTCCCTTCCTCAGATCCGCCCTACCGGTCCGCGGTCCCGCCGCCTGCGCCCGCCTCCCCGGCCTCACCGGCGTCGTCACGGGCGGCCAGCATGTCCCGGATCGCGACCTCGCCGAGGGGCTCGGCGCGCTTGACGCGCAGGCTGTCGTGCCACTCCCGGGCGAAGTCTCGCTGCAGCGCGCCGTTGACGGCGGCGGCCGCCGCCATGGCCAGCAGGGCGCCCAGGCTCGCGAGCGCCATGTCGCGGTGACCGTCCCAGACGTCCCCCTGGGTGCCGAGATAGTGAATGCCGAGGTCGCCGCCGAACGCGACGGCGGCCGCCCATTCGATGAGCTCGTAGGCGGCCGACAGCGACATCATGAGAATCAGCGGCAGGAAGTAGCCCCAGAAACCCCGCGCGGCAGCGATGCGCACGAACACCTCGCGGGCGGGGTAGCCCAGCAGCGCGCCGAAGGCGAAGTGCACCAGCCGGTCGTAGTGATTGCGCTCCCAGCCCGTCAGCTCGCTGACCGACCCGCCGAACAGCGCCGACGACCAGGCGTCGTAGGGCACCAGGGAATAGGTGTAGTGGGCGCCGACCGCGTGCAGGCAGAGAAACGTGAACACCAGGCCGTAGGACAGACGGGACAGCGGAAAGCGCCGCCGCGTGGCCAGCAGCCCGGCGGCGAACACCACCGTGAGCGCGTTCTCCAGCACCCAGGTCTCCCGATCGACGGGCGCGACCGCGAGCGCGAGCCAGATCACGGCGTAGGCCACCCCGAGCGCCGTGAACCATCGGCGATTGCGGTCCCGCCCCGCAGACTCGGACAAACCGTCCCCTCCCTCGATGGCCGCCGCCCCGCCGGCGGCCTGTGACGCACGCCAGTGTACTGCGCGCGGCCGGGCCACGCCCACCGCCCGAGGTTCGCGCGCAGGCCGGCGGCTCGCTTATGATGGCCGGCTCCAATCCGCACGAGCCAGGAGCCGCCATGAGTCGCCAGGACCGCATCGCCCAGGTCGCCGCCCGCTACACCGGGTCGCGCAAGTACAGCGGCATCGAGTGGCACGTGGAGCATCGCGGCAGCGTGCTCGCCGAGGGGCGCGCCGGACACGCGGACGCGCTGGCCGGCACGCCGATTCCCGACGGCGCGATCTACCGGATCTACTCCATGACCAAGCCGATCGTCTCCGTGCTGGCGCTGATGCTGATGGAGCAGGGCAAGCTGCGGCTGTTCGATCTGCTGTCCACCTACGACCCGGCGTTCGCCAACATGCAGGTGCTGCTGCCGAACGGGCGGCTCGTGCCCGCCGAGCGGCCCATCCACGTCGAGGATCTGTTCACTCACCGGGCCGGCTTCACCTACGAGTTCATCACCGGCTGCCACATCGCCCCGCTGTACCAGCAGGCGAGCATCAGCAGCGACGGTCTGTGCTCCCTGGACACCATGATGGAGCGGCTGGCGGAACAGCCGCTGGCGTTCCAGCCCGGCGCCATGTTCCGCTACAGCGTCGCCACCGACGTGCTCGCCCACGTGGTCGAGCGGGCCGCCGACCGTTCGCTGGACGAGCTGCTGCGGGAACAGATCTTCGAGCCCCTGGGCATGACGGACACGGCCTTCCACGTGCCCGAGGACAAGCACGGGCGGCTGATGCCCATGTTCGGCGTGACCGACATCAGCGAGTTCGCGCCGCTGCATCCGCGCCCCCAGACGCTCACCCCGGCGGACGTCTCGGAGATGTATCCCGCCGACCGGCCGGACTTCCGCCGCGGCGGCCACGGCCTGTTCTCGACCCTCGCCGACTACACGAAGTTCGCCCGCATGCTGCGCGACGGCCGCGACGCCGAAGGCCACGCGCTGCTGGGGCGCAAGACCATCGAGATGATGCGGACCAACCGCATTCCGCCCCATCAGCTTCCCCTCACCATCGGCATGAACCCCCTGCCCGGCTACGGCTGGGGGCTGGGCGTGCGGGTCATGATGGACGTCGGCCAGGCCATGGCGCTGACCGGCAACGGCGAGCTCGGCTGGGCCGGCGCCGCCAGCACCTATTTCTTCGTCGACCCCGCCGAGGACTTCCTCGGCGTGTTCATGACCCAGTATCTCGGCGCCGTTCTGCCGCTCAACGAAGAGCTGCGCAGCGCGGCCTACCAGATGCTGGACTGACCGCAAACCAACGAGAGCAAAGGAGACCGACCCCATGTCCGAAGCGCTGGAGAAAGCCAGGCAGGCCCTGGAAGCCCGCATCGGCGAGCGTTCCGAGCCCACCGACTGGTTCGAGATCACCCAGGAGCGGATCGACAAATTCGCCGACGCCACCCTCGACCACCAGTGGATCCACACCGATCCCGACCGGGCGAAGGACGGACCGTTCGGCACCACCATCGCCCACGGCCAGCTCACCATGTCCATCATGAGCTTCCTGCCGGGCGGCGGCGGCACCGGGCTGCCTGCCGTGGAAGGCGTGAAGATGGGCATCAACTACGGCTGGAACAAGGTCCGTTTTCCCGCCCCTGTGCCCGTCGGCGCCCAGGTCCGGACCAGCGGCATGCTCAAGTCCGTGGAGGCCAAAGGTCCCATGCTCGAGATCGTCAACGAGCTGACCATGGAGATCAAAGGCTCCGAGAAGCCGGCCTGCGTGGCCGAGAGCGTACTGCGCCTGGTGTTCTGACGGCCCGCGCCATCCGGCCGGGGTGCGGCACGCCCGCACTCCGGCTTGCCCCTGCCCCGGCGCCCGAATAAGCTCTTGAGCTGCCTTTTCGGCGTTTGACTTTCGGGGATCACTTTCGGGGATCAATAGGGGGGGTATCTCATGTCCGAAGCCGTCGCAGACAGCGGGCTCGAAGCATTCCGCGCGGACGTTTCCGCGTGGCTGGCCGACAACTGTCCGGAGGGCGCCCGGGGCCCCGGCCAGATCGCCACCGGCAGCACCAGGATCGAGCTCGAGCCGGACGTGAAACTGTGGCTCGACCGCTGCGCCGAGCGCGGCTACACCGCGCCGACCTGGCCGACCGAGTACGGCGGCGGCGGCCTGTCCCCCGCCCAGGCCCGGGTGCTCTACGAGGAGATGGCCGCCATCCGCGCCCGCTCGCCGCTCATGGGCATGGGGCTGTCGATGATCGGACCGACCCTGCTGGAATTCGGCACGCCGGAGCAGAAGGCCCGCCACCTGCCGCCCATCGTGCGCGGCGAGGTGCAGTGGTGCCAGGGCTACTCCGAGCCCAACGCCGGCTCCGACCTGGCGGCGCTGAAGACCCGGGCCGACGACAAGGGCGATCACTTCCTGTTGAACGGCCAGAAGATCTGGACCTCCGGAGCCGCCACCGCAGACTGGATGTTCGCCCTGGTGCGCACGGACTTCGACGCGCCGAAGCACGAGGGCATCAGCTTCGTGCTGCTGACCATGGACCAGCCCGGCGTCACCGTCCGCCCGATCCGCCTGATCTCCGGCAACTCGCCGTTCTGCGAGACCTTCTTCGACGACGCCGTGGCCAAAAAGGAGGACCTGGTCGGTCAACTCAACAAGGGTTGGACCGTCGGCAAGCGGCTGCTGCAGCACGAGCGTTCGGGGATCGGCGGGCTATCCGGCGGCGCGCGCCGCGCCTCGCCCGGCGAGGGCCTCGCCCGCGCGGCCAAGAAATACCTTGGGGAGCGCGACGGCCGCATCGCCGACGACGACATGCGCGCCACCATCCTGGCGTACAACATGCAGCGCGCCGCGTTCGCCCTGACCGCCCAGCGCGCCAACGAGGAGAACCGCTCCGGCACCCCGGCGGAAGCCACGTCGATCTTCAAGCTGGTCGGCGCCCGGCTGCAGCAGAACGGCGCCGACCTGAAGCGTCAGGTGATGGGCGTCCGCGGGCTCGGCGTCGAGGGCTTCGAGCCCGACGAGCTCGAGGCGACCAGCGAGTGGCTGTCGCTGAAGGCCACCACCATCTACGGCGGCAGCGACGAGATCCAGGCGAACATCATCGCCAAGCGGGTCCTGGGCCTTCCCGACTGACACCAGGTCGGCCGGGACGGCGGACCCCGTTCGATGCGACCTCCGGCCGCGGAGGTCGTGACGGCCCGGCGGGGCCGAGCTGGAGGCACACATGAGCTACCGGACCATCGGGATCACCACCCTGACGCCCCACATCGGCGCCGAGGTTCACGGCGTGGACCTGGCCCGGCCGCTGTCGAACGAGCAGTTCAGCGAGGTCTACCAGGCGTGGCTCGACTGGAAGGTCCTGGTGTTTCGGGATCAGCACCTCGACCGGGCCCAGCACAAGGCGTTCGCCCGGCGCTTCGGCAGCCTGCACGTGCACCCCATGCAGCACAGCTACGGCGGTGACCCGGAAATCCTGACGGTGAGGACCACCGCGGACTCGAAGTACACCGCCGGCAACGGCTGGCACACCGACGTCACCTGCGACGAGATCCCTCCCCTCGGCTCCATGCTCTACATGAAGGAAACGCCGGAGGGCGGCGGCGGCGACACCCTGTTCGCCGACATGTACCTGGCCTACGAGCTGCTGTCGGACACCATGAAGGCCATGCTCGACGGCCTGGTCGCCGTTCACGACGGGGCACTGCCGTACGTCGGCGCCTATGGCGTGCGTCCGCCCGAGGGTCAGGACTACCCCCGTCACGAGCACCCGGTCGTGGTCACCCACCCCGAGACCGGGCGCAAGGTGCTCTACGTCAACTCCGGCTTCACCTCGCACATCAAGGGACTGGCGCCCTGGGAGAGCCGCATGCTGCTCCAGGTCCTGTATCAGCACATCGCCACCGAGGTGCGGCTGCCGTGCCGCGTGCGCTGGGCGCCGAACACCCTGACCTTCTGGGACAACCGCTGCACTCAGCATCATGCGATCTGGGACTACCATCCCCATACGCGCCACGCCGAGCGGGTCTCGATCGTCGGCGATCAGCGTCCGGCGGCCTGAGCCGCCGATGCCCGGAGACCGGCTCTGACGTCGATACCCATCAGCGGTCTGCGGGTCGGTCACGCCGAGGACCCGGCGCTGCGCTCCGGCGTCACCGTCATCCTGCCGGACGAGCCCGCCGTCGCCAGCGTCCACGTGGTCGGCGGCGCCCCGGGCACCCGGGAGAGCGACCTGCTCAATCCCCTGCAGATGGTGGAACGCATCGACGCGCTGGTGCTCGCGGGCGGCTCCGCCTACGGCCTGGACGCCGCCACCGGCGTGCAGGCCTGGCTGCGCGAGCAGGGACGCGGCTTTCCGGTGCGCGACCTGCGCGTGCCCATCGTGCCCGCCGCCATCCTGTTCGATCTCGCCAACGGCGGCGACAAGGACTGGGGCCGGTACCCGCCCTACCGGGAGCTCGGCTACGACGCGGCGGCAGCCGCCGGCGCCTCGATGGACACCGGCCGGCGTGGCGCGGGCTACGGCGCCACCACGGCGACCACCCCCGGGGGCATCGGCCTCGCGGCGGAACGCCTGGCCTGCGGCGCGACGGTCATGGCCATCATGGCGGTCAATGCCGCCGGGTCGCCGCTGATCGACGACACCGGGCACTTCTGGGCGGCGCCCTTCGAGCGGAATGGCGAGTTCGGCGGCAGAGGCTGGCCGACGCCGATGCCCGCCCGCCCCGACCGGGTCCACACCAAGGCCGGCCACGACACCGCCGGGCTCAACACCACGATCGGCGTCGTCGTCACCGATGCCGTGCTGAGCAAGGTGGAGGCCAAGCAGGTCGCCGTCATGGCCCACGACGGCTTCCCGCGGGCGCTCTATCCGGTACATTCGCCGGGTGACGGCGACCTGCTGTTCACCCTGTCCACCGGCGCCCGGGCACTGGGACGCGACGCGCTGTCGCTGCTGGCCCTGGGCACAGCGGCCGCCAACGTGGTCGCCCGGGCCATCGCCCAGGGCGTCTACGCCGCCATGCAGAACACCGACGAGGGGGCCACGCCATGATCGACCCGGACGCCCTGCGACGGCGAATCGCCGGCAAACGCGACGACGTCGTCGAGCTGACCCGCTCGCTGATCCGTTTCCCCACGGTGAACCCGCCCGGCGAGGGTTACGAGGAATGCGCCCGGCACCTCGGTGACCGGCTCGCGCGGCGGGGCTTCGAGGTGGTCTACGAGCGGGCCGAGGGCGCCGTCGGCGACACCGACCGGCATCCCCGCTGGAACGTCGTGGCCCGCCGCGAGGGGCCGCGCGCCGGACCCACCGTGCACTTCAACGGCCACATCGACGTGGTCGCCGCCGGCAGCGGCTGGACCGTCGACCCGTTCGCCGCCGAGGAGATCGACGGCCGCATCTACGGACGCGGAAGCTGCGACATGAAGGGCGGCATCGCCGCCGCCGTCGTCGCGGTCGAAGCGCTGCTCGAGATCGCCCCGGACCTGCCCGGCGCCATCGAGATCTCCGGCACCGCCGACGAGGAATCCGGCGGCTACGGCGGGGTCGCCTACCTCGCCGAACGCGGTTACTTCTCCCGGCCGCGGGTCGACCACGTGATCATTCCCGAGCCCCTCAACAAGGACCGGGTGTGCCTCGGCCACCGCGGCGTGTGGTGGGCCGAGCTGGAGACCTTCGGCCGCCAGGCCCACGGTTCCATGCCGTTCCTCGGCGACAGCGCCATCCGCCACATGGGCGCCGTCCTCGCCGCCTTCGAGACCGAGCTGTTCCCCAGGCTGGCGGCCAAGCGCACCGACATGCCGGTGGTTCCCGACGGCGCCCGGGCGTCGACGCTGAACGTCAACAGCATCCACGGCGGCGAAGCGGAGGGCTACGACGGCCTGCCGGCGCCGCTGGTCGCCGACGCCTGCCGGCTGATCCTCGACCGGCGTTTTCTCATCGAGGAGCGGCTCGACACCGTCAAGGCGGAGGTGCGCGACCTGCTCGAGCGCCTGGCCCGCGAGCGCGAGGGTTTCCGCTACCGCCTGACCGACCTGTTCGAGGTGGTGCCGTCCATGACCCCGGCGGAGGACCCGGTGGCCCGGGCCGTCGCCCGGGCGGTCGAGCAGGTGCTCACCCGGCCCGCCGAGTTCGTGGTGTCGCCGGGGACCTACGACCAGAAGCACATCGACCGAATCGGCCGCCTGCCGAGCTGCGTCGCCTACGGGCCGGGCATCCTCGACCTCGCCCACCAGCCGGACGAGTACGTCGCCGTGGACGATCTGGTGGACGCCGCCCAGGTCATGGGACTCGCGGCCCTCGGGCTGCTCACCGGGGCGGCGGCGTGAGTGCCGGCCGCCTGGCGGGCCGAACCGCGCTGGTCACCGGCGGCGCGTCCGGATTCGGCGCGGGCATCGCCCGGCGCTTCGCCGCCGAAGGCGCACGGGTGATCGTCGCCGACCTGGCGGCGGACGCGGCCGAGACACTGGCCGCCGAGCTCGGCGCCGGAGCAGCCGCCCGGCAGGTCGACGTCGGCGACGACGGCAGCGTGGCGGCGCTGGCCGAACGGCTCGGCGCCGAGGGCCTGCTGCCGGACATCGTGGTCAACAACGCGGGCGTGGGCCAGGCGCCGGCGGCCCTGGAGGCCATGGCGCCGGAGGACTTCGAGCGCATTCTGTCGGTCAACGTGCGGGGCATCTTCCACACCACCCGGCACCTGGTCGGCGGCATGCGCAGCCGCGGCCGGGGCGTGATCCTGAACATCGCCTCCACCGCCGGGGTGCGGCCGCGCCCGGGGCTGACCTGGTACAACGCCTCCAAGGGCTGGGTGATCACCGCCACCCGGTCGATGGCGGCGGAGCTGGCCGGCGCGGGCATCCGGGTCAACGCCCTCAACCCGGTCGCCGGCGACACGCCCATGCTCGCCACCTTCATGGGCGGCGACACGCCGGAGAAACGTCAGCGGATGCTCGACACGATTCCGCTGGGGCGGCTGTCCACCCCGGAGGACCTCGGCAACGCCGCCTGCTTCCTGTGCTCCGACGAGGCCTCGATGATCACCGGCGTCACCCTGGAGGTCGACGGCGGCCGCTGCCTCTGAGTCACGCCTGCCCCGCGGCACGGCCGGAACAGTACACTAGCGTAGGGCGCCGCCGCTGCGGCGACGGGGACACCGATATCGGGCGTGCCGAGACCATGACCACCGTCGACCTGAGACGCTGTTTTCCCATCCGCCGGCCCGGCGTGACCGCCGGCCGCTGGCTGCTCGGCGGCGCCCTGCTGCTGGCCCTGCTCGCCGGCTTCTGGAGCAGCGGCGTGTTCGGCCCGCCCGAGCAGCGCAGCGGCCCCCAGGCGTCCTGGTCCGCCGCCCTGTTCTTCGCGGTGATCATCGCCTACATCGTGCCGGTGGTCGGCTACATCGGCGAGCGGACCCTGACCGCGCTGGACGCGCTGCGCCCCGTGCTGGCGGTGGACGACGAGCGGGTCCGGGAGTGGCGCACGCGCATCTACCGCAAGCCCGTTCGCTGGCTCGTCACGGTGATGGTCATCGGCGCGGTGAGCGGCGCCGCCCACAATCTGATGCTGTTCGAGGGCCCGGCGGTGCTCCTGGCCACGGCGCTGACCTCGCCGCCAACGGCCGCCACCGTGCTCGGCACCGCGCTGACCTGGCTGGTCACCACCCTGGCCATCGCCACCCTGCTCGACAACGCCATGCTGCTGGCCCGCTGCGCCCGCCACGCCACCGTCGATCTGCTGGACACCAGCCGGCTGCGGCCGTTCGCCACCGTCGCCGTGTCCTCGACCCTGGCCATCATCGGCGCCCAGGCGGCGTTTCCGATCATGAGCCTGCAGAGCGATGTCAGCGCGGCGGCCTTCTGGCCCGGCCTGCTCGCCACCGCCGTGCCGATGCTCGGGCTCGCCGCGCTGCCGGTGTGGCCCATTCACCGGCGCATCGCCGCCGCCAGGCAGGCGGCCCTGCAGGCGGTCCAGGGGCGCATCCGCGCCCTGTCCCCGCCGGACCCGGCGGACCACGAGCGCCTGCGGGCCCTGGAACCGCTGCTGACCTACCGGCGCGAGCTGCTGGCGGTGTCCGAATGGCCCTTCGACGTCGGCGTGATGACCCGCCTCGCCTTCTACCTGGTGATCCCGCCGCTCACCTGGGTCGGCGCCGCGCTGATCGAGAACGCGGTCGACGCGCTGCTGTAGGCTGCCGGAGCACCTGAAATGACCGATCACTCGCAACCCCGACCCCTCGTCGCCCTCCACACCTACCTGACCCGGCTGGTCGAGGGCAAGCTGTGGCTGCAGGTGCTCATCGGCATGGGGCTGGGACTGGTCACCGGCATCGTGATCGGCCCGGAGACCGGCCTGTTCCAGCCGGCCACCGGCGAGGTGATCGGCAACTGGCTGGCGTTTCCCGGCCGGCTGTTCCTGGCGACGATCCAGATGGTGGTGGTGCCGCTGGTGTTCGCCTCGATCGTTCGCGGCCTGGCGGGCGGCCCGGATCCGGGCGAAATCCGCCGGCTCGGCCTGTGGGCGACCGGCTTCTTCGCCGTGAGCACGGCCATCGCGGCCGGCATCGGCATCCAGCTCGCCCTGATGATCGAGCCCGGCGCGTATCTCGCCATGCCCGACACCGCCGCGGCCGCGGCGCCGGTCAGCGCCGCCGCGCCCCCGACCTTCGGCGAGCTGCCGAACGTGGTCATCGACCTGCTGCCCGGCAATCCGCTGAACGCCATGGTGGAAGGCCAGATGCTGCAGATCGTGCTGTTCGCCTTCATCATCGGCGTCGCCCTGGTGAGCCTGCCCCGGGACACCTCCCGGCCCCTGCTGGAGGTGCTGGGGTCGCTGCAGGAGGTGTCCATGGCCATCGTGCGCTGGGCCATGACCATCGCCCCGGTCGCCGTGTTCGGACTCATGGCGCAGCTCACCAGCCGCACCGGCTGGCAGACCATGCTCGGCCTCGGCGTCTACGTGTTCACCGTGGTGCTGGGCCTCGCGCTGGTGCTGGCCCTCTACCTGGTCTGCGTGCGGGCCATCGCCGGCCGTTCCCCCGCCGCGTTCCTGCGCGACACCCGCGAGCTGCTGCTGCTGGCCTTCAGCACGTCGAGCTCGGCGGCGGTGATGCCCCTGTCCATCAAGACCGCCATCGAGCGGCTCGCCGTGCGGCCCAGCACCGCCCAGTTCGTCATTCCGCTGGGCGCCACCATCAACATGAACGGCACGGCCCTCTACCAGGCGGTGGCGGCCGTGTTCCTGGCCCAGGTGTTCGCGGTAGACCTGAGCGTCGGCGGGCTCGCGCTGATCGTCGCCATGGCCGTGGGGGCTTCCATCGGATCACCGGCGACCCCCGGCGTCGGCATCGTCATCCTGGCCAGCATCCTGGCCAGCATCGGCGTGCCGCCGGCCGGCGTCGCGCTGATCATCGGCGTCGACCGGCTGCTCGACATGAGTCGAACCGCGGTCAATGCGAGCGGCGACCTGGTGGCCTGCCTGTGTCTGGAGCGCTGGCTCGGGCGCGACGCCGGGGACCGGCCGGTCAGCGGAAGCGCCGCTGACGGCGAATCCGGCCGCGCGGCCGCCGCCGAGGACGCGGACGCGCCTCAGAGATCCTCGGAGCGCTGATACGCCTTCGACAGGCGGCGCTCGTGGGACTCGATCTGCTGGGCCAGGGCGCCGAACACCTCGCGCTCGGCGGCGCTGCCGCCGTTCTCCGCCAGCTCGGCGAAGGTGCGCTGGAGGTACCCGTTCTGTTCCGCCAGCCAGCGCGTGATGCCGAGCGTGGACCCGGAGTCGCCGGGCGGCGGCACCTCGGTGGGCAGCTCCACCGTGTACTGCGCGTAGGTGTCGAGGGCGGCCGGCGCGCCGTCTTCCAGCAGGCGCGACACCGCGCCCAGCAGATTGCGCTGCTCGACCTCCACGCTGTCGAGGAACATCGCCACCCGCTCGTCGTGGTCGTCCCGCTCCCGGAGCTCGTCGAGGGCGTCGCGCACCTGCGACAGGTGACGGACGGCATGCTCGATGACGTCCCGGCCCTGGGTGAAGGTCACGCGTTCGTGGTGGCTCATGCTCGCTCCTGTCGAATGACGCCGGTCCGGCGCCGTCAGAAAAACTCCGGGATGTGCTTTTCCAGCTTGTCCGCCGCGAGGGTCGTCAGCTCCTTGTCGATGGTCAGCGCCACCAGGTCGGTGGTGGGACCGCTCATCTGAGCGCGGAGCTGGCCGAGAAAGCGCGGCGCGGCGACCAGCACCAGGCGTTCGAACTCGCCCGCGTTACGCGCCTCTTCCAGGCGCCCCGCCAGCCGCTTGGCGAAGATGGACATCTCGTGATCCTTGGCGGCGTTGCGGTTGCCGACGCCGTGCCGGCCCGCGCCGCCGGCGTCCAGCGATCGGCCGTCGCGGTCGGTCACCAGGTCGCCTTCGTGCAGCCGGTGCTCCGGCGAGAGCAGCACGTCGAACTCCTCGAGCTTCTTGTTGCGGTGGCGATTGAACAGCCGGGCCCGAGTTCCATCCGCCACGACGACCCAGGTATTGCCCATGGACACCCCCTTTCGCAGACTGTGTGGAACAGGCCTTGCCAAGCGCTTGCCAACCGCTTGCGCCTGTCACGGAGATGACACTAGCACTCTCGGCGGCCGGTATCGACAGGCCGCCGGCGGACGCCCTCAGGCGCCGAGCAGCAGCAGCGTGCCGCCGAACAGCACCCCGGTGGCGGCGAACACCACGAAGCAGTACCCCATGATCGCCCGCATGTTGAGCCCCGCCACCGCGAGCAGCGGTATCGTCCAGAACGGCTGAATCAGATTGGTCCACTGGTCGCCATAGGCAACCGCCATGACGATGTGCGGGTAGGCCACGCCCAGCTCCCGGGCCGCGTCGATGAAGATCGGCCCCTGCACGGCCCACTGACCGCCGCCGGAGGGAATGAAGAAATTCAGCGCGCCGGCGGCGAGAAACGCCCAGAAGCTCAGCGTCTCCGGCGTCGACACCGACACGAAGAACCCGGACAGGATCGACACCAGGGCGGTGCCGGTCATCAGCGCCATGATCCCCGCATAGAACGGGTACTGCAGCACGATCGGCCCGACCGTGCGGCTGGCGTCGGCGATGAGCCCCACGTAGTGCACCGGGGAGCGGGCCAGCACCAGCCCGAGACCGAGAAACGACCAGTTGACGATGTCGAGGGTGAGGCTGAATCCGCGCTCGGCGAACCACAGCCAGAGGAACCACAGCACCACGCCGCCCATGACCAGGGACAGGCTGCGCCGGGACTCGAGCCACTGGCCGGGGGTTTCGGCGACTGCGGCCGGACGCGCGCCGCCGGGCCCGTCGGCCTGGCCCGCGTAGGTCCGGCAGCGCGCCGGCCCCATGGCCGCGCACAGCCCGGCCACGGCCAGCACCGTGACCGCGGCCAGCGCCAGGTTCCAGGGCGCGAAGATCGTCTCGGTGACGGGAATGAGACCGGTCACCGCTTCCAGGGTATGGCCCGGGGTCGCCACGAACAGCGCCGACGAGCTCGAGTAACCCATGTGCCAGACGACGAAGCCGCCATAGGCGCTCGCCACCAGCAGGGGATAGTGCATGTCCACCCCGCGCTGGCGGGCCACCCGCGCCACCCGCAGGGCGATCAGCCCGCCCACCACCAGCCCCAGCGACCAGGCGATCAGGCTGCCGGCGCCGGCCACCGCGGCGACCAGGAAGTAGCCCTGCCCGGCGCTGCGCGGCAGCCGGGCGAGCCGGTCCAGGGCGGCGCCCACCAGGTCCGTGTGGGCCACGGCGTGGGCGCAGATCAGCGTGAGGGCGATCTGGGCGATGAAGGACAGCAGCCCGGTCAGGCCGAGCCCCCAGATCTCCACCGCCGCCGCCGGCGTCTCGTCCGCCAGGCCGACGGTCATGGCGAAGGTCACCAGGGTCAGCAGAATGGCGAACACGAATGCGTCCGGATAGAAGCGTTCGACGAAGACGACGAACGGCCGCGCGGCGCGCTCGAACACGTTCACAGGCGATCCCCCTCTCCAAGAAGGGGCTGATGGTAGCGTCAGTCGATCCGGCTGCGCAGCCAGGCCGTCTCGAGCCGGCGGTAGATGGTCAGCAGGCCTTCCGGCGGCGCCAGCTCGCCGCGCTGCAGGCACTCGATGAAATGCAGCGCCACCAGATCCCGCTGGGCCCGGACCACCACGCCGGTGAGGGCGCAGCGGCGGCCGTCGAGATCCAGCGCGATGGGCAACTCGGTGCCGGGCGCCAGGCGCAGTTCCTGGCCCTCGACCAGAATGCCCGTGAGGCTCAGGTCCACCGGGCGGACGGTCTGGGCGGCGGCGCCGCTGCCCAGGACCACGCGGAACGAGGCCCGCAGCGCGTCGGCCAGCGGCGCGATGCGCACCCGGAAGCCCATCCGCCGCTCACGCGGCAGATGGCGGCGCAGGAATTCCTCGAGCTGGCCGGCCTCGTGGGACGACAGCGCCACCTGGCGGCCGCCCTTGCCGCCCAGCTCCACCACGAGGCCGGACGGATCCGCCACGACCTTGAGGTCGCCAAGCGTCAGCGTTTGCATCCGCGGTCCATTGCCGTTGTGATGGTTGCCGTCGTCCGGAGTGGATCGTTCTTGAGCATAGACCAGTCATCCGCCGCTGCCAGCGTACCGGTAGTAGTCAACCGCCTTGCCGGAACCATGCGGTCCGGCAACGGCGACCTGCCCCTGACCCGGTCCGGACGGGCCTGGCGCTGGCTGGACGAGCTGCACCTCGGCGACCGGCATCCGGTGTGGCTGGTCGATCCGGACGGGATCGCCGGCCGGGTCCGCGAACTGCTCGACGCCGGCCACCGGCGGATCGCCGTCGGCGGCGGCGACGGCACCCTCGCCAGTCTCGCTGCCCTGTTCGTGGCCCACGACGCCGAGTGCGTGGCGCTGCCGCTGGGCACCCACAACCACTTCGCCCGGGACCTGGGCATCCCCCTGGAGCCCGCGCGCTGGACCGATCTGCTCGAAGCGGCCGGGATCCGGGAGGTCGACGTCGGCGAGGCCAACGGCAGGCCGTTCCTCAACAATCTGGCGGTGGGCCTGTACCCGAGGATGGTCCGCGAGCGCGCCCGACTCGACGGCGAGCGCCTGCTGGGGTCCAAGCGGCTCGCCTCCCTGTGGGCGACGATCCAGGTGCTGCGGCGCCGCGCCGGGACGATCTCCGTGTCGTGGCGCAGCGACGCCGGCCACGGCCGGTTCGACACCCGGGCGCTGCTGATCGCCAACAACGACTACGCCGGCGAGCCGCTCGCCCCGCTGTCGCGCAGCCGCCTGGACGGCGGCCGTCTGGTGCTGTTCCACCCCCGCTCGCTGGCGCCCGCAGACCTGGCGAGCATGGCCAGCTTCGCCCTCGCCGGCCGGGTGAGCGAATGCCCCGGACTGGACGTGATCCATGCCCGGCAGCTCGAGCTCGAGCTGCCGGGCCGGACCCTGCAGGTGGCCCTGGACGGCGAGTTGATTCGCATGGCCTCGCCCATCGTGATCCGCCACCAGGCACGCCGACTCCGCGTCGTCGTCGGAGCCGACTGAACGTGCGGCTGGAGCGCCTGATCCATACCGCCGACCTGCACTTCGGCGAGCACCATGCGGGCCTCGCCGCCCGGCTCGCCGACGCCGTCGAGCGGCTGCGGCCCCAACTCGTGGTGGTCAGCGGCGACCTCACCCGGCGGGCCCGCAGCCACGAGTTCCGCGCGGCCCGACGTTTTCTCGACGGGCTCGCGGCCCCGACGCTGGTCGTTCCCGGCAATCACGACATCCCGTTGCTGTCGCTGCGCCGGGCGTACGCGCCCTACCGCAAGTACCGTCGCCACCTGCACGGCGATCTCGAACCCGAGATGGCCTTCGACAACGCCCGGGTGCGCGGCCTCAACACCACCGTCAACTGGCGCTGGAAGGAAGGCTGGCTGCGCGACGTTCCGGAACCGCACGGCCCGGGCGGGGCCGGGCTCACCATCTTCGCCGGCCATCATCCACTGGGCGCCCGCCTGGCCGAACGCCTGCCGGAGCGCTCCCCGGCGATTCTTCTGCACGGACATCACCACCGGGCGGCGGTCACGCGCCACGGCTGCGTGCTGGAAGTCGGCGCGGCGACGCCCACCTCGCCCCGCCGGCGGGACGGCAGCAACGGCTTCAACCTGCTGACCCTGGACGGCCGCCGGGTCACCCTCGCCGTCCACACCGTCGATTCCGGCGGCAGCACGGTCCGCGACCGCCGCCGCTTCGACGCCGCCGCTTCGACGCCGCCACTGGCGTCTGGCGTCCCGCCGACTGACCTCCCGGCCGGAGCCGGCGCCGGCACCGGCGCCGGGACGGTCACCAGTTGAAGGTGAGGGTTCCCGGATTGCGGCGGTCCCGCACTTCCTGCCAGGCCCGCTGGCGGGCGCACAGGTCGTCGTGCTCCTCCGACAGCCACAGCGACAGCAGATCCCGTTCCGCCTGGGTGGCCGCCAGATCCATCAGCTTGTCTCGTACCGTGATCATGTCTCTCTCCCACCGGTTCACCGGTCGTTTCGTGCCGTTTCGCGCCATTCCACGGGCGCCTTCGGGAACATGAGTCACGTCCCGGTGGCGGAGGGGTCATCAATTCCGTCCACCCGATCGTTTACAAAGCACTGACAGCATGCGCAATTGATTCTCCGGGAGGCGGGTCGTTTAATGAAAAAGCTTCTGGGGGGAAGCAGCCGCGAGCGCGACCGGGGCACCAGCATCGACTCCGGCGCGGACGAGAAAGGCGCAAACAAGACATCCAGACGGCGCAGTGGCACGAGATTCCGCCTGTCGTTGAACCTTTTCCCCGCCGAGCGTGACCCACGGGTCGGATGCGAATTGCGAGCAGCCACCCGACGCAGACCCATCGGGCAGCGGCAAATGTCAGAACAGCCTTCGGCACAGGATACGGACCTCGAACTGGTCGCTCGCATCGCGACGGGAGACCGGCGCGCGTTCGAAACCCTGTTCCGCCACTACGGCGAACGGGTGTTCCGCTACGCGCACCGGCTGATCAACGACGTGACCAAGGCGGAAGAAGTGACCAACGACGTGATGCTGGAAGTCTGGAAGAGCGCCCCGCGCTTCGAGGCCCGGTCCCAGGTCAGCACCTGGATTCTGGGCATCACGCGGCACCTGGCGCTGAACGCCGTGCGGCGCAAGCAGCTCGACACGGTGGACATGGACGACGCGCCGCCGGTCGCCGACGACCAGGCGCCCACCGCGGGCATGGCCCACGACCAGGCGGTGCTGGAGCGCGGCATCCGCGCCGCGCTGGCGGATCTGTCGGCCGACCACCGCGACGTCATCGAACTGACCTTCTTCCACGGCCTGACCTACCCGGAGATCGCCGTCCTGGTCGGCTGCCCCGAGAACACCGTGAAGACCCGGATGTTTCATGCCCGCAAGCAGCTTCAGCGGCTGCTGCGCGGGCGCGGTCTGGACCCGGCCAACGTGGAGATGGCGTCGTGAATCGAGAAGAAGCTCAGGCCCTGCTGCCCTGGTACGTCGCCGGAACCCTGTCGCGGGAGGAGATGCAGGCCGTGCAGGCGTTCGTCGACAACGGCGAGATCAGCGCCGCGGACGTCGACGAGATGCGCTTCGTCGGCAACGCCCTCGTCGAGCCCGGTCCGGAGGAGCCGCGCTACGACCCGCAGATTCTCGCCCGGGTGCTCGACCGGCTCGACGACGTGCCCCAGGATGCCCACGACGGCGAGGAACCCCTGGTCGTCGTGCGCGAACGCCAGGCCCGGGCCGCCGCGGCGCGCCGGGCCGGCCCGGGATGGGTCGAGCGGCTGCGGGAGCGGTTCCAGTGGTCCATGACCCCGCCCCTGGCGCGGGCCGCCATCGCCGCCCAGTTCGCGCTGCTGCTGGGGCTCACCGTGGCGCTCACCCTCGGTGGCGAGGACGCCGGCGACGCGGGCTACGAGACGGTTTCCGGGCGTGCGGTGGGCGACTACACGCTGACCTTCGCGCCCGGCGTCTCGGAGGCCCAGGTTCGCACGCTGCTGCTGGAGGAACGGGCCAGCATCGTCGCCGGTCCGTCCGCCATCGGCCTGTACACCATCGACTTCGACGAAGGCGTCGACACCGCCGAGGCCGCCCGGCGGCTGCAGGCGAGCGGCATCGTCACCTTCCTCCAGCCCGCGCCGCAGCCATGATGCCGCGGACCGCCAGGCTTCTCGCCGGCCTGCTGCTGGCGCTGCCCGCGCTCGCCGTCGGTGCCGCCATGCCGGACGACCCCTACGCCACCGGCAGCGGCGCCTGGGGCCAGGCCCACGCCGACCAGTGGGCGCTGGAGCGTCTCCGGGTCTACACGGACATGACGCCGCCGCCCGGCGAGCCCGTAGTCGTCGCCGTGATCGACACCGGCATCGACTACACCCACGAGGACCTGGCCGCCGAGCGGCTCTGGCACAACCCGGCCGAGCAGCGCAACCGCCGCGACGACGACGGCAACGGCTACCGCGACGACCTGATCGGCTGGGACTTCGTCGACGACGACCCGAACCCCTTCGACGTCAGCGGTCACGGCACCCATGTCGCGGGGCTGATCGCCGCCTGCACGGACAACGGCCTGGGCATCGCCGGCGTCGATCCGACCGCCCGCATCATGACCCTGAAGGTCGCCAACTTCGCCGGCCAGGCGGCCAGCACGGCGGTGGCGGCGGCCATTCACTACGCCGTGGACCACGGCGCCCGCATCATCAACCTGAGCCTGGGCGGTGAGGTAATCACCGAGCTGGAGCGGGAAGCGGCCCGCCGTGCCGCCGACGCGGGCGTGCTGCTGGTGGTCGCGGCGGGCAACAAGGGACTCGACGCGGGCCGGTTCGGCTACGCCGGGCTGCCCGGCGCTCTGATCGTCGGGGCCAGCGACCTCGAGGACGGGCGCGCCGGGTTCTCGAACTTCGGAGCGGACGTGGACCTGCTGGCGCCGGGCGTCGACGTACTGTCGCTGCGCGCCCGGGACACCGACTTCATCGGCCTGTCCGGCGCGCCTGACTACCCGGCGGGCGGGGCCACCGTCGGTGAGGACGCCGGCTACTACCGGGCGTCCGGAACCTCCTTCGCGGCGGCCCTGGTCAGCGGCCTGGCTTCCCGGGTGCTGGCGGTGCGCCCGGACTACCGGGCCGACGACCTGCGACGGGTGCTGCTGGCCGGCGCCGTGGACCTCGACGCCCCGGGCACCGATCAGACCACGGGCCACGGCCGGGCGGACCTGATCGGGGCGCTGGGCGCGGACCCGAAGGACTACGTGGAGGCACGGCTGACCGGCGTGGACCTGTCCCTGGACGGCCAGCAGGTCTGGCTCGCCTTCACCGGCACGGCCGCCGGCGACGCCTTCGCCGCCGCCCGGCTGGAAGTGCGCCCCGATCCCGAGGCCGTGCCCGAGGGACCGCCCGAGGACCGTCGCCTCAGCCGCCGGGAGCGGCGCGAGATCGAGGAGCGCCTGGCGGCCCTGCGTGCCTGGCAGCCGCTCGGCGAACCCCTGGCGGAACCCGCCAGCGACGCCGTTCTCGCCCGGCGCAGCCTCGACGACCTGCTGGCCATGGCCGACGGCATCACCGCCTGGGAGGTACGGCTGGTCGTCGACACGGCAGACGGAGCGAGCCGCGAGTCACGTCTGCGGATGGCCCTGCCGCCACCGCCGGCACCCCCGGAGACCGGCGATGAGTAGGCGCACCCTGTTCACCACCCTGGCCGTTCTGGCCGCCGCCGGCCCGGTTTCCGCCGGCGCGCCCGGCGACTGGCAGGCGCCGTTCAGCCTGGACCTGCCCGCGCCGCCGCGTCAGGTGAGCCTCGCGGCCGGCCTCGACCCGGCCCGGTGGGCCGGTGAGGCCGGGCTCGACGGCTTCCGGCTGCTGTACCGCGGACCCGGCGGCAGCATCCTGCAGGCGCCGATGACGGACGCCGACTGGCAGGCCTTCCAGGCGGAACGCTGCGCCGCCCCCGGCGTCCGCTGCGAAACCGCCGCCTGCCGGGGCATCCAGTTCCGCGGCAGCGTGGACCCCGGCGCCCATGGCGGGCCGGACGGGGTGACCGCGCGGCTGGTGCGAAGCGAGCCCGAACTCGACCCGCTGGACGGTGACGGCGAAGGCGACGCCGCCATGTGCCGGCGGCCGGTCGCCCTCGCCGGGCCCGACCGCGCGGCGGGTTCCAGCCTCGATCTCACGCTGGACATCGACGGCCGGTCAGGCTCCCGGGCATCCAGCGCCACCGCGGTGGACGCCGCCGACGCCGCCCCCGGCGCCGAGCCACCGGCCGTGGACGCTTCCGCGGCCGGCCCGGACGGAGCCCCTTCGCCGGAAACCTCCGCCGCGCCCGCGGCGGCGCGTTCCTTCGCGTTCACCCTCGAGCGCGGTTTCGACGCCCTGGGCGGCGCGAGCCTGGCCGGCGAACGGCTGCCCGACGACACCAGCGACTGGTCGCTGATGGTCAACGCCGGCTGCACCGCGGTGGAAGTGCCCATGGACGCCCTGGAGCCGGCCCGGGTGCCCGGACACGTCACCGCGCTGGTCGACGCGGGCACCGCCGCCGCGGTCGCCCTCGCCTTCGGCGTGACCGTCGTCCGCGAGATCGAACTCGACGCCACCGACCAGGCGCTCACGGTATTCGCCGGCGCCGGCGACGTCGCTGCCGCGGCGGCGGCGCTGCTGCTCGATCCGCGGGTCAGCGCGGCGCAGCCGGAGTACGTCTACCGGACCACGGCGGACTTTGGCGCCGCCCGCCCGGATGCCGACGGGCAGACGGACGACGGTCCGGCGCCGGCCGCACCCGCCTACAGCGACCCCTTCGCAGCGCTCAGCTACGGGCCCAGACTGACCGGCGCGGCCGCGCTGCACAGCCGCGCGCGCGGCACGGGCCAGCTCGTCGCCGTGATCGACACCGGCGTAGACGCCGAGCATCCGGACCTGGCCGGCCGGGTGCGCGAAACGCTGGACGTCACCGGCGACGGCTGGAGCGCCGACCTCCACGGCACCGCCGTCGCCGGCATCATCGCGGCGACCGCCGACAACGCCGAGGGCAGCTACGGCGTCGCCCCGGACGTGGCGCTGCTCGCCATCAAGGCCTGCCAGCCCGTCGGCCCCGGCGCGCTGCGCGCCAAATGCCGCACCAGCAGCCTGGTCAAGGCTCTGGACCTGGCCATGAGCCGGGACGCGGCGGTGATCAATCTGAGTCTGGCGGGGCCGCCGGACGATCTGGTCGCCCGCTACGTGGCCCTGGCGGCCGGGCAGGACCGGCTGGTGGTCGCCGGCTCCGGCAACAACGGCCCGAACGCGCGCCCCGCCTACCCCGCCGCGCTGCCGGAGGTCGTGGCGGTGACCGCGGTGGACGCGGCGGAGCGGCGCTACGCGGACGCCAACCTGGGCGAGTACATCGACGTCGCGGCGCCCGGCGTGGACATCATCAGCCCCGCACCCGGCGGCAGCTATCCGCCCCTGTCCGGCACGTCCATGGCGTCGGCCCACGTCGCCGGCGCCGCCGCGCTGCTGCGCGAGCTCTCTCCGCTGCTCGGCGGCCGGGAGCTGGCCGCCGTCATCCGCGGCGCGGGCCGGGATCTCGGCGCGCCGGGGCGTGACGCCGAGTTCGGCATCGGGCTGATGGACGCCTGCGCCGCGGCGGCCCGCGCCACCGCGGACGCGGTGACCTGCGAAGCGCCCGGAGGCAGCCATGGCCCTTGATCGACATGCCCTGATGGTGGGACTGCTGGCGGTGGCCGTGGGCCCTGCCGGGCACGGCGCAGACGCGCCGGCGAGCCCGGCCGGCGCTTTCCCGGCATCGGACAAGGGCGGCTTCCAGTACTCCGAGCCGCCGACCTGGCCCGAGATCGAGCTCGACCTCGAACCGATCGAGCGCGAGGTGGCCGAGCAGGCCAGCACCCGCTGCGGCACTCCGCTGGCGGCGGCGCCGCTGGATCTCGGCGACGCGGACGGCTTCATGCAGAAGATGGTCGGCAAGGCCGCCGGCGCCGCCATCGGCTCCCTGGTGGGCGGCTTCCTCGGCGGCGGCGGCCGCAAGGAGGAACCCGAGCTGTACAAGGATCCGATCCGCCGCCGCGACAAGGCCCGCATCGATCATCCGGACGGCGACGCCCGGCTGCGGATCGGCGGGCGCATGTACGAGGACGGCATGCTGGTCAGCGCCCGGGTCGACCGCGCCCGGGGCAAAGGCACCTTCCACACCATGTTCCTCGAGAAACCCGACTGCTCCCGCATCTGGCCGGAGCAGTATCTCGGCTACGGCCTGTGGGGGAGCTGGAGCCTGTCCGTATCGGTCACCAAGACCACCAGCAGCTATCGCAACGGCGAGCTGGTCGACCGCAGCGTGGAGCGTTCGAACTGGTCGAGGTCCGGGGAGTTCGACGCCTCCCGGGGATTTTCCCTGTGGGACGAGGTCGCCGACGACGACCAGCTCAAGCTGATCCTCGACCCCGACCAGGCCTTCCTGGCGAACCTCCGCCGCGAGATCGGCACCCCCGCGTGGCAGGAGATGGGGTTCGGCGAGCCCACCCAGGGCATCCGCGATGCCGGCGCCCTGTTCCGGGTGACGCCGGCGGACATCACCCCGGGCACCATCGCCGTGGTGCACATCACCCACGTCGACGACGGCAGGTACCGCACCCTCGGGTTTCCGCTCACGATCCAGTTCGAGGAGGAAGGCAGGCTGGCGTTCACCCTCATGAACCCGGACGCACCCTGAGGTTTCACGCGCGGCCCACGGCGGCCGCGTCAACCTGATCCGAACCGGCTCCGGAGTCTGCCATGCTCGTCGCGCCGTTCTACGCCGCCGCCATGGCTGTCTTCTACGTTCTGCTCAGCATCCGCACCCTGCGGGTGCGGCGCCGGCTGCGCATCGCCATCGGCGACGGCGGCAGCGACGAGATGCTGCGGGCCATGCGCACCCACGCGAACTTCGCCGAATACGTGCCCTTCGCCCTGCTGCTGATCGTGCTGGCGGAGCTGCAGGGCGCGGGTCCGGGCTGGATCCACGCCCTCGGCGCGGCGCTGCTGGCCGGCCGGGCGAGCCATGCCTGGGGCGTCAGCCGCAGCCCCGAGGACTATCGATTCCGGGTCACCGGCATGTCGCTGACGTTTCTCACGCTGCTCGGTGCTGCCGCGCTGGCGATCGCCGTTCCATTCGTCCGGTGACCGCGCCGCGATGCCGCGGCGCGCCTCCCCGAAAATTTTTTGTTTCACGATGACTCCAGCATCGCAATTCGCTGGACTACGCCAGGGCTAGATACAGCAGGTTTATCAACCACTTAAGCGAGTTCAACATATGCCGGTGCTTTCCGAAATTTGACCCGGCTTCCCCTCGCGTGGCTCCCATGCGGCTCTTGGAAACCGGGCTTTCCGAGGAGTCATCATGGCGAAAATCAAGCTCACCAAGTCCGTAGTCGACTCGGCACAACCTCAATCCAAGGCCATCGAGCTCCGGGATACCGTGGTGCCCGGCTTCCTATGCAAGATCACCCCTGCTGGCCGCAAGGTATTCATGCTCCAGTACCGCACGAACGCCGGCGAACGCCGCAAACCCGCCCTGGGGCAGTACGGCGAGCTGACAGTCGATCAGGCACGCACGATGGCTCAGGAGTGGCTGGCCGAGGTGCGCAAGGGCGGCGACCCCAGCGCGGCCAAGAACGCTGCCCGTAAGGCTCCGACCATGAAGGAGTTTTGCCACACCTTCATGGAGGACTACTCCAGGCAGCGCAATAAGCCCAGCACGCAGCGAGGCTACCAGGGGGTCATCGACCGCTGCATCATCCCCATCATGGGCCGGATGAAGGTGCAGGACGTGAAGCGCCCGGACGTGGCCGCGTTGATGAAGAAGCTGGCCTACAAGCCGGCCGAGGCCAACCGCACCTTCGGCGTGCTGCGCAAGATGTTCAATCTGGCCGAAGTATGGGGCCTGCGCCCGGACGGCACGAATCCATGCCGTCACGTCCCGATGTACCCGCCGGGCAAGGAAACCCGGCTCATCGTGGACGATGAGCTGGTACGGATCTTCCGTCACTTGGAGCATTTGGAGGCGGAAGGGCTGGAGAATTACGTCATCCCGCTGGCGATCCGCCTGCAATTCGAATTCGCTGCTCGCCGCTCCGAAATCTGCCCGTTGGAATGGGATTGGGTAGATTTGGAGAAGCGCCGCGTCGTCTGGCCCGACAGCAAGACCGGAGGCGTTTCCAAGCCTATGAGCGAGGAAGCCTATCGGCTGCTTTCGACTGCGCCGCGCCGGGAGGGTTGCCCCTATGTCCTGCCGTCACCCAATGATCCGACCCGACACCTGACCTTTGGCGAGCACTATGGAGGTTGGAAGCGCGTGCTCAAGGCTACCGGCGTGCCGCATGTCGGCACGCACGGCATCCGCCACCGCGCCACGACGGACATTGCCAATTCGGGCGTGCCGACCAAGGTGGGGATGAGGCTGACGGGTCACAAGACCGTGGCGATGTTCATGCACTACGTCCACACCGAGGACAAGCCGGTGCGCGACGCGGCCGAGCTGGTGGCAAGCCGGCGGCTGGCGATCACGGGTGCCTCGCGCCCGGCGGAAGCCACTGCATGAGCAGCGGCCAGCACCCCGCCTTGCCTGTTCCGATTGTCGTGTTGGTGTCACGAGAATCGGGCAGGCCCCCCCTTCCAGGGCGGCTTCACGGCGAAGGTTTGAAAAACATGCCCGTTACGGGTATAGTTTGGAGGTCGACATGACGAGCATCCTCAAGCGCAGGGACTTCGCGCGGTGGCAGGCGAGTGAGAAGCTGCCCGATGCTGCCTTGTGCAAAGCGGTTCAGGAGATGGAAAACGGTCTGATCGATGCGGACTTGGGCGGCTCCCTCTACAAGAAGCGGGTGGCTCGCCCCGGTGGCGGTAAGAGCGGCGGCTACCGCACGCTGCTGTCAGCCAGGATAGGTAGCCGCTATGTGTTCCTGCACGGGTTTTCCAAGAGCGATAAGGCGAACGTCACACAGGACGAGAAGAAGGCACTGCAATTCGCCGGCAAGGTGTTCATGGAACTGTCTGCCGAAGCCTTGTCGATGGCGTTGCAGTCCGGTCTGTTATTGGAGGTGCATTGTGAGCAAGATCATTGAATCCCTGCGAGGTGACCTGGCTGCGCTTCATGAAGCGGGAGCGATCAGCAAGGTGACGATGCGCGAGTTCGACGCGATTTGCCCGCCTCCCGTGCGGGAGTTCGGCGCGGCCGACATCAAACGCCTGCGCGAAACCTTGAAGTTCAGCCAGCCGGTGTTCGCGCTTCACTTGCACACCACGGCTTCGACCGTGCGAAAGTGGGAGCAAGGCGAGACCCATCCCACAGGACCTGCACTCAAACTGCTGAACATCATTGCCGATAAGGGCTTGCAGGCCATCATCTGATGCCTGACAACGGAGACAGGCAGTGGCGACGCGAATTCCTCCTTTCAGCTCACAGCATCTTGAAGCCGCTTGCCGCGTGCTCGCCGATACCGAGCGCGGCCTGAGTGGCACACAGATAGAACGCCTGCTGCACGAAATCGAGGTTGCCGACACGTCGCCTGGCATGACCAAGTGGAAGCGATTGTTCAATGCGCTGGCCGGCGTACAGAATCAGCACCAGGTCGGTAACCATCTCATCATGTTCATCAATCGCGCGATGAACCCTGTGAACTACGCCCGCGAACCTGCGACGTTCGCTTGGCGGCGCGACGAACTCAACGTCGTGCTTGCCTTCTCCGGTTTCTACGTGCGCGAAGATGGCAAGGTCGCGCACGCCGATAAGACCACGACGCTCGATGCCGCGCGGGCCCGAGCGGGGCGACTCAGGGCTGCTCTGGAAAGCCGTGTCGTCCACGCGGAAGTGCTGAACTACTGCCGCGCGGAGTTGCTGGACGAAAACTATTTCCATGCCGTGTTCGAGGCAACGAAAGGCGTTGCGGAGCGGATTCGCCTGCTTTCGGGCCTGAGCGGCGATGGCGCTGAGCTGGTGAACAAGGCATTCTCAGGCCAGCAGCCCGTTCTGGCCTTGGGGCCGCTCACCACAGAGTCCGAGAAGAGCGAGCAGAAAGGCTTTGCCAATCTTCTGATCGGCCTGTTTGGCGCCGTGCGCAATCCGCTGGCCCATGCACCCAAGACGAATTGGCCCATGTCCGAACAGGATGCACTGGACATCCTGACGCTGGTATCGCTGATTCACCGCAAGTTGGATGACACCACGAAATTAGCGACCGTATCGCCATAAGGGAAGGCCAAGAATGGACGAGGCGATCGTTGTCTTCTCTCGAAAAGGGATTTTTCAGACCACGATCGCCGCCCGCGACGTTCGCAGCCGGGAGCATGCGCGCAAACTGTGGCCCCTGGTATCTCCAGACGCATCACGACAGATGGTGACATGGGTCAGCCCCTCCTTTGAAAGCGGAAAGCTGCGTCGGCGATCCCATTTTCGGGTGCTTCCTGCCCAGCACACCTTCAACCCCAAAGCACACTTCGACGATGAAGAAGCCAGTCGGTGGCGCGCCGTGCAGGAAAGCCCCGAACACCGGCGGGCGAAAGAACGTGTCGCGGCCGAACTCTCCCGACGCTTGAATGCCGGGCTTGCGATGCCGTGGGCGTTCAAGGATGCGGATGCGTCGGATTATCCGCTGGAAGGCAACTTGTTGCTCGGCGCCGACCGGGTGGCAACCGAGCATCCCCTGGAGACGCCGTTTGGCAGCAAATTCCGGCTCGACGTGGCTGTGCTCGGGCCGCCGGTCCAGGTCGAGCCGATGGTGCTGGGCGGCGTTGAAATCGAACTCGGCCACGCCTTCGACGGGCGCAAGGCGCTGATCGGGAAGTCGCTCGGATTTCCGCTGATTTCCATCGACATCACCGAGATGACGCTGGACGAACTTACGCCTGAGTGGGCACAGCGGGTACTGACCGCAACCACGCGGAGCCACGAGCAAGGACGCCGGCAGACCTACATCTATATCCACGACCTGCTGTACCCCCTCTACGCGCAATTGCCGGCGTTTCTGGACGACGAGCAACGCCATCAGTTCCTTGTGTTTGCCGACGATGAGACACTGAATAAGCTGGTGCGCTGGATGAACTTGCTCGCCGAAAAGCTGGAGTACCCGAAAGGTACGGTCGCCGTTGCTCTGGTCAATGGCAAGAACGAACAGTCGCGCAAAATGCTGGAACGCGCGGGACAGGTCGTTGGCCCCGACTGGAGTGAGTTCAACAGCCAGCGATGCCTACGGTTGACCGTGCCGCGCCCCAAAGGTCCAGCGGATATCCAGGCCCATCGCTTCCACATGACGATGGCGCGCATCCTGCTGTCGCACACAGATGCGCTCGTTGGCTACAAGTATTGCAATGGCGTGAACAACAACCACCCCGAAGAAGATGTGTGGGTTGCGCATCGCTGGATCGCCGACCTGAAAACTCATACCCAGCACCGCGTATTGCCGAAGCGGCTGGCCGAACCGATCAACAGGTTGATCGCAGTGGTGTCGGACCTGCATCGCAATCACGCAGCAACCAACCAGGAGGCATGACCATCCCATGTCGGAAATCATCCTGCGGGCAAATACTCCAGCGGAGCTAAAGGACAGGCTAGCCGAGTTGGACATCGATGTTCCCCCGCGGTCGGAGGGGCGCCGGAACCACCATGCAGAGCGCTATTGCATCGCGCATCTGCTTGCGACGCTACCGGTTGAACAGCTCTCGTTCCCGCTGACCTTGACCCATTCTGACAAGCCGGATTTCCTTTTGGCGATGTTCCGGGCCGATGTGGGAATCGAGCACACTGAAGCTGTGCCGGAGAACATCGCCCGCGCTGACTTTCTCCGTGAAAAGGAGGGCTTGGGGCCGGACGTCTACTTCACTCCCCATGTGTTGCCTGGGGAACCCAGAAAGACGGCCGGTGAACTCCGCCGTGAGATCGAGGCCGACGAGTCAGGCCCAGGGTGGTGTGGCGATTCGCCGGAGCGCGAATGGGCCGCCGCGATGGCCCACTACGTCAAAGAAAAGATGCCGAAGGCGACGGCCGACGGCTTCGTTCGATACCCCGCCAACTGGTTGATCGTGTATGACAACTGGCCGCTGCCAGCCATCAACTGCTCCAAAGCGGCATCGTATTTGGCCCCGCTTCTTGCTGAAATGGGCGCTTTTTCAGTGTTCGATACCATCTTTATCCATGACGATTCGCACATGTGGGAATTTCGTGAAACTCCACTCACCCAGGTGTTGCGGCCACTGCGGGCGCCCCACTAACGGTTGGAGCAGCCTTGCGCTTCTTAGCCGTCTCCACACCGCGCTTCTCAATCTGCGCCCGCCACATTTCCAGCGCTGTGATGTCGGCGAGAAGCTCATCGGGATCGGGGACTGCGATTCCACCCATCAGCGCCTTGTCATGTGCATAGTTCGAGCATTTCGTCATGCCTGCATTGACTTGGGCATAGTCGTCGTCATCGACCACGACGCCAGCGAGCCTTTGCGTTTCCACGCCCTTACGGAATCGGAGGATCACTTCACGCAGCAAGACTTCTTCGACAGCACGCTCCCACGCCATGCGTAAACGAAAATAGGCATCGATTGTTTGCTTTCGGTGTTCTTGCTCCTCACCATCCTTGTGCAGCTTGGCGATGGACTGCTGTTGGGCCTTTAGCGCGCCGATCCGCTTACTTGCATTCTTCCCTTCAAACGGGAGTTCTGGATCGGCGACGCCAAACCCCTCAGCGCGGCGAATCAGGCTTTGAGTCGAAATCGCCACGCCGGCAGTTTTGGCCTCCTCCACCAAGAGACATAAGAAGTAGATGTCATGGGTGAACACTACAACTTGACGATACGCGGCTTCGGTGGCCAGGCGCTTTGCTACGCGCTCTCGCCTGCGATGGTCGAGCGATGACACAGGATCGTCAAAGACGATGCCGCCTTTGCCACCGCTCAACCCGACTTCAGCCAAGAAGGAGCCGATCGCCACGGCGCGCTGTTCGCCCTCGCTCAGAATGTCACCGGGGCTTCGACTTTGAGGAAGTTCCAATTTCAGCTTGTGCAACGCCTTGCCTCTGTCGGCGCGGCTCTGCAGTGATACGCTCAACGCACCAACCCCCAATGCCTTGAACTCGCGATTCAGCGCTTCGGCGAGTTCCTTGGAAACAACCTTCTCGGCCATGTCCGATGCCTTCAGCGAGATGGCATTGGTCTTAACAGCGGATAGGCACTGCGCAAGTTTCGCTTGATGGCTGAGCTTGCCCACGGCCGTGACCACCGCGTCTCTGACCTCTCGCAGCTTGACCCGTGCATTCAGCTCCATGAACTGCTTCTGGAGGGTAGCGCGGGCCTTCTCGTCTGAGGCCTTTTCCAATGTTTCTGCCGCAGTGTTCAGCTTGTCGGCCAGCGCTTGAAGTCGCGGCGCGGGATTTTCTAGGGCTTGAGCAACGCCTTCCCACTGGTGTGAGAGCACAGCCGCCTTGATAGCCTCTTGGCGGGCTGCCAGCAGCGGCTCGAATGCCTTGACGTCCGCTGCCAACTTCGGGTCCAACGCTTCAATCTCTCCATAGGTCACATCGTCGAGATTCAACGTCAGGTTCTGCGCGATGAAAGGCTTGTACTCTGCATACAGTGCGGCCCGACGTGTCTGTGAAGTCTTCTCGGCTTCTTGCTGGATGAATGCCTCAAAACGCAGCAAGCGAGTAGCGCCTTCGGCCAAGGGCTGCTGGCATAGCGGACAAGGTGCATCTGTGCCTAGGTCGGGAAACGCCTTGTCCGGATGTGACTCGACGGAAAACTTGCGAGCGGCGTCGAACAGCTCGCGCCAAACCTCTCCCCCGGTGCCCGGCAGAAGATCTTCGCCTTCCTTGAATTCTTTGGCAGCAAGCGCGGCTGCTGCCTGCGCTGTGCGATAGCTGTCCGCCAAACTGCGCAGCTTTTCGACGACGGGATGGTCTACCAGCGCGCCTTTGCTGGTCGCGCTTGTCGCGATGGTTGTGACACGGCGAGCCTGCAAGCGCAGTTGAGCTGCCTTATCCTTCGGATTGTTCTCTTGCAGGCTCTTTTCCAATTCGGCGTGCTGCGCCAATTCTTCTGCGGTCAAGTTGGCTAGCGCGTCGATCTGGGCCTGAGTTGTCTTTGCGGACAGTGAGGAAATCAGCTTGCCGACCAGAGTATCGCCCTGCAACGGGGAAAATGCAGTAAGGTCGGCAGCGGACTGCATCTGCTCAGCTTCGACCATAGCCTTCAACTGCTTGCAGACTTTCGCCAACGCCTCAAATACATCGAGCCCGTAAGGTACGTAAGAGAAATCGTCTTCACTGTCCAGATAGGCGCGTGCACAGCGCGTGTCGAAGACTGCCAATGACGACAATTCAGGGGGAGCTACCTTGCCATGCGTCCATTGCACGTCCTTCGCAACACCGTCCACCAAGATTTCAAAGGTCGCCTCTGGGACGCCGGCTTGACCAGCGGGGAGGTGGGCATTGGGATGGATCGCTTCAGTTCGGTCGCGAGCGCGGCAGGCGCGCTTGAGCACCCTCGAATATCCTGATTTGCCAGAACCGTTATCTCCGTAGATGACGGTCATACCTGTTGCATTGAAAGGCAAGCGCTGATTCTCTGCAATCGCATTGACGTTTCTCATGTTCTTCATTGCGACCAGCTCGATGTGCGTCGCCACCGCAACGGGCGCAGGAATCTGGTCGGCCGTTAGGGGTTTAGGCTGACGGCCCTTCGGATCGGGAATTCCATGTGCCAGCTTAAGCAGCGCGAATAGATCTTCGTTGTCATCCATCGTCAATGTCTGCTTCGCCAGCAGGCGTGCGACGGCATCGCTTTGCCAAGCTGGCAATCCCTGAGTCCAAGCCAGAATTTCTTGCAGTATCGACATAGCCCCCTCCAGTCTTTGTTGCAAGTTTTACCCGATTTTTTCATTTTGTGCGTCTCTGCGTTTCGCCGTTGGGCTTGGGGGTCACGCCCCGCGCCTCGTATCGAGTTGTGGCCATCCGGCTTTGATCCCTAACGCCTCCGGCCCTGGTGGGCCTGCGCGCTCCACTTGCCGGGGGGCGTGTATGGCATGGAGCGGTCTTGCTGTTTCCCTTCACCGTACCACGGCGTTCTCGCCGTCAAGGGCGGCGCGCGCGTTGCGCGCTGGCGTCCTGGCGGCCGGCTTCGCCCCCTGACTGCTTGCGCTGCGCCGTGCTGGCGCCGGTTCCGGGCAATTCCGCCCGAGCAACCGGAGCACGATCATGTCGCAGTTTTCCCTCTCTTCCGATGCCTCGCTGCTGGTGCGTGACGGCCGTGGCCGCTATCGGCCGGCGTCGGCCGACCAGATCCTGGATGCCGCGCGTCGGGTCATCGACCAGAAGATGCAGCGCGGTACCGAGTTTAGTTCGCCGGCGACGGTCAAGGAGTACCTGCGCACCAAGCTCGCAGGCTTCGAGCACGAGGTCTTCGCAATCCTGTTCCTCGACACGCGCCATCGGCTGATCGAGTACGTCGAGATGTTCCGCGGCACCATAGACCAGGCATCGGTGTATCCGCGCGAGGTGGTCAAGGAAGCGCTGCAGCACAATGCGGCGGCGGTGATCTTGGCGCACAACCACCCGAGCGGGAATCCCGAGCCGAGCGCGGCCGATCGGGCACTGACCCAGCGGCTCAAGGAGGCGCTGACACTGGTTGAGGTGCGCACGCTGGATCACATCATCGTTGCAGGCGACCAGACGACGGCATTCGCCGAACTCGGCTGGCTGTGACGAAGGGGGCTTCGGCCCCCTTTTTGCTGCGCATCAGGGGAGATTGCGTTTTGCTGGCGACGGCACGTCGTCACTTGCCGCCGTTGCGTTCGCGCTGGCGAAGCCGCTTCACATAGGTGCTGTCCGCCAGCTCGTCTGGCCCAAGATCCAATGCGCAGTTCGCCAACGAGGCCAGGGTGCCGTCGGTAAGCTTGAAGCCCGTGGGTAGCAGCCCGTAGTTTCGTGCGCTGTTTTCCTCGATGGCGGCGAACAGGGCCTTGAAGAAGTCGGCCCGTGACGGGCGCGACGCCACGGTGGCCGCCGCAGTCAAAGGATCTGTGGCTTCCATGCCGGCGTTCTCCGCATCGGCAGCCAGTTCTCGCAGGAACTGATCCAGCGATGGCCAGTATTTCAGATCGAACTGGCCGCGAAGGGCATCCAGGCGATCCTTGACCCAGGAGTTGAACAAGTAGTTGTGCTCGGATGCCGCTTCGATCACGTCGCAGACGTGATAGTGCGTTTCGCTGCTGAAGCCGGAGGTGTTGTTCAACTCGGTGCGGCGCTCCAGCAGCTCCGCCAGTTCCTCGGCCTTCCGTGCGATCTGCCGGTTGACGCCGGCCAGTTCGTCGCGGGCGACGCGCGCCTCGGCGATCTTCTCCGGGCTCCAGAACGCTGCCGTGCTCAGCAGAAGGTCCAGGAAAACCTTGAGTGCCGGCGGACGCGGCTGCAGTTTTTCGTACAACTCGCCGTAGGCCTCCCTCAGCTCGACGCCGCGGGCGAGCAGACGGTCGGCGACGGCATTCTCGCTGGGCAGGATGCCGTGCTCGATGTTGTAGCGCTTTCCTTCGATGAGGATGGCTTCGCAGGCTTGCTGCGGGCTTGTCGTCTGCGGTGAACTCATGTTCCGTTCCTGATGTTGAAGACGCTTTGCAGCGTATTTAACCAAGGCGGGCTTGTCGGTACCCGAGTCTTCGTCTATCGGCTGACTTTCAGGTACCTCATGCGATCCGGGCGTCCCCGGCCAGGAAACGGCCGGTCGCGCTGTCGTGCTGCGCATCGAGCCTCGCTGCACGAGTCTCGCCCCCTTCGGGCTTCCATCGCTGACGCCTCCGGCCCGGATTCCTCGATCCGGGCCTGCGCGCTTCGCTTGCGTGCGGTTCAGCACACGAGGGGGGCCGTTGCCATGTACAGCCGTCTTCCCTGACCTCATCACCTTGTCCGCGACTGTAGCCCGCGTCCGTGTGCCGTCAAGGCGCGCAGGGCCGTGTCCTCGGCTGCGCCTGCGGGCCGCACCAACCCTGCGCTTGTTTCCTTGACGGCTCCCGTCCGCGTGCTCCTGACCGTCGCGGGCGATGAACTCAGGAAAGACGGTGGCAACAGGGCCAACCGGGTTCCTCGTGCCGACCGCACAGAACAGCCGAAAGGCTGGGCTCCGAATCTAGGAATCCGGTGTGCGGTTTGAACAGCAAACCCTTTTCGTCAGGAGAAAGACCA
>MDTG01040989.1_pt1 | contig 36705 bp, 35 predicted proteins | sample 811421 | NCBI WGS metagenome assembly MDTG01 (sample SAMN05326645, study PRJNA326480) | marine metagenome | isolation source: seawater | place: Pacific Ocean: South East | collected 2011
CATCTTCAATATTATTGATTTTAAAAATATCCAATCCACCAAGCCCCATGTGAGAATCTGAGGAAAAATAAAGTGTTCCGTTATCACTGAAAAAAGGAAAGTTTTCTCGACCTTCAGTATTAATTTTATTACCCAAATTTCGAGGCTTACCAAAAGAACCATCACTATTAATATCAACAAAGAAAATATCCGAACCCCCTATTGTCCCTGGCATATCAGAGGTAAAATATAATCTATTTTCATCTAAATTTAAAGCAGGATGGGCAACATTATAATCATCACTGTTGAAAGGTAATGACTCAACATTTGACCATTTTCCCTTTTTTAGTAAAGCTCTGTATATTTTTAGACCAATAACTTTATTTTTATTCTTTTTAATATTATTTCTTGTAAAGTACATGGTTTGGCCATCTTTAGAAAAAGCTGTTGATGATTCATGATATTTTGTATTGACCTTACCTTTGATATCATTAACGCCAGTTATTGAATCGTACTCGAATATATCAAGAAATGGTTGATCATTCCAGCTATATAATTTTTCTTTTTTATTTCTTGATGATGCAAAAACTAACCTGCCTTGATATAAAGAAGCACCAAAGTCTGAATAAGAAGTATTGATATTTAAATTTTTAATTGGATAATTATCTGAAGCCAGGTTAATAATTTCTAAATAGTTACTTTTAAATAATTTACTTCTTGAGTCATTGGGGTATGATTCAATAAATCTTCTCATAATTTTATCTGCCTCTGAATAATTTTCAATAGTTTTTAATGATTGAACGTATCTGAAATAATCTTCTTTAGTTAATTGACTTGAATCTAGTGAAAGTACTTTTTGGTACCATTCTGACGATTCTTTCATTTGTCCATTGAAATAATAAGAATTGGCAATAATTAATATTTTTGAAGGGTCATTATTTTTGATAACCATTGGCAAAAGCTCATCTATAATTTTAAAATATGATAGATTATCATAATCTTTTTGAAGATTTTTAATTTTTGGATTTTGACCCAAAGAAAAATTAACGATCAAAATTGAAAATAAAATATTTATTAGGAATCTGTTTTTCATCTTAAAAGAATCTTGGTGATAGTATTTTATTCAATGTCTCTAATTCAAACCTCAACATAATTTCATGTGTTCCGCCGGTGTATTCAGTTCCAATTGAATTATTATAATCATAGGCATAGCCAATAAATAAAGTATCATTTAATTGAAACCCTGTAAGTCCGCTAATGGAGTCATCCCATCTATATCCCATTCCAAATGTAAATCTGCTATTAAATAATGCATTCATTGAAAGATCAACTACAGCAGGAGATCCTGAGACAGTTTTTAATAAAAATGCAGGCTTTAACTTTATACTACTATCTAGATCAAAAACATATCCTCCTATTAAATAATAATGTAATCTCTCAGATGCAATAGATTGTTTAAAATCATTATAATGTTTTGTAGTTAAAAAATTAGGAGATGATAAGCCAAGATACCAATTGGAAGAATGAAATAATAAACCTGCTCCTAATGTAGGAGAGAATAAACTTATATTTTCGTTGTAAGCTATATCTGTTTTATCAAAAGCAGCACCTCTACTCCAATCTGAGCTTAAATTATGTATTCCTGCTTTTAGACCAAATGACAACTCAGTAGATTCAGTAAACTGAACTGTGTACGAAAAATTTAAATCAACATAGTCCTCTCTAACCGGTCCAATTTGATCACTAATTATATTTAATCCTATACCAACATTTTCATTTTTCAAAGGAGAATGAATTCCCAAGGTTAGGGTATTTGGAGCTCCATCAATCCCTACCCATTGAGTTCTGTATAAACCTGAAATACTCATCATCTCTCTTTGTCCAGTATATGCAGAATTAATACTCATTGTATTATACATATATTGGGTATACTGCGGATCTTGTTGTGAATAGCTCTCTATGCTTAAAAACAATGCAACTATGAAAAGATTAAATATTTTATTGAAACTTTTTTTCATTTAATTAAATTGACATTATAAAAGAATTAAGACTCTCTGAACTTGATAGTTTTAGTTTTTTACCCAAGCGGTACCTTTGTGTTTCAACTGTTCTTATTGAAACCCCAGTAATTTGAGCAATTTGATTTGAACTTTGATTCATTTTTATATAAGCACATAAACGAAGATCATTCTGTGATAATTTTTCATATTCAGACACTAATTTTTTAAAGAAATCTGGATATACCTCAGTAAATTGAGTTTCAAAGTTTTTAAAAACTTTTTCTGATCCAATTATTTTATTAATTTCATTTTCAATCTTCAATGATAATTTTTCTGAATCATTTCCTTTTTTATTTCTAATAATACTTTGCCTCAAACCATCAAGAGAAGTATTTCTTTGAGCAATAAAGTTTGTTTTACCTACTAATTCGAGCTGTTTCTTATTTAATTTATTTTTTGTATTAATTTGCTCTAATTCGAGTCTAATATTTCTTTCTTTTTGATAATTATAGTTTATTCTAATGGTAACTAATGAAAAAAACAGAATTACAGATCCAATAATTAATATGTATAAATAAGTATTGTATTTAAGTTTATTTTCATTTAACTCGCTTTGCTTTTGAGATAGTAAAATTTGAGTTTCTAATTTTGAAAAAGAATTTCTTAAGTTTAATCCCTGAGAAAAAACATTCATTTTGATTAATGAATCTTTTACTTTGATTAAATTCTCATAGTCACCTTTATATTTATATACACTTTCTAAAACAAAATAGTTTTCTTGTTTTTCTTGTACACTTAAAGATCCTTTAGATAAATTCTGTAAAGCACTTGACTCAGCTCTATTATAATCTTTAAGCCCAAGATGACATTTAGCAATTTGAGAATTTATTCGAGGCAATTCATCAGGGAACTTTTTTAAAAGACTTTTTGTTCTATCAAAATAATCTAATGCTATTTTAAATTCTTCCTTAATTAAATACCTTTCTCCATATTGGAGTAAAACATAAGCATAGTTTCTTTGGAAATAACTGGATTCATCAGGGGTAGAAGAATATATTTTATCATATAGAACTGCAGCTTTGCTGTTGTATTCATTAGCCTTAAATTCATTATTACTATTAAGAAATAAATTAACAAGCTGAGCATAAGAATACATTTCGCCATCTAAATCTTTTAGTTGTCTTCTACTTTCAAGTATAGTCAAATAAAGCTCCTCAGCTAAATTAAAATCTTTAGCTAGAGTAGCAAAAAGACCTAGGTTACCATAAACAGTATTAAGGCCTAATTGTTTATTCTTCTCGTTATCAAATAGAAGAAAATTCTTCTTTGCCTCATTAGCATTTTGTTTAGCATTTTCAAAATCTCCAATAGCGTAATATAGATTACTAATATTAACGAGTACCCACGGAGGGGAGTTAACTTTTTTCTCAACAATTTGATCCCTTGGAACTAATGGATATGATTTTAATGCTTCTGAAAAATATGATAATGCCTCAGCAAATAGCTTCTTATTCGTAAGTATCTGTCCAATTAAATTATAAGTAGAAACTAGCTCTCTGTTTGGATTAGCGATATCAGCTATTTTAAGAACTTCAAATCCAAAATCCAATGCCTTGTTTGGATTTAGTTCAATATAGTTAACAATTGAATCATTCAAAGATTTGTGATCATCAACTTGAAGTTGAGGAATGCCAATTAAAATATTGAAGAATAAAAATAAAGAATGGAGCAAAATAAGGTTGTTAGATTAAGAAGATGAAAATGAATTAAACTGATTGACGTTTTTTCATTTTTGCTTTTCTTTTAAAGAACTCTTCCCTTTCATTCAAAAACTCCTCGCGAGAATAAGTTTTACCATTACAGTAAATTGATTTTGCATGTTTTGGAAATTCATTATAAAATAAATGTTCACCTATCATTTCTAATAATTTTTTGCCAAACTTAATAAATTTACTTTCAATATAATAAATTTATAACTACGTCATTACTACTACGTTATATTTTTTTTTGTATAATTTAAAAAAAAAAGTGAAATCAGGCAAATTTCTTCAAAAATTACAATCTACAAATATCAATATTTATAGCTTTTTGAGGAGTAGGCCTATACGCCATACAAACTGCACATAAATTATCAGTTGGAACATTTATTATGTTAAAATTAAATTCCTCCCCCTCTTCTATCTCCTCAGGAAAATCACAATAATTAGAGAGCCTAAAAACATTATTGTAAACTCTTCCACTCATTTCATCGGTCCATTCATTTTCAATAAGATCCGAAATAGGATCTCCTTCTATCAATTCAATTACATAATTAAAGCATATTCCTTTGATTGCAAGCTTTGCTTTGTATGGATAATCTGCTTCGCATAAAGATTCAGAATTATCATCTTTGCAAGTAGCTAACAAAATAAAAATTATTAGTTTTAAGAAAAGCTTAATAATTTTCATAAATCGAGTGTGATTTGAGAATCCTTGTTAGTTAAATGAATTTCTTCATTAACCTCAATTTCTTCAGCTTGAACATCTTTTACCTCAACTGAATACGGAAGACTTTCATTAAGAGTTACTGATCTGACTTTTTTATCAGTAAGCTGATTCCCAATTGCTTTTATTCCTTTAATGCTGATAAACTCCTCGGCGTTAACAAGAATTGATTTTGGAGGATCTTCCCCTCTTTTTTGCTTTGAAAATTTAATTTCTAAAACTGGTCTCCCCTCAGTAGTAACAAATAAAAGTTCTGACTTATCCTTTAAAAATAAATCTTCCTTATTTTGATTTTCTATTAAAAACCTTTTTAAAAATGTTCTTTTTTTAAATGGATCAAAATATACAGCTGTAATTGGTTTGGTGGGAATCCATTTCTCTAAAATCAATTGTTCTTTGTCAAAATGAAGAGTTAATTCTGGAGTCATTACCTTTACTGTGCCATTTTGAGTAATTTCAAGAAGCTTATCTTCTCCTTTAAAAGCGCCTAATAACTTTCCGCGTCCATCAGTGTTTAATCTTTGAACAGCAGTATCAATCCAAATGTCTCTTGGTTTTAGTGTTGATTTTCCTTTTTCTTTAAGCTCCACCCCATTTTTGCGTATAGTATATTTTGTAACAATATTTCCTTTCGAATTTCTACCTTTAATTAAATAATCAGCAAAATCTAAATCCCATTTTAACTTCTTTATACTTCCAGTATTTCTAAGATTGATGGTAACAATCTCGGCTTCACCATTAGGATTTGCTGAAAAATAAATTACATCAGAATTTGGATTTTCTTGAGTAAGATTATATAATTTATCTCTCGTAACTCCACTTACAGGGAAACGTTTAACAAAATAAGTGCCTTGCTTTCCGTCTCTATAAATCATATTATATATTGTTCTTTTGTCTTTACGCTTGAAGACAGCAGCATGAATAATATTTTTTTCAATAAAGACCTTGCTATCAACTTTTACAACTTGCATAAGTCCAGATTTAGTAAATACAATTACATCATCAATATCTGAACATTCACAAATAAACTCATCTTTTCTTAATCCAGTTCCAATAAAACCTTCTTCTCGGTTTATATAAAGTTTTTGATTTCTAACAACAACTTTCTTAGCATCAACATCATCAAAAGTTGTAATTTCTGTTTTTCTTTGTTTCTCCTTACCATATGTTTTTAAAAGATGATCAAAATATCTAATTGCAAAATCAATTAGATGATTTAAGTTGTTTTTAACTTCACTAATGTCCCCCTCCAAAGTATCAATCCGTTGCTGAGCTTTATCTATATCAAATTTTGAAATTCTTTTTATTTTAATTTCAGTAAGTTTAACTATATCCTCCTCTAAAACAGGTCTTTTAAGGATATTAATGTGAGGCTTCAATCCTTTATTAATCGATCCTAAAACCCCCTCCCAGGTTTCAACCTCTTCTATATCTCGATAAATTCTATTTTCAATAAAAATTCTTTCAAGTGATGCTGAATGCCATTGATTTTCAAGCTCTCCAAGTTGAACCTCTAGTTCCTTTTTTAATAATTCAACAGTATTATCTGTTGATATTCTTAACATCTCTGATACTCCTATAAATGATGGCTTATTATCAATAATAACACAACTAAGAGGAGAGATCGATGATTCACAATCAGTGAAAGCGTATAATGCATCAATTGTTTTATCAGGAGAAATACCTGGTGGAAGATAAATTAATATCTCAACATTTTCTGCAGTATTATCCTCAATTTTTTTAATTTTTATTTTCCCTTTATCATTGGCTTTCAGTATGTTATCAATTAATGATGAAGTGTTAGTTGAATAAGGTATTTGATTTATAACTAATGTATTTTTATCACGCTGAGAAATAGATGCTCTAACCCGAATCTTGCCGCCTCTCATTCCATCATTATAATTCTCAACATCAATAGACCCTCCAGTTTGAAAATCTGGATAAATTTTAAATGACCTACCCTTTAAATAACTTATCGAAGCCTTAATAAGCTCATTAAAATTATGAGGAAGAATCTTAGTTGATAGTCCAACAGCAATTCCTTCAGCTCCTTGAGCTAAAAGCATTGGAAATTTTACCGGTAAATTAACAGGTTCTTTTTTTCTTCCATCATAAGAGAGTTGCCAATCTGTTACTTTAGGGCTAAAAACTACCTCTAAAGCGAATTTCGAAAGCCTAGCTTCTATGTATCTTGAAGCTGCGGCCCTATCTCCAGTTAAAATATTGCCCCAGTTTCCTTGCATATCAATCAAAAGCTCCTTTTGACCAATTTGAATCATAGCATCTGATATACTAGCATCTCCATGGGGATGATATTGCATAGTATGACCTACAATGTTAGCTACCTTATTGTATCTTCCATCGTCAAGATCTTTCATCGAATGAAGAATTCTTCTTTGAACAGGTTTAAACCCGTCATCTATTGCAGGAACAGCTCTTTCTAAAATAACGTAAGAAGCATAGTCCAAAAACCAATCTTTGTACATACCTGTTATTTTAACAAGTGTATTGGGGTTATTCTCTATATCTAAAAAATTTTTTTCTTCTTCAATCATTCAACTGGATCTAATTCAACTTTCAGATTTTCAATTATAAACTTTTGCCTCTCTTGTGTATTTTTTCCCATATAAAAAGTAAGTAATTCTTCACTGGTTACTGATTTATCTAGCATTACCGGATCTAAACGAATATCCTCACCAATAAAAAACTTAAATTCATCTGGAGATATTTCACCAAGCCCCTTGAATCTTGTTATTTCAGGCCTACCTCCTAATTTTTCAATAGCTTTAATTCTTTCATTTTCAGAATAACAATAAAATGTTTCTTTTTTATTTCTTACTCTAAACAAAGGTGTTTGTAGAATATATAAATGACCTTCTTTTATGAGTTCAGGAAAAAATTGTAAAAAAAATGTAATTAAAAGAAGCCTAATATGCATTCCATCTACATCAGCATCAGTAGCTATAACAATGTTGTTGTATCTTAATTCCTCCATGCTCTCCTCAATATTAAGAGCAGCTTGTAATAGATTGAATTCTTCGTTTTGATAAACAATTTTCTTTGTCATTCCAAAAGTATTTAAAGGCTTGCCTCGAAGACTAAAAACCGCTTGCGTGTTTACATCTCTTGATTTAGTTATGGATCCACTAGCTGAATCCCCTTCAGTTATAAATATGGTAGAATCTAATCGACGATCTTTTTTTAAATCTCCTAAATGAATTCTACAATCTCTAAGTTTTTTATTGTGTAAACTCGCTTTTTTTGCACTTTCTCTAGCTAATTTTCTTATACCTGACAACTCTTTCCTTTCTCTTTCAGCCTGGAGTATCTTTCGCTGTAAAGAGTCAGCAACTTGAATATTTTTATGTAAGTAGTTATCTAATTGAGTAGTTAAAAATTCGTTAATATAACTTCTAACGGTTGGAAAACCACCTCCCATTTCAGTTGATCCCAATTTAGTTTTTGTTTGAGATTCAAAAACAGGCTCCATAACCTTTATGCTTATTGCTGATATAATAGATTTTCTTATATCAGACGCATCATAGCTTTTTCCATAAAACTCCCTTATAGTCTTTACTAGAGCCTCTCTAAAAGCAGATTGATGGGTTCCACCTTGGGTTGTGTTTTGTCCATTAACAAATGAATGATATTCTTCGCTATATTGAGTTTTACTGTGAGTAATTGCAACCTCAATATCCTCTCCTTTAAGATGAATAATTGGATATAATAAATCAGATTCATTTGATTGATCCTTTAAAAGATCTTTTAGTCCGTTTTCTGAATAAAATTTTTCCCCATTTAATGTAATAGTTAAACCTGGATTGAGGTAAACATAATTCTTTAGCATTTTTTCAACATGCTCAAGTCTATACTTGTATTTTTTAAATATTGATGAATCAGGGGTGAATTCAACCAAGGTTCCTTTTCTTTTATTACTTGAAGACTCCTCTGGATCTGCAATCAACTCACCTTTTTCAAAAAATGCTGATTTAATATTGTTATCCCTATGTGAAGCAACCTTAAAATAAGAAGATAACGCATTAACGGCTTTAGTTCCAACTCCATTCAAACCAACTGATTTTTTAAATGCTCTAGTGTCATATTTACCTCCAGTATTCATCTTACTTACTACATCAACAACTTTCCCTAAAGGAATTCCTCTTCCATAATCGCGGACTTTAACCTTATTTTCATCAATTAAAATCTCAATTGTTTTACCAGCACCCATTACATATTCATCAATACTATTATCAAGAACTTCTTTTAATAAAATATATATGCCATCATCAGGAGATGAACCATCTCCTAATTTACCTATATACATACCTGGACGCATTCGAATATGTTCTTTCCAGTCAAGGGAACGAATGTTTTCTTCAGTATATTGAGTTTTATTATCCATTTGAAAGGCTAAAGATAACCGTTCAACATCCAATTTCATTGGTTGATTAATGGAAAAGTATTAACAATTAAACAGTATTTTTTGTTAAAAAAATAGAGGAAACACGAAACTATACATTAAAACGAAAATGAAGCACATCTCCTTCTTTAAGAACATAATCTTTTCCTTCAACTCTAACTTTACCCGCCTCCTTAACTTTTAACTCACTACCCAACCTCACCAAGTCTTCAATTGATATGACTTCAGCACGAATAAAACCTTTTTCAAAATCAGTATGAATAACTCCTGCAGCCTTTGGCGCAGTTGAACCAACTGGAATTGTCCATGCCCTCACCTCTTTTTCTCCTGCTGTAAAAAAGGTTTGTAAATTCAAAAGACTGTATGTAGATCTAATAAGCTTGGAAGATCCAGGTTCATTTAGACCAATGTCATTTAAAAACATTTTACGCTCCTCAAATGAATCTAATTCATTAATATCAGCTTCAATTGAAACAGCAAGAAATAGCATCTCCGCATTTTCATCCAAGATACAATTCTTTATACTATCGACATAAGAATTTCCTTTCACAGCATCAGATTCTGAAACATTACAAACATAAAGAACAGGCTTATCAGTAATTAACTGAAGAGGTTTAATAAACTCTATTCTTTCCTCTTCTGTAAAATCAAGCCCTCTAACATTTAAGGATTTTTCGAGACCTTCTTTAAGCCTAAAAAGAACTTCTGATTCTTTTTGAGCTTCTTTATTTCCAGTTCTTGCAGATCTAGATACTTTTTCTATTTTTTTCTGAACAACCTCAAGATCTTTTAACTGTAATTCCATATCAATTGTTTGCTTATCCCTTATAGGATCAACTGATCCATCTACATGAACTATATTATCATCATCGAAACAACGAAGAACATGAAGAATAGCATCAGTCTCACGAATATTTCCTAAAAATTGATTTCCCAACCCCTCTCCTTTGCTGGCTCCTTTTACTAATCCAGCTATATCAACAATTTCAACTGTTGCCGGAACAACTCTTTGAGGGGTAACTATATTAGACAACTGAGATAATCTTTTATCAGGAACGTTAACTATACCTATATTAGGAGTGATTGTGCAAAATGGGAAATTAGCACTTTGTGCTTTTGCATTTGATAAACAATTAAATAGTGTGGACTTTCCCACATTTGGTAGCCCTACAATTCCTGCTTTCATAATTTATTGTTGATGTAAAAACTTTTGTTTTGCTAGAAGCTCAGCCTCAGACTCAATAACATCTTCATCTGGAACACAGCAATCTACAGGACAAACTGCTGCACACTGAGGCTCATCATGAAAGCCTTTGCATTCAGTACATTTATCTGGAACTATATAATAAAACTCATCTGATATTGGTTTTTGAACTATTTCAGAGTCTGAAGAAGTTCCATTTGGTAAAACAAAAGAACCTTTTAACTCTGTGCCATCTTTAAAACTCCATTCATCAGCACCTTCATATATAGCCGTGTTAGGGCATTCAGGCTCACAAGCGCCACAATTAATACAATCATCTGTTATAATAATCGCCATAGCAATTTTGTTTTTACATTTGCAAAAGTACATTCTATATCTCTATCCTACAAACTAATGAGCTTAAGACAACGAAAAATTCAATCATTAAAAAATCTAGGTGACTTTTTTTTGGAGTTCATTATTAATAAACTAAATTCTGAAGTAATAAAAAAGGCAGAATCTAACAATGGCTGGTTTACAAATTGGAATATAGAAACAGCTTCAAAATCTTGGGGAGAGTCATTAAACATTAATGACATAGAATTATGGTTAGAAAATTATGATTTGGTAAAAAATCCTAAAAAAATAGGCTTGATATTAGCCGGAAATATTCCTTTTGTGGGACTTCATGATATTTTAAGCGTTTGGTTTTTAGGCCATAAGGCTTTAGTAAAATTATCTAATAAAGACCCTTACTTAATACCTTATGTTATTAAATATTTAGAAAAACAATGTCCTGAAACAAAAGGTCAAATAATTTTTTTAAATAAAAAAATGAATAGTATTGATGCAGTAGTTGCTACTGGAAGTGATAACTCAGCTAGATATTTTGATTATTACTTTAGAAGTATTCCTAAAATCATAAGAAAAAACAAAACAGGAGTTGCTGTCATTAAAGGAGATGAAACTAAAGAACAAATCGAATTATTAGCATATGATATTTTAGCTCACTATGGATTAGGTTGTAGAAATGTTTCAAAATTATTTACCCCAAAGAACTACGATTTAAATTTAATTTTTGGTGGTTTATATAAATACTCAAATGTTATAGAATCAGTTAAATACACAAATAACTATGACTATAACAAAGCAGTTTTTTTAATGAGTGAATATAAATTTATGGATAATGGTTTTTTTATGTTAAAAAACGATTCTAGAATAAATTCACCCTTAGCAAGCTCATTTTATTCTGAATATGATTCTCTTGATGTCTTAAAAAATTCTTTAGAGATCAAAAAAAACAAAATTCAATGTATTATTTCTAAAATGAAAATTAAAAACTGTATTGGATTTGGAGAAGCACAAAAGCCAAAATTATTTGAATATGCTGACGGGATTAACACACTTGATTTTCTCAAAAAACTATAATCAATCGATTTACTAACAATTTAATTTTAATTGTGTTTAAAAAATTAAAAGATATGAGTAATTATAATCCTCTAATTTTTGATATTTGCATTTTAAATTATAAATGAAAAAACATAATTTCAGTGCAGGTCCCTCAATTCTACCTCAAGAAGTATTAAATGAAGCTTCAAAAGCAATAATAGAGTTAGATAACATGGGCCTTTCTCTTATTGAAATATCACATAGAAGCAAAGAATTTATTTCAATAATGGAGGAAGCTACTGATAGAATACTAAAAATTACAGACTTAGAAAACAAAGGATATAAAGCAATTTTTGTTCAAGGTGGCGCAAGTCTTCAATTTCTCATGACAGCATTTAATTTATTAGAAAATAAAGCTGGATATATAAATACCGGGACTTGGTCGGTTAAAGCAATTAAAGAAGCAAAATTATTAGGAAATGTTATTGAATTTGCCTCTTCAAAGGATAATAACTTTAATTATATCCCAAAAATAAAGATCATCCCTAAAGATCTTGACTATGTCCATATAACAACTAATAACACTATTTTTGGTACTCAGTATAAATCATTCCCTGATCCATCCACATCATTAATTGCTGACATGAGCTCAGACATATTTTCAAGAAAAATTGATTTTTCAAGATTTGATTTATTTTATGCTGGAGCTCAAAAAAACATGGGGCCTGCTGGAGTAACACTTGTAGTTATAAAAGAAAATATATTAAATAAAGTTTCAAGAAATATACCGACAATGTTAAATTATAGATCATACATAAATTCAGGAAGTATGACCAATACACCTCCTGTTTTTTCTGTATATACAACATTATTGAATCTAAGATGGATTGAATCACAGGGAGGAATTGAAGAACTTGAAAAGAGAAACATCAAAAAAGCAGAATTACTTTATAATGAGATTGATAGAAATATATTTTTTAAAGGTTATGCAGCAAAAGAAGACAGGAGCAGTATGAATGTTACATTCGAATTAACAAATGAAAACCTTTCAAATAATTTTAATCAAATTTGGGAAAATAACAATATTAGCGGTTTAAAAGGTCACAGGTCTGTTGGCGGCTATAGAGCATCTATTTACAATGCGCTCCCGATTGAAAGCGTAAAAGTATTGGTTGATTGTATGCAAAAATTTGAAAAACAAAATAAAAAATAATATGAATATTCTAGCCAATGATGGAATCTCTGATGCTGGCATAAATGCATTAAAAAATTTTGGATTCAACATCATAACAACCAATGTCGCTCAAGAACAACTTATAGAATATATTAACAAAAACTCTATCTCTGGACTTTTAGTCAGATCTGCAACCACAGTTAGAAAAAACCTAATTGATTCATGTCCAAATCTAAAACTAATAGGACGCGGAGGGGTAGGGATGGATAACATAGACGTAGCTTATGCCAAAGAAAAAGGTATTCATGTAATTAATACTCCAGCTGCATCTTCTGCATCTGTTGCAGAACTAGTTTTTGCTCATCTATATGGAGGAGTTAGATTTTTATATGACTCTAATAGAAACATGCCATTAGAGGGTGAAGCAAACTTTAAAGGTTTGAAAAAAAATTATTCTCAAGGAACTGAATTAAGAAACAAAACAATAGGTATAATTGGATTTGGAAAAATTGGTCAAGAAGTTGCGAAAATTGCTTTAGGTATTGGCATGAGAGTAATTGCCTGTGATAAATACATAGAAGAAACTTCAATAAGTCTCAATTTTCATGAAAATAAATCTCTTTCATTTTCAATAAAAACTGTTTCTAAAAATCAGGTTTTAAAAGAAGCTGATTTTGTAACCTTACATGTTCCAGCGCAAAATAAATATGTAATAGACACAAAAGAAATTTCTTATATGAAAGAAGGTTCGGTAATAATCAACGCATCTAGAGGTGGAGTCGTTAACGAAGTTGCTCTTGTCTCAGCTCTTGACTCAAAAAAACTTTCTTTTGCAGCACTTGACACATTTGAAAATGAGCCTAAACCTGAAATTAAACTATTAATGCATCCTAACCTTTCATTAACACCTCATATAGGAGCTGCTACAAAAGAAGCTCAAGACAGGATTGGTATAGAGTTAGCAACACAAATAAATAACCTTTTAAAATAACTTTCTTTGATTAAAAAATTAAAAATTAAATGGGGAATTAAATCTAACTTTCAACTATTTATAATATTTGTTGTTTTTGGAATTACCGGTTCTGCAAGTGTTAAACTAGGTGAGCCTCTATTGATTCTATTTTCATTATCCCCAGATATTTTTTCAAATATTCACTATGGATATCTAATATATTTTATTTTGAGATTAATTGTGATATTTCCATTATATCAAATACTATTAATTTTTTTTGGAGCAATTTTTTTTCAATTCAAATTTTTCTGGGAATTTGAAAAAAAAATTTTAAGAAGAATGGGAATAAAAATCTAAAAATCATTTCAAAATACTCTTATATTCCTTTAGAAATTTATTGATTTTTGGAGAAATTACAGCCTGACAATATGGATTTTGAGTATTTGTTTCATAAAAATTCAGATGCTCATCCTCTGCTATGAAAAACTTTGCTATGGGTGAAATTTGAGTTATAATTGGATTTTCAAAAAGAGCTTCATTTTGAATATTATTTATAACTCTATCGATGATTTCTTTTTCATATTTAGAATCATAAAAAACTGCTGAACGATACTGAGTGCCTGTATCATTTCCTTGCCTGTTTAATGTTGTTGGATCATGAGTTGTAAAAAATATTAATAGTAAAGTCTCATAAGAAACAACTTTGGGGTCATAAAAAACTTTTACACCCTCTGCATGTCCGGTTTGCCCTGAACAAACTTCTTTATAACTTGGGTTATCCAATTTCCCGCCCATATATCCTGGCAAAACTTTATTAACTCCATTGATTCTGATAAAAATTGCTTCAGTACACCAAAAACATCCTCCCGCAAAATAAGCCTTATTATACATAACTAAATATTATAAAATTAAATTTAATAATATTTATAGACTATTAACTTTTTAGCAAAAAAGAATTAATTTTATTGATAATGATTAGAGCAAATTCGATTTATAAAACATTTAATGGACTTGAAGTACTAAAGGGCATTGATATTAATATTAATAAGGGTGAAATTGTAACAATAACTGGACCTTCAGGGGCAGGTAAAACAACTCTCTTGGAAATTCTAGGCACGCTCTCAAAGCCTGATTCAAAAGATAAAACAAAAATTGAAATTAATGGCACCCAACTTGCTTCTCTAAATAAAAATCAACTAGCAGAGTTTCGAAATAAAAATTTAGGATTTGTATTTCAATTCCATGAACTTTTACCTGAATTTAGTGCTTTAGAAAATGTTTGTTTACCAGCATGGATTGGTAAAAACAATAACTCTTCAACTAAAAAACACGCTAAAGATCTTTTAGAAAAGTTTGGCCTTTCAAAACGCTTAAATCATTCTCCATCATCACTTTCAGGAGGTGAACAACAAAGAGTGGCTGTCGCTCGAGCTCTAATTAATAATCCAAAAATAATTTTTGCTGATGAACCAAGCGGAAATTTAGATTCAAAAAAAGCAAATGAATTACATGATCTGTTTTTTAAAATTAGAGAAGAAAACAATTGTACATTTGTAATAGTAACTCATAATGAAGCTTTAGCCAATAAGTCTGATAGAAAAATTTTAATCAAGGATGGTTTAATTTTTAATGAATAAAGAAGAAACTTATTCGTTTTTAATCGAAAAAGCAAATTTATATGAAAATCCGATTTTTATAGAATCAGATCCTATTCAAATTCCTCATAAATTTATTAAAAATGAAGATATTGAAATTGCTGGTTTTCTTACTGCAACAATAGCCTGGGGGAACAGGAAATCAATAATTAATAGTTCAAATAAAATATTAGAAATACTAGAGTTTTCTCCATTAGACTTTGTATTAAATCATAGTCTTCGTGATTTAAAATCATGTGAAAATTTCGTTCATAGAACATTTAATGGAAATGACTTAGTATATTTTTTAAGAAAATTAAAAGAAATATATGCTATTAATAAATCCCTAGAAAACTATATATATAGACCAAACAAAAGTATTACAAAAATGCAAAGTCTTTTTCATCAAAATTTTTTTAACTCCTCAAATCAAAAAAGAATAGAAAAACATATCGGAAACCCAAACAGAGGGTCAGCTGCTAAGAGAATAAACATGTTTTTTAGATGGATGGTGAGGTCAAATAAAAATGGTGTTGACTTTGGAATATGGAAAAAAATTAAACCCTCACAACTATCCTGTCCTTTGGATGTTCATAGTGGTGGTGTTGCCAGAAGGCTTGGTTTATTAAAGCGAAAGCAAAATGATTCAAAAGCAGTTTATGAACTTGACCAAGTCTTAAAAAAAATAATTCCTGAAGATCCAGTAAAATTGGATTTTGCTCTTTTTGGCCTTGGAGTACATGAAAAATTTAAATAATATATAATTAACCAAAGATAAATCTATCATACTTTTTCACTAGTTTTGTCAATATTATTATAAAAGAGCTTTTTCATTACATATGAAAATTTTGCTTAAAGATGCAACATTAATTGACTTCAGCAATAAGCTGCACTGCCAAACAATTTCTCTCCTAATTGAAGATGGTATTATAAAAAATATAGATAAAAAAATTAATGTTAAAGCGGATGTAATTATTGATAATGAAAACTTACATGTTTCTAGAGGATGGTGGGACCCTTCAGTTTCTTTTGGTGAACCTGGTTTTGAAGAAAGGGAAACGATAGCTAATGGATTGAATGTTGCTGCTAAATCTGGTTTTACTTCAATTGGATTAAACCCAGATGTTATTCCTTATTCTGATAATTATGGGGCTATAACACATCTTATTAATAAAAGCAAAGGATACACAACAAATATTTATCCAATTGGATGCTTGACCGAGTCCTCTAATGGACTTAAAATGGCCTCACTAAATGATATGAAAAATGCTGGAGCAATTGCTTTTGGAGATTATAAATTTCCTACAGAAAACCCTAACTTACTTAAAACCGCATTACAATATAGTCAAAGTTTTAATGGTATTATTAGCTCATATCCAACAGATAAAGAGACTACAAGAAATGGAATGATGAATGAAGGACCAACAAGCACTATGTTGGGTGTTAAAGCATATGGATCTTATGCTGAGACTAGCAGAGTTTTTAGAGACATTAAAATCTTAGAACACACAGGAGGAAGACTTCACTTTTCATTGATTAGTTCTAAGGATTCTATTGATTTAATTGAAGATGCAAAAAATAAAGGATTAAATGTAACCTGCTCTACCTCACTTCCCCATCTACTTTTTACTGATGAAAATCTAAAAGATTTCAATTCTAAATATAAGTTTTTTCCTACACTGAAAACCAACGAAGATAAATTGGCATTGAGAAAAGGCTTGATTTCAGGTGTAATTGATTGTGTTACTGCAATGCACGAACCTAAAAATCCTGAAATTAAAGACTTAGACTTTTATTCTGCAAGTGATGGAAGCATTGGGTTAGAATCATTTTTTCCGTTATTAAATACATTATTTCCTATAGAAAAAACAATACAGTTTTTAACAAGAGGAAAAATAATATTTGGTATAGATGATTTTGAAATTGAGGTTGGTAAATCTGCAAATATTTCAATGTTTAATCCTGATAAAATAGATGTTTTTAATAAAAATGATATTTTATCAACTTCAAAAAACTGTACCTATTTAAATCATAAAACTAAAGGGAAGGTTATTGGAAGTATAAATAACGGAGTTCTATCAATCAAATAAAAGTAAAATGAATTTACCAACTTTGCCTCTTGAATATAAAATTCAATTTTCTACTAGTGATAAGAAAAAAAAGGCTTGTTTAATTCTACTTCATGGATATGGAAGTAATGAAGAAGACTTATTTAGCTTTGCCCCTTACCTGCCTAGTGAATACACTATTTTATCATTTAGAGCTCCCATAGATTTAGGAATGGGAGGTTATGCATGGAGTAATATCCATGAAAGTTTAGAAAATAAGTACACTGTAATTAAAGAAGCTATAGAATCATTAAACCTTATTGAAGAAACAATTAAATTATCAATTGCTAAATTTGATTTAGATGAAAATGATATTAGCTTGATTGGGTTTAGTCAAGGATGTGTATTAAGCTGGGCTATGGCTATTAATAAACCTCTATTAATTAGGAGAGCTGTTGCATTAAGCGGATATATAGTTCCAGAATTATTAAAAATTTCAACGGATAAAGTTTCTAATTTATTGATTTTTAATTCACACGGAAAATCAGATCAAATGATTCCTATTGAAAAAGCAAGAGAAAGCTTTAATTTAATTAAAAAAAATAATCCTAATATAACTTATAAAGAGTATAATGAAGGACATGGAATTAATCAGGAAAACTTCTCTGATTTTTTATTATGGATAAAAACTACCTCTCTAAAGGATAAAGGAAATGTTCAATAGTTTTGAAATTAATATTATCTCCATCAATACTGTATTTTATTAATAATTCCCCCCAAAGATTTCCATCAGAAAAATTTGCAATTATCCACTTATGATTTAAAACCTTTACTTGATTTATTAAAAATGTTGTATTTATATTATCGTAAGGAATTATTGTATTTTTATTCTTAGAAATATTCATCTCATATAGCTCGTCTTTAATTATTGACACAATACTATCATCATATCCTTCTCCAAGAGCATTAAGGGACTTATAATTACCTAGTAATGAAAAAAAACTTTCTTCGTCTATTTTACTTTCTAATTTTTCTTTTTGTAATTTAAGTATATTAATTGCATTTTGCTTATCATCCAATAACGCTTCCTCTCTTTCAAGAATTCTTCCTGAATTAACAATTTGGAATAATAAAACAATAGAGACAAAAACTAAAAGATATATAATTATTTTATTTTTCATAAAAAATCAATATTAACATGTTATGCTTAAATTATCGTATGCAAGAAAAATATTTTTAGGAAGACTTTTACTAACCTTGTCATGAAAACCTAATAAATTACTTATATGAATAAAGTAGGTTTTTTTGGGTTTTAATTCCTCTACAAGACTAATTGCTTCCTCTAAGTTAAGATGTGATTGATGAGGTTCAATCCTTAAACAGCTTAAAACCAAAATATCAAGATTTTTTAATTTAGACTTTGAATCTTCATCAATAGTTTTAACATCAGTCATATACGCAATATTATCAATTCTATATCCAGTAACGGAAATATTATAGTGAAATGCTTTTATGGGAGTTATCCACTTACCAGAAAGTTTAAATTTCTTATTCTGATCAATAATATTTGCTTTAACATAGGGCGCTCCAGGGTATTTATTTTCATCATTAATTATATAATCAAAACGTTTTTTCAAATTATGATAAACGTCATATGTTGAATATATATCAATTGAACCTTGGCGGAAGCAGAAAGGCCTTATATCATCAAATCCAGCAGTATGATCAGCATGATGATGCGTGAACAATAAACCATCTAAATTTTTTATAGGATTATTAAGTATTTGTTGTCTAAAATCAGGACCACAATCAATAATATGGTTTTTTTTATTCCAACTTATGAGCAATGAACATCTTAGTCTTTTATCTTTTGAATTTGAACTTAAACAAACTGGATTATTACTTCCAATTACTGGAATACCTTGAGAAGTTCCTGTTCCTAAAAAAATTAATTGGATCATTTGAAATCAAAGGTAAATATTTGCTTAGAAATAAAACAATCTTTGTAATTTTATAACAAATAGTATTATATATGTCAATTGAATTAATTGGCGATCGCCCTTTTGAAAATAGACCTTCAATAGAAGCAAAAGCATTAAGAATTAATCTTAACGACTACATCTACGGTACTTTTGCTGAAATTGGAGCTGGTCAAGAAGTTGCAAGACATTTTTTTAGAGTTGGAGGAGCCTCAGGAACAATTGCTAAAACCATAAGCGCTTACGACAAAAGTTTTAGTGATAATATATATGGTGAAGAAGATGATGGTAGATATGTAACAGAAACTAGACTGATCAAAATGCTTGATCATGAAATGAGCTTATTAGAAGACAGAATATCTCGAAAAGAAAATCCAAACAAGCTTTTTTTTACTCTTGCAAACACTGTTGCTACAATTGATTATGCCAAAAAATACAAAGGACATGGATGGATGGGTATTAGATTTCAAACTTCAATTGATGAAGATTACAGTGAAATAAGTTTACACTTTAGATTTCATCATCAAGAAGCAAAGCTTCAACAAGAGGTACTAGGTCTAATGGGAGTTAATCTTGTTTATGGAGCATTTTATAAAAATAATGAACCTAAAAAACTCTTAAAATATTTATATGATCACATTGATAACGACGGAATTAATAAGGGGTTTCTTCCAGTCGAAATTGATACCATTAACTTTTCTGGACCTGTATTTAAAGATGTTGACAATAGATTAATAAGTCTTGAACTAGTAAAACTAGGAATGACTGATGCGGTCATGTTTAATCCTAAAGGAAATAATATTTTACCTGCAAGAGTTTTATACAAAAAAAATATTTTAGCACTTAGAGGAAGTTTCAGACCTGTTACAAAGGTTAATATTGATATGTTTGAAAAATCATATGAAATTTTCTTAAAAGAACCAAATGTAGATGAAGACAAGACTGAGGTGATTTTTGAAATAACTCTCTCAAACTTAATGTCTGAAGGAGAAATAGATGAGAAAGATTTTATGGATCGTGCTCTTCTTTTGTGTTCATTGGGACATACAGTGATGATTTCTAATTTTAAAGAGTATTACAAATTAGTTGATTATTTCTCAAATTATACTACTAGCCAGCTTGCTTTGTCAATAGGAGTAAATAGCTTTGTTGAAATTTTTAACGAAGATTATTATAAAGATTTAAGTGGTGGAATTCTTGAGGCTTTTGGCAAGCTGTTCTACAATAATTTAAAGGTATATTTATATCCCAATAGAAATAAAAATGGTGAAATTATAAACAGCAACAATCTTAAGCTTCATCCAAGAATGAAAGAATTTTATAAATTTTTTAAATACAACGGAAAGATTGTTGATATTTTTGATTTTGAAGAAAAAAACTTATCAATATTTTCAAGAAAAATACTTAAGGATATCAAGAATCATAAATCAGGATGGGAAGAAAAATTACCGGAAGGAATAGCTGAAATGATACTTAAACACAAAATGTTTGGTTACCTTCCCGAATCTGATAGATAGATACTACAATATCTGAGAAGTATGATCTTTAGTTGTAACTTTATCAATAACTCGATCAACAACTCCCTCCTCATTTATAACAAATGTAATTCTATGAATACCTTCATAATCTTTCCCTCTAAATTTTTTTGGACCCCAAACTCCAAAAATATTGATAATATTATGGTTCTCGTCAGAAAGTAAAGGAAAAGGGAAATTATATTTATTAGAAAAGTTAAGCTGGTGCTTAACACTGTCAGCACTAACTCCCAATAAATTATATCCTGATTTTTTAAGTTCGGCATAATGATCTCTTAGATCACAGGCCTGTGCTGTACAACCAGGAGTGTTAGCTCTTGGATAGAAAAAAACAACAACTTTTTTACCTTTAAAATCAGATAATTTTATTTCATTACTATTTTGATCTAATGCTGAAAAATCAGTGACTTTATCTCCTATTTTTAATATATTCATATTCTAAATTTAAACGAATAAATATAACCATTAGTATTAATTAATACAGTAATTATATTTTATAAAGAATTAAAACATATAATATAATTAGAAAAAATAAAATGACTAAAAAAGAAAAGGTACTATTTGTTATTAATAAACTTGAATATTTGTATCCAAAAGTTCCAATACCACTTAATCATTCGAGCCCATATACTTTACTAATAGCTGTAATTCTTTCAGCTCAAAGCACAGATAAAGGAGTTAACAAAGTAACGCCTATTCTTTTTAGAAAAGCAAAAACACCAAGCGAAATGGTCTTATTAAGTGTTGAAGAAATAAGATCAATAATTAGACCTGTTGGTTTATCACCAATGAAATCAAAGGGAATTCACGAATTATCTAAAATTCTAATTAATGATTACAATGGTCAAGTTCCAAAAGATATTGATGCGCTAGAAAGTTTACCGTCAGTTGGTCATAAAACTGCAAGCGTAGTAATGTCACAGGCTTTTGGGATTCCTTCATTCCCTGTTGACACACATATACATAGACTTTTATACAGGTGGGGGTTTTCAAACGGAAAAAACGTAAAACAATCTGAGAAAGACGCAAAAAGATTATTCCCAAAAAATAAGTGGAATAAACTTCATTTACAAATTATTTGGTACGGAAGAGAGTACTCTCCTGCAAGAGGATGGATTATTGAAAAGGACGAAATAATGAAAAAAATTGGTCGAAAAAGTATTTTAAAAAAATTAATTAACTCTTAGTTTTTTTTTTTTGTAAGTTAAAGAAAATTCGAGTATACGATTGATTACTTGGGGACTTGGTCCAAATAATATTCTTTTTTCGTTAGGAAATTTTATCATATTACTAAAGTAGTATTATGATATAACGAATATAGATTAAATTTAGTATTTACTTTATAAGAGAAATTTTATGACTGTCAATTAACTTTCTTAAATTTAAAATCGCATATCTCATTCTACCAAGTGCAGTATTAATACTTACTCCAGTAAAATCTGCTATTTCTTTAAAACTCATGTCCCTATAAAATCTCATAAGCAATACATCCTTTTGATCTTCAGGCAACTTTAAAATTAATTTTTGTACATCAGCTACTATTTGATCGTTAATCAGTGAGCTTTCAGCATTAAGAGAGCCATCAGAAATTATTTGAAAAATATCATAATTATCATTATTCTCAAATAAAGGGATTCTTCTTTTTTTTCTAAAATAGTCGATAACTAAATTATGAGAAATTCTCATCATCCATGGTAAAAACTTACCTTCTTCATTATAAACTCCCCTTTTAAGAGTTTTAATAACTTTAATAAATGTTTCTTGAAAAATATCATCTGCAACATCTTTATCTAAAACTTTTGAATAAATAAAATTAAACAAACGATTTTGATGTTTTTTTATTAAAAACTCTAGAGAGTTTTCACAGCCATTTATATAATTTAAAATGAATTTCGCGTCTTCTTGAGCTGAACTAATAGATACCATAAACATTACTTTTTAATGCTAAATGCAATTGATTTATAAAAAATTAAAAGTAATGTTGTTCTATAGGCGCTATTGTTTAATAATGTAAATCTACAAAAATTATTTTTTAAAAAAAAAATCAAATATATCTGCTACTTTTTTAGCATAAAAAAATTGTAATTTTATAGCTTTTAATTTTTTAATGAAAAAAGTTACAGATCCTGACCCAAAGACATACATAACAATAAAAGGAGCTCAATTACATAATCTTAAAAACATTAATGTAAAAATTCCAAGAAATAAAATTACTGTAATTACTGGACTTTCAGGCTCTGGCAAGTCTTCCCTTGCTTTTGATACATTATATGCCGAAGGTCAAAGAAGATATGTTGAAAGCTTATCGTCGTATGCAAGACAATTTATGGGCAGATTAAACAAACCAAAAGTTGATAAAATTATTGGAATCTCTCCAGCAATAGCAGTCGAACAAAAAGTAAACATATCAAATCCAAGATCAACTGTAGGAACAAAGACTGAAATATATGAGTATATAAAATTATTATATGCAAGAATCGGTATTACATACTCTCCAGTATCAGGTAAAATTGTAAAAAAAAATACAGTAAGTGACTTAGTTAATTATTTAAAAAAATTTAAAAAAAGTAAAAAATTACTTCTTTTAGCACCAATTGAAAAAACTGAATCAAGAACACTGAAAGAAAGACTAGGTTTCATTTTTCATCAAGGATTTGCAAGAATTTATGTAAATAATAAGATAGAAAGGATTGATTTGGAAAACCCACCTAAATCTTCTTTTCATCTAGTTGTTGACCGTGTAGTTGTTAATAATCTCAATGATGAATTTTATCAACGGTTTGCTGATGCAGTTCAGATTGCTTTTTATGAAGGGGGTGGTATTTGTTTTTTAAAAGAGATGGATTCAAATAAAATTATTAAATTTTCTAATCATTTTGAGCTTGATGGTTTAAATTTTTTAACTCCTAGCATCCATTTATTTAGTTTTAACAATCCTTACGGAGCTTGTCAAAAATGTGATGGATATGGAGACATAATTGGTATAAATCCAGAACTTGTTATTCCAGATACATCAAGATCAATTTATGAAGAGGCAATTGTACCATGGAGAAGTACTGGATATCGAAAATTCTATTCTAAACTAATAAATAGTGCCGTTAATTTCAATTTTCCAATTCACAAACCTTATTTTGAGCTATCAAAAAGTGAAAAAGAAGTTTTATGGAATGGAAATAAATTTTTTACTGGAATAAATCAATTTTTTAAGAAAATCGAAGCGAAAAATTATAAAATTCAAAACAGAGTTCTCTTATCTCGTTTTAGAGGAAAAACCATATGTGATCATTGTAATGGAAGTAGGCTGAGGCAAGAAGTAAATTATGTTAAAATTGGCAATAAAAATATTGCCCAATTAGTTGATTTACCAATAAAAGAATTAAGAGATTTTTTTAAAAATCTAAAACTAAATGAAACAGAATATAAAATATCTTCAAGAATTTTAAATGAAATAAATAGCAGAATTAAGGTTTTGGACGAGTTAGGTCTAAATTATCTAAAACTAAACAGAAAGTCAAACTCATTATCTGGAGGAGAGTCACAAAGAATTAATATTGCAGTTTCTCTTGGAAGTAGTTTAGTTGGGTCAATGTATATACTTGATGAACCATCAATAGGTCTTCATTCAAAGGACAATGAAAGATTAATAAATATTTTAAAAAAACTAAGGGATATAGGAAATACTGTTATTATAGTTGAGCATGATGAAGAAATAATGAGTTCTGCTGATAAAATTATTGATATGGGTCCTGAAGCTGGTTCATTTGGTGGAGAAGTAGTTGCTACTGGTAATTTTAATAATATTAAAAAATCAAATACTTTAACTGGTAAATATCTTAGTGGTAAAATGATTATTGAAACACCAAAATATAGAAGAAAAACAAATAAATGGATTTCTGTTCGTGAGGCCAGGGAAAATAACCTTAAAAATATAACTGCGAATTTTCAATTAGAATCATTAACAGTAGTTTCTGGAGTATCTGGTAGCGGAAAATCAACACTTGTAAAAGATATATTATATCCTGCACTACTTCGAAACTTTGAAATATTCACAGTTAAGCCAGGAGAGTTTTCTTCTTTAGAAGGAGATATAAACCTTATAAAGAATGTAGAATTTGTAAATCAAAATCCAATAGGAAGATCTTCAAGATCAAATCCTGTTACATATCTAAAGGCATTCGATGATATTCGTGCTATATTTTCAAATCAAAATATATCAAAAAACAGAAATTATAAACCAAAACACTTTTCTTTTAATGTTGATGGTGGAAGATGTGATACATGTAAAGGAGAGGGAACTGTTAATATTGAAATGCAATTTATGGCAGATGTTGTTTTAGAATGTGAATCTTGCAAAGGAAAAAGATTTAAATCTGAAATCAGACAAGTTAAATATAATAATTATTCAATTGACCAAATATTAGAACTAACTGTTGATGATGCAATTGAGCTTTTTGAATTAAATGGTGAAAAGAAACTAGTTAAAAAATTAAAACCATTAAATGATGTTGGACTAGGATATGTTACTCTTGGACAATCATCAACAACGCTTTCTGGTGGAGAGGCCCAGAGAATTAAATTAGCTTCCTTTATAGCAAAAGGAGAAACTAAAGATAAGATTCTATTTATTTTTGATGAACCAACTACAGGTCTTCATTTCCATGATATTAAAAAACTACTCAAATCGTTTAATGCTTTAATTAAAAATGGTCACTCAGTTGTTGTAGTTGAACATAATTTAGATTTAATTAAATGCGCAGATCATCTTATTGAGCTAGGACCAAAAGCTGGAAAAGAAGGAGGAGAAATTGTTGCTCAAGGAACACCTGAGGAAGTTGCTGAAAATAACAATGCGGCCAGCTCAAAATTTTTAAAAGAAAAATTACTTGCCTAGATACTTTTTAAACTGCTCATTGATATCGTTAGATAAACCGAAAAATTGACTTAAAACAAAATAAAAGAATATTATAAGGCCTGATCTAATTATCAAATTTATAAACGAAGAATATTTAAAATCAATATTATATAAAGCTAAATAAACTAAAATTATTAAAAGAATAGTCTTGAGTGTTTGTTTTGAATAAGGATGGATTTTCAATCCATATGATATAAGTATTAATTTAAGAGAATTTATCAAAATTATTACAACTAAAGTAGCATATGCAGCACCAATAATTCCATATTTAGGAATTAATGCAAAATTTAAAACAACTGCAACAGATGCGGATAGTATTGAGAACCAAAAAATGAAAGGATAGAATTTAGAATTTGAAATTATATTGTTTAAACATCCCATTGACATAGAATAAAGTTTACCTACAGAAACAATAGTAACTACTCCTGCAGCCACAGCATATAAGGGCTGATCTACAAAATCATAAAAATCTGTTAAGTTCAAATTTATTAACAAGAATAAAACTCCTGAAACAAGAAAAAGATTATCACTACTTTTCTTTAAAAGTTTGGTTAAATATACTTTATTATCTGAATTTAAAGCTTTTGAAACAAGAGGACTAACTATTTGAAACATAGCTCTTCCTGGAGCTTCAATTACAGCTGCTATAAATAAAGCTACACTATAAAAAGCTACATCATCTGATGTTATTAGGGACGCTATCATGGATTTATCAATATCTAAAATAATACTAGAAGCTGCTCCTGATAAAAAAATTAATAAGCTATAAAAAAGAATTTTTAATATGAAAGGTGGAAGTTTGAATGATAGTCTTGGTGTATAAACTTTTAAACTATAAAAAATTATAAGGAACAATCTAATATAATAACCTACAATTAAACTGTAAATAAATGTTTCAAATCTTAAAAAATCTAGCGCATATAATGTTAATAAAACAAAGTTTAGAAGTCTTGGATAGAACTCTTTCAAAAAGTTGCCAAAAACTGAAGCTAATTGAACTCTTAACCAACTGTAAAATATTTCAAAATATGAGGTTGAAATTGCCACTAATATTATCACAAATGCATAAGTACTAAGCAAAGGCTCTTTGGAGGAAATATCATCAATTACAGAAGAGGAAAACATCCATATACATATATAAATAAAAAACATAATTATTAGTGGAGACCATATGGTAAAGGTTAATAAGCTGTCCTTTTCTTCTTTAGTTTTAAATGAACTGTAATATTTTATAATTGCATGCTGTAAACCAAATGAGATAAATGGTTGGATAAGATTTGAATATGCTAAAAGTGCAATTACAACCCCTTGAAGCCTACTACCCATAAAATTTGGATACATATATAGTGTATTAATGGCTCCCAAACCAAAAGCTAGACCAATACTTAATAGATTATAAAATGTCTGCTTAGCTACTACTCCCATTATTTGAATTTGAAATTAGAATTAAACGTAATTAAAAATATGATTAAAGCAAATAATGATATACTAGTATATCTAATTTTTGTTCCTAACTCAATTACTTCTGGGATAAACTCAAAAGAAATTATGTGTTTTCCCTTATTAACTGGAAGAGCCCTTAAAATATAATTAACTCTGTAATGAGGTACTTCTTGACCATCAATTGATGCTTTCCATCCATTTTCATAGAACATCTCAGAAAAAACAACTACTTGTCTAGATTTACTATTAAAACTATACTTTAATAAGTTAACTGAGTCTTCAATTAATTCAATGGATGCATCATAATCAATATTGTTATCGATCTTTAAAGCTTTAGCAATATTATCATCTTCAACAACAGCATCAGTTTTTAAATTAATTGATTTAAAAGATTCAAGAACCTCATCAGCAGAGTTTACTTTAACTAATGAATCTATAATCCAAGCGTTACCCTGAGCATCATTGTTTATAAGAGGAGACAATCCATTCTCTGATTCATATAAAACATATTTGACATTCAACATGTTAAGTATTTCAGGAATTTCATTATAATTAAAAAATTCATACAATTCTTGAAACCTTCTTGGCTTTGCTCCGTGATATCCTCCAATAGAATTATGAAAATAAGAGGTTCTAGCTCCCGTTAAACCTAATGCTGGCTCATAAACACGATAACGTGAAACATCATTCAAAATAGTTTTATCTCCGTTAGTAATTGAAAATGGTGCTTCAGTTTTAGACTTATTTACAAAACGATCCCAATCTAAATAACGATTAGCAATACCTCCAAGATCATAAATTAAAATTCCAATAAATAATGTAATTGCAATATTCTTTTTGATTTTTTTTGCTTTATATAAAGCAAAAACAAACAATATTGATAATAATAATATAATACCTCTAAGAATGTCATCATTAAAAATCATAGCTCTTGCCATAAGAATTTGATCCATTAAGTCCTGACCATAAGCTTCTATAAGCCTAGAGTCAATTGGACTATTAAAAGAAATCATTCCCAAGCCTTTAAAAAGAAAAAAAGATGAAAGAAAAACTATTAGACCTATTGTAATTTTTGTAAATGTCTTAAAATATTTATTTGGATCAGATAACAACCTCTGTAAGCCAAGAACTGCAAGAATTGGAATACATAACTCCAAAATAACTTGAATTGATGACACTGCTCTAAATTTGTTATAAAATGGAACATTGTATATAAAGAAATCGGTTAAAATAGAGAAATTTTTTCCCCATGATAAGATCAACGATAAAATTGAAGCTATTAAGAGTGAGTTTCTCAATGGTCCTTTTAAACTAATTATTGCAAACAATGCAAAAATAAAGACTACAATTCCAATGTATGCAGGTGCCTCTAGAATTGGCTGTGAACCCCAATAAGTTGGAACATATGAAACAAAATCGTTGGATTGTTTAATTGAAACACCTCTTTTAACAAGAAATTCATATAATTCAGAATCAGAACCTAAATTTTCTCTAGAACCTCCTCCTTGAATTCTGGGAATTATTAAACTCAATGATTCAAAAATCCCATAACTATATTCTGTTATATAGTCATAATCAAGCCCATTTGATTCAGTTTTTTTACTTCCATCAAAATTCAATTTTAATTCTGAGCCATTTCTAGTACTAAATTTTGAATATTCTGAGGTCGCAAGAATTGGTGTTGCATTTAAACCAATTGCTAAAAAACCACTAAGAGCAAATAAAGTAATACTCTTTAAATGTGATTTTAAATTATTTTTTCGATATGCATCTATAGAATAAACTATAACTAGAATGAATAAAAAAATTAAAAGATAATATGACATTTGGTAATGGTTTGCTCTTATATTTAAACCAATTCCAAGTAAACTAATTATAAATCCTGATAGCCACCTTTTATCTAACAATAAAAACAATCCTGCAATTGCAAATGGCATATATGATAATGCCATGGCTTTTGTATTATGACCAACCTGAAGAATTATTAGCAAATATGTAGACAAGCCAAAAGCAAATGATCCAAACAGAGCAATTTTCCAATCTAATTTTAAGACTAAAAAAAGGATATAGCTAGAAAACAAATAGAGAAAGAGTATATAAGCTGGTCTAGGTAAAATCTTAAAAACACCATGAATGATTCCTAAAAAATCTGCAGGATATTTAGCACCTAACTGATAAGTAGGCATTCCTCCAAATGCATTGTCAATCCAATATGCTTCTTTACCATCATTTTGAGATCTATATTCTTTTATCTGACGTGACATACCTGAATACTGAACAATATCAGATTGAAGTAATTTTTTCCCACTTATTGATGGATAATAGAATAATTGAGCAAAAAATGCAAAAAATGCAACTACAAGCCCATGTTTATATAGGTTATTATTCAATATCCTCATAATCTATATATTCTCCAAGGTTGTCAGAATTATGTTTTTGATTTTGATTTTGCTTTTTATTACGATTATTATTGTTTGAAGCTTTTTTTGAAATGTCTCTAATTAACCAACCTAAGAGCAATGGACTTAGCCGCCTAATAACATATGAGATTATAAATATAAAAAGTAGAATTTTTAATAATGAACTCAATTTAAGTTTGATTAATTAATTATCAAATTTAAAAAAATAAAAATATACGATTGTTAATTAAGCTGATACATAAATTAAGATTTTATTAAAAAATCGAATTATATTGCATATTATGACTCGAATTGGTAACCTTTTAATTATAATATTATCTTTTTTTATTTCGAGCAAATTAACCTCCCAATATACAGAACAAATCAACTCAAATCGACCAGGATATTCGATAGGGGCATTTTCTGTGGGTAAAGGAGTAATTCAAGTTGAAACTGGTTTTGAATTTAGAAATTATAAGCATAATAGCTTTAATCAAAGCACTATAAAAGGTACGGTTGGTTTTTTATCACTTCGATGGGGGTTTTTGTTTGAACAATTAGAATTAACATACGATGGATCATATATGTTTGATAAGTTCACCAATAAATTATCAAATACTCCCTCTGAAACTAAACGAAGTGGTTTTCTTCAAAACTTTTTAGGAATTAAATATCTAGTTTATGACCCATTCAAAAAAGAAGAAGAAGTTAATGTATATAGCTGGAAAGCGAATAACGGTTTTAAACTTAAAGATTTAATTCCTGCTGTTTCTTTAACAGTGGGAGCAAATTTTGATCCATTCAGTGCAGAGACACCTTATCCATACGGAGATCTATTTGGCACTTTTTATAACCCTGTTTTTTTTCAAAACCTATATTACATAGCCCCTAGCCCTACCCCTTTAACATTGATGGGAACAATAGCAACTCAATCTCATTTTTTAGGAACATGGGTTTTTGTTTCCAACTTATCTATAAGAAGATACCTCTCTGAATTTATTGAGAAATCCTATATAATCACATTAACCCATACTTTTAATCCCGTATGGTCAGCTTATATAGAAAATCAAGGTGTTTTTTCAGATAGATATTCCGATAATATCTTTAGAGCGGGTGCTGCATACCTTGTAGGAGACAACCTTCAAGTAGAAGGAACAATTGGAGCTAACACCAAAACAACTCCCAATTTCATTTCAATTAATGCCGGTGCTTCCTACAGACTTGATTTTCATAAAGACTTTAAGGATCCAAGAAAAATAGAAAAGAAAAAATTAAAAAAAGAAGAAAAAGCATTGAAAAAAAGTACACGTAAGCTAGATAAAGAACAAAAAAAACGAGATAAAAACGCTAGAAAAAAACCTAAACAATAAATTTGTGTTTATGGATTCAAAAGTTTCAATAAAGGAAGTGATTTCAGATAAAGATCTTAATGATTTTGTTTGTTTTCCTTTTCATTTATATAAAAATCATCCATATTGGGTTGGACCAATTATTAATGAAGAGCTTGAAACCTTAAATAAAAACAAAAATCCAGTTTTTAAAAATGCTGATGCAAATTATTATCTCGCTTATCAAAATAAAAAAATTGTAGGACGGATTGCTGTAATTATTAATTGGATTGAGGTAAATGAGGTTAATAAATCTAAAGTTCGATTTGGATGGTTTGATTTTATTGACAACATAGAGGTTTCAAAAAAACTTCTTGAACAGGTTGTAATTATTGGAAAAAAAAATAATTTAAAACAAATTGAAGGACCAGTTGGCTTTTCTAATATGGATAAGGCAGGAATCCTCACAAAAGGATTTAATGAGCTAAACACAATGATAACATTATATAATTTTCCATATTATAGTGAGCATCTCAAAAAACTTGGATATAAAAAATTAGCTCAATGGGTTGAATATGAAATAAAAATCTCATCTTTTGAAGATTCTCCTGAAAAAATTAGAAGATTCTCTAAATTAATCCTAGACAGATACTCATTAAGACTTCTAAACTTTAAATCTAACAAAGAGATCATTCCATATGTTGATCAAATGTTTGATCTACTCAGTAAAACTTACGATAAGCTTCAAACTTTTGTTCCTATTCAGCCTTATCAAATTGACTACTATAAAGAAAAATATTTTAAATATATACATCCAGATTTTATTAAATGTGTAACTGACAAAGATGATAATCTTGTAGCATTTTTAATTACTATGCCATCGTTTTCAAAAGCTCTAAAAAAAATTAATGGAAAACTTTTTCCTTTTGGTTTTCTTAGAATTTTATGGGCACGCAGATTTGTAAAAAAAGTTTCACTTTACCTGATAGGAGTTAGACCTGATTATCAGAACAAAGGAGTTACTGCTATTATTATGAATGAACTTCAAAAAACATTTAACAATTATGGCGTAAAAGTAGTTGAGACTAACCCTGAATTAGAAGAAAACACTCCAATTCAAACTTTATGGAAAAATTACGACCATCATCTTCATAAAAAAAGAGCAACTTTTACAAAATCCGTCAAATAATTTAATTTCTTATAAAGTTTAACAAATATTCTACTTTTACACAATGTTATTAGACAATACAATTGTAGCATTGGCTACTCCATCAGGAACAGGCGCAATCGGAATTATAAGAGTTTCAGGAATTAATGCTATTCAAATTAGTTCAAAATGTTTTGAGTCCCATAGAGGAATTGATATAATTAATCAATCGTCCCATAAAACCTTTCTAGGCTGGATAAAAGATGGTGACAGACTAATAGATAAGGTTTTGTTAACGCTATTTAAAGGACCAAATTCATATACCGGTGAGGATATTGTTGAGATTTCATGCCATGGCTCAAGTTATATACTTCAAGAAATTCTTCATTTAATTGTTAAAAAAGGAGCAATTCCAGCAAAGGCCGGGGAATTCACTTTAAGGGCTTTTCTTAATAATAAAATGGATTTAAGTCAAGCAGAGGCTGTTTCTGATCTTATCACATCAGAATCAAAGGCAGCTCATGAATTAGCAATTAATCAAATTAGAGGTGGATATTCTAAAAACATAAAAGACTTGAGAAATCAGTTGATTCATTTTGCATCAATGATAGCTCTTGAATTAGATTTTTCTGAAGAAGATGTTGAATTTGCAAATAGAACTGATTTTTTAAAATTATTAGAAACAATAGAAACACAATTAAAACAACTATCTGAATCATTTGCATATGGAAGTGTAATTAAAAATGGAGTGCCTGTTGCAATTATAGGAAAACCAAATTCAGGTAAATCTTCATTATTAAATGCTCTTGTTAATGAGGAAAAAGCCATTGTCTCTGAAATTGAAGGAACAACTCGTGATAGCATAGAGGATACACTCATAATTGATGGTATTCAATTTAGATTTATAGATACAGCAGGTTTAAGAGAAACTTCTGATAAAATTGAATCAATTGGGGTTAAGCGTGCAATAGAAAATGCTAAAAAAGCTAAAATTTTAATATTTATGTATGATGTTACTGATATAGATTATAAAGGCATTATCCATCAATTAAAATCAATATTGTCATTAAAAAAACATATTATTCTACTTCAAAATAAAATGGATATTTTCTCTGGGAATGATAAGACAAAATCTTTAATAAATCAGACCTTTTCAAGCATCTCCTCTCCTATTTCAATGATAACCCATAAAAAAGAATCAATTGAACTTCTTAAAAATAAATTGATCAGTATTGTTTCCGAAATAGGTAATGATAGTCAAACAATTGTAACTAATGTTCGTCATCATAATTCACTTCAAAAGGCTCTTAAAGAGATTATTCTAGTTAAAAAAGGAATGAAAAATAAAGTTTCTGGTGACTTGTTATCAGTTGATATAAATTTAGCAATTGAATCTTTAGGAGAAATTACAGGGGAAATCAATTCAGACGATATCCTTGGAAACATCTTTAAAAACTTTTGTATCGGGAAATAATTACGTTTCATTATAAATCATTATTCTTTACTTACGTCACCTGTTTTGTATTCTTTATAAATAGTTCCCGTTAAAGGCTCCCCGTTTAGTAAATAAATCCCTGTTTCTGGATCATCATCATTTGTCACATCAATTCCAATAGGCCAACTTCTATTATTATGAAAGTGTCTATTTTTTTTTGCTTCTGAAATGCGGTCTTCCAAAGTTGGTTCGCCACAATTAATAAATAAAATTGAGAGTACTAAATAATATAGTTTTTTCATGGTGTTTGGTTTATACTTAAATGTACGCATTTTGGCTAAAACCATCAATTCCTGTGGATTATATGTAGATTAAAACCCAAGGCATCTATATAAGTATATGATATACAATACTTTAGCTATTTTTTGTTATTTTCTACTATAGTAAATAGCAATTTATTTTACTTTTAAGTTATGAAAATATATTAGTAAATTAAATTCCATAATGTCTGATTCATTTAACTACTGTGGTTTAAATAATTTTGAATATTGGATTGTTCTACGCCTATATGTTGCTGCCACAATACCATTAATTTTAGCAATTTACTACATAATAAATAATAAGGTTTCGTCTGCAACCCCTAGGGTTTTGATGTGGTGTTTTTTTATTGTTGCAATTGGATGGGAAATATGGCTGACGTATGGTTTAGCAGGCGGATTGCCTGTTGATGAACGAAGAAGTGTTGCGTTATCATGTGCAATACCTCAAAATTTTAATTGGTTATTAAATTCATTAGCTGATATTCTCATTATTTGGATTGGTTTATTTTTAGTAAAAACTTTTTACAGGAATAAGCAAAGCCCATTTATTAGCTGGGAATGGGGTGCGTTTTTTATTTTATTTCTTTGGTTTATGGCTCAAAACATCTATGTGGAGGCTTTCTTTTATCATCTTCAACTTGGCTCCAATGGGGACTTATCATGGGCTCCTCTACAACCACTAGGATCATGGTATAATCCAATATTATTTAAAATAGCAGGTAGTCCTATTACCTTTCAATCACAATCCAGCTGGGTTTTAATGACCCCTTTAGTTTATTGGCTTTCAATTTGTTTTGAAAGAGAAGAAAAACGCTTGAATTAATTTTTTCTTAGTATATTAAATGTAAAATGGAGAAGATTTCATTAGTATTTCAAATAATTGTAGCCGTTTCAGTGCTTATTGTATGGATTTTTAGATACGATAATATTGTCATTGAATTTAAACACTATGGCTATTCTGATTTGGTTAGAAATTTTGTAGGTGCATCTAAAATATCTATTTCAGTACTTTTAATTATGGGTGTATGGTATAATGAAATAACAATCTATGCATCGCTGTCAATGGCTTTTTTTATGTTATGTGCTCTAGGATCTCACCTAAAAGTAAAAAACCCCTTCATCAAATTTATTCCCTCTTTCATTTTTTTAATTATGTCTTTATTTGTTGCTTCATTTAATTGTGGATTAATATAGTTGATGGATATAAAATCTATTGTTACAGTTTTTACTGCTCTTTCATTTATTGTCTATGGGATAAATTCTTTTATATCAAAAAGAATGATTAGTGAGTTTAAAAGATGGGGATTAGAAAAAAGAAGGAAGTTAATTGGAGTTTGTCAATTTATTACTGGATTAGGTTTATTAATAGGTCTTCAAATTAACATAATTCTAATGATCTCATCATTGTGTTTAATAATAATGATGCTTTGCGCAGTTTATGTAAGAATTAGAATAAAAGATAACATCTCTGACATCCTTCCTGCTATAGCCTATCTTTTACTGGGCTTAATAATATATTATTATTCTTAAGTAGAATTCTAAATTTTATAGCAAATAAAAAACCCTCACGAGGAGGGATTAAAATTTAATATTTAAGATAATAGTTAATTTGGTAAAATAACTTTATCTATAAAATGAATTACGCCATTGTTTGCTTGAATATCAACTGCTATAATATTACTAACTCTATTATTGCCATCAGTTAATGTAGCACCACCAGATACATTTGCGGTTATTGGGCCACCTAATGTGTTAAGTTCTAAATTATCTGATAAATCAGTAGAAAGAGCATTAGTTTCAGCTATTACGTGATATGTTAACGTTGAGCTTAAAGTTGACTCATCAATAGAGTCCAAACTTTGGACTCCTAGCTCAGTAAGAAGGTCAGTAAAAGCTTGAGAGGTCGGTGCAAATAAAGTAAACGGGGCTGGTGCTTTACTAGAGGATGTGCTTAATATTGACACAAAATCAGTTGTTAAATCACTCCTTGTTAATGCCTGAACTAAACCACCTAAGTTTTGATCCGCTTTTACAAATGTTACAACGGACGGCAGAGGAATTACATTATTTATTACATGAATTATACCGTTCGATGCCATAATATTTCCTCGAGTAATTCTAGACTCTCCATTTATAGTTACTCTCATGTTTATTTGTTCAATATGAATTGAGAGGGAGTTGCCATTTGCCTCACTAACAGCTGCTGTATTTTTATATCCTGTTTTAAAACTGCTGTATCTTAACTGCTCAGCTATAACATGATTTAACAAAATATTTTTTAAAACTTCAACTGGGACATCATCAACTGATGAAAATCCATTTTCATTTAGAAAACTAGACATTACCATATCTGATGGAGCAAATAATGTATATACATCAGAGCCGTCAAGAACGCTTGATAGTCCAGTTTTTTGTAAAGCATAATTTAAAATACTGTAGTTTGGACTGGCTTCAATACGATCAAATATAGTAATGGGTGAATTATCAATATCCTCATCACTTGGTGAACACGCAAATGTGAAAATTAAAATACTTAGAGTAAATATTGTCTTAAAATTTTTCATAGTTATATGAACTTTACAAATAAGGTGCCAAAACAAAAAAATTCTTTTATTAAATAATTTTAAAAGATTAAATTAGAGTGTTATGAAAAAATAATTTCCATATGAAAGAATCTAAAATATCTTTAGGCGCTGGTATAGGTTTACTTGCAGGAATTATAATTGGAAGTGCTACTAACAATGTTGGTTTATGGATTGCATTAGGTTTATGTTTTGGTGCAGGTATTGGAACTGTATTAGAAAAAAATATTAAATGAAAAAACTAATTCTACAACAGCAAGATATGCCTATGGTTTAGCCCTTAGAAAAATAAGTCAACTTTCGCCATAGCCATTCCAATGGCCCAAATCTATATTTTTTTAATACCAATGGTGAAACTATCA
>MDTG01329803.1_pt1 | contig 36702 bp, 53 predicted proteins | sample 811421 | NCBI WGS metagenome assembly MDTG01 (sample SAMN05326645, study PRJNA326480) | marine metagenome | isolation source: seawater | place: Pacific Ocean: South East | collected 2011
GCTACTGCTGGATGCATCACTTCAAGTGTCACTCGGCACGAAGCTGCTATACTTGGGCAGCTGGTGGTCCAATTAGTAAAGACAAGGTATCGCATGAGTGGCAAGAGCGAGCGTTCCCTATGATTGCTGCTAATCCTAGCCACGGCCCGATAGAAAAAGAAGCTCGTCGAGCAGCAAACGACCCGTCATTTATACACCATGAATGGTATATTGAACACCACCTTGACTATGTAATGGCTATCGCCAACGCCCTGTTAGACAGCGACGAACCAGAGGACAAGCAGTTAATCCGTGACATGGTATGGATGCACGATTATCCTAAGATGTTGGGCGACAAGGATAACTTTGAGCTGGTTGAGGACCTAGTTTCCAAGTATCGTAGCGAAGAGTATACCAAGCGACTAATGTATGAACTAAGGTGGATGGAGCTTATCAAACAGCCCAATAAGTTTCCAATTCGAGGCCACACTCCTTACATAGCAACTGTTATGTCTAGCGCAGATGCTCTTGCTCATTACTACGGCCCATTTTTCCAAATTTTCCATGATGAGAACCCTAACACCCCCATAGCTGAACTCAAGAAGAAGAACAAAGCAAAATTAGAGAAGGACAAGCTCAAGCTAAGAGCAGGCCCAATGGAGGGCGCACTCGATTCTATAAAATTCCAATACAAAGGTCGTAAGGTAAGAGTAAGTGGTAATGAACACATTGCTGACTTAATTGAAAGAAAAAATCCTCGTACAAAGAAAGGTCGTAAGTTTCCTAGTAAGTACCTAAAGGGCCTTACTGCTACCGAGAAAGCTATTGCCATATATGAGATTGATAGGGGCTATGAATACGATATGGATGACCCTAAAGCATACGAAGACTGGAAGTCTGACATCAAAGCTAAAGCTAGAGGACTCAAGACTGTACCCTCTAAGTGGAGAAACAAGTTTGCTAAGAAGTACGGACCGCTAAAGAAAGGCTATGACTTCTTAGACCGTATGAGTAAGACTACTGGTGTAAAGCGCAAGTATCTGAAGAAAATCCAAGATAAGGGCTTAGCAGCATGGAGAGTTGGTCACCGACCTGGAGTAACTCCTATGCAATGGGCTAGGGGAAGAGTGTATGCATTCGTAATGGCGGCACCTTCATCAACAGGTCCGGGTAAGCCCGACCACAAGCTGGCAGTCGAAGCAGGGGTGAGATGATGGACGCTAGAGAGTACCCAAGCTACAAAGTAATAGGAGTCAATGGTAATCTAGCTTTTGCTACTTTAGCGCATAATGAGTGGGTTCCCTTTGTCAATAGCCAGCTATCTGAAGAGAATAAAGAGTGGTATTCGACACCTACCATGAAGGCCATCCATAACATCACAGGGAGAGGCTACTTCCCAAGAGGAATTACGCTAGGTGATGAAAATGGTGCCTTAATTGTAATAGATGAAACATACGCCAATGACGAAAGACTCCTAGCTCACGAGTACGGACATGCTATTGGCTACGGACACACTAGCTATCCAACTACTATGAACCCAGTAAGTAGCATGAGATTATACGATGCAGAAGGTCTAATCCCTAAGTTTAGAGAAACCTTCCCTGAATTAGCCAAGCAAGTAAGAGAAAACAAACCCATTCAGATACCAACTGCTTTCCTTACTGGTGCTTTCCTCTTCTTTTTCCTTAGGGGCTAGCTTTTTGTTCGTGGACTAACTGCACAAGGCATGGTAGCTCAGCGTCTGCTCGATAATATCGGTAAGCGACACACGGCAGTCATAGGTCAGACTCGTTCAGGAAAGACCTACGCAACGAGGTTTATCCTAAAGCAACTACAAAAGAAAGGCATTCATACTATCTTCTTCGACCCCAAACACGACGATGGTTACGCAGACTTGGGAGTCATATGTTATACTCCTATGCAACTTTATGCAAAACTGCTTTCAAAGACCCCAGCGATAATTTATCGACCAAATCCTGAGAAGAACAAGAGATTTGAAGAATTGACGCGTGTCATAAATCTCACATTTGAAGTTTCAAAGACGGCTGGGTACAAAAGAATAAAGCGAGTATTCGCTATTGATGAAGTGCAACTAATGGTAAAGAAAGGTGGGAACGATGGAATCGAAAGGCTATGGACAGTAGGAGCTGGCCAAGGAATCTTAGGACTAGCAATTACACAGCGCATTCAGCTACTCAATGAAACTATTTGGTCGCAATCAGAAAACAAAATCATCTTCAAGGTCGAAGACAGGCCTGAGTACCTTCGTTCCCGCAACTTAGACCACTATGCTGAATTACTCCCTTTCTTCCAAGCTCCTGAGAATAGGTATTGGTTCTATGCTACCGTAGGCGACGGAGTATGGAAAAAACACCCACCAGCGGGTGGTAAGAGAGAAAAGACCAGCAACCCCAATAACATGAAGCGTTTACGCTTGTCACGATGGCAGTCCTAATCACAGTCCCTCATGGTCAGTCTCCAAGCGGAGATGGCGAAAGAAATAGCGACATTGGAGCATTAGAGATGCTACCAATATTAGAAGAAGCATTAGAGGAGTTAGATATTCCTTATGTTAGTAAGGTAGGTACTACCAATAGAGATATACTTGACCTAAATAGATTAAGAGCCCACTCTCACCCATATGTACAAGATGCAAGAGAAGAGATGCTAAAGGCCAAAATACACATCGACCTTCACTCTTATCCTTCTGTCGATGTCCCCACAAAGACTTCGACTGGCTATCAACTAGATGTTTGGAGTGAGTATACTGTTGTCTTATTCAATACACCTGAGATTACTAACCAAGATTTACTAGAAGATATAGAAAACGAGTTAGAAGCTATGAGTATAAACACAGCAGAAGAGCAGGGAGGATTTGAAAACTACCTCAGTAATATGAGTACGGTATTATTAGATACGCCTTCTCTAGTAATAGAGGTCAACGAGGCGGCTGGCCGAGATTACCCCCAGGTGGCATCGGCCCTGGCGGTGGGAATATTGAACCACCTTGAACGCCTTTCCGCGCCGCCTCCTCTAGACGACGAGCTTCCTCTTGCTGAATTCGCATAATGTGAGCCACATGTTGCCTAAGTAATTGTAAAGCCCAAGCTACTGCATGACTACGACTTTGAAACATTCGATGACTAATACCTTGGTCTATGAAGTTGATATCGTTCATATCAAGAGTAATTGAAATGGCCTGTTTGCGAAGTTTATCACGCTCAGGGTGACGGGCCATCAACCTACCCAGTATCTTTACGGTAATTAGGGTTGGGGATAATATCGCTTAGTATAGTTAGAATGTGATACTATCACATAGCATCACAGGCGCCTTTATACCCCTGAGCTTAATCCGCTAACCACAGGTGGCGGAAATGGCTCTCCAAGAATTGGTAATTGTCAATCCAAAGAGAAAAAGTCGTCGAGCCGCCACAACTAAAACAAGGAAAGTGAAAAATATGGCTCGTCGAAGAACAACTCGAAGAAAAGCAGCACCTAAGCGTCGTCGTACTACACGACGAAAAACAACCAAGCGTCGCGCAGCTCCAAAGCGCCGTCGTACCACACGACGCAAGACTACAAAGCGCCGCAAAGCTGCGCCAAAGCGTCGTCGTACCACACGCCGTAAAGCAGCTCCAAAGCGCCGTCGTACCACACGCCGTCGTCGTCGTACAACCAAGCGCCGCGCAGCTCCAAAGCGCCGCCGTACCACACGCCGTCGTAAGTCACCAAAGCGCCGTCGTACAACACGCCGCCGCCGTGCATCACCAAAGCGCCGCCGTACCACACGCCGTCGCCGTTCACCATCTCGCCGTCGTACAACCCGTCGTCGTCGCGTATCTCGCCGCCGCACAACTCGCAGCCGTAAGATGAGCGCACGAGGAATGTACAAATTCGTTATGGACAACATGACTGCATTCGAAGCTATCGCATCTCTTGGTGTCGGTCTTGTAGCTGGTATCAAACTACCTGCACTTGCTGAGAAAGCTGTTGCCAAAATCATGAACAAGACTGTTGACTTGACCTCCGGCTGGAGAGGACCTCTTATGGGTGCTGCTCTAACTGGTGCTCTTGGCTACACATTGTACGGAATGAAGCTAGTTAACTTCAATGTTGCAACAACCATCGCTATCGCTGGTGCAACTGTTGGTATGTTGAACCTTGCTAACTCTTACTTGAACCTCCCACTACCTGGTGTCGCTCTTCAGAACCCATCCGGTAGTGCTGGCTTTGGATTTCTAAGTGGTTCCAACACAATGCCTGAGAATTTGTCTGCATTCGGCTACCTTGGCGAAGCTCCTTTCGAGCCTTTCGGCATGACTGACGGTGCACACGGCTCCCATGGATATCATGACATGGGCCGAGTCGTCAATGTATTCTGAGGTGGATTAGTTGAATCCATACCGAAGTAGCTTCGGCGCTGCGCATGACCCCTATATGGATGGTTCAGGCGGAGTCCTTGACGGTGACAACCGAGTAATGAACACTCTAAACAAAGGAGTCTTTGCGGGCTTCGATGTTGGACACCTTACTCTAGTCGCTGTTGGACTTATAGCCTTCATGAAGCTTCGCAAGTGAGTTAGGACTTAGGTCCTAGTACGCCTAAATCCCCTGGGAAGGCGATATGCTCTTCCCAGGGGCTACGGGCTCTTGCCGATGACTTTATGCTTCCAAACCATTTGGGATAGGTGATACGCATGCCAATGTACACACCGCCAGCAATACCGGGCTTAACAGTGACTAACGGGAATGTCAGGATAAACGACAACTCACTAGACCGAGACTTCACCGTTGAGGGCGACGGCTTCAATAGTCTGTTACATGTTAACGCAGGTAATGACCGTATTGGTATTGGAAACTCAGACCCGCAGGCAACGCTATATATCAACCCAAGTGGTACATTTATGGCTACTAGGCTTCTTGCTGTAACTAACTCTGATATGAGCAACCCAGCATTAGAATTGCTAGAGGTAAATCACGCTGGTCGATATCTAATTTATACAAGAAGTGGTGGAACGATTACTTTGCCAGCAGCCTCAAATGCTGGTGTACACTATACAATCCTGAATGCTACGGGCGGAGACATTACTATTGACCGTAATGGAAACGACATCAATGGCGCTACTAATGACTTTACATTAGGGACATACAAAGCTGCTACTTGTATTGGTATAGGGAGTAACAATTGGATAGTGGTGGGCTGATGTATTTCTCACTACCAGGTATTTGTTCTCAAGCATCTAGTCCAGCTGGACCCGCCCCTCTAGGCCTAAGTCTTGACGAGTCATTTATCGAGGTTTTCATTCCTACCGAGGAAACTCAAAGCACCGGCGAGGGGGAGATAGTGGTTAACGCCACTGTTACCGGAGGAACACCTCCTTACTCTTTTTCTTGGGTTCTTAATAGAGAAAGCGACGACGATAATGCCTTTAGTATAAACATGGGAACCACCAACAATGCTGATGGAAGATGGAATGACGCCATCATTACTACTACCTATACAGGGCCACCCGACTTTGAACAAGACCCACCAGGAAACCTCCCACCCACTCCAGCATCTTACTCCATTTTTTGTGTAGTAACAGATGACAATGGTGATAGCGAAGAGGCTGGAATGAGCATAGATGTTCAAGCCGAGTGATGAAATTTATATTCAGCCCGAAGCTACATTTGTTCATGGCAAATGCTACTATTGAGCTACCAGTCGATTTGGCTTCTTCTTTGCTAGCCTTTATCGAAGAGAACATGCAAGTAAAAGGAAAGAACGGAGCAGAAGCACTAATTACTATTGTAAGCGCTTTCGAGAAGGGAATCGCAGCTGTTCCTGTCGAGCCTATTGACACTGGCGCAGACTTCTAAGTCTTCATATAATAGAATAATATACGCCTGGATATCCCAGGAAACGGGATAACAGGTGCCTGGGTGGGGTCTTCCTCTTTCTTCCCCTTTCTAACACCTGCCCACTTTTTTAACTAGTAATTACTACGGCGCATGCATGGGCCCTCCTTGGGCCCTCAAGTGCCCATGTCAGGCTGGGGGGCCTGGTTATTCTTGGGGGTCCACCTTTATAGTCAGACTGAAGCTGATTCATAGTCATGGCAACCGTGACGGACCTATTGAATGAGCTAAAAGAACAACTAAACGGACTTGATGAAGACGCAGCAAAAGTCGACAAAGGACAGAAAGCTGCTGGTACTCGTGTACGAAAAGGACTTCAAGAAGTCAAGAAAGGCTGCGACTCACTACGCAAGCACATTCTATCCCTAAGGTGAAAACCTTGGTTGACGGTCTTTACACCGTAGTACTTGGCGACAGCCTTCCTGACCTCATTAGGAAAGTTAACCACCTAATGGAAGAAGGATGGCAACCACAAGGCGGTCTATTGAAAGAAGGAAACCGTGACTACTACCAAGCTATGGCAAGACCATTAATTGTAAATCAAGCCCTTGTAGTGTAGTATGGATATCACTCTGGCCTGCGGAGCCGGTAACCCAGGTTCAAATCCTGGCAGGGGCGCCATCACAATAACATAGCGATAGCGTTTCCAACAAGACCTATTCCCAATAGTACCTGTGTAATGTACCATCTTCGGTCAATTTTCTCCATAGAGTTGTTAACCATCTCTTTGACTTCTTCTCTAATAGCGTCTATCTTCTTGTCGACGCCTTCACTTAATTCTATCTTCATAGTCATTCCTTCTGTAAAGAAACGCGCTGCATCTGCTATGTTCATTCCATCTCACCTAAGTAGTCCCTTCCTAAGATAACAGGGTAAGCCATGTGTTCTCTATTAGTAATAGATACCTCAAGCTCTAACTCTTCATCATCATCTATCACAACAAGTACCACCGTATCTCTTCTTTGAGTACCATTAGCACTTCTTACTTTGATTGCATCTTCATTTACCATCTCTTCTAACCGAAGAAGGGAAAGAAAGCCTTCATCAATAGAAGAACGAGTAGCACCCGTATCAAGACGCGCTTCAACGCTGACCACCCAATTAGGTTCATACCTTGGGTTAGTTAGTCCTATTACTTTAGTACCTGTGGTTTTGTGCATTAGAAGGTCACATCCGGTCGAGAAGTGTTGAGCGTATTCAGCTTCAGAACCATCTCTTCCTCTAAGGGAGTAAGTTTTCCCTTAGTATATTGTATGAGAAGAGAGCGAATGTATGTAGCTAAGGCTAGCCCGTTTTCATCTGCAAGTGCCTTTAGCTTTGCAAAAACATCCTCGTCCATGCGTATCTGTACCTGGTGGGTCTTGCTCATGATACTAGCCATCCTTTCATGACGGACTTAATGGTTTCTAGTCGTAGTCATTTGAAAAGATAAAGTAGTCAAGTAGTGCTAAAGTAAGTAAAAGTAATGATAGAGGTACTTATTGCTACTCAATGAAATCCCGCTCTTTAATAGGGGTACCTTCCTAGCCCAGTACAACCCGCACCAAGAAAACCGCGGGGACACAAAAAACAAAAGGAGATGAAAAAATGGAACTACGACCATATTATGACCGACCAATTAGCACGATTGATGCATATGTTACTGAAATTCTCAGTGCAGTTGCTGCGAACTTCCGCCACTGGGGCGAGTACAAATTCGTTTGGCCTAAGCAAGGCTACGGAAAGGGTGTACTACGCTCAGACCAATTTTCCATTCTAGGAACATTTGGACAATGGCTTGTTCCATCTTCCGGCTCATCAGGTAACCCAAACCAAGTAACTGTTGACTCCTACGGCTGGGCTCAGCGTGTTCTAGACTTCAAGACTCTTGAAGAATTTTACTACTTGATTATGGGAATTCAATACCCAGTTTCTCCACTACTCATTACTGAGCACCAGTGGCGTATCTCCGGTGTTGAAACACCAGTTATCGACCAACAGCTATTCGAAGTACTCGAAGAGCCATTTGTATGGTATGAAATGCCAGTTATTGTTGAACCTGAGAAAACCATCGTTTGTGCTCACCGTGTAGTCGGTGGACTTGCAAGCTACGGTAACTCCACCATTGCAGGCGCAGAGAAGTGGCGTGTCATCGGTTCAGTAATTGGACAACACCACGAATTGATTCAGCAACGCCAAAGCATTGGGGAGCTTAGCTGATTCCCTAACGGGACTCACTATTTTACTACGGAGGTGAAAAGATATGGCTACTCTCGCAGGAATGGACCTGGGATATGGTTCACAAGTCAAAATCGTTCAAACAAACTTCTTGGTAGCGGCTTACGATACAAACGGTACGGCACAGGCTTATGCAAACTTCTTGCATATTTACAACCGAACCGTTGGTGTTGATTCCGGTGCAAAAGCAGACTACATCATCCCTTCAACGGGTACTGCTGCTGACAGCCCAACTTCAGGAACCGACCCTGTCGTCGCTGACTGTGATGCTGCAACTGGTACTGCTGGATTGGTCCACTTGATTGGCCCTTCCCGCAGTCACATTGCTCAAGTAACAGGCGAAGGTATTACTGCTACTATCAACGACACTGCTGCAAACCTGGGGCTCTCCGCTAACGGAAAAGTCCTAGCTGTACTAAGTGTTATTGTGACGCCTTATCAAACTGGTACTGACTTCACTGGGTTGACTGTTACAGAAACCCTATCTGGCGTAAGTACTCACACTGACAGGACCAATGCTGAATTGCTAGTCGGCAGCCTTAGTGGCCCGGTGTCTCACATCGACATTAGCTCGGCGCTCGCTGACTTGCACACTGCTCTTGGTGGTACTGCTAACCTTGACTTTACTGAGGCAAACCTAAACGCTGACTTCGTCATGAAAGGTAACGCTGCTGGTACTGATGAGACTACTTTGTCTGACATTACTAGCCCAGCGACTGACACCACTGGCCTTATCAGCGTCGTGGCACTTGTCCGCACTGCTCAGTAATTCTGACAACGGTTTGAAGGTAACTTGCTTACCCCTATGAGCGTAAGCTCTCTCCCTCGCGGGGAGGGCTACGCTCTAGGAAAGCGGAGGAATCTCGATGGCAATGTCATGGTCGCAACGGTTGACTCTAGGTGTTACAGCAGCGTACATAGCTACGGCGTTAATCCATGTTAAAGGTGGGCGAAACGCCTTAGGTTTGATGTTTGCTGGGTACTCAGTTGCTAACTTAGGTGCATACATGTTAGAAGCAAATTCTAACTAGAGTGGTTTACTACTCTTAGTAGCGTAAGCGCTAGCAAAATTGCCCTAGAACCGTTTGACCTCTAGCCTTCCAAAGGGATTATATCCTCGGCTAACTTGGGGTTAACCAGGTCCGCCTAACGGCGAGCCACACCATACACACACAAAGGTGAAATTATGACGAATGTAAACCAAACAAAGAGACCAGGAAACTTATTCGGTACTCCCTTCGGAGCCGGGTTCGGAAATAACGGAATAGACTACGCATTGAAGCCAGGCTTCATTGTCAAAGCACGAAACAACTTCTATGTCATAGAAGCTCGTGAAGCACTGACAGTGGACTTGTTCTTTAGCCAAACACATACTGTAACTCACAGTAGCGGAAAGGTCGCTACCCCTGAGGGACTTACTGTATATGGGGCAAAGTCAGTTGCTGGTCTTCTATCGCCAGGAGCTACTCTCACAGACGGAGACTACACTGCGAGCGTACTAGGCCCTTCCTATGACTCAGGCTACATCAAGTTTGACGACTTGGAACCAAGCTTCGGACACCTATACCAGCTTTGCCCAACACTACCGTTCCAACCTAAGTATATTGATACCGAATCAGGAGAATTCCTGATTAACGAAAACCAAACTGGTGCATCATTTACTTCTCCATCAAACACCGCTGCGCGCTTGCCAGTAGGATTTGATATGGATAGTGCTGGAGCTAGCCCAATCGGTACTGTTTCCGCAAAGCTATACATCAAGCACCCTGTCGGTTCCCCAATCAATGTATTGGACCAAGCACCTGAAGGAGACTCAGGTTCCGCATCTGTTGGTTCTCTTCTCGGTCTTAGCGGTTTCATGGACTACTCCATGAGCCCAATCGAAAGTCCTAACTGGAACCTATCCTTGTTCATCGAGCATGGAGAGAACAACCTTCCTTCCTTCCGACTTTGCAACGATTCTGAGGAATACATCCTTGATGGCCGTGTAAGGCTGACTGGCTGGAAGTATTCCATCGCTGAGCTGAGCATGAGCCAACTATCAGAATTGCAGTCTAAAGGAAAGGTAACATACGCAATTATCAACCCACAAGGAATCCCAACCTCTAGCAGTTTGAGCGGACCCTTCCTAAAGTGAGGGGGACTCTAAGTGTCTGACGAACAATATATGTACTTAGGAAGCGTTACTCCTGAAGTATCGCGTAAGTCCTCTCTTGTTCGTGAAGATAAGCGTACAGTAACCATTAGGCAATCAGGTCTTAGACTCACCTCACAGGGCGACGCCAGTACCCTTCGCCTAGTCGACCAAAAAGGAAAGGGTATTCTAAGGAGTATCAAAATAGTAACAGACAACCCATACGCACAGCTACTCTTAGAGATAGATGACTGGCGTAATGAGGGAGAAACTGCTGCTGAGTTACTCTATGGAGGTACAGGCAGACAAGACTACGGACTTTACGCTATGGATGGCGGTAGTCCAGCTAAAGGCTTCACCTTGATGTACACACCTCAAGGCGGGGAGTCTTTCGATGGTCGTCTAAGAATCTCTCTTAGGAATCGAATACCAAAGACAAATCAAGTATTTGGAAATGCAAACGAAGTTAGGTTTGGAGGAAACTTACCTACCCCAGTGATAAACGGACACTCAGGAGGAGCTTCTTTCTCAGCTCCTGGCTTCGCAGCTGAAAGTCTTGCTACTATGTCGAAGGTGATGGCAACACCTCACTTTGGAGAGCCTTATGACTCTAATCGCTTCAATGCAGCGGCGCTAGGAGAAACCAGCAAGGTGGGGATGCACAACCCCTATGTCGGATTAGCAGGTAAACCAACATTCACTGGGAGAGAATTAACTTTCACGGTATCATCAGGTTCAATTGACTCGGTTAACAGCGTATTTGTTGGTCCAAGAGCTTATATTTCCGAGGGAGAGACACAACAAACAATTTACTTTACTAATAACGCCACTGATACACTTAATACCGTCGCTAGTGACCTCAGAATCGGTGAAAAGCTATTCATTAGAGATGGAGGTACAATATACTTCCCAGGTGAAATTACTGATTTGGAGAACCATAACCCGGCAACAGGTGTGTACACTTCCCCAATGACTTTGTCCGTACCCTTACCGAGTACGGACTTTGGACAGATTGGAAATACAGGCTCGCAACAACTCGCTTTTGCAGTTACTGTAAAACCAGGCTTAGAAGTGCCACCAGGCCCATTGAAATTCATTGCACCGGCGGGTACCAGCACTGAGGTTATTGGTACAGTAATATCAGCAGCTGAAACTGACCCAGTTATCGCAATCAAATCAATAGAAATCAAATATCAGTTAGAGGTGAGTTACGATGGCTAAGAAATTCAAACACCCCGTAGTACAGTGGGCCCACGAACATCCAATTCTCTTTGCTTTATTCGGAACCACTATCTTCCTCTATCTTCCAGCAAGAGTACTAGGCAAGACAATCCGTGTTGCTAAGTATGGAGACGATACTCTCGGAAACATTCCTGGACTCATGTCAGATGCAGACCGAAGTTTGTATACAGGCAGTGGTAAACTCAACATGAATCAACTAGGTGCTATACCAGCCCCTAGTGATGGCCCTATTACTGGTGGTGCACTATTCCGTGCTATTCACGAAGAAATGTGCGAGAAGGCTGAGAATGGAGAAATCCCTAGAGAACACATTAGGTACTTTACTACTGCTAAGTACAACAAGCTCATGAATGACGGTCAGTACAATGTCGTGATTAAGACCGCCCCTGGCCCTGACCAAGGAAAGAACCCAGGAGACTTCTATCGAGATTCTCGTCATAATGGTAAGATTTACCCATCAAGGTCTCCTTACAACCCTGCCGGGTCTCAAAGAGACCATCGTGACCCTGGCGGTGCACCAGCCCCTCCTTACGCAGGTGAAATGCACAGTGAACATTCATCATCCCCCGGCTCTTTTGCTGTTAACCCCTCAGTAGCCGAATTACTAGGTGAGAACAGCGTATTTGCTGGCTTAGGGCTAGCCCACAAGCTTAGGTGATTAGATGAAGATGCACAGTGACTTAGGAAAGATGTACCGCCGTAACTATATGGTAAAGTCTCAACTTAGGTCACTCGCTGAAAAGTCTAGTGCTTTGAACGCTAAAATTACTGGAGATACACAAATAGACGAATGGGCTGAGTCGTACATTACTCGTGCTGACGCACAAATAGATGATGTCAGCGACTACATGAATTATCGTAACTTAGGCGGTCTGTCAAAAAGAATGGGTCATGTAATTATGAAGCCAGCAGCTACACCAGCTCTCCCAGCTCCTAAATTACCAGTTTATGGGCAACAGCGTGTACCAGCTCCTCCAAAAGAAGAAGAGATAGCAGAAGAAGACTTGAGCCAACTTGGTATTTCAACCGATAGCTGGCCTGATGTAAGCTTAGGTAATACAGTAGGAGTAGTAGGGTTCTTGGCCATCACTAGCGGTGTCTTAGGAATAGTAACTTACAATGAATACAAAAACAAGACTGTTTCATCACTTGTAGGACCTCGACTAAAGAGAGCAGCGGTCTTTAGTGCAATTGGCGGAGGCGCTGGACTTCTATTCCAGGGCCTAATGGCTGGCGGACAAAAGACGGGGTGGTACTGATGATTCCTAGCAGAAAAGAAATGATGGCTTACTGGTTTGAACACCCTATTGCTGGTACTTTCATTGCTTTTGGTGTAGCCGAAGCCGTCAAAACCATTTGGGAGTCTCTAGTCAATCCTAAAGGAATGAGTCCGTTTAGCTCTTATACTGACATTAGAAGCGGGGATGTCCTTGATAATCTAGGTACACTACAAGAAGACTTCGCTAAGCTACAAGCCGACCATAACAAAGCAATCGAACACCACGATAAGTACCACTATGAGCATCACAAGAATATCAAAGAAGAAACTCTAGGTCACTTAACTCGCAAACAAAAGCAAGAATTAGAAGAGGTATCTGAACAACTCACAAAAGCATCAGGTATGCATGCAGAACAGGCAAGGCAATTGACTGCTGCCTCAAAGATGCATGCAGGTCAAGCAAAGAAAATCAAGCAACTAGGCTCGACTTCCACTACCACTTCAACTTCATCTGCTCATGGAGGTACTCCAAAAGTACCTACTGGCTCAACCTGGGACAAGCATAGTGGTCCAGGAGATAAGCTAGAGATGTTCGGAGGACACAAAATGAAGGGTTCAGTACTAATGGGCCCTCCTTCAATGCGTCGCCGTATTTCTCTAAATTCTATTACACTAGGTGGAATGCACAAAGCACCACAGAAGATAAACACGGAAAAAGAGGAGCTACCAGTCTCTAGTCACTTTGGCTTACTAGGTATGATGCCTGAGCAGTCGGAAGATGCAACAGACAACCCATGGGTGTGAAAAAAATGGCAATAGTACCGTTATTAGCAATAGGAGCAGCACTGTTCTTCCTACCGGATGAACGACGACCAGCAAGAGACAAAGTGTATGTAAGTAGTATATGGAATCAAGTAAATACAGGACCGTATGGAGCAAGGCCAGGAATTAGTTACGAGGTAGCATCTCATATCTTCCCAAAGCAGTACCTGGACAGCCATGAATATATCTCTAGATTACAGGGATATGCCGCTCTCGACCCCACAATAGACAGCAATTTCACAGTCCCGCTCAGCGTAGTCGAAGACTTATGGACTTACCACCCATATATTAACTGGAGGCAAAGCTACCTAAGGGGGCTTAGAAAGACTCTCCAATTGTACAAGTATGGATATGTATTCAAAGATGTAACACACCTAACAAACCATATCATGGCCATGGCTCTTATTGGTAACACAGACAAGTGGTCTGCACTTTACGCTAGCCAAGGAACTCCATTCGCCAGCAAAGACTTCAGTTACAGCAACTATCCTATCTCTTATTCTGAAGATGACTTAGGGCTAAGCCCAGCACCATCTATGATAGACCCAAAAAAGTCTAGAACAGTGGCTAGGTGAAGCGCATGGAAACTATGAGTAAAGTGAAAATCGCGGTACTCATAGGAGGAGCAGTAGGAGGACTTTACTTCTTCTTATCTCGCCGTAAGAAGGCACAAAGACCAATGATGAACCCTGTAACTAAACAGGCGAACACACCAGCCCCACCACCAGTCGAACCACCACAACAATCGTTGGTGGATATGATTCCCCCCGCAACCCCTAACCCAGTAAGCCACAGGTGATATTATGAACCCACACAACAGTATGAGCCACTTTGAATTTAGCGACATTAACAATATGGTATTGAAGAACGGAGGAACACGAGCAGCTCCCCGTAGTAAGAGAAATGTTAGGTATGTAGCACCTAGAGACCTTCCGAACAGTATGTTCGGTAGCGTGAGGGCTAACCCCCACTGCCACTGTGCGGGCACCGGAGGTCACTGCATGGGCACCGCAGGTCACTGCCCGTCCCACCGTGGCGGCTTGGGGGAGATTACCTCAGGTGAAAGCTTGTTCATAGGAGCTTCTGCCCCTGTAATTATTGCAGCAACAGCTGGTATCTATGCCGTAGGAGGTATGTTTTCTGCTTGGAGTCAAGAATTCTTCATAGGCAACAAGCGTAGTCTATCTTACAAGACAATTGCTAAGCGCAATGCTGTCCTTGGAGGAGTCTTTGGGCTTCTTACAGTTGGAGCCTTAACAGCTACGCTGGCTAAGAACTAAAGCTTACGCTAAAAGATAGCGTAAAATAAGTGAATTAACTTCACTCAGGTTTTGCTAGTCCGCCACTGGAAATTGTTAGAAGGTCACACTGCTTCTTCATAGCTGCAATTCCTTCTTCGATTCCTACATTAGGAATGACGCGTGTCAATGTTGTCTTAACGCCGTCATATACCAATTCCATGCTTACTGTTGTTTCATTCATCTCTTTTGCCATCTTCAATCACCTTTTTTGTTTTTTGATTTTTTGCGGAATTTGGGCATCTTCTGTTCATCCTTGTTGGGTTTCCATGTTATCGTACTTGGGTCCGACTTGGCTATGCCTTCCTCCCGCTTGTTACTATGTATCTTCCGCTTGGCTTTATATGTTTTGGAACGAAGCTTAGCATTAGGGTCATATTTCTCTCTCCCCTTTCTAAGCCCAACTGCGTGTTCATTCGACCAACCAATAGCATGGTTAAGCTCCGCAGAACGGTGGAGAGGGCGGTCTAAGCCATCTCCCATGATTTCATCCCAAGGCCTACCCAAGCATGGTACAGACCCTGCGGTTTTCTTCCAGTCACATGACACACACTCAACTGTTCCTTGGTGGGTCCAAAGCTGAGTTTGACCAGTTACTGAAGTACGGCCTGACTCGACAGCCCCGATTCTCCAAAAGAAGCGAATCTCCATGTGTCCACACTTAGGACAGAAAAAGGGTTTCTTAGTACCAGGAATGAAAACCTGTTCTCCTTCGTCTGTAATCTTACCGTCTTTGATATCTTCACATACAGGACAGCGCTTACTTAGGTCCCATTCCTTTCCTTTGACTCTCTCATCTTGTGCCATTATTCCTTCCCCTCCAGCGTAAAGCCGAACCCTGTATCTATTGGGTTGTTAGCCATTGAATTTAGCATTATCTCCATCCAAGCTGCCATTGAAAGATAGGCAAGGGACTTACTAGCGCCCTTGAAACTAAAGGCAGTACCGTTCCCAGCTCCTACGGCTATTAGGACATCTTCAACCCCTACTTCCGCAAGTCTAGACCTACATTCATCAATTATTGCCATCGCAGCTTCGTTTGTCATTCTTCTTCACTTATCCCTGCACTATTGCGTAGTGCGGTGCGCACACTCTCTATGTCGTCTTGAACATTGGAGGGTAACTCATCGTCAAAGCCATAGTAATTCCATGACTTCAGAAATTTCCTGATACGATGCATTTGAGCTGGTGCATCTCTAACCCAATCATCTTTGTGCTTGTTTAGAAAAGAAACCGCCTTATCCCTCTTAGGAATCCAGCACTTGTGACACATACAGACTTGTTCGTTGTGGAGTCGATAGCGAATGACTATCTCTTCTTCTTCCTCTTCGTCTTTTTTCTTGCGCCCTTGGTATTCTTCAAGCTCATCTTCCCATACTTCTTCGTACTCTTCGTACTCCGCAGTTTCGAGAACATGGCTTCTAGTACCCACTCCACATTCTATGCAGGGTACAAACCCGCCTTTGATGTTAGGACGCTCGACTATTCGCATACTGACTAATCAGATTCGCTATGAAGATAAATGAGAGGTTCTATTCTAAGGGAAGGCATTTAACCATGTACTACCTGAGCCTTAACATGGCCGATGAAACAAGTATTACTGCACCAGGTGTTAGCACTTCAAAGAAAGTACCAATTGGTGCAGAAGTTATCCCAGGAGAGTCAACAGGGCGACTCCGTGTCTTTGATACCGGAGTTGATGCATTTCCTGATACTTCGGGGCTAGGGTTTGCTGCTGTAACTGTTCCTAATGCTTACTCAGTACCAACCTCTCTTACTAACCTATTAGGTAGGGAGACTGGTGCATTTCCACAAAATTTCAAAGCAAAGCGCTCTATTACATTAATGGCTGATAGCGCTAACGCGGTTCCAGTATTTGTTGGAGATAGTAATACATCGGCAAACGCCACTATGGCTAGTGCGATAGGATTCCCAATTCAGCCAGGCGCGGCTATAACTCTAGAAATTACTAACCCTGCTGAAATTTACTTAGACTGTGTAACCTCGGACTGTACAATTTTTTGGATTGCTGTATGAGGTGGGGTAAGTGCCAAACGCAGTAAGGTCGCCCGCGCAAATTCGAGTTACAATAGCGGTGAGTTCGATTGAACAGATTAGTGGGTCAACGGTAGTTAGAGCAAGCGGAAATACCGAGACAGGTATTCTAGCAGGGCAGCGAATCACTTTAAGCGGTTGTAGCGTAACTAGCTATAACACTACGCACACAGTAACTGCGACAGCCTCAGACGGAACAGGACCTTACCTAGTTTTGGGCAATACTACTTTTGATGGGATAGACAGTCAAGGTACCATAGAAGGGCAACTAGAACCAATAACGGTACTTCACGGAAAGTCAAGCAATGCTGGAGTACAGATAACAAAAAGAAGCGACGGAAGCCATCAATTGGTCCTCCTTGAAGGAGGACAAGGTGGCTCAGGTAGCGGTGGCGGTGGTGCTAACACACTGGACCAAGCATACGACCAAGGAGGCGCTGGTGCAGGGAGAAGTGTTGATGTTAACTCAGGAGCTATTACATTTACGAATGCTGCGGGTCCTAACTCAATCTTACAACTAGAGCAAGGTCAGCAAGGTCAAATTGGACTTCATGTAATCCATACCTCAGGTGGGGTAGGTACCAATCATGGTACGGCTATTACAATAGATGCGACAATGAGAGATTTACCTTCATCGATATTCGAGCTAAATGCAGGCCAGGGGGCAACTACGAATCCAGTATTCACCATAACTGGAAGAGAAGTAATTGTTAATGAAGCTGGAACTAGTGACATTAGCTTTAGGGCCGAAGCTGATAACGCCATTGGTAGTGTTATAGCCGAGCCAGACTACCTTTTTTTCGCTGATTCCGTAACAGGATATTTAGGGGCTGGTACCTCAGTTCCGCTATACAACTTTCATGCAAAGGGAGGGACTTCTCACGGCGCCGCTGCATTGTTAGAGACCTCTGTGAATGCTCGCAATTCTAGATTAATATTAGGCCATAGCGGTGGGACAAGTGGTACTTTCGATTTAGCAACCAGCACTTACGGAAGTATAACCTACGAATATGACGATGCGACTACTAACAAGCCTGGTTTTATGGCCTTCGACCGATTCGGGAGTATTGTTTTCAATAGTGGCCAAGGCCGTGCAGGTCAAAATATTAGGCCTGACTTCAAGATTCACCCCAACCCTATCGCAGGTGGTGTCGCTATTGGTTTTGATTCAGAACTAATGGCACAGTTTGGCGGAGACTGTCTAGCGATTGGACAACACCCTTCTAGCGCCCTGAGCGATATGTCGCTTGCGGTGGGAAGAGAATGCTCAGCCAATGGTTTTGCGGTGGCAATTGGGGAGGATTGTAACTCTGCGGGCCATTCAATAGCCCTTGGAATATCTGCTGATACTACTGCGTATAATACTGACCCAGTAATAGCAATGAACAATGGGTCGTCAGCTGGAAGTGGCGGAGGAAGTACTGCAAATACGGTAGTAATAGACTCAGGAAATCAAGCCCCTAGTGCGGCAGTTTCTATCGGAGGTAGTGGTGGTAATGGTAATATCTATGTCGAGGCGGGCGGTTTCTTTAGTGGTGCTGCGGACTACGCTGAAATGTTCGAGTGGCTTGATGGAAATGGTAAAGCAGGCAGCAAAACAGATATCAACCTAGGTGGCCCAGGCCCAGTTGACAGAAGAGGCCTTTTCGTTACCTTAGCACCACGGTCGGATAAAATTCAGGTTGGGATGAGTAAACTAGCAGCTCCTGGCGGATTCCAAGTACTAGGAGTAACCACTGGAAGGCCAGCCATAGTTGGAGACGCAGCTACTCTCTCATGGACAAATAAGTTTGAGCTAGATGATTTCGGTGCTGTGAAGACTGTCATAAGCAACGGAAAGAAACAAAATAAGGTAAATCCAAATTTTAACCCAAGTAAGCAATACCTACCGCGCAGTCAAAGGACTGAATGGACCGCAGTTGGGTTACTAGGTAAGTTGTTCGTTAGGTGTTCGGACTCATCAGTACAAGCTGGAGACTGGGTTAGGCCTGATATTCTAACAGGTATGGCAATAGCATCAGGTTCCAAGCGACCATATGAAGACCATCGTCAAGGACTAGGATTCCATTATCAGATTCTGCGAGTTATGAGACCAGCAACAAAAGCACAGTACGGTATCGTGGAGATATTATTAGTTAGGTGATGAAATGGCAATACAAATACAACGAAGTTTCCCAAATTATGGGATAGTAGCACCCGCAGCATATGTGAAAGTAAGTAACCTAAAGATACATGAAACGCAAATACGAGGACAATGGGTTCTAAGTTGGACTGCATCTATTTACTTTAGCGCCGCTACTAGAAATGCGAACAAAGCACCACTTGAAAAGCTGTACTACTCCAACACTTATAGCGCGACCGATGAAGTAGCGAATAACAAGAACGCAGTTTGTCTTGCCTATGAGTATATGGAAGGGTTAAGTGAATTTAATAACGGTATTAGCGTCTAATCGCCGTTTCCTTTATCTTCATACCCAAGCTGAACATTAACTATGACAGTAACTGATGCGACCCAACAAAACTCTCAAAGTGCCCTTTCGATGAATATTGAACACGCACAAGTCGTAGCCAATACAGTAAGAAGTACCCTTGGTCCAAAAGGACTAGACAAGATGCTCACAGACGCGGGTGGCCGCGTTACTATCACTAATGATGGTGCCACTATTCTCCGTAATGTAAACTGGGTATCACCTATTGCCAAAAAAATCGTGGAAGTAGCAAGAACACAAGAAGAACAGTGTTACGATGGTACTACAACTGCTATTATTCTCACCGCGGAGCTACTAAAGAAGGCACAACTTCTCCTAGACAGCGGAGTCCACCCAACTACTATCGTTGAAGGTTATCGGACAGCTGCTTTGAAAGGTAAGGAATTCCTTACTAAGATGATAACTGACCCCGACGAAGAGATGCTACTTGCTATTGCCAAGACAGCAATGACTGGTAAGAGTGCAGAAGGCGAGAGAGACCACTTGGCCAAGCTATGCCTCGAAGTCGTCGAGGCTTCTAAGCCGGAAGCGGTCCATATTATGACAAGAACCGGCGCTCCGATTTCTGATTCATTTTCTCCCAACGGGATTGTTGTGGGTCGTCAGAAGATACATTCCGCTATGCCAACGGATTTGACACATGTCAAAGTTGCGCTAATTGACGGTGGTTTAGAATTGGAAAGCTTTGGCCAGGGTGTAAACCTCAACTTAGGTTCTTACAGTGAATCTGTTGAATATCAAAAAGGCCGAAAGGACGCTCTAAAGGCAATGGCCGACCATCTAATCAGCCTCGAAACCAATCTTGTGCTGGTGACAAAGAACATCGACCCGTGGGTTGCAGAATATCTAGCTCGTAACAAAGTAGTAGCTTCCCGGCGCTGCGCAGCTTCGAACCTAGAAGCAATTGCACAAGCTACCAATGGACTAATCGTTTCAGGCTTTGAAGACTTAGAGTCAGACGACTTAGGTGTTGCAGGCAAAATGGAGGAGATTATCCAGGAAGGACAGCCACCGTTCATGCTTCTTCATGATACTCCTAACGATGATGCTTCTTCGCTAGTTATCTGTGCACCAACCGAAGAAGTCGCAAACGAGATTCGACGCGCTATGGATGATGCTATGGGCGTAGTATGGGTCGCTAAGAATGACGGAAAGATTGTCGCAGGTGGCAGTGCCCCTCAGGTCGAGATGGCACACCAACTAAGAAACTATGCAGCCTCAGTTGGAGGTCGTGAATCTCTCGCTGTATCTGCATTCGCAGAAGCACTAGAAGTAGTACCTAGAACATTGGCTGAGAATGCTGGACTATCTCCTATTGATACCCTAATGGAGCTTCGTAAGGCTCATAGTAGCTCAGATGGAAAGACTTCTAGTATGAGCTATGGGCTCAATGTGTATACGGGAGAAGTAGTTGATATGCTATCTGAGGGCGTAATTGAGCCTGAAAAGGTAGTAAGACAGGCAATGGAGTCTGCGACAGAAACAGCGGTAATGGTACTAAGGATTGATGACATAATTAGTGCGAAAGAGCCCGAAATAGAAGACCTAATGTGAGTGATAAAATGCAAAGTGGAATACCAATAGGAACCAACCCATTGCTGGAAACAGTGATGTTTGGAAACAATAGCCAAGATATGACAGATGAAATGCAAGAGTATAGAGAGCGACAGAAGGAGGCAGAATTGAGACTACTCGGTACAATGCTGTTCCAGTCCGTTCTATTGGCTTTCTGTATTCTTCTCTATGTAAACTGGAGTTGGAGCCACTTCGATAACTCGTATGAGTCAGCAATATTCTATGGATTCGCTGGTTTCTCCGTACAGGCCGCGTTTTACTTTGTATATCGCGCAGTCTTTGAAGACTCTAGTGACCACCGCAGACAACTAAAGCGCATGAGGAATAAAAACCGACAGCGTATGGCCCATCTCAAGTTTGAACAAGAGAAGGCTCAGTTAGAGACAGTACTCAACCAACAAATGGGAATCTATCAGCGTAACTTAGGAGCTGCTATGGCTGACAATGTCATTACACCTCAAGAGTCCGAGGTGCTGGCGGGAAACTTGGGAGAAATTCAGCAACTTATGGCGCAACTCCAGCAACTCCAGCAATTACAGCAACAACCTCAACAAGTCAAGCAATCTCAACCAGTAACGGCAGAATCATTGGGGATAGACCGACACAGGATAATGGGAATACCAGTCGGACCGAAACTGACCTTGGACCAATCCTTGCCGAAATCATCCGAAGACTCGAAAGTATTGAATCTAAATCCGCAGGGTACTCAGGACCAAATAGCGGTACAGGAGGCAGCACAATTAGAGCAAGCCGCCGAGAATCTTCAATGAGATGCAACGCCCTAACCCTTGAAGGTGAGGGGTGTACTAGGCGAGTCAAAGGCGGAGGCCACTGTTGGCAACACAGGTGATAGAATGGGAGTAATATTTCGTGACGAGTACGACGACCAACAAGAGTCGTTAATGAAAAGCATAGCAATAGGGAACACTTGGCAATTCCGTATCTTCAAGATTAAAGCGTTGATATGGGGGAGTGTAGCTTGTATAGCTTCAGGCGGTACAGCGTTACTAGTTGACTATGCAGTTTACAAGTATACAGACGCACCCAACATAATAGCATGGCTATTGGGGTGATTAGATGGTTGACCCAGTGAGCGCAGGCGTAATTGTTGTAGCTCACGGCTTTTGGAAAGTGGTTGACTGGGCTGGAAAGTTTGTAACTCACAATGTCGGTATTTACGGTGCTACTGAGGCAGGTAAAACCACGCTAGACCAGCAGCTAATGACTGAGGGTTATGTTGAACCATTAGATGAACGGCATCGCACACACCACAAAAAGAAGTGGCTTTCAAAGCACTATCAAATGCCGTCAGCAACTACTAAGCGAGTTAGGTCAGAAGGAATGTCTAAGACTCTAGTTTCTAGTGATATAGGAGGACACACTCAGTATATGCCTATGTGGATTCAAGACATGTACAAGAGAAGAGTACAAACACTTGTCATAGTAATAGACCACAGACACCTTGAAGATAGAAACAACACTGACAATCAAGTTGCGGTAGGATATATTGTGGATTATCTAATCAATGGAAAGAAACCTAGGGGAATAGGAATCATCTCCAGGTTTAAGGCTCGTAAGTGGAGACCAAAGAGAATTCTTATCCTAGCAAACAAAGCCGACTTATGGCTAGATGAAGATGGTTACTCCCAATGGGAGAGAGGCCTAATTTCAGAACACGCTATCTTTGAACCCTTCAAAGAAAGCTTATATCAACTCCAAAAGCTGCACATACCAGTGAGGGTGGACGCCATGTCTGCTACCGTAGGTTGGAATGTGGAAGACGCTTTGATGAGGGGGTTTAATGACTTATGAACGAAAGAGAAGATAGAATGAAAGAATTAATGAGCCAACTACCACAAAACCGCGGAGTTGATTGGGATGCTGTAATGCCAGTTATCGAGTTTACCTTTAGTACTCATGCTGACCCAGTAAAAGCCAGGAAGCAGAATATCAAGAAGGCACTAAAAACGCTAAAGCCAGTTAAGCGCATTACGGGTTTCTTTGGGTACAAGTTTGCTAACGCACCATTCCGTTGTGTAATTACAGGAGTTGATTGTAGGAACATGGACTATGGAGACCTGTTCAATCAGTACTTCCGTGACCCAGCTACTATGCAACCACGACCGTTCCGACCTTGGACAGGTGTAATAGAAGGTAAAGGAAGGCAACTTAACGGGACATACTGCCCTCAGGCTATGCAACTGTACCATCTCCTTCAAGAGTGGATGGAACAAGAAGAGCAAGAGAATGAGCGAGGATTCTTCAAGGCCATGAAGAAGAAAGGAGTCAAGTTTGTACCTATCAAGAAAGGCCCAAAGAAAGAAGAAGCCCCTTTGATTGTCAAGTGGACACCTGCGTTCATTGAAGCACAGCGCGATGGACTTCCTATTATTCATTACAAAAATCCAATCACAGGAGAGAATGACATCACTATGATTGTATTCGACAACAGACTACTTGCTAACACAATGCCTCAGAATAGTACTTTGGGTAGTAATATGAGCGTTGACAAGTATTATCAGATGGTCGAAAAGGCCGCTCAAGAAGAAATAGAACAACAGTAAACTGACTGAAACATTCAAGTGTAATTACTGCTTGCCTTTCTCTATGGGGCTATTTAACAGTAATAATAATGGCGGTTCCCTCACCCCCAATGGAATCGGAGGCGGACCCACAGAAGCACAAAAGCAGCTATTTGCGAATGCAGCACAAGAGTCAGGTCTAACCGCTATGGGCATGAACATGGTTGACCAAATGACAGGCGGCCAAGGAATGCAAAACGAAGACCAAGTGAAACTACTTTACCAACTAATGGCAGCCCACCCCAACCAGGTTTCTCTTTTCCTTCTTAGCTACCCCAACTTCCTTTCTGAGCTAATGAACACAATCGCCCTTATAGTGAAGAAAGAAGTCTTTGCTTTACTAAACTCCGATATCTTCCCAGCTATCAAGGCACAAGTCGATTCACCTGACTACGCTACTTACAGCTCAATTACTCAAGAAAACATAGACGCTCAACTAGCAAAGGTAGTACCTCCACAGCAACTTCAGATGGAAGTACAACAAAACGACATGCAAGCAATTTCACTAATGAATGGTCACAACCAACACATGGCAATGCAGAACCAACAACAAATGATGATGCAACAACAGTATCAACAACAAATGATGATGCAACAACAAATGCCACAACGACAAGGACTAGGAGGCGCACTTGCAGGCTTCGGTTCTTCTCTAATCCGAGGAAGTCTAGGCCTGCCCCCAGCACAGCAACAACAAATGATGGGGCAGCAACCAATGATGGGACAACAACCCATGCAAGGCTACCCTCAACAGTACTGAGGGTGGAGTGAATGAAAAGAGACTTTTCGGCAATGCCTACCAGGGCTTCTAGCATAGGTGCCGAAATAGAGTCTAAAAAGTTACTACAAGACGAACAAGTCAGGATAGCAGCGCTTCACTACTCATACCTTCTATACTACATTAGCGGTGGTAACGAAAGCGTAATTGCAAGCCCAGCCGACAAGGTTCGTGAAGAAGACCAAGACCTAAGAGGATGGTTTACTGAACACTACGGCGAGAATTACCTTACACTACTTACAAGCGATTCGGAGTGTGCGCTCGATACCTCAACTAGAGTAGCAGACATAATCCAGCAATTTACTGATAACCCCTATGGTTACATTCTAAGGACCGGGGCTGTCAACGAATATCACATAGGAAGAATAGTCTCCAACGCGACAAAAGTAAACAAGCACCGTACTGAGGCAAGGAAGTACGCAAAGGACCTAGCAGAATTATGCACAAAGTCACTACTTACCGGGGAGCCACCTAACAACAATGTATTCGACATCCTTCACTCGTCTATTCGATTATGGTATAGAATGAAAGGAATACCGATGCAGCTTGATATGGAAGAACATCTTGCGAAGCTTAACCTATACACAGAAGCAACGGAATATGAAAACCCAAACTACACCTCTCGCTCTTACCTTCTTTACATTCTTTTTGCAGTATTTGATATGTGGAAGGACACTAGAAGCGAAACTACTTGGGTAACTGACGCGAATTTACAAAACGACTTCAATGACATAGACGGAATACCTCACAATAAAATCCGCAAACATATGACATACTATGATAAATTCAAGAATCAAGCAAGTACTCTAAAGAAAGCAAAGAGTGAAGCGGAAAGCAAAGGATGGAATGTAGCCCCTACACTAGATGAAGCAACTAAGACCATAATCGCAAATCAACATATGGTCGCTTCCATACACGGGGACAAAATTACTCCTGAAGATACTAGTAAATTCTCAAAGGCCTACCTATACACAAAGACCAATCTTGCCGTGTACGCCGCAGCAAAAGACCTAGCGATAGGAGCCGAACTACCTAGAGACTTAGAGTTAGTTACTAACCGACAGCCACCAAACATAATGAATCCATATGTGATAAGAAACACCAATACCTCGTGGTCTAACTATGACAAGTATACCAAGATAGTGGAAGATTTGTCTGTTGCTCAATATAACATGGATGCACACCAACAGGCTTTGAAAGATGCAAGGCTTACCGAGAAGACATATCTTGACTTTTTCAACACCCCAGCAAGAGACATTTACAATTTATTCAAAGGCGTAGCCTTGCAAGAAGGGGAGACTATTAACGATAGGCCTGCCCGCTTTCTTGTCTATGTTTATAACACTGTAAAAGCGCATTTAGGATTGAATTTCATACCTATTTTCTATGAAGATAGAGCGCGTCAGATTCGGTACCCACTCCAAGCGTTCCTCATTCCAGCAATGCCTAATATGCAAACGCCGAACCAAGTTAACACAGTTAATATCTCTAAGATAGTAGCATTTTATGGAAAGGCCCTGTTAGGAGTTTCTCCTACTGCATATTGGACTAACAACCTTTCTTGTCGACTAATATACAGGGAAGTACCTGCAACCTCAAGTGCCCCTATGAAGACGAATGTTTACCTATACAAGGCAAATATGAAAACTGGAGGTGTGGGGGCAGATAACACACACATAGCTCAGATTCAAGGAGATAAAAACAACGCTGCTACAATCGTTTCCGCCTATTTACCCGATGTCCCTGTATATACACCAGGTACTAATTTCCAGCTTAACTCTCAGCTAGATGATGCCTACCTTGATAGGATAAAAGACGACCCTACGCTGACTCAGTGGCTACGCAGCTCTAATAAGTCAATCTTTAACTACGCATATATTATTAACAGCTCGTGGGACCCTTATCGAACTATAACAAGATACAATTCTGCCAGTTTCCAGGCAACTTTCCCTACTAGAGATTCTCAAACTACACTAACAAGGAGTGATGCATCCCATATAGACTGGATGCTTTCAACTAGGCTTGCCAAGCAGCAATTTAAGGGAGTAACTACCTTTATGCCAAATCTTCAAACCCTTAAGCACAGCCCTGCGGGAAAAGGAAAGCTCAACGACCCTATCTTCTTCGAGGGTCAAGGGGCGCTATCAGCAACAGAAATGACATGTGTCGCTTTCCCAAAGACCACCACCGAGAAAATTATCGAATTCATGAAAACAGTACCAAATAAGATAAGTGAGTTGCTAAACAAAGCGACAAACATTCCTAACAGCGGTTGGTATGAGTTTGAAAACGCAGTTACTCCTAACACACTCTATGGAGATATGGCTACATTACAGGCAGCCTGGCCTGAATACATTAATGAAAATGGTAACTTCGATGTCGGCGCTTTCATAAATCACATGGAGCATATGCGCTCCTTCTTGTTCAACAGAACCGAGAGCCTATTCATTAGTGACCCAGCAGGGGCGGTAAGAAAGGCGTATGACGAGTTAAAGAAAAACAAACCATGGGTTGCCTCATACGACGAGGGCCTGAATCTTTTCTTAGGGTATAACGATGGCCAAGCTTCCTATGATAACTACATGAAGTGGCATCCTCAAGCAATAGAAGCTCAAATCTCAAAGGCATATACTCTTGAAAGCCTCGGTCCCCATTATTCCGACTATATGGCGCTACTAGGGGCGATTGCTTACTTTAACTCCTATGCTATGCTAACAGACACTGGGGGAGTAAGAAACTACCCTGACTGGGCAAAGCCGTTCAAAGGTTTGATTGACGGCATAGTTAACTCTGTTCTCATGGGTGGTTCACCTCAGGTCATTTATCGCACACAGATAAACGATACAGAAGATGTATCTAACATGCATCGAAGTCTGAGGTCTTTAGGAACCTTTGAGGGTATGGCAGAAATGCCTGTCTTTGATGTTGAAGAGTTCCATGTAAAGTGGAAAGCAATAGGCGAAGAGGTATATCCTTTGACAGACAACCCCTTCAATTCTGACGGCCTCCCATTCGTACCTGTTGGAGGCTTGAAGGCAGGCGCATTCAAGAGACTAAGTGGTGGCTATGGAGATGTCTTCTATGAGGCAATAATGGCGACCTGCGTTATACGACCAGTAATTACTCACAGAAGTAGTAACAAATACATGTACTCATCAGTAAGAATACCTGTAAGCACTAGAGGAGTAAGCTCGAAGACTTATGGATTGAGACCAGGAACCGCATATGACTTCAGTACTGCTACTTCTCCAACCGCTAGAGTCTTCTCTAGTGGCACTGGCCTTACCTATGGTAAGATGGCCATACCAGCTACCCTAGTATTCGCAGGGGTACTAGGAGTTGCCATGTTCAAGAACCTAGATAATCCTGGTGCCTTCTCGGATAAGCGGTTCAAAATGGACGATAGTTAAAAAAAGAAACTACTAAGATGAATGACCTTTTGGAGTGATACAATGCTGCACGATAAGTACCTCAAAAATGCTGCAGCAGGCAGTACTGGTATTATCTCTTCCACAGTTGACTTTGCCAAGTCTCTAGTCCCCTTGCCAAAGCAAGGTAAAACTGCTCGCTGGTGGTTAGGGGCTAGTATGATTTATGTTGCCCTTGGTGCGCCAGGTAGTAAAAGAGTGATAAGAGAAATAGCTGCTATTATCGACCAACCGAAGTATTTTGCTAAGGTAGTTACTGGTGGTGCTGGTGCCCTGTTGGTATTCAGTGCTGCGAGTTGATGTAAATGAGAAGGGGAAAACAAGTAAGGGTAGTTAACCGATGGAGAGCAGACGAGTTTGACGGGGAAATACCAATAGGCGGGGATGATGAAGAAATGTTAGGAACAGCAATGAAGATGGCCAACGGAGTAGGTCAAATTCAGGGTATCGTCGAAGATACTCAGCCGTTTTGGGCACCCGCAGTCTATCATGCCTTCTATACTGGTGGAGGCTTTGTAACTGGTAATGCACTCGCAGCACTACTTACTAAAGACGAAGAGAAAAAGCCTGATAGTGCTCTCAAATTTTTTGCTGCAAGAGGCGGTTTCCTTGCTGGGTCCGGTCTTTTCAATGTATTAGGTAATGGACTACCTGGCACTACTATGGAAGCTGTCCAAGCTGGTAGCTTATTCGTAGGTACAGGCTTGCTAGCATTTTGGCGCGAAGGTGTTGTAACAGGTACATTAGACAAAACTGCGCTTTATGGTGGCTTAGGAGGACTAGGAATGGCCTCTATCATTTATGGCATTAGAAAATTCAGGGGTCTTTAGATGAGCGCACACGACCACCTACTTACTGAGTATCGCCCATCCATAGGCGAGAACCTTACCTACCCGGTCTCGGCTACCATGCCTAATGTGGAAAACTGGAACCTACTCTCGGCTGGCGAGATAGTACCAACAGATAAGGCTCTATGGGCGGCGGCATATGGTACCAAACCTGATAAATTAACGGCAGACGAAAAGGAAGAGGCGTATAAGACCTACATGAAAAACTTCGTTGAAGAATACGGCGCATTTAGGCGACCCTTTCAAAGAGCGACCATGATGGTGCTTCCTAAGGCATGGAGTACTGGCTACAATAAAACAACCGCAGAAGGATTGACAGCACTAGCCACTATGCAAGGAGAAGCAACCAAAATCAAAGATGCTATTGGGGTAGTGAACAATACTATCTCGCGCATTGAAGGTCTCCTTTACAGTACTCAAAGCCAACTGACACAAAAGAGAAGGCTAAGAAAGAATATGGCGTATGTTGATTTGGCTAATAGAGAAGCCCCTATGGAGCTGTCCACACTGGACTCCGATATTATCACCCTAGAAGGGCTTGAGCTTGGATATGGCGAGCAACTAGCCGTACTAAGGAAAGACGCTAGAGTACTAAACATGGAGCTTGGTTCTTTGCTTGAATCATACAAGGCTGAAGCAAACAGGCTCGGTATTGCTGATAACTTTGCAAAAGAATTAGACAAGTCATACGGTAGTGGTAAACTACGAGGTATATTTTACGGTGGTTTCGGTGGAATAGCTGCTGCTGGTCTAGGACTATTCCTTCTAGTACAGGCTCGCCGTTCCCCACAAAGAGTGCGAAGTACACGAAGAGGCGCAGATGGATTGTTCCTAAGAGCACCTTAGGCAAACCGAGACTCGTGAGTTTTGATTACATTCCGTACCTTTTGGTTGGAAAGCCCAACTCTTTGAGCGATAAGCGAGATAGGTAGCTCATTGCCCTTCATAGAGAAAATTTGTTGCACAATAGGCCACTTATCGTTAGGAACCAAGTTTCTTTGCTCATCGTAAGACATACCAAACGGAGGTCGCCCTCCTTTCTTCTGCTTCATTCCTACTCTAATAGACTTAGAACGAAGGCGTGAGTAATACTTAGAAGAGTCAGCGATTACTTTGAGTGTTGCTACATTTACTTCTTCATAATCCATTAGTGCGACCACTATTGGGATTCCTAAGGTTCCCAGGATTGCTAACTGGTCAGCTAGAACGGCACCTTTGCCATGCCATTTTGCTATATCGTGCAATATGACACCTGTCAAAGTCTTAGAATGGGCTAAAGCCATCAAATCATCCCAGGATTTTCCCTTTCCATAACCTTCGCTGAACAATTTTAGGTCACCTTCCCAACCAATGCTTCGAGCTTTCTCAATACATACAGGCAACATTTCTTGCACATCGCCTGGCGCGTCGTAAGGTTTCCACAAAAATACCGCTTTCATCACATATCACCAATTTGTACTTTCCAAAAATAGAATCCACCGACTAGCAACAGAATAATGCTAATCAAAACCGCAGTAGTATTTCCGAGCGCCCAGTCGTAAAGGGAGAGATATGCGTAGTCCCAACCTAGTCCTTCGGTAGCTGTTACGAATGAAACCAACCCACACAAGAGTACTGTCCAAAACAAACATGAACGAATCATGTGTGTGTCCCAGCCAAAGTACGGGTCCCAAAACATTCCTACTTTCCCCCGAAGTGAGCCTGACATTCTTCCTTGTAGTCGCAAAGGTTGTCACACCAACCATAGTTAGTCGCCTTTTGATTTGGCCAAGGCTTGAAATTCTTGTAATCATTGTGAAGGTCGGTATCGCGCACGAAGGCACGAAGGCGGTTAATGAAGGCATCATAGTGTAGCTTAGTCCTTACAGTCTTAGCACGGTACGGTACAACTTTCTTCTTATCTCTCTTATCCATGCCTGATGCGGTGTACAGCTCTTGCTTAGGGATAACGATATAATCAAACTCCGTTGGTTTTCCTGTCATATAGCCATACGCTGTTGCTTGTAACTGCGCGTCAGCCTTGTTATCTGACCAGCCCCAACGAGGGTTAGGGTTAGAAGTCTTTAGGTCGGCTAGCTTAGCTACGGGGCCATCAACATCAACGACCCAGTCAATATAGCCCCTAACGAAAGTCTCAGGTCCACCCTCAGGCCCCCAATCGACTTGTCGGATAGCATCGACTTCTGTTTCAGTTACAGTGCGAGGGTCAAAGCCATCAATAGTACCGCCATCTTGGAGTGCATCATAGAAACCACTGAACCAATACTTTGCTTCTTCAATGGCTTGTAGCTTTTGCCCTTCGCTCATCTCCATGCCTTTCTTACTGTAAACTAGTCCATCGGACTTTTCGACTTGTTCTTCCCAAGCCATTTCAGCCATTAACTCGTAGTATTCTTTCTCGCGGGTGATTCCCTGTGAGAGGTCATTCAACAGATGCTCAACGCCAGCGTGTACGGCGGTTCCTTGTGGAAGCCAAACTCTCCCTGGCTTCTTGATACCCATAACATAGCGGAACCAAAAGGCCGCACTACACTTAGACCACAGGTCTAGTTTCGAGGGGCTGATATGATTCTTCTGCCATCGTTTTCCGTTTGCTCTCTTGAAGAGGTCAGCCATTTAGGTCACCTGTCTGACTTGTCTTCAACCCGTAGCCAATCTTCTTTAGACCGATAACGGCGTTAGCGAAAGCTGCTAATTCGCTCTTTTTGTCGAAGGAAATTGTGCTAACAATCTCCCCGTCTTTTACTATATGCAATAGTTTCTTATTCATGTTTCCTCATATTTGCCATGTTCAGGCAGACTATAAAGGTACCCTTTCTAGGCATTTTGTTTGATACGCTCAATCAATTGAGCCTTTGTGCCTTCGGTATCAAGTCCGTGGATTTCACAAATACCAATAACATCATCTTTGCGCATTCCTTTGATTTGGCGGAGGGTGGCTTCTCCTGATTCAGTATAGTCACCAACCTCATACAAGACGCTAGTCGTTGGCTTAGATACCTCCTCAGGTACTTCAAGTACTTCTTCGGGTTCTTCAAGCACTTCAGGTTGTTCATTATCCCATTGTTCGATGTCTTTAGGCTCAGCGTACTCGAACACTTCGGGTTCTTCTTCTAAGACCGTAGTGTTTTCTTCGTACTCAAAAATATCGGGGCTGTTAGGCTCCTCTAAAGTCGAAGTCATAATGGGGTCATCGGACGGGAACGCTAATTCATCAAGGATTTGCAGTAACTGGTACTGGAAGCCCAGGAAGAAAAATAGGTGAATCGCAAGCAGGCCAATAATAATCATATATGCAGTTTCTGTATCAATCAAGTTTATCCCTCTTCATTTCATCGTTTTCTATTGCCGTTACCATAACTTCGACCATACTGATAGGAATTTCTCCATTCATGTACTGCCTAACTCTCCTGGCAAGGTCTTTCGAGCTAGTTCTGTAATAATTACACCACCAGTCTAGCTGTTTCTTTTCAAATTCTTTCAATACCATCAATATCCCTCTATTTCTCTTATCTCTTCTCGGAGTGTCTTATGTTCTGCTCGCAGGTCTGCTACTTCATCTCTAAGGACTTCTAGCTTATCTCGCTCAGCGAGAAGTGCTTCTTTGCGCCTCCTGTATTCTTCGGTCTTTTGCCTTATCTTAGACGATAGAGACCACTCTTTAGTACGGAGAGACGCTAAAGAGACCTTCTTAGCCATGATACTAGACTAGCTTCGGTCCGAGTATAAATCTAGCTTTCCAGTGCCCTGTCAGGAATTGGACAAACGCAGGCAACAGAACGAACCGCGAGATTGTCGTGGTCTAGCTCTTCTAATCGGCATCCACATTCGTCGCATTCTTTGAGCTTACTGCCCATCTTTTTTCACCTGTGTAAAGAGAGTCATCTGTCCATTCACAGGAGAAGGAACGCTGGTAAAATCATCCAGTGTTTTCTGTGAAGTATCAAGCTTTAGTCCGAAATCGGTTAGTTTTGTTTGCATGGATTACGAACCATCAGCAAGAGGCTTATAGAGATTTCTAGTTGCTACGATTCTCGAAAGCGAAGCGCCTTTTTCTTCCAAATGCGCCCCTGCGTCGCCTCGCACTTAACCTTCTTTTAAGCAACTTCATTCCCTCGTCGCGACAGCTGTGGCAACTAACATAGGTGCCAAAAGTGTCAGCCTTTCCTCCGCAAAATTCGCATGGCTTTGTTCCCATGATATCCTTAGTCTTCACTATGACCTTAAGGAATCGGTCAAATTATATTCTATCGTCATTTAGCTTAACGGTTGGAAATATAGAATTCCAGGGGTAAAGGCGGCGAAGAACAAATAATGTACATCATATGACATGTGTCATTATTAAAAAAGTATCAGCTTTCAACCGATAGCGGGTGAAAAAACCGGCTAAATCTAAACTGAAAGTAAACGCAGTGCTTTGGTTTTGGCAGCTCTAGGATGGTTGCAAATACCACTTTACTTAGCTCGCCCCCCTGGACGCGCTCAGTAAATGTCACGGAAGTTTCTTTGAAAACGACGCAGTGTAGTGGTTTCTAGCTACTCTTCTTCAAAAGAAATGTCCACAGCCCGATATAGAGACGAGGGATATCGCTTATTTCTGCCCTTTACAGACTCATATCCAACAATTTCGACGAATCCTTCTCTTTTGAGACGCGTCAAAGCACCTGCTACGGTTTGTACTGAAACATTCCACCTGAAGTAAGACCATGTTTCTTTTTTGACGCGTGGTATTATACTGCGAGCAGTAAAAGTACGGCCTTTGAGTTTAGACACGGCTTTCTTTACGCACTGATACCTTCTCTCTCGATATTCTAATATCCACTCAGCATCAGGCATCATAAATCACTCCTTATCCCATGATTCCCAGTCATCAGCCGCTTGTTCTAGCTCTTCTTCGGGGTACTTATCAACAGTGTAGCGCCTGCTAAGTTGAGTTAGTATAAGCGCTCCCATTTGCCCTAACATATCGACCTTTTTCTCTAGCCTCATTGTGCGCCAAAGAGTATAGAGCAGAATAATCGTCAAGAAAATAATCGCTTCTATCATTGTCTTACCTCCTTTTGACATACACAGCATTGTACAACCGAGACTATCGTTGATTTAACACGCCTCTCTTCTAAGTAATCAGGAGAGATAGTCCAGTGCTTATGCAGGTCTTTGAAGGGCGTTGAATAGCGCGCTGGCGCTGGATATGCCTCTCCCTGCATACAGTCTATCCATACTTTACGCTCAGGATTTACACACTCACAGGTCATTGTGAATCCCCCCTGACGAAGGCATTACAATGAGGGCAGTGCTTAGTTTCTTTAGCCGCCCGATAGAATGTCTGACTCCACGGGTTCCAAAGCTCCTGTACTTCTTTTACTTTCTTCACCTTAGCAAAGTCCTTTCCGCAGGTTTTACACTTCATTGTGAAGCCTCCTTTGGCGGTTTTAAACAATCGTCGCACCTTCGCTGAGTGGACTTAGTAGTAGTCTGAGTGAATTTGTTTAGCGGTACACGCCGACCACAGTAATGACACCATCGCTTGATAGTCATTTTTTACCCTCCTTTAGAATATGCTTGGCTACGATAAGGATAATCCCTATGCCTAGAAAGAAATACCAAAACTCTTCGGAGGTCATTCCTCTTCCCCCTTTCCGAATCTGCGTTCTGCGACTTCATACCAGCCTGGCTCTTTGGGAGTTTCCTTCTTCTTTTTCTTCTTGAAAAACCACATTACTCTTCCTCCTCCCAGTCAATGGTAACAGTACGAGTAACATACCAAGGCTCAGGGACTTTACGAGGGTGGTCTTCATAGGGGTCGATGCTGAAAGCTAGTCCAAAGAAGAAGAGAAGAAGGAAGAAGATACAGAACAAGTCTGGACTCACTTAACTCGCCTCCATGTTATCACTTTGTCAAACATGACTTTCTCATATTGACTGCTAGTCTTGAGAATGTGGCTGATAGAGCTAGCGTTAGGAAGGTGCTTTAGGTTACGATATACCCCTTTGCGAGAGGCCTCACCTATGCGCCTTACAGGACCATTACTATCAGTCAGTCTGCCTATAATCTCGTGTGCCGTGACCTCTTCGCCTATATCCACTACCTCACCAATCCAAGGTAATACCATACGGGCCATTCGTTGTGAGCGAGTAAGTTTGGTACCCATAAAGCGATTCACCTGCAAGCAGGGTATAAACATTCCTTTGCGAAAGGGTAGGTTTTTGAAACCATGCTATCATAGTAAGAGGGTTGTTGGGTACTGAATAACCAGCAATAGTAAGGGTGTATCATCGGTGTTTCCTATATCGAGGGGCCTCAACGATACACTTATGACCACCGCGAAACTACCCATATACCATGGAAACCCCTGATTATAGGGAGAAAATCGCTATTATTGCCCGTACAAGCACCCTAAAGCAAGAGAAGGGGCTGGAATCACAGCTACTTTCCCTTGACTATGCCCTTGATGTGGGTCTTTACCAGGATTACGACCTAATCGCCCCTCCACCGTTAGGAAAGGATGGAAAACGAGAAGGTACCTTTTGGGAAAGGTACCCTTCCATTGAGGACAAGGATTTGAAAACCATGTTTGGTCATGGGGGTAAGGCTTGGTGTGTTGAAGATGTGTCAGGTTCAGTTTTCCATGCTCACCCTATCTATCTTGCTTGTCTTGACTATTGTAGGGAGAATGGAATCAGTAATATCCTGTTTGAGCATTCAGATAGGCACTCTCGTGATACTGAAATGATACTATCGGAAATCCGCCAAAGGAAGGCCGAAGGTATTTACTTCCACTACCTTAACTTTGGAGGCATGGACTTGTCCACCCCTGCTGGGAGAATGATGCTTACTATGGGAGCTGCCTTTGCAGAATACTATCGTAATGACTTGAAGTCAAAGACTATTCGTGGTATGAAGAACCTTGAAGAAAAGGGCATTTGGACTGGCTCGCCCCCATATGGACTACGAGTAATTACTCAAAAGGAAGATAAAGAAAACTATGGTAAACTGCTGTATAACCCTGCGGAGATGCGTTTTATTCTAGCTCTCTATGACCGTATTCTTCAACGGCCTGGAGTTTCATACCGACAGCTTTCCAAGTGGGCTAACGAAGATGGATGGCGTACAAGAAGAGGTAAGAATTGGACTGCGATGGGCATTAGAAGGATAATGACCTTCATGCTACCTTGGAAAGGAATCAATGACGATGATGAAAACTGCGGCAAGTACTTCCTGAAAGAGATGAGAGAAAATCCTGACCTAGATGGAGAGAACGCTTAAGTGGATAAAGGGGGTAGTAAAGCTATGTGGGTTCATGCAGATGGTACTGAAAAAGATGTGCACACGAGGACTAAAGAGGCTATATTTTCAGGGGCGGCGTGTTGCCTTCGCAGTGTGTTTGGAGACTATGAAGAGTTTGAAAACACAATGGTCTTTTCTGTCGATTTGATAAACGAGTGCAATTTGACTCAAAGAGCGATTTTTGCTGGTGAAGCATTCCTAATGATATTTGACCCTGCTTGCAGTCTTGACAAAAGGGCCCTGCACGAGGCATTCATTGTTGAATTCTTAATGCACACTGTTACCCATATAGCTCAAGAAATTGAAACGGGTACTTACGATTTGAGAAAGCAAATGTTCCCAGTAATAGACGACTTAGTAAATCATTCAGTCGATGGATGGCAAGACGATAATATTGATGACTGGCAAGAAGCTTTTGGACATATCTCATATGCACTAGTTGGTGACCATGACTTTGAGTACGGTGTCATGTTGAACAGGTTAGACGAGCTAGGGGCGGGGGTCGTTGGTAAATTATTCAGTAGCTTGAACCTAAAGAGCCCCGAATACTTCGATGGCTATGATTCTGAGTACATAGAGGATAATTTGAACCTAGTAGTGCGAAACTGCGCTAAAATCATCGAATTTATAGAGAAATATCAAAAAAGTGGAAGTTTCCGCGCTCACCCCTAGGTAAGAGGGGTAAAACCGGAAAAGTTTGAGGGTAAAAAAATGAAGATAGATGCAAAGACACAACAAACGATAAATGATTGGTGGAGAGAACATGGGGAAAAGATGCACAAGCCACTTTGGGGAGCCATTCGACTATCCGCGGCTAACACCCGCGAACATAATATCAGGGTGTGTGAAA